>JACCDZ011592794.1_pt1 | contig 21893 bp, 40 predicted proteins | sample 7449551 | NCBI WGS metagenome assembly JACCDZ01 (sample SAMN15323452, study PRJNA562643) | freshwater metagenome | isolation source: river surface water | place: USA:Blue River Watershed | collected 2017-08-18
ACTTATCAGCACTTGCAGATTCGTATGGTTGCTAGGACTACTAGGGCAGTAACAGAAGATGGCGCAACTCGTATTTGGCTTAATGGTGACACTACTGCTTCAAACTATCGAGCGCACTTTTTAGTAGGCACAGGTTCAAGTGTTGTTTCTTACGATTCAGGAAATAACCCAGAGCTAGGCTCATTCCCAGGTTCCAATGCAGGAGCAAATCAGTTTGCCCCAATGGTTATTGACTTGCTAGACCCGTTTGAAACCACTAAAAACAAAACAATGAGAATGATTGCTGGTCTGCCTGGAAGCTTTAACAGCGTCAGACTACATTCCGCCGTTAGATTCAATACAGCGGCTACAACTCAAATCGACATAAGTGCTACGGCTGGGAATTGGGCTATCGGCTCTCGCTTCTCGCTCTACGGGATTAAGGCAAGCTAATGGCAACTAATACTTATACACCGCTGGCGAACATCACGCTTGGTTCTAGTCCAACAACCGTCACCTTCTCAAACATCCCAAATACTTATCGTGACCTGATTCTTGTCATCAACGGGCGAGTGGGTGCTAACTCCAACATGGTCTTTTTCTACAACGCAGATAGCTCTAACGGAACTGCGGTTTGGATGACAGGCAACGGCTCAACTGCTTCTTCAAGCACCATCGGTTTTATGTTTGCTGGAACTTGGAACGCTAACCAAGACTCAAACGCAATAGTTCAGATCATGGATTATTCAGCAACAGATAAGCACAAGACTTCATTAGTCAGGTCTAATCAACCTTCAGACCAGGGAGCGTGGGCGATTGCTAACAGGTGGGCAAGCAACACCGCAGTAAACTCAATTACTATTGACCCGACAGGTTCTAACACCATAACCTCTGGAACCACGCTGGCACTTTACGGGGTGATTGCATAATGCAGGTGATTCAACATCAGGAACTAGCTTCTAGTCAGGCAAGCATTACCTTTAGCTCTATTCCACAGACTTATACAGACTTGTATCTTGTCTTTAGCACTCGCAGTTCTGCGGCCACAGTTTCAGGTCGCTTTTACATAAATGCGGATACAACTATGAGTAACTATGAAACTAGAATTCTTTATGGTTCTGGTAGTGGCAACGGTTTTTCTCTAAGTGGCGCTACTTCTGGCGTTCACAACGGCGTAGCTGGTTGGCTAAATCAAAACACTAACTACACGGCTAATACTTTTGGTTCTACGAGTATGCATTTCCCAAATTACACGGCGAGCAATCACAAAAGCATAAGCACGGACAGCATAAATGAAAACAACGCAACAGAGGCTTTTCAGATGATTGGTGCTTCTATCTGGAAGAACAACAATGCAATCACAAGTATTGAAATTCTAGACGCTCTAGGTGGCAACCTAGTTCAGTATTCATCAGCAACCCTCTACGGCATTACAAAGGGTTCAGACGGCGTAACGACAGTTAGCTAACAGAAAGAAAAGAAATGACTCAAGAAATCCCTACCAAGCTAGTTATCAACTGTGAAACAGGTGAGCGAGAGATTATCCCGCTGACCGCCGAGGAGATTGCGGAGCGTGAAGCAATGGCAGCACAGGCCCTAGCAGACCAGGCCGCTCGTGAAGCCGAGGAAACCGCAAAGGCAGAGGCAAAGGCTTCTGGTATTGCGAAGCTTCTGGCACTTGGACTTACCGAGGCCGAGGCGCAGGCTCTAGTAAACTAGTCTCATGCCCGAACAGTCTCGCCCTGCATCCTCAAACGCTCTCCTTGTCCAAATCATTACGGACATTGCAGAGATCAAAGCAGTCGTAAGAAACTACGCTGACCTTGAGGCTCGTGTTCGAGAGTTGGAAAAGGCTCGCTGGCAATCGGCTTGGATTACTGCTTTTGCATCTGCAAGCTTGACTGCTCTCGCTGTCGTGCTAGTCAATCAGGCGTTCCTATGAGATTTCCATTCGAGCCAAAGTTCATCACAGGTCGCTTCGGCACTCTGAGCGAGTATCGCAAGAAGAACGGGATGCAACCTCACAGCGGTGTTGACTGGGCGAGACCAGAAGGCACTCCGATTCCTGCAATCGCCAATGGCACTATCGTTCTGCAACAGTTCAGCAAAGTGCTAGGCAATGTCTCGGTGCTACGAGTCATGGACAAAGAGGGCAAGCTTTGGTATGTCGGATTCTGCCACCTAAAGGCTGAAGGTCTTGAGGTAGGGCAAAAGGTCAAAGAGGGTGACACAATCGGCTTTGTGGGCAACACAGGCTCAGCCAGCAGCGGTGCACACCTGCACCTGACTGTGAGCAAGGAACTCAAGGGATGTTTCGGGCCAACGAATGTGAAGATTGACCCGATTGCCTTTATCAAGGAGAACAAGTGAAAGAAGTTATCAAGCAGATCTTCATTAGGTCTATTGGTCTGACCCTTGCAACCTTCTTCGGCGGCACAGCTATCGGTGCTGTTGCTGGTGACTGGGTAATGGGTTCTATCATTGGTGTCGCTTCAGCCTTTGCGGTTGTGCTGACGATGATTGGCGTAAGTGTTGCCTGGTCAGGTGAGCTGACTCAGCAATCTGTCACCAACGCTTTCAGGGCTGCGGTATCGAAGGCAGCAGAGGAAAATGAGCAAGTTCAGGATGCCCTAAAGGTGACCGAGGATGGCAACTTCGACTTTGACGATGTTGTGTATGACGGCGATGATGACCTTTACGATGACGAGCCTGACAAGGTTGCCTAACGCAAAGCTCCCAGCTTAAATCGCTTGACCCTAACTGAGTTCTGGTCAATAGCCTTGTCGAGAGTTGTCTTACCCTTGCGGATCTCATCCCTCTGATGCGGTGTCAGTCCACCCCAAATGCCGTAAGCCTCATCTGCAACTATCGCATACTGAGCGCATAGCCTTTGCACAGGGCATTGACTACAAATCTTCTTTGCTTGGCGTAGCTCGTAGGACTCTCCGCCTACCTCTGGAAACCATAACTCCCCGTCAACCTCTTGACAGACTGGTGTCCCATGCTCTTTGATACCTGCTGCTAAGGCTATAAATGCGTTTTGAACTTTCATAAAGCAAACGATAATGCTCGTTTATTGAAAGTGTCAAATCCGCTCTGAAGGCAGCGACCCACCCCAGATGCCATGCTTCTGATTGGTCTCTAGTGCGTAGTCAAAACATTGAGCCTGAACAGGGCAAGCTCGGCAACCTTTGATTGCCTTGGCGGTTGCGATGACTCTGATCGTAGGCGATTCGATGTCCTCTGGAAACCAATACTCGGGCTTCCACTCGCAAGGGACTTTGTTACCATTGCGTTGGATAGCGGCTAAGAGTGCGAGGTAATCGCTACTCAATACGCCAAAATGTCTGAGGGTCATCGTAAGGTAACCCTATCTAAGAAAGAGGACACATGAAGGTTCACGCACCACAGGATTTCAACGGAGCAAAGCTAGTCGGAGTATTCGAATCTGGCACAAGCGAGTGGCACGAAGCCAGGGCATACAGTCTCGGTGGCAGCGAGATTGGCACGATTATGGGGCTCAACCCTTGGGAGTCTGCCTACGCACTCTGGGCTAAAAAGACAGGCAAGATTGAGAACCCACCGTTAACCAACTGGGCTGTGCGATTCGGACAAGCGTTCGAAGAACCTATCCTCAAGCTCTGGGCAGAGGAGCACCCTGAGTATGAGGTGTTTACAACTGGCACTTACCAAGACTGCGAAAACCCTTGGCTACACGCTAACCCTGATGCCCTCGCTCGCCACAAGGAAACAGGTGAGTGGTTGGTCGTTGAGGTCAAGACCGCTCGCACATCCTTTGAGGCGCTACCTGCAACCTACGAGGCACAGGTCAGGCACTACATGATGGTTATGAAGATTGAGCGAGCTGTTGTTGTCGCTGTTGCTGGCATGACTTGGCAGGAGTTCTGGGTTGAGCGTGACGAGTTCACCGAGCAGGTGCAGCTCGACCAGGCTAAGCGGTTTATGTCGCACATCACCAACGACACCAAGCCTGACTATGACGGGGCTGAGTCAACTTACGAGGTCATTCGCAAGATGCACCCTCTGATTGACGATACTGAGATTGAGATTGACGGACTACACCAGCTCATCCTCGCTCAGCAGGAGTTCGATGCAGCAGAGGCAAAGTTCAATCAGATGAAGTCATGGGTGCTAGATCTAATGGGCAACGCAAAACACGCTTACACAGTTGCAGAGGGACAGCAAATTAGACTAGCCTCAAGACAGGCTCGCAGAGATGGTGTGCCTTACCTAGTAGTAAAGAAAGGGAAATAATGCAGGTGTTTCTGGGTGATCAAGTCACCCTACTAAACGACAGACACGATGAGGGGAATCCGACCTTCATCACAGGTCAGGTCAAGGGCATCGTGCTAAACGAACTAAAGCAGGTCGAGCGAGTGTATCTACACAACCTCACCGAGTCGCTGTGGATGTCACAGGGCTGGAGATTCGTTGACGATGGGCCAGAAGATGATTGAGCTACTACTTAGCCTCGCAGTCATCGGGCTGGCAGGTTATGTTATCTGGATTCACATTCAGTTTCACAAGCTACGCAACGGAGCGCTAGACCTACTCACCCTGTTGAGCAACATGGCTAAAGTCTTTGACGAGCAGGGCAAGATCAACAAGTCACAGCAGCAATACAACGAAGCAGTTTCAACAAACCTAGAGATTCTAGGCGTTCACACAAAGCTCATTGAGCCTGACATCGCATACGAGGCATCAGCCTTCCTTGCGTGGTATAACAAGAGAAAGAAAGAGGGAAAGTAAATGGCACGATTCAACCTTGATGACTACGAGACCGTAGAGTCACGCATCAAGCGCTTCACCGAGGCGTATCCAGACGGCAGAATTATTACCGAATGGGTAGACCCTAACCGCTGGCTAGAGACTGCACCAACTGGCCCGAAGAACTGGGTCATGAAGGCAAGCATTTACCTAACTGCTGGGGATCAGGCGAATGGCTTGGCTAAGGCAACAGGTTACGCACAGGAAACCGATGGCACAGGTGGAGCAAATAATGTGGATGCTCTGGCTAATGCGGAGACCTCAGCTATTGGTCGAGCCTTGGCAAACATGGCAATGAGCGGCAATAAGCGAGCCAGCAGGGAAGAAATGCAAAAGGTCGAGCGAGTAGAGTCACACGCTGTCGCTGACTACATGGCAAAGCTTGACGAACTGACCACCAAGGCAGAACTCAAGGAACTCTACGCCGAGGCACTACGCAACCAAGCACCTAAGCAGGTTCTTGATGCGATCACAGCAAAGGGCAAGACTGCAAAGTGAACCCTCTTGAGATACAGCAGCAACTTGCTGAACTCATAGCCGAAAATCAGCGAGGAGCGACTGCCTTATTCGAGGCAGAACGCTCTTTGGCTGAGGCTGAGTATGAACTAGACCTAGTTGAGCAGAAGGCGTTTATACGGGCTGAGGGAACGGTTAGGGATAGAGAGGCACTTGCTCGCCTAGAAGCCTCTGAGAAGCGCTTACAGCGTGATTTGAGACGGGCTGAGTTCAATCGCATCAAGGTCAAAATCAAAGCCATTGAGACAGGCATCATGGCACTTGCAACTCAGGCAAAGCTCACGCAAGCCGAGACTAGAATCTAGGGCATGAAGAACAGCGACCTAAAGAAACTAAGAGACAGAGATGGATGGTGCTGGCATTGTGGGACTGAATCAGGTCTTGTGCCGCATCACCGAGCTAACAGGGGTGCAGGTGGATCTAAAGTCCTCGACACCTTGCAGAATGTAATTCTGGTCTGTGCTGAGTTCAACCAGGCGATGGAGTCTGATGCGAATGTCGCAAACTGGGCTAGAGATTTAGGCATGAAGCTAAGCAGATACGCCTCGCCATCAGCGGCGGTATTTGACAACTACCTCAAAAAGTGGTTTTATCTTGATGAGAAGGGAAATAAGTTCGAGACAGAACCACCGACTTACCTCATCTGAAAGGGAAATTAGATGGACTTGGAGCAACTGGCAAAGACTATGCGAGAGCGGGCTTTGCTGATAGAAGGCGATGACAGCCTGAGCGAGACACTAGCCGTAGATGCAATCAAGGTTGCAAAGGCAAAAGAGCACAAGCGCAAGCAAGTTGAGAGCCTGAAGAAGCTTTACTTCAACGCAGGTCGTTGGGTTGGTGGTGCTAGAGATCAGACTGCTCGTGAGGCGTTTGTGACAATGAAAGAAAGGGAACAATGAATCTGTCAGCAGAGGTAATCGTTGGAGATAACCGAGAGACACTAAAAGCACTACCTGACCAAAGTGTTCAGACCGTAGTGACCTCACCACCTTATTGGGGGCTGAGAGATTATGGAAATGATGACCAGATTGGTCTTGAGCAGACTCCTGACGAGTTTATTGAGCAGCTTTGCTTAGTCTTTGATGAGGTCTGGAGAGTCCTAAAGGATGACGGCACTATCTGGGTAAACCTTGGTGATAGCTACTCAGCTATGAGGGACAGCAAGGCTAACCCTGACAGCCTAAGAACTGGTGACGGCACAAAGGTCGGCTCGGCAGCTAACCGCAATCCTGAGAACTTGCGTAAGGCTGGATTGAAGCATAAAGACCTTGTTGGAATCCCTTGGAGATTTGCCTTTGCTATGCAAGCTAGAGGCTGGTATCTGCGACAAGACATCATTTGGGCTAAGCCAAACCCGATGCCTGAGAGTGTGACTGATCGCTGCACTAAGTCTCATGAATACATCTTTCTGATGTCTAAAAGTGCTCGTTATTTTTTTGACAACCAAGCCATAAAGGAAGAAGGAGCTGGCAGGACTGATCTTGGCAAAATGAGAATACCTGGTAGAGAACATCTTGGAGTTGGAAATTGGAACAAAGAAACAAAAGAGGATTTGGGCAGAAACAAAAGATCAGTTTGGAATGTTGCGACTAAGCCTTACAAGGAAGCTCACTTTGCAACTTACCCACCAGACCTGATTGAGCCCTGCATCCTTGCAGGTAGCAAAGAAGGTGACATTGTGCTTGACCCATTCAGCGGATCTGGCACAACAGGTGAGGTGGCTTTACAGAAGGGCAGAAACTACATCGGGCTTGAACTCAACCCCGAATACGCTGCTCTATCCGAGAAGCGTCTGACCGAAGCTGTCGGAATGTTTGGCGATGTCATCATCCGATAGAATTAGAAGAGGCCGCAGAGCGATGAACCCTGCGACCTCAGAACCGATAACTCAACTATCGGCTTTCCTATTTTACGGGATTTGCCGAGGAATAGGAAACACATGAACGCCAACGGAATCCAGCGGATCTATCGAGGCGAGTCCACTCAATTCACAACAGTCCCAAACTGGGTTGTGCGTGACCCAAATTACTCCCCTAATACTTTCAGGCTTTTGGCATACTTGCTGAGCCACCAGTCAGGTTATGAGCTGACCTACGGGCAGATTGAGCGTCAAACCACCCTTGGGCGTTATGCAATCAACGAAGCAGCAAAGTTTCTCATTGCCGAGGGCTGGCTGGAATGGTCGCAGGAAAAAGGGCCAGATGGCAAGTGGTTGGCAAAGACATGGATACTCAAAAACCCAACGCAAGGTGAAATGACTCCGCTGCGGAATGATTCCACTACGGAATCAACCCGTTACGGAACAACCAACGGACATAAAGAAGAACAATTATTAGAGAAGAAAACTAATAAGAGAAAAACACTCTCTGAGACGCAAGAGCGAGAGCTGTTTGACGAGTTCTGGAAAGAGTATCCTCGGAAACTCGACAAGGGAGCAGCGTTCAAGGCTTTTAGATCAGCACTCAAGGATGCAACCTTTGAGCAGATACTTGCTGGAGCTATTGCCTACCGCAACGACCCTAATCGAGACCCCGAATACACCAAATACCCTGCCACCTGGCTCAACGCTGGCGCTTGGGAAAATGAGATTCAACCCTCACCAGACTCAGAGGCCGCTCAGAGGGCACAGCAGAGGCGTGAACGGGAGATTCAACGCTCTAACGAGTATCTAGCCGAAATACGAGCACAAGAGGCTCAGGCAGCCGCACCGAAGGTATGTGAGCATGGCAAGAACCTTGCCCTTTGCGTTCCCTGCTCCAAATCGCTAGGCTAACCTCATGCCTGAACAAAAATGTCTGCGATGCGGAATAGGCTGGGAAGTGAACTCAGCTCGCAAAGCAAACGACTACTGCGAGAGTTGCAGAGTCAAAAGAGCAACAAAGGTCAATAGCTGCTTACCTTGGCATGGCAGGTTTGCAGCAGACCAAGTAACACCAATCCATGATGACGGTTCTGAGGTCATGCCAGGCAACAGAACTTGCGGTCACCTAGACTGCGTAAACAGAGAACACCTAGAAAGGGTATGAACATGGCAACAATCACTGTGGAGAACGGAAAGGTCTCAAGACTTATCGCAGGCTACGGCTTCGAGCTAACCGAAACTCGTCTTGTCAAGGGCGAGGAATACAAGTCCTACTACACCGTTTGGAACAAGGAAGCAAAGGTTCAGGTCGGTGACATCGTGACCGTTGAGGGTGACTACTCGGCAAAGGTTGACTCCTACACCGACAAGACCAACACTCCTCGCACCAAGGTATCTGTAAGCGTGAACAACGCTGAAGTAATGCTGGCAGACGCTCCGTTTTGATTGAGCTAGAGGTTTTCGGCAACCCTGCACCGCAGGGATCTAAGACTGTCTACAACGGCAGACTTGTCGAAAGCAACGCCAAGAAACTAAAGCCTTGGCGAGCGGCAATAGCAGAAGCCGCACACAAACTAATTAGCGAAGAACATTCCCTGTTGCTAGGCCCTGTGAGGGTGGAAATAGACTTCTACCTTCCCAGGCCACCTAGCGTGAAAGCGAGTAAACGGGCGTTGCCAATAGTGCCGCCCGATGTGTAGATAAGCTGGCTAGGGCCGTCTGTGACGGGTTGAATCAAGGGCACGACACAGGCAAAGTCGGAGATGGCGTTATCTATGCCGATGACTCACAGATTGTTGAGCTTGTAGCTCGTAAGTTCTATGACGATGATCGCCCTGCTGGAGCGAGTATCAGAATCATCGCTTTGTAACAGTTTGATAACACACTAAAAAATGTGCTTGCCATGTCACCCTGATCTGCAATAACCTATTGGTGTTCAGAAGAAAGGGAAATCAAATGAACACTTACCAGGTAAAGCTAGTAGACGGAACAATCGTCACTCGCAAGTCAGATCGCAACTACACTCACGCAGTTGTTTCAAACCTAGTCTTTCGTGGCGATGACAACGGAGTCAAGGTGGCTTTTACTAGCAGCCTAGAACTTGCAGAAAAGAACATGACCTCGTTTCAGAACAAGGTCTCAAAGAACAGCTGGGCTGGAACAACCTCTTACATCGTGAAAGTAGAGGTCGCATAATGACCACTCGCACCAAAGACGCAATCACCGTCACCGTTCTAATGCTGCTAGGTCTCGCCTTCATCGGAGACCTGCACCGCACCTTCCTAGCGTGGGCTTGGCCTATCGTTACCGCTTACCTTGACTGGCTGGTGAAGTAATGCCAGGCGAACTCAAGGATCTAACGCTGGATGAGCTGTATGCAGTCCTCAAGCACACAACACAGCACCGAGAGCAAGCTGTTGTCCTCAAAGACCCAGAAGCCGAACACAACGCCGTCTGGCTTATTCAGCAAGTGCGAACAGAACTAAGGAGCAGACTGTGAGTAACTACACCCCTACAAAACTAGAAGTGCGTTCACAATACGCCAATGATTCTTTTGGCTCAGATGAGTATTTGATTGCAGTTGCAGAGTTTGACCGCTGGCTAGAAGCTCACAATGCTGAAGTAGTCAAGGAAACTGAGGAACGCATTATCAAGCTGCTAGAGCCATACATAGGTTGCCGAGATGAGCTTTGTTATCCATATTGCTCGTGTTCTCGGTCAGAATTTGCAATCAAACTAATCAAAGGAGAGCAGAAGTGAGTGAACTGGGCATTCCAATGCGATGCGGTCACGACATAATCCACCACGAGGAAGTCTGCATTGTCTGTGTCATCGCAAACGAAACAGCTAACCTGATGGATTATCTCCAAATGTTTAACGCTATAAGTGCAACTAATGAGCAAGAGGAGTCCCTTATCAACGGCTTTCTAAATGCAGCTAGAGAATACATAGATCAGCAACAAGGGCCAGAAACCTACATAATCGAACAAGATAAATAAATCACAGGGCTGTGGTGTAATAGGCAACACAGAGCGTCAGGGAGCTCCCAGGCGAAGCTACTCAGTTTCGAGTTCGACTCTCGACAGCCCACGCAACAGATACAGAAAGGGAAAAATGAAACTAACTGAGCTAAAGAGCAAGCTCGACTTCTACGCCGATGCTATCTACCAGAAGGGGTATGACCTCGGATTCGAGAGCATCCTTGAGGAGCTAGAGCAAATCAGCGACTCATGGCACAACAACGGCTTTACCACCCCAGCAGAGATGCTGCGACTAGAGATCAGAAAACTAAGGAGCGAAAAGTGAAAATACTGAACTGGATTCAGCGACAGATTGCCGAGCTATTGTTCGCCAACATTCTCGATGAGGACTACTGGATGGGCATTAGGCATGGCAGGATTAGCGGCCTAAAGGCTGACATCCTGTTCCTAGAGAACCTGGCTAAAGGCGAGAACAAGACCAACAACAAGGGCTTGCAGATTGCCATTGCCAAGCTAAAGGAGATGGACAAGTGATGAAGATTACCGTTTGGGAATTGCCCAACTGCGTTCAATGCAATCAGACCAAGAAGGAGTTTGACAAGCGAGGCATCGTTTACAAGACTCGCAAGCTCACCCCAAAGGCTGTTGACAAGTTCCTCAACTACGGCTTTACCTCTGCACCGATTGTCGAGACCGATGACCGCCGCTGGGCAGGATTCCGATTGGACAAGATCAAGAGCCTAGAACATCACTTGAAAACCGAGCGGATGCGTGGTGTCAATGTGCCACTAGAGCCTATGGTGCAGGTAGCAGATGAGGTAGATGAATGAGCATTATTGCAAAGTGCGACTATTGCGTTCTTGAAGGTGCTACCTATCGCAGACAAACTGAGATCTACGATGGCATCTTGCCAGATGTAATGATGTGTTCGAATTGTGGTTATGCCGCATTATTCGAGCGTGAACGCATTATCAAGCTGCTGGAGCGTGACCTAGATGTATTACCTGAGTTTGCAAGAGCAATCGAGCTAATCAAAGGAGAGCAGAAGTGAGCCAACAAATTCACGAATGGGCTGGCTTTGACTCAGGCTGGACAGACTGCACTTGCGGCGCAACTGTTGCTGACTTGCAGAAACACATTGAACAGATCAAAGGGCAGCAGAAGTGACTCAAATAAATAATGGAGAGCGCATTTACGATTGGGCGCAACAGGTTATGCAGGTTGAATTTGTAAAGCTAATCAACAAAAGGTTTGGTGGGCTTGTTCTTTACGATGCTAGGGATGCTAAATCGGTTACTGCTGCTCTTGATGCACTATTGAGCGATGTAACCAAGGTGGAAAATGTAAGTCAAACTGGCTTGGGAGTGCCATTTATTGCAGTAAAGGGAGAGCAGAAGTGAGTGACTTGAGGGCCATCATGGTTGAGCTTGCCGATTGGACACTAGACGGCGGTTGGCTCTATCTAGTCTTAGGCTGGGCTGTCGTTCGTTTCTTGATTTGGAAGGCATTTCACTAATGAGCAACTGGAACAGAACCAACTATCGCCAGGTCATTGACCTGCTCAAAGATGACAAGCTTGTCTGGTCACCTGACTTCGATGCAATCCGAGTGCTACTAGCCGATGTGTTCGATGAGCACCTCATTGAGAGCGACTTCAGCTTCGGCACTCTAAACTATCTAGCAGAGAAACTGCTCGATGAAGAAAACGACCTGACGGTCTAAGGGGAATGATGCTAGAGGACTTACTACCACCAACCGCTCCAAGAGGATCGTGCAAGGTGGCAACGATACTTGAGGGACTTAGCCAGACTGACCAAGAGATTCTGACTGGAGCAATCTTTGACTCAAACAACTGGCCTATCAAAACGCTCTCTAAGGCACTTGCGGCTAAGGGCATTGCGATTAGCGATACACCGCTGACCTCGCACCGATTCAAGAGCTGTGCCTGTTTCAGATGACTCAGCCTTACTTTCAGAACGAGCTTGTGACTCTCTATCATGGCGATTGCCTAGAGATCACAGAGTGGCTAGAGGCAGATGTGCTAGTTACTGACCCGCCTTATGGACAGGCTTACAAGTCAAACATGGACAGAGGATCAAGGACTAATTGGCATGATGCTATTGTTGGTGATGACACAACAGCATCTAGGGATGCAGTAATTGAACTTTGGGGAGATGAAAGAGCAGCCTTAGTTTTCGGCACTTGGAAAGTAGAAAAGCCAACTCGCACAAAACAAACTGTTATCTGGGATAAGACACCATGTGGCTTTATGGGAGACCTTTCAATTCCATTTGGCTCTGCTCACGAGGAAATCTATTGCCTCGGAAAGAATGGCTGGACTGGAACAAGAGAAGCAAGCATTGTAAAAGCTCAAATGCTAATGAGCGCAGACAAAGCTCGCCCTGACCATCCAACTCCAAAACCCATTGGCTTGATGGAAAAGCTAATTACCAAGACTTTAGGAACTGTTGCTGACCCATTTGCAGGATCAGGTGCAACGCTCTTGGCTGCTCGTAACTTAGGTCGCAAAGTGATTGGTGTTGAGCTAGAAGAGAAGTATTGCGAGCTAATTGCAAACCGACTAAGCCAAGAGGCTTTTGATTTTGGTGGTATCTGATGCTTGAAAACCTAGAGCCAGCACCAAAGATTGAGGCAGCACCGAACTTCCGCCCAGGCATTGAGTTTGACGGAACAGAGGGCATCGCCACGACACCAGGTCTAAGCGACAAGCCTGACTTCGATGCGTTCCTGATTGACGCTGGGTTTGACCCTGCCGAGATAGAAATTGTCGGTGTGCCAAAAACCTCAAGGTGGCAACGCTATGACGGAGATTGGCTAACCAGCTACCGCTTCAACTTCCGCAAGCGCAACCCTGACATCAACCTGCCAGCGTTACTAGCAGAGGCAAGAAAAGCCAAACCGATTACCCCTAAAGGTGGTCAGGATAAGGCACTCATTGTCTGCCCTGCTGATCTACAAGTCGGCAAGGTAAGCAGCAGAGGTAATACAAAAGACCTCATCGCTAGAGTCATGGCATCCTTCGACAGCATCGAGCAGATGGCAAAGGCAGGTAAGTATGAGCACATTTACATCCTTGACCTCGGAGACATCATCGAGAGCGTCAGCAACAAAGCCTCGCTGAATCAACTTGAGTCCAATGATCTTTCACCGATGCAACAGGTTGACCTAGCATCTAGCCTGATGTTTGACCTAATCAAACGCCTCGTCAAGTTCGCACCTGTGACCTATGGCTCAGTAGCCTCTAACCATTGCCAGAACCGCATGAACGGTCAGCAGATAGGCAGACCTGGCTTGGATGATTGGGGCATTGTCATCACGCAACAGCTCAGACGGCTCACAACTGAACTCGGCTGGGATGTCAACTACCTAGTGCCACATCCTCACGATGAGGGCTTTGCTTTCCGCTACGGAGTCAACACCATCGCCTGTGTTCATGGGCATCAAGTCGGCAGACCAGAGGGAATCCCTAAGTGGTGGGCTAACGCTACCTTCGGCAACCAGTTTGCCGCTCCAGCAAACCTGCTGCTAACCGCACACTTTCATCACCTCAGAATCGAGGAGCTGTCCGCTCACACCAGCGGTGGTAGCAAGTTCTGGGTGCAGACAACCACGAGCGACAATGGCTCTGACTGGTTCAGGCTAACAAGCGGTATGGACAGCGCCACAGGAATTATCTGCCTCGAACTACACAAAGACAAACTATTCAATGGAAGCGTGGTCAAACTGTAATGCCAGCCTATGAGTTCACCTGCCTAGTCTGCGACAAGACAATCACCATGACGCTAAAGCTCACCGACAGTCAGCAGATAACCTGCACTACCTGTGGCGAGATGATGAAGCGCAGTTACAACTTCGGAGCTGTTACCTTCAAAGGCTCAGGGTTTTATAGGACAGACAAGTGAGCTGGACTTACGCTCTCACCGTAGAGGAAGAAGCCACAGCCACTCGCATCGGCTATCTACGCCAAGAGCCTTACCTCGGCAAGCCAGAGCGCAACCGCAACTTCTCAGAGGGCGATGTGTGGGAAGCGTGGCAACACATGGTCACAGTCGGATCAGAGATAGCCGCAGCAAGGATGCTAGGACTCTGGGACTTTGTGCCTCATGTCAACACCTTCAAGTCAAGGCAGGACATTCCAGGCTATGAGGTGCGCTATGCCTTCAGCACTCAGCGAGGGCACAGCCTGAGATTCAACGCAGCAGTTGACGCAAAAGAAGAAATCTACATCCTGACCGCACATGGACTAGAGAACAAGACCAGACGCTCAGCAGACACAGGATGGAAGGGCACACCCTACTCAGCACTTGGTTGGGCTTACGGCTACGAGGTAGAGCAACCTCAGTATCTCTATCAAGGAAAGAGCTACTACATGAACTGGCGTGACCTCAACCCAATGGAATCTCTACCATGAGGCTACCCCGACCCTGCCTAACCTGTAACAGATTGCACAGAGACAAAGGAGATTATTGTGCTACCTGTCGAGCAGAGCACGAGCGCAAGCGTGAAGCCAACCCTAATCGCATAGCTCGCAAGCGCATGATGTATGGCGGAGACTACCCTGCTCGTAGGGCAAGCATGGTAACAGAGACAATAAATAACAATCTTCCTTGTCACATTTGCAAACAACACTTCCTGACGGCATCTGAAATTACCGCTGATCACCTGATACCAGGAAACCCAAACTCACCACTAGCACCTGCCCACAAGTCATGCAACAGCAGTAGGGGCAACAAGCCGCTCTGATTTGCATTTCAGGCACACCCCTGAGAGGGCACAGACGGCTTATACACGCTGTAAAGGCTTACAGTCAAGCAATCACCCATTCCGTTACCTAATCGTGACCTCACGCTACCCCCTGGCACTAGATGTAGGGGTGGGGTGTTTCTTCCAGCACTACATACAGGCAAGACCCCGACCACACTTTTTCACACACCTTGTATGTTCAATCGTTTTTGTAAGCGCTTACAGTTGCTAGGGTTAGACCATGCCAAATCCAAAAGTGCCATCTGAAATCAAAGCCAAGCGAGGAACGCTACGCCCAGAGGACAAGCAACGCATGGTCGCTGCTCCTAAAGTCGAGGGTGGATACATCGAGCCATTTAGACCGCTTGAGTTTGCAGGTCTCCAGCTTTGGAAGTCAGCCATGACAACAGGCGCTTCATGGATTGCCAGGAACTCTGACACTCACCTGCTGATGATGACTTGCGAGCAGCTTGACCGCAGGGAAGAAATCCGAAGCCTGATCATCGAAACTCAAGACTGGCATTTGTATAAGCAGCTCAACGACCTTGAGCGCCTAATCTCTAGTAACCTAGGGCTTCTAGGCTTTACACCATCAGACCGCACTCGACTAGGACTAGCCGAGGTAAAGACTCAGAGCAAGTTTGAGGAACTGATGGCAAGAAAGGAACAGCGATCATCACAGTCGTAATGGGCGCACCATGCTCAGGGAAATCAACCTATGTGCGAGAGCAAGCAAAGGGTGAGGACATCATTGTTGACATGGACAGAATCGCCCTATCACTTGCAGTCGAGGGCACACCTGACTTTGAGTATTCCGAGCGCATCCGCAACATCGCTCGTCAAGCCAGACCTGCCATTGTCAAAGGCGCTCTGTTAGCCGCTCAGGGTGAACGCCGCCTCGGTGTCTGGGTTATCCACACCGACCCATCACCTCAAGACCGCCAGATGTATCGAGCAATGAACGCTCAGTTCGTTGAGCTAGACCCAGGCAAAGAAGTCTGTCTTGCAAGGGCAAAAGAAAGACCAGAGCATAATCGCAAAGTAAGCGAGAAGGTCATTGCCGAGTATTACCAGAAAAGGACTAATCGTGTGGCCGCCACAATGGTTGACCCAAGTTCCAACTGACGCAATCGCTAATGGCGAGGGCGAGCTAGTCATTGACTTTGCCGAAGCGTTTGGTGTGATCACCAAAGACAGCATCGCTGGCAAGCAGGGTTCACCGCTGGTATTGCGTGACTGGCAGAAAGACCTTATCCGTCACATCTATGCAGCAGATGACAATGAAGGCTTTAGGCAAAAGCTCTGCCTTGTAGGGATGCCGAGAAAGTCAGGCAAGTCAGCCATCATGTCTGTCCTCGCTGTTTATGACCTGTTCTTCGGCCCGAAAGGTGGCGAGGTTTACAGCATCGCTGCTGAAAAGGAACAGGCTCGCATCGTGTTTGCAGATGCCAAGAAAACCATTGAGGCGAACCCTGAACTACTTGAGCTGACCAAGATCTACCGAGATGCCATTGAGGTCATCAGCACAGGTTCGGTTTATCGAGTCCTATCTGCCGAGTCCTACTCCAAGGAAGGTCTGTCACCGACTGCGGTTTACGCTGACGAGCTTCACGCTCACCAGTCTCGTGAGCTGTTTGATGTTATGTCGCTTGCTATGGGTGCTCGTGGTAATCAGGCACACATGGTTGCAATCACGACAGCAGGGGTAAAGACAGACCGAACAGGTCAAGACTCAATCGCCTACTCGCTGTATCAGTATGGGCAGCGTGTAAGCCGAGGCGAGGTTGATGACCCGTCATTCTTTATGGCGTGGTGGGAAGCACCTGCCGAGATGGATCACAGAGACCCTGAGACTTGGAAGATTGCCAACCCTGGCTTCGGTGACATCTGTGACGCAGCCGACTTTGAATCTGCCGTCAAGCGCACACCTGAGCCTGAGTTCAGAACCAAGCGCTGTAACCAATGGGTTTCTAGTGCCCTTGGCTGGCTTCCAACGGGCTCGTGGGACTCGTGCGCAAGTGAGTTAGACCTAACTGACAAAGATTATGTGATCGGCTTTGACGGCTCGTTTTCTGGTGACTCGACTGTTCTAGTCGGTGCGACCCTTGAGGATGAACCGCAGGTGTTTATGATCAAGGCATGGGAGAAAGACCCGAACATTCACGATGACACTTGGCGAGTGGACATCCTTGAGGTTGAGAACACCATCCGAGAGTTCGTTCGTGACAATCCGAGAGTCAAAGAGATTGTCTGTGACCCCTATCGCTGGCAGAGGTCAATGGAAGTCCTAGCCGATGAAGGTTACCCAATCGTTGAGTATCCCAGCACCAACGCTCGCCGCATGGTCCCAGCGTGTGCCAAGTTCTTTGATGCCGTAGTCGAGGGCAGATTGAAGCATGACGGAGACCCTATCCTTGCCAGACACCTCGGCAATGCCGTCATCAAGATTGACAACCTCGGACCTCGTATCGTCAAAGAGAACCGCAACTCATCTCGCAGGATTGACGCTGCTGTCGCTGCTGTGATTGCTGTGGATAGGGCGTTAGCAAGTAGAATAGAAGAAGAAGTCCTGACACCAGGCGTATTTGTATTTTGAGGGATGAAATGGCAACAGCATTACAGGTCGCAGGAGCAGCGGCAATAGTAGTTGGTCTAGGGCTCATTTGGATACCGCTTGGCTTCATTGCAGGTGGCGTGTTTGCCCTCATGTTCGGTCTTGCCATTGAGAGGCAGAAGTAATGCTCAACAACCTTTTTGAGACTCGTGCTGTTAGCTTTCAGACCATCTGGGGTAGCGGCGGAGACATCGAGTTGCAAAACAACTCTGGCACTTATGTAACGCAAGACAATGTTTGGAAGCTTGCTGCCATCACAGGTGCAGTCAACCTAATCGCCTCTAGCATCTCTACCCTGCCAATGGAAGCGTGGGTTCGCAGAGACGGACAGAAGCTACTAATGCGACCAAAGCCAGACTGGGTGAACCGCCCTGACATCAGCTTTGTTGACCGCACTCCATTTATCTCGCAGATCATCACTAGCCTGATGCTTGACGGCAACGCCTTCATCCGCATCTTCAGAGACTCTGACGGACTACCAATCAACCTGACCGTAATGAACCCAACAGAGGTCGAGGTCAAGAAGAACCCTCTAGGTCGCATCGTATTTACCCACACCAAGTCAGGCGAGACTCTAGGTCAAGACGATGTTTTGCACATCGTTGAGAGCCTTATCCAGCCAGGTCAGGTGCGAGGCATCTCTCGTGTCTCGATGCTCAAAGACTCACTAGGTCTAGGCATGGCGCTTGAGGCTTACGCTCAGCGCTGGTTTGGACAGGGTGCGTCAGGCAACTACGCCATCACAGTTCCAGGTGCATTGAACCAAGAGCAAGCTAAGGCAATGGCTGACTCTGTGGACAACAGACATGGCGGATGGCGCAAGTCCTCTAAGACGATGGTGTTCCACTCTGGAGCAGACATCAAAGACATCGGCATTGACCCTGAGAAGTCTCAGTCCATCGAGGCTCGCAGAATGTTCGTTGAGGATGTAGCAAGGATCTACAACATCCCAACTCACAAGATGCAGTTGCCAGGGACTAACACCTACTCCAGCATTGAGCAGACTCAGATTGAGTTTGTAACCGACACTCTACGCCCTTACGCTGCCCTTATCGAGAACGCCCTTAGCACTCTGCTTCAGGTTTACCCGAATGGTGCAGGTGCTTTCCTAGAGTTCAACATGGCTGCTCTGCTACGAGGTGACATCAACTCTCGTGCCACCGCTGCCTCTGTTGCAATTCAGGGTGGATGGCTAACTATCAACGATGTTCGCCAGTCTGAGGGCTTGTCAAAGATTGACGGCGGAGACATCCTGCGAGTGCCACTAGCAAATGTGCCGATTGACGCTGCTGACCTATCTGCAACCGACAAGCGAGTCCTAATGGCTCAGCGACTTATCGTGGTTGGTTTCGACCCTGCGTCAGTCCTAGAGGCACTAGACCTACCAGCAATGACCCACACAGGCGTTCCAAGCGTTCAGTTGCAGGGTGTTGCACAGATTGACCCAGAAGATCCACAAGCCGTCTATGAGGCACAGTAATGATTACTTCAGGCACACAGTCAGTTGGCACAACCGCAGTTGCTATTGACGGTGTAAGTGCTGCACCTAGCAAAATCAAGATTCGCAACAACGACTCGACTAAGACCCTGTATGTAGGTGGCCCAACTGTGACCACCGCTAACGGTCTGCCTGTTGACAAGCTTGTGACGATTGACTTTGACCTACCTGCTGGAGAGCAGTTGTGGATGGTGAGCACCGAGAACGGGCACACAGTTTCATGGCTAAGGTTGGTGCAGTAGTGCCTTACTACATCTCAGACAAAGCGCAGGATTGCTCAGGCTGGGCAGTTACTAAAGAGGATGGCGAAGTCATCGGTTGTCACACAACCAAACAGGGAGCGATTGACCAAATGGTTGCAGTATCTATTGCAGAGAACATCGAGCCAGGTGGAGAGCGTAACGAGTCAGGGCCACCTGCCGTCATCGCTGACATTGACAACACTCTGATCACCTATCAGGGTGCAAAGATTGACAAGGTGGCAGATTACCTAGACAGCTTCGATGACACCGAAATCATCGTTGTCACCGCTCGCCTTGCCTCTGAGCGTGATGCGACTATTGCAGAACTAGACAACCTAGACATTGACTATGACCAGTTGTTCATGAAGCCAGATGCCGAGACCGACTCAACCGAGTGGAAAAAGCAGACCGCAGAACGCTTGCTCGAAACTTACAATGTCATGGTTGCAGTTGATGACAACGAGGACATCCGCAACGCTTATCGTGACCTTGGCATCACCGCTATTGCTCCTAACCAAGTTCCAGAATCTTCAGATGACGAGTCTGAGGAGATGCGAGCAGTTGATTTGACACCACCTGCTTACATGAGGGCAGCAGCTCGCAGAGGGCTAGAGTATTACGCAGAGGGAAAGGGTGGCGATGGACTGGTTGACCAGACAATCGAAGATGCTAGGCGTATGGCTCAGGGCGAAGTTTCAGAGCGTAAGTGGCGGCTTATCGGCCCTTGGATTGCTCGTCACATCGTGGATTTGGATTCTCCTAGTGCTAAGCCTGATAACCCTAACTACCCTAGCGCTGGTGTTGTCGCAATGCTTTTATGGGGTGCTCCAGCGAATCGCAGGGGTGCTGAGAGGGCTCAAGCCTACGCCGAGGGTGTAGTTGCTAGGCTAGATGCAGAACAGGAACGGAAAGCAAGTATGACCAATCGGGAAACTCGTGACTTTGAAACTCACTTTGAGATCAGAGAAGAAGGCGATGGCATGACCTTTGTTGGCTACGCCGCAAAGTTTGACCAGCCTTCAGAGAACCTAGGTGGCTTTGTTGAGTATGTTGAGCGAGGTGCGTTTAGTCGCTCGCTCAAGTCTCGCAACGATGTAATGCTGTTGTGGAATCACGATGCAGGTGAGCCACTTGCCTCGACTCGCTCAGGCACTATGAAGCTAACCGAGGATGAGGTTGGTTTGCGTGTAGAGGCTCGCTTGCCTCAGACCACTCGTGGCAAAGACCTAGCAATCCTTTTGCGTGACGGAATCGTTGGCAAGATGTCCTTTGGCTTCAATGTCATAAAGGACTCATGGAACGCTGAGGGCAATGAGCGCCGCCTAAAGTCTGTGCGCCTATTCGAAGTGTCTGCGGTTGTATGGCCCGCCTACACCTCGACCTCTGCCTCTGTGCGTGGGCTAGACCTAGTAGCACAGCGAGCTTCGGTTGATGCCGATGAGTTGGCTGATGTTATGCTAAAGATTGAGGAAGGTGCAGACCTAACCCCTGACCAGGCAGAGCTAATGAAGTCTGTTGTCGAGCGACTAGCACCTGCACCAGAGCCAGCAGTTACCGAAGAACCACAACCGTCACTTCTTGCTGTGAAGCAGAAGCAACTTGACCTGCTACTGAAAAGGATCTAACACATGGCAAGCAAGGCACAAATCAAAGAGACCATTCTCAAGGTTGCAGGTGACCCTATTTCGGGTGTCATCTTTGACCTTGCAGAGGAGTGGGCAGAGGCCATCGTTGCCCTCGATGCTCCACAGACTGCGGCTATTGCTCCAGCCGCAACTAAGGAAACCCGTATAACCAAGCCAGAGGAAGTTCGCTAAACTCTGCCAAGCTTTGGGTTTCGCCCCGTCACTCTTTTCCCCTTTCTAGTGACGGGGTTTTCCTTTACCCTGATGTTATAGAATAGAAACAGCGCTTGAGTGTCAGCACCAGCGTCACAGTTCTGAGTTAGCTCGGCTGAATACCAATCATCTAATCTAAGGAGAATCATGTCCGAGACCTTTCTAAAGGCACAGACTGAGGCTCGTGCTCGTGCGTGGGAAGCTGCTAAGGCGCTTCTTGACAACGCTGCTGCTGAGAAGCGTGACCTGACTGCTGAGGAGCAGGTTCAGTTTGACCGCATCAACGCAGACCTTGACGAGCGTGCTGCCGCTATTGACAACATTCGCAAGATCGAGGAGCGTGAGGCAAAGGCCGCCGAACTATCTCGTGGTCTTGAGATTGCATCCCCAAAGTCCGACTCTGACCTACTTCGTGCAATCGCTCGCGGTGAGGTTCGTGGTCACAACTTCGAGGCTCGCACCCTAACCCCATCTTCCAACCTTGTTCCAACTGGTTTCTTTGACCAGGTTTGGATGAAGGCTCGTGAGGTTGGCCCAATGCTTCGTGTTGGCAACATCCTCAACACCGCATCGGGTGAGGACATCGTGTTCCCAACCCTAACCGCATACAGCTCTGCTGCTCTTGTGGCTGCTGGTGGCACTATCGCCGCAAGCGACCCAACCTTCAGCTCTGTCACCATCGGCGCTTACAAGTATTCGTTCCTAGTCCCTGTGGCTGACGAGCTTCTTGTTGACTCTGGTGTGAACCTTGAGGCTGAGTTGGCTAAGGCTGGTGGTAACTCCATCGGTTACGCAGTCAACACCGCTCTAAC
>JACCDZ010552397.1_pt1 | contig 21875 bp, 21 predicted proteins | sample 7449551 | NCBI WGS metagenome assembly JACCDZ01 (sample SAMN15323452, study PRJNA562643) | freshwater metagenome | isolation source: river surface water | place: USA:Blue River Watershed | collected 2017-08-18
CCGTGGATGCGCAGGCTGCCTTCTGCATCAATCTTGCGGCGCAGGGTGTGGGCGGCTTCAAAGTAGAAACGCTGGCTGAGTTCGTATTTCATCGGATGCCAATCAACTTATGGGTTTGCACGCTCAGTCGCCAGCGCGGGTGTGCTTGGCAATAGGCCACGGCAGCAGCGGTGTTGGCTGCTGCGTTGGGCCCATCCATGGGCTGCAAATAAAAATGTTCAAAGTTCAAAGATTCATACAGCGCGGGCTCTGCGCCCACTTGTGGAAACACCAGTTTGAGTTCTTGGCCAGCTTCCACCACGCGCTGGCTACCCGCCTTGGGGCTCATGCACAGCCAGTCAATGCCTTTGGGCGCAAGCACAGTGCCGTTGGTTTCTACCGCAACGGTGAAGCCATGCGCGTGCAGGGCTTCGACCAAGGCCTCGTCTACTTGCAGCAAGGGTTCGCCACCGGTGAGCACCACAAAGCGGTGCGCGGTGTCAGTGGCGGGCCAAAAGCTGGCAATGGCGGAGGCCAAAGCTTGGGCGCTGTCAAACTTGCCGCCGTGTGTGCCATCGGTGCCCACAAAGTCGGTGTCACAGAACTGGCAAATGGCCGTGCTGCGGTCCTCTTCGCGGCCGCTCCACAGGTTGCAACCGGCGAAACGGCAAAACACGGCGGGTTGCCCTGCATTGGCGCCTTCACCTTGCAAGGTGTAGAACATTTCTTTCACGCTGTAAGTCATCCCGCTATTTTCGCAGCAAGTGAGGAGTCCCCTTGAAACAGCGATTGAAGGTGCGACACTTACCGTTTTGGTTGGCTAAATAGGAAATCAGGCGATGGATGTCTTGACGACGCAAACCCTCTCTGGGGTGCAAACAAGCATTGAGATTGCAGGCACGGTAGCCTTTGCCCTCTCTGGTGTGATGGAAGCTGCTCGCAAAAAGCTCGATGCCGTGGGCGTGTGCGCCGTGGCCAGTGTGGCGGCTTTTGGCGGCGGCACTTTGCGTGATGTCTTGCTCGACCGCCGCCCCTTGTTTTGGATTGAGCAGTCTTGGTATTTGTGGACGGTGTTGGCGTTGTGTTTGGCCGCGATGTTTTTGATGCGCGCTAAACATTTCAAGCCGACCGAAAAATCCATTCAGTGGCCCGATGCATTGGGCTTGGGGTTGTTTGCGGCCAGTGGCACACAAATCGCGCTCGGCATGCAAATGCCGGCGCTCATTGCCGTGTTGATGGGCGTCATCACCGCCACCTTTGGCGGTGTGTTGCGTGACATCGTTTGCAACGAAATTCCCACGGCGTTTCACGACCACCACCCTTACGCCGTGTGCGCGTTTGCGGGTGGTTGGGTGGTGGTGCTCTTGCACTACTTGGACTTTGACCCGAATGCGGTGGTCGCCATTGGTGCAGCCACTGTCACCTTGCTGCGCTTGGCTGCTTTGCAGTTGGAATGGCGCTTGCCTACTTGGAAGATTGAAGACTGAGCTACGGGCGCTCAACTCATCATCTGGCGGCGTCGCTCTTTGCTGTTGGTCAAATGTGTGCGCATGGCTGCGCGAGCGGCTTCAGAGTCTTGGTTGCGAATGGCGTTCAAGATACTCTCATGCTCCATATTCACTTTGCGTAAATAGGCTTCACGGTCTTCGGCCAGTGGTGTGGATTTGCTCTTTTCGAGGCGCGCCCTCGGAATGATGGAGGTGCCCAGTGACACCATTAAGTCGGCGTAATACGGGTTTTGAGAAGCTCTGACGATGTTTAGATGAAACTGAAAATCCGCAGCCACCGCGTCTTGACCTGCTTCGATGGCGGTTTGAATGGTTTTGAGAGAGGTCTCAATGTCTTTCAAATTTTTGTCGGTTCGGCGCATGGCTGCCAATGATGCGGCTTCCACCTCAATGCCAATGCGCAGCTCAAGCACTGCAATCACATCCTTCAAGGTGGTGAAGTCTTCTTGGCTCAGCTTGAACGTCGGATTGTCGTTGAGGCCCACGATGAAGGTGCCAATGCCATGACGCGTCACCACCAAGCCAGCGGCTTGTAGGCGTGAGATGGCCTCGCGCACCACGGTGCGGCTGACGCCGTATTGCGCTTCAATGGCGGCTTCGGAGGGGAGTTTGTCGCCGACCTTGAGTCGGCCATCGCGAATGCGATCGCCCAAGGCATCGACCAGCTCTTGGGCGAGGCTTTTGTGTTTGGTGAGGGGTTGAACCTTGTCGCTCACGGCAGAACTCGTTTGAAAAGTCGTTATTCAATGAATGGAATGGTGCAATGCTAACATGTATGACAACTTAAAAATACGGAGGCAACCATGCGTCAAGGCCCAACGATCCCGTTTCAAACCAGCGCTCGGTCGCCAGATGTTCGGATCGAAATTTTGGATCCGAGTTTTCAAAAATACCGTTTGTACAGCGGCTGTGTGGAGCAGCTTGCCACTGGCATGTGGTGGGCAGAAGGGCCGGTGTGGTTTGGTGATGGACGTTACTTGCTGGTGTCTGATATTCCCAGCAACCGCATCATGCGTTGGGATGAGGCTTCGTCGCAATGGGGCGTGTTTCGACAAGACGCCAACCACGCCAATGGCATGGCCCGCGATGCACAAGGGCGCTTGCTTGTGTGCGAGCACTTGATGCGTCGCATCACACGCACCGAGTACGACGGCAGCATCACCGTGTTGGCCGATCAGTACCAAGGCAAACCACTCAATTCACCCAACGACATTGTTTGCCAAATGCAAGGGGCTGATCGTGGCACGGTGTGGTTCACCGACCCACCTTTTGGTATCTCAGGCAACTGGGAAGGCGCGCCCGCTAAGGCTGAGCAGCCCGATGCGGTCTATCGCTTGGACATGGATGGCACTTTGCAGCAAGTGTTGACCGATTTGCGCGGCCCCAATGGTTTGGCGTTTTCGCCAGACGAATCGGTGTTGTACGTGGTTGAAAGTCGCGCCACGCCGAGCCGTTTGATTTGGGCTTACGACGTGGGTGTTCAAGGTGAGTTGTCGGGGCGCCGCTTGGTGGTGGATGCACAAGGGGCGGGTTCCTTGGATGGCATCGCGGTGGACAAGGATGGCAACCTCTGGTGTGGGTGGGGCAGTGATGGTCGTGCGGGTGTGAGCTCTGAGGGGCTCGATGGTGTGCGCGTGTTCAACCCACAGGGCGTCGCCATTGGGCACATTCATTTGCCAGAGCGTTGCGCCAATCTTTGTTTTGGCGGCGATCGTCATAACACTTTGTACATGGCCAGTACACATTCGTTGTACGCCATCCACCTGCATGTGAGCGGGGCTGTTTAACCCGATTAGGTCTTTCCCTAGGTTTGTATGTTTTGAGTTGACGCACTCGCAAATTCATGCACAATCTAAGTTGTATGACAACATACAAGATTGATATTCAAACGACATGACACACATTTCGCATCAAAGAATTTTGTTGACGGGCGCCGCTGGCGGTCTGGGTAAGGCGCTGCGTTCGCGCTTGAAAGCCAATTGCCAAGTGCTTCGCTTGAGCGACCGTGAAGCCATTGACCCAGCACAAGTGGGCGAAGAAGTGGTGCAGGCCGACTTGGCAGACGCGCAAGCGGTGTCTCACATGGTGGCGGGTTGCCAAGCCATCGTGCACTTGGGTGGCGTGTCGGTCGAGGCGCCGTGGCAGCCCATCTTGCAAGCCAATATCGTGGGTTTGTATAACTTGTACGAAGCCGCGCGTGTGCACGGCGTCAATCGCGTGGTGTTTGCCAGCTCCAACCATGTCATGGGTTATTACAAACAAAACGAAGTGGTGGACGCGCTCACGCCACCGCGCCCCGATGGTTTGTATGGCCTGAGCAAAGCCTTTGGTGAAGACCTTGCGCGCTTGTACTTTGACCGTGATGGCATCGAAACCGCCTGCGTGCGCATTGGTTCCTCGTTTCCCGAACCCAAAGATCGCCGCATGCTGGCTACCTGGATGAGCTACGACGATTTGCATCGCCTTGTCACCGCTTGTTTGACCACACCTGTGCTCGGGCACTCCATCATTTACGGCGCATCTGACAACAGCACCTGCTGGTACGACAACCGCTTGGCTAAGCATGTGGGCTACCGACCGCAAGACAGCTCAGATACTTTTCGTGACGCCGTGCATGCCCGCACTCCCGAGCCCGATTTGACAGACCCCGCCGTGATTTACCAAGGCGGCGGGTTTGTGAAAACACGTTTCAACTGATTCCACACATTTCCAACACAAGGACAAACCATGACGCCTCAAGAACTCAAATCCATCATGTCCCATGGCTTGCTGTCATTTCCTTTGACAGACTTTGACGCCAATGGCGACTTCAACAAGAAGGGCTACATCGACCGCTTGGAGTGGCTCGCTCCCTACGGTGCATCGGCCTTGTTTGCGGCTGGTGGCACAGGTGAGTTTTTCTCGCTCACGGCGGAGGAATATCCAGAAATCATCAAGACCGCGGTCGACACGTGCAAAGGCAAAGTGCCGATCATCGCGGGTGCAGGTGGTCCTACACGTTTCGCTATTCAATGCGCACAAGAAGCTGAACGCGCTGGCGCACACGGCATTTTGTTGTTGCCTCACTACCTGACCGAAGCCGGTCAAGAAGGGTTGATTGCCCACGTTGAAGCCGTGTGCAAGAGCGTGAAGTTTGGTGTGATTGTTTACAACCGGAATGTGTGCAAGCTCACCCCCGAATCGCTCGCCATCTTGGCTGACCGTTGCCCCAACTTGATCGGTTTCAAAGACGGTTTGGGCGACATTGAAGTGATGAGCTCCATCTACATGAAGATGGGTGACCGTTTTGCCTACCTCGGTGGCTTGCCCACGGCGGAGGTGTACGCCGCCGCTTACAAAGCGCTGGGCACGCCCGTGTATTCGTCGGCGGTGTTCAACTTCATTCCCAAAACCGCGATGGACTTCTACCACGCGGTGGCCAACGACGACATGGGCACACAGCACCGTTTGCTCAAAGACTTCTTCATGCCTTATCTGGCAATTCGCAATCGCACACAAGGCTACGCCGTGAGCATTGTCAAAGCTGGCGCGAAGTTGGTCGGTCACGATGCAGGCCCCGTGCGCGCACCGCTGACCGACTTGAAGCCCGCCGAAATGGAAGAACTGCATGCGCTCATCAAGCGCTTGGGCCCACAGTAATTTTTCACCTGTGATTCGTTAACCCCTAGGAGACAACCATGAAATTAAAAGCAACCCTCTTGGCCTTGAGCGCTGTGTTGGCCGTGAGCGCACAAGCTGCTGAATTCCGTTCGGCCGATATCCACAACTCCGACGATTACCCCACCGTGTTGGCCGTCAAACACATGAGCCAAACGTTGGAAAAACTCAGCGGTGGCAAACACAAAATCAAGGTGTTCAACAAAGGCGCCTTGGGTACTGAAAAAGAAACCATCGACCAAGTGAAGATTGGTGCGTTGGACATGGTGCGTGTGAACGTGGCCCCCATGAACGGTGTGTGCCCCATGACCATGGTGCCCACCATGCCTTTCTTGTTCCGTTCTGTGGACCACATGCGCCATTCACTCGATGGCGCCATCGGTGACGAAATTTTGAAGAGCTGCGAATCTGCAGGTTATGTGGGCTTGGCCTTCTACGACAGCGGCGCACGCTCGATTTACAGCAAGAAAGCCATCAAGACCGTGGCCGACACCAAGGGTATGAAGATTCGCGTTCAGCAGTCTGACCTGTGGGTTGCCTTGGTCAGTGCCATGGGGGCCAACGCCACGCCCATGCCTTTCGGCGAGGTGTACACCGGCTTGAAAACAGGCTTGATCGATGCAGCGGAAAACAACATCCCATCGTTTGACACGGCCAAGCACGCGGAAGCGGTGAAGGTGTATTCCAAAACCGAACATTCAATGGCCCCTGAAATCTTATTGATGTCCAAAACCGTGTGGGATAAGTTGCCAGCCAACGAGCAAGCCATGGTGCGTCAAGCCGCCAAAGAGTCGGTGGCTGTGGAGCGCAAAGCGTGGGACGAGCAAGAAGCCAAGTCATTGGCCAACGTCAAAGCCGCTGGCGTGCAAATTGTGGAAGTCGACAAAAAGTCTTTCCAATCTGTCATGGCCCCTGTGTACGAAAAGTTCATGACCACGCCTGAGATGAAGCGCTTGGTCAAGGCCATTCAAGACACCAAGTAAACGCGTTCACCTCATCACTTCTGGAAGAAACATTCATGTTCACTAAATTTTGTGCCGCGGTGTCCAAGCTCAGCTTGGTCCTGGCAGTGGTGGGGTTGATTGCTGTCATCTTGTGCGTGCAATGGCAAGTCATTGGACGCTATGTGTTGAACGACACCCCCACATGGGCCGAAAACTTGGCCTTGTTGTTGGTGTTGTTTGTGACCGCATTCGGGCTCGCCGTGGGCGTGCGCGATGCGGGCCACATTGGTTTGGAGTCTTTGGTGGTGTTGTTGCCCGACGTGTGGCAACGCCGCATTGAACTTTTGATTCACGCCTTGGTCGGTTTGTTTGGCGTGTTGATGGTGCAGGGCGGTTGGCTGTGGGCCAACGCGAAATGGGGCGAGAAAAAGCCCATGCTGCCTGTGCCCGATGGCATTGACTATGTGCCCGTCATCATTGCGGGTGCTTTGATTGTGTTGTTCTCCATTGAGCACATCGTGGCGCTGCTGCGCGGTGAAGAAGTCGAACCCGCTTGGAATTGAAATCATGGAATTGACCGTACTCACCCTCAGCTTCACGCTGCTTTTGATTTTGGGCGTGCCCGTGGCGTTTGCCATTGGCTTGTCCTCTGTGGCCACCATCGTGGCTGCAGGCTTGCCAGTTCCTGTCGTCTTTCAAAAGATGGTGGGCGGCATGCAAGTGTTTTCGTTTTTGGCCATCCCGTTCTTTGTGTTCGCGGGAGAGCTCATGCTCTACGGCGGCATTGCCGACCGCATTGTGAAGTTTGCCAACAGCCTGATCGGCCATGTGCGTGGCGGCTTGGGCATGAGCAATGTGTTGGGTTGCACCATCTTTGGCGGTGTGGCCGGTTCGCCTTTGGCTGACGTGTCGGCCATGGGCTCGGTGATGATTCCTTTGATGAAAAAGGAAGGCTACGACGCCGACTACGCCGTGAACGTGACCACGCACGCGGCTTTGGTGGGCGCCATCATGCCGACCTCACACAACATGATCATCTTCACCTTGGCCACGTCTGGCATTGCATCGGTGAGCGTGTTGGGCTTGATCTTGGCAGGCTTGGTGCCTGCGGTCATTCTCACGTTGTGCAACTTGGCGGCTGCGTATTGGGTCGCAGTGAAGCGCGGGTACCCCGTGCATGGCGCGTTCCCTGGTTGGGGCGCGGTGGGCAGCGCGTTTGCTGCTGCGTTGCCGGGCTTGCTTGTGGTGGTCATCATCTTGGGCGGCATTTTGTCGGGCGCATTCACGGCGACCGAATCCGCGTCCATCGCGGTGGCGTGGGCCTTGTTCGTCACCGCTGTGGTGTATCGCACCATGACACTGCAAAACTTTTTGAAGGCGTGTGCCAAGGCGTGCAAAACCACGGGCGTGGTGTTGCTGTTGATTGGTATCTCCAACGCCTTTGGCTACTTCATGGCTTTGTACGAAGTGCCGCAAAAAACGGGTGAGTTGATGCAAATGGTCAGCTCCAGTCCTTGGGTGATTTTCTTGATGATCAACATCTTGTTGTTCATCCTCGGCACCTTCCTTGACATGGCTGCCACGATCCTGATTTGCACGCCCATCTTCATGCCCATTGCCATGCAGTTCGGCATGGACCCCTTGCAGTTCGGCATTCTCATGCTCATCAACTGCGCCTTGGGTTTGAACACACCACCCGTCGGTTCGGTGCAGTTTGTGGGTTGTGCGATTGGGGGCATCTCGGTCGGGCAAGTCATGCGCACGATTGCGCCGTTTTATGGTGCTTTGGGAGCGTGTTTGTTGTTGGTCACCTACGTGCCTGCGTTCTCGCTGTGGTTGCCCAACTTGCTGAAATAAAAGCGCATGACCTCTCACGCCATCCGCCACATCCGCGTCACGCCCATCGCGTTCCGTGATCCGCCGCTGCTCAATGCGGCGGGCATCCACGAGCCCTGGGCGCTGCGCTCGATCCTCGAGATCGAGACCGCCTCGGGCTTGGTGGGCATCAACGAAACCTATGGCGACCAGTCCATGCTGGACGTGCTGGCCAAGGCCGCACCGGCCCTGCAGGGCCTGTCACCCTGGGACCTGAACGCGATGGCAACACGCGTGCAGGCCCTGGTGCAACCGGCCGGAAACACGTCCGAATTTTTGGGCGAACAAATCTCGCTCGCGCCCGGCACGCACGTCTCCAAAAACGTGGCCAAGGTGGTCAGTGCGTTTGAAGTGGCCATGCTCGATCTGCAGGGTCAGCTGGCCAATGCGCCGGTGGTGGACTTGCTCGGTGGCGCGGCGCGTGACGCCGTGCCGTTTTCTGCCTACCTGTTCTTCAAGTACGCCGAGCACATCGACAAGCCCTACAGTCCCGATCCATTTGGCGAGGGCATCCAGCCCGAGCAGATGGTGGCTCAGGCGCGGCGCATGATCGATCAATACGGTTTCAAGAGCATCAAACTCAAGGCCGGTGCGCTGCCCCCTGAGCAGGAAGTGGCCGCGATGCTGGCCCTGGCCAGGGCATTTCCGGGCACGCCGTTGCGCATCGACCCCAACGCCAACTGGACGGTGGTCACCAGCCTGAAAGCGGTGGAGCAGCTGCGTGGCGTGCTCGAATACTACGAAGACCCGGCACCGGGTTTGAGTGGCATGGCTGAAGTGGCGAAGCAATGCGATGTGCCCCTGGCCACCAACATGGTCGTGACCGACTACAAGGAATTTGCCGACAACGTGCGCATGGGCTGCCCCGTGCGCATCGTGCTCAGCGACCACCACTACTGGGGCGGCCTGCGCACCACACAGCAGCTCTCGCGCCTGTGCCAGACCTTTGACATGGGCCTGTCCATGCACTCCAACTCGCACCTGGGCATCAGCCTGGTGGCGATGACGCACCTTGCCGCTTCTGTGCCCCACCTGTCCTACGCCTGCGACACGCACTACCCCTGGCAGGACGAAGAGATCGTGCAGGGTGGTCGCCTGAGCTTTGAAGACGGCAGCCTGCGCGTGCCGCGTGGCCCGGGCCTGGGTGTGTGCATCGACCGCGAAGCGCTGGCCCGTCTGCACGACAACTACCTGCATTGCGGCATCCGCGCCCGCGACGACCTGGGCCAGATGCGCAAGTACGACCCGGCGTTCACCGGCAAGCAACCTCGATTCTGACCATGAGCACCACCCAACCCCTCGCCATCCGCATGCACGCGCATGACAACGTGGCCATCATCGCCAACGATGGTGGCCTGCCCGCAGGCACCGTCATGCCCGAAGGGCCAGCACAAGGCATCACCCTGCGCGACAAAGTGCCGCAGGGCCACAAGGTGGCCCTGACCGATATCGCCGCAGGCGCTGCCGTGCTGCGCTACAACGTGCCCGTCGGCTTTGCCCGCGAAGCGATCGCCGCAGGCAGCTGGGTGCACGAACGGCTTCTGGACATCCCGCCCGCCCGCGAGCTGCAAGGCCTGCCCATGGCCACCCAGCCCGCGCCCGCGTGGGAGCCCCTGGAGGGTTACACCTTTGAAGGCTATGTGAATGCCGACGGCTCGGTGGGCACGCGCAACCTGCTGGCCATCACCACCACGGTGCAGTGTGTGGCGGGCGTGCTCAAAGTGGCCGTGGAGCGCATTGAGCGCGAGCTGCTGCCGCTGTACCCGAATGTGGATGGCGTGGTGGGGCTGGAACACAGCTACGGCTGCGGCGTGGCGATCGATGCGCCGGGCGCAGAAATTCCCATCCGCACGCTGCGCAACATCAGCCTGAACCCCAACTTCGGCGGCGAGGTGATGGTGGTGAGCCTGGGCTGCGAAAAGCTGCAACCGGCACGCTTGTTGCCGCCCGGCAGCTTCCCGATCCACGATGCCCGTGAGGCAGAGCAAGGCCCTGACCTGGTGTGTCTGCAAGACGACGCGCATGTGGGCTTCATGTCCATGATCGACGACGTGCTGGCGCACGCCAAACCGCACCTCGAACGCCTGAATGCCCGCCAGCGCCAGACCGTGCCCGCCAGTGCGCTGGTGGTGGGCGTGCAGTGCGGCGGCAGCGACGCGTTTTCGGGCGTGACGGCCAACCCCGCCGTGGGTTACATGGCCGACCTGATTGCCCGTGCCGGTGGCACGGTGATGTTCTCCGAGAACACCGAGGTGCGCGACGCGGTGGAGCAGCTCACCAGCCGCGCCGCCTCGCCCCAAGTCGCCGAAGACATCGTTCGCGAACTGGGCTGGTACGACCAGTACCTCGACCGTGGCCGTGTGGACCGCACCGCCAACACCACGCCCGGCAACAAGGCCGGTGGCCTGTCCAACATCGCCGAAAAAGCCATGGGCTCGATCATCAAGAGCGGCAGCGGCGCCATTGCCAGCGTGCTCTCGCCCGGCGAGAAGCTCAAGGCCGATCAAAAAGGTCTGGTGTTTGCCGCCACGCCCGCCAGTGACTTCATCTGCGGCACGCTGCAACTGGCCGCTGGCATGAATGTGCATGTGTTCACCACAGGACGCGTTACGCCGTATGGCTTGCAGGCCTGCCCCGTGGTGAAAGTTGCCACGCGCAGCGACCTGGCCCGCCGCTGGCACGACCTGATGGACTTCAACGCCGGACAGATCGCCGACGGCGCGATGACGATTGAAGACGCCGGCTGGGCACTGTTCAGGCAAATGCTTGAAGTGGCCAGCGGTAAGAGAACCTGGGCTGAACAGTGGAAGCTGCACAACGCGCTGGTGCTGTTCAACCCGGCACCGATCACCTGAAGAAACCTCAACACAAAGTCCACAGGACAAGGAGACAAACATGCAAAACGAACGTCGACAACTTTTGAAATCTGTATCTGCCATCGGCTTGAGCACGCTCACGGCGTCCGCCATGGCGCAAGCCTTTGATTTCAAACCCAACCAACGCTACCCCGACCCTTCGGTGTTGATCCTCGATCCGAGCTTTGGCAAGTACCGCATTTACAGCAGCACGGTGGAGCAAGTGGCCACCGGATTCCGTTGGGCCGAAGGTCCTGCCTACTTCCCCAGCGCCACCGCCGGTGCGCCAGGCCATTTGTTGTTCAGCGACATCCCGAACAACCGCATCATGAAGTTTGACGAAGCGACGGGCAAGACGATGGTGTTCCGTCAAAACGCCAACTACGCCAACGGCAACACGCGCGATCGCCAAGGCCGCCTCATCAGCTGTGAACACTCGATCACGCGCCGTGTGACGCGCACCGAAACCAACGGCAAGATCACCGTACTGGCCGACAGCTACCAGGGCAAACGCCTGAACGCCCCCAACGATGTGGTGGTCAAGAGTGACGACAGCATCTGGTTCACTGACCCGCTGTTTGGCATCAACGGCGAGTGGGAAGGTTCGCGTGCCAAACCCGAACAAGAAACGACCAATGTCTATCGTTTGGACAAAAACGGCGAGCTCAAAGCGGTCATCACCGACATCCTCAACCCCAACGGCCTGGCTTTCTCGCCCGACGAGAAAAAACTCTACGTGGTTGAGTGGCGCAACACACCCTGGCGCAGCGTATGGAGCTTTGATGTGAACGCCGATGGCACCGTGTCCAACAAAACCAAATTGATCGACGCCGATGGCCCTGGCGCATTCGATGGCTTCCGTGTGGACCGAGACGGCAACCTGTGGTGCGGCTGGGGCTTCAGTGGCGCCTTCCAACCCGAGGGAACGCCCGTGGCTGGCAATATGAAAGCGCACATGCCTTTGGCCAAGTCTGAGGATATGGATGGTGTGAAAGTGTTCAACAAAGACGGCAAGCCGATTGGCTTCATCCGCCTGCCCGAGCGCTGCGCCAATCTGGAGTTTGGCGGTCCCAAGCGCAACCGCTTGTACATGACCAGCAGCCACTCGCTGTATGCCTTGTATGTCGAAACGCACGCTGCCGTGTAAGGAGTCAATATGAAACGCAACTTCATCAAACAACTGTTCACAGTCGGTCTCATGGGCGTGTTGGGCTGTGTCAGCTCCATCGCCTTGGCGCAAACCGACTACCCCAACAAACCGATCAAACTGATCGTGGCCTTCCCACCCGGTGGCACCAGCGATGTGATGGGACGTTTGGTGGCTGATGAACTGAGCAAGGTGCTCAAGCAGCCTATCGTGGTCGACAACATTGCAGGCGCGGGTGGCATCGTGGGCATGGATCGTGCGCTCAAGCTGCCTGCTGATGGCTATACCCTCATCCAAACGGGTGTGGGCCAAAGTGCCGTCGCGCATGGCCTAGACCCCAATCTGAAATACAACTCCTTGACCGATTTCATTCACTTGACCCAAGTGAACTCGGGTCCCAATGTGTTGCTGGTGCATCCCTCGCAGCCGTTCAAGACCGTGAAGGACATCGTGGACTACGCCAAGAAAAATCCAGGCAAGCTGGACTACGGTTTCACCCACGCGGCTTCGGGCCACATGGCCATGGAGCTGTTCAAGCAGACCACAGGCATCTTCCTGACGGGCATTCCATACAAGGGTGGCGGACCCATGATGAACGACTTGTTGGCTGGCACCATTCCCATGGTTTTCCTCAATCAAGATGTGGCCTTGCCGCACGTGAAAGCGGGCAAGTTGCGCGCCATTGCTGTGTCCAGCAAAGAGCGTAATCCGCTGTACCCCGACACCCCTACCGTGGCCGAGTCAGGTTACAAAGGCTTTGAAGCCACTTCATGGTCTGGCATTTCGGTGGCCAAAGGCACACCGCCAGTCATCGTTGAAAAACTGGAAGCAGGTTTGGCACAAGCCATGAAGTCGGAATCGTTCAAGCAACGTTTGACGTCCGTGGGTTTTGTGGTGCCGCCCTCTGGCAGCAAACACTACAACGCGTTCTTGAAGTCGGAACTCGACCAATGGACGCGTGTGATCAAGACCGCTGGCATCAAACCTGAATAAGAGAAACAAGGATGAGTGACGCAATTTCTTGGGTGCGTGTATCAAGCTGCACCTTGCCCCTGGCCAACCCGATCAGCGATGCGAAGGTGCTGACTGGTCGCCAAAAACCAATGACCGAAATCGCCATCCTCTTCGTCGAAGTCAAGACGAAGGATGGCGCCGAAGGTGTGGGCTTCAGCTATTCCAAACGCGCAGGTGGCCCTGGCCAGTTCGCGCACGCCAAAGAGGTGGCGCCCGTGTTGATCGGCGAAGACCCGAGCGACATTGCCAAGCTCTGGGACAAGTTGTGCTGGGCGGGCGCCTCGGTGGGCCGCAGCGGCTTGTCGGTGCAGGCCATTGGTGCCTTTGACGTGGCCTTGTGGGACTTGAAAGCCAAACGTGCCGGCTTGTCACTGGCCAAGCTGCTGGGCACGCACCGTGACAGCGTGCGTTGCTACAACACCTCGGGTGGCTTTTTGCACACCCCGCTGGACCAGCTGCTGGTCAACGCCTCGGCCTCGGTGGCCAAGGGCATTGGGGGCATCAAGCTCAAGGTGGGTCAGCCCGACTGCGACAAGGACATTGAGCGCGTGAGCGCGGTGCGCCAGCACCTGGGCGAGGCCTTCCCGATCATGGTGGACGCCAACCAGCAATGGGACCGCCCCACGGCCCAGCGCATGTGCCGCCGCCTCGAACCGATGAACCTGGTCTGGATCGAAGAGCCGCTGGATGCCTACGACCACGAAGGCCATGCCGCACTCGCGGCCCAGTTCGACACCCCGATTGCCACCGGCGAGATGCTGACCAGCGTGCAGGAACACTGGGATCTGATCCGCCACCGCGCTGCCGACTACCTGATGCCCGACGGCCCCCGCGTGGGCGGCATCACGCCCTTCCTCAAGATCGCGCAACTGGCCGAACACGCCGGCATCATGCTGGCGCCGCACTTCGCGATGGAGCTGCACATCCACCTGGCCGCCACCTACAAGACCGAGCCTTGGGTGGAGCATTTCGAGTGGCTGGAGCCCTTGTTCAACGAACGCATCGAGATCAAAGACGGCCGCATGTTGGTGCCCACCCGCGCTGGCCTAGGCGTATCCATCAGTGAACAAGCGCGCCGCTGGACGACGGCCTCGTTTGAAGCGAGCGCTTGATTTTTTAACTTTTTGAAACCAACCGACATGACTGCCCCAATCGTCAAACACATGCGTGTGATTCCCGTCGCAGGACGGGACGACATGCTCATGAACCTCTCTGGCGCACATGCGCCTTTCTTCACACGCAACATCGTCATCGTCACCGACAGCTCGGGCAACGCTGGCTTGGGTGAAGTGCCCGGTGGTGAAAAAATTCGCCAAACATTAGAAGATGCACGCAGCTTGGTCGAAGGCCAATCGATTGGCAACTTGCAAGCCATCCTCAACCAAATGCGTGCCAAGTTTTCCGACCGCGACGCCGGTGGCCGTGGCTTGCAAACCTTTGATTTGCGCACCACCATCCACGCCGTGACCGCCGTGGAATCGGCCTTGCTCGACTTGCAAGGCCAACACATGAACGTGCCCGTGGCCGCGCTTTTGGGCGAAGGCATGCAGCGCGACAAAGTGCAAATGTTGGGCTACCTGTTTTACGTGGGCGACAAACACAAAACCGATTTGCCCTACGTGTCCACGCCTGACGAAGCCGATGACTGGAAACGCTTGCGCCACGAAGTGGCCATGACACCCGAGGCCGTGGTGCGCTTGGCCGAAGCTGCGCAAAAGCGTTATGGCTTTCAAGACTTCAAACTCAAAGGCGGCGTGTTGCGCGGCGAAGAAGAGGTGGAAACCATCCGCGCTCTGCACAAACGTTTTCCTGACGCACGCATCACGCTTGACCCCAATGGCGGTTGGCTGCTCAAAGATGCGATTCGTTTGATGCGTGACATGCACGGCGTGGTGGCCTATGCCGAAGACCCTTGCGGTGCCGAAGAAGGTTTTTCGGGGCGCGAAGTGATGGCCGAATTCCGCCGCGCCACGGGCTTGCCCACGGCCACCAATATGGTGGCCACCGACTGGCGCCAAATGGTGCATTCACTTTCTCTGCAAAGCGTGGACATTCCTTTGGCCGACCCACATTTTTGGACCATGGCGGGCTCGGTGCGCGTGGCGCAAACCTGCCGCGATTGGGGGCTCACTTGGGGTTCGCACTCCAACAACCACTTTGACATTTCGCTTGCCATGTTCACGCACGTCGGTGCGGCTGCGCCAGGCAAAGTCACCGCCATTGACACACACTGGATTTGGCAAGACGGCCAACGCCTGACCAAAGCGCCTTTGGAAATTGTGGGTGGCTATGTCGAGGTGCCCAAGAAGCCTGGCTTGGGTATTGAAATCGACATGGTGGAAGTGGACAAAGCCCATGCGCTGTACATGCAGCACGGCTTGGGCGCGCGTGATGATGCGATTGCCATGCAATGCCTCATCCCCAACTGGAAATTCGACAACAAACGACCATGCATGGTCCGTTAATTAGGGAACACACAATGCTTCAATCTTTCAACGCCCGCACACAAGAGCCTTTTGGTGCCGCACTCGCGCCCACCTCGGTTGCCGAACTCGAAGCCGCCATCCAAGCGGCGGACCACGCTTTTGACACCTGGCAAGCCAGCGACGGCGCCACGCGCGCCAAGCTGCTCTACGCATTGGCCGAAGCCATCGAACACGACCGCGAAAAACTCGTGGCGTTGGCCGACACCGAAACCGGCTTGGGTCCCGTGCGCTTGAACGGCGAACTCGACCGCACCGCGTTTCAGTTGCGCCGCTTTGCCACGCTGGCGCAAAACGGTGGCGCGTTCGCCTTCACTGATGACCCCACTGTGGCGGGCGGCCCACCCGTGGGCCATCCCCACATGATGCGTGTGCGTGTGCCCTTGGGTCCTGTGGCCATGTTCTCGGCCAGCAACTTTCCGTTCGCGTTTTCGGTGCTCGGTGGCGACACTGCCTCGGCTTTGGCCGCCGGTTGTTCGGTGGTGGTCAAGGCGCACTCGGGCCACTTGCTCACGTCGCAGCGCGTGTTTGAACAAGCGCAACACGCGATTGAAAAACTTGGTATGCCCAAAGGCTTGCTGCAAATGGTGCAGGGCGCTGGCAACGACGTGGGGGTGAACTTGATCAAGCACCCACGTATTACGGCGGGTGCCTTTACCGGCTCCACTCGCGGTGGTGCAGCCTTGCGCGATGCAGCGCGTGCGCGTGTGCGTCCCATTCCGTTTTATGGCGAGCTCGGCTCCATCAACCCCGTGGTGGCCACGCCTGCCGCGTTGAAAGCAGGCGGCGATGCTTTGGTGCAAACCTTGGCAGGCTCCATCACCTTGGGTTGCGGTCAGTTCTGTACCAACCCCGGTTTGTTGGTGTTGCAACGCAGCGGTGAAAGCACCGAGTTTGTGAACCACTTGGTTGAAGCGTTGAAGACACAAAAGCCACACGCCATGTTGACCAAAGCCATGCGCCAGTCGCTGGACCACGGCACGGCCGCGCAATTGGCCGCAGGCGCCAAAGCTTTGTTGCACAACCCTGTGAACGAGATCAACCCCAACCCTTACTTGGCCGAAGTCGATGCCAAGACTTTCATGGCGCAACACGCCTTGCAAGAAGAAGTATTTGGCCCCGCCACGCTGATTGTGTGGACCGATTCGGTGGACCAAACGCTTGATGTGTTGCACACCGTGGGCGGTACGCTCACGGTCACGCTGTGGGGTGCTGAGCAAGAAAACGCAGACACCCATCGTTTGGTCCGCGGCGCCACCGCCATTGCGGGCCGTGTGCTGTTTGCAGGCGTGCCGACGGGCGTGGCCGTGACAGCCGCCCAACAACACGGTGGCCCATGGCCTTCATCCACCGAACCCATGACCACCTCGGTGGGCGACGCCGCGCTTGACCGCTTCTTGCGCCCCGTCTGTTTGCAAGACATGCCTGCTTGGTTGCACCAGCGTCAAGGCCAGCCTTGCTAAACACATCAGCCACCTCCGAGCGAGGTGGCTTTTTTTATTCGGAGACCTCTCATGTTGTTCAAAAGAAAACGGTTCGCGTTGCTGGCCTTATCAGTCGTCGGTGTGTTTGCACACGCACAACCTACGGCGTACCCCAACAAGCCCATCAAAATCATCGTGCCTTTCCCCGCAGGTGGTACTTCCGATGTGTTGGCGCGCATGATTGGTCAGAAGATGACCGATGCCATGGGCCAACCGGTGATCGTGGACAACAAGCCCGGCTCCAGCGGTAACTTAGGCGCTGACGCGGTGGCCAAGTCTGCCGCTGATGGCTACACCTTGTTGTTGATGGATGTGGGTAATTTGACGATTGGCCCCTCGCTGTACAAATTGCCGTTCAACGTCAGCACCGACTTTGCGCCGGTGGCGATGGTGGCTTACTCGCCGCACTTGCTGGTGGTGAGCAACGAAGTGCCGGCCAAAAGCACCAAAGAGTTGATCGATTGGGTCAAGTCGCAAAAAGGCAAAGTCAATTACGCCGCGGCATCGGGCATGGGCAGTGCCACGCATTTGGCAGGCGTGATGTTCGCGCAAAAGACGGGTATCGACTGGGGTTATGTGCCCTACAAAGGTGGCGCGCAAGCGATGACCGATTTGATTGGCGGTCAAGTGGACCTCACCTTCAACGGCATGGTGGCCACGTACCCGCATGTGAAGTCGGGCAAGATCAAACTCATTGCGGTGTCGAGTGCCAAGCGCCAAGCGTCGTTGGGCGATGTGCCCACCGTGGGCGAAACCGTCCCCGGTTTTTTGACCGGCAGCTGGCAAGGCTTGCTGGCACCCGCCAACACACCCAAACCCATCGTGGACAAGCTGCACAGTGAAGTGCAGCGCATCATGAATTTGTCCGATGTGAAAGAGCGACTCACCGTCTTGGGTGCTGAGCCTTATGTGATGAACCCCACGCAATTTGGTGAGTGGTTCAGCAGCGAAACCAAGGCCATGGCCAAGGTCATCAAAGACGGCAAAGTCACGGTGGATTGAGATGCGTGAGAAACCCAAAGTATTGAAACTGCTCAAGCTCTTGCCTTGGTTGGAAGATCGCTTGGCTGCCGCGTATGAGGTGGTCAACTTGCCAAGTGATGCTGCGCAACGCGCGGACTTCTTAGCCAAGCACGGTGCGGAGTTCACCGCAGTGGTGACGTCGGCTGCTTATGGCATTGACAACGCCACGATGGACCAGTTACCTCAGCTCCAAGTGATTTCAAGCTTTGGTGTGGGCCTGGACAAGATTGACGTGGCGCATGCCCATGCCAAAGGTGTGGCGGTGGGCTATACCCCCGATGTACTCAACGACTGCGTGGCCGATTTGGCGTTTGCGTTGTTGCTGGGCATTGGTCGACGCGTGAGCGAGGGCGACCGCTTTGTGCGCGAAGGCCATTGGTCGTCGGGTGCGGTGGGGCCTTTCCCTTTGGGCTTTCAGGTGAGCCAAGCCAAGTTGGGCATTGTGGGCTTGGGGCGCATTGGGGCCACGATTGCCAAACGCTCCACGGGCTTTGAGATGGACGTGCGCTATCACAGCCGCAAGCCTGTGGCCTCTGAATGGACGTATGAACCCAGCCTGACCGAGTTGGCCAAGTGGGCAGATTTTTTGGTGGTCATTACCTCGGGTGGTGCGGGCACGCGCCACCTGATCAACCGCGAGGTGCTGGATGCATTGGCCCCCAAAGGCTTTTTGATCAACGTCGCGCGCGGCACGGTGGTGGATGAGGCGGCCTTGGTGGACGCCTTGCAACACAAGCGCATCGCAGGCGCGGCTTTGGATGTGTTTGAGAACGAACCGTTTGTGCCCAAAGAACTCTATGAGCTCGACAACGTGTTGATGGTGCCGCACATCGCCAGCGCGACGGCGCAAACGCGCCAAGCGATGGGTCAGCGCGTGCTGGACAACTTGGCCGCATTTTTCAAGCAGCAGCCTTTGGTCAGCGCGGCTTGAGGCCTGCGCAGCGAGACGCTGCGCAGGGGCGTTGCGTTAAACGATCTTCACACTCAAGTTAGGCAGTCCATCGATGTGCATTTCAATCCCATCGCCGCGCACCACGGGGCCCACGTTTTCGGGGGTGCCCGAATAAATGATGTCGCCCGAGAAAAGCTCAAACGCTTCTGAGAGTTTGCTGATTTGTTCGGCCACCGACCAAATCATTTGGTTCAAGTCGGCTTTTTGTTTCACTTGCCCGTTCACCTTGAGCCAAATGTCGCCCTTGGTGAAGTGACCCGTTTGTGCCACTTTGTGCACGGCGCCGATGGGGGCTGATTGGTCAAAACTTTTGCCAATTTCCCAAGGCTTCTTTTGATCGCCCATGCCGCGTTGTAAATCGCGGCGCGTCATGTCTAAGCCTAGGGTGTAGCCGTAAACCAAGTCGAGTGCTTTGTCGACGGGGATGTTGCGACCGCCTTTGCCAAGCAGGGCCACCAATTCGGCTTCGTAGTGGTAGTTTTTGGTGAGGGGTGGGTAGGGGTGATTGGCCACCGTGCCTGCGGCGACGTATTGAATGGCATCGGTGGGTTTTTGAAAAAAGAAGGGTGGCTCACGCGTGGGGTCTGAACCCATTTCGCGTGCATGGGCTGCATAGTTGCGGCCAATGCAGTAGATGCGGCGCACAGGAAACATCTCGTCTGAGTTGACGATGGGGATGTAGGTGGCGGGCACGCTGAACGGGGTCTTGGGGCTGTTGGCGGCGATGCCGGGTGTGGCGCACCCAACCAAGGCGCCCGAAGTGACGAGGGCGGAATTCTGAAAGAATTGGCGGCGTTTCATGGGGTGTCTCCTTAGCCACTGAATGGCGCTCATTGTTGTCATGAAACATTTTTGCTGAATGCATGGCGCGGCACCAGTGGGTGTTGACGCCTTGGTTACTTTGCTTGATTTGGTCTGCTTTATTTGGATTCGTGATGCACGTTTTGTATTCTTTTCGCCGTTGTCCTTATGCCATGCGTGCACGCTTGGCTTTGCGTGCCAGTGGTGTGGCATATGAACACCGTGAAGTGGCCTTGAAGGCCAAGCCCGCAGAGATGTTGGCGGTGTCGCCCAAAGGTACCGTGCCTGTGTTGTGTTTGGCAACGGGCGAGGTGCTAGAGCAAAGCTTGGACATCATGTGGTGGGCGCTGAAGCAAAGCGACCTACACAGATGGTTACCCCCCACGCCAGAGGCGTTGAGCGATGTGCAAGACGTGATTGCCACGCTTGATGGGGATTTCAAAGCCAACTTGGATCGCTACAAATACCCGCAACGGTTTGGCTTGACGGAGGGCGTACGTCACCGCGATGAAGCGGCGGCGTGGTTGCTGACACTTGATGCGCGTTTACAGCGCCAAGCGTTTGTGTCGGGGCAACGATGGGGCATGCTGGATGCTTGCATCGCGCCGTTTGTGCGCCAGTTTGCACGCACGGACCGTGCATGGTTTGATGCACAGCCGTGGCTGCAATTGGCGCAATGGCTGGTGGCGTTTGAAAACTCAGAGGCCTTTGCTGCCGTGATGCACAAGCACCCACTGTGGGTGTCGTCGCAGACCTGAACGCCGCAGCTCAGCGGGCAGCTTTCAAGAAATCTCTTACCAACAGCCATTGCTCAGGCACATTCAAGGCAGGCGCATGGCCGCAACCGGCAATCTCTTCGGCGCGTAGCAAACCTTTTGCCCCTGGGCCGCGCGTGCGCATGGTTTGGATGGTGTCGGGGGAAATCAAGTCTGAATTCGCACCGCGCATCACCATGACGGGGATGTCCAGCGTGTCGTACTCGTTCCACATGGGGTACTCAGGCACTTCGCGGAAAAACTGCTGGGTGATGTGTGGGTCGTAGTGCGGTGTCACGCGACCATCGGGCAAACGGCGGGTGGAGCTTTCGCTCAAGTGCCGCCATTGCGCATCGGTGAGTGCGCCAAAGGGCGCATAGGCGACGCGAAAGAACGCTTCTAACTCTGGCACGGTGTCAAACGCGGGGGGCTGACCTGCATAGGCTTTGATGCGCTCGACGGCGGCCACCGAAATTTCAGGTGCGATGTCGTTGAGCACGAGGCTGCGAATGCGCCCTTTGAAGCCAGGCTGTACCAAGCCCGCCGCGCACACCAAGCCAAGTGCGCCGCCCATGGAGGTGCCAATCCAGTGGGCTTGGTGGATGTTCAAGGCTTGCAACATGTCCCAGGCGATGTGGGTGTAGGTGACAAAGCTGTAGTCTTCTTTCGGGGCGCGAGCCCATTGACTCAAGCCTCGGCCAATCGTGTCGGGGCAGATGACGTAATAGTCGTTGCACAACTGCTCGGCCAACCAATCAAAGTCGCGACCTGTGCGGGCCAAGCCGTGCCATGCAATGACGGCGGGTTGCGATGCATCGCCCCATGTGGTGACATGCAAATTAAAACCGTGGCAGTGGAGGTAGTGCGAAGAGGGTTTCATGGCGTGCCTTGTGAATGAAAGGATTGTGCCCATGCGTGGATGGGCTAGGGCTCAGCGTTTACGATTGCACCTATGCAATTGCAAGATATTTTGTATTCCCAAGGTTTTGGTACGCGCCGTATTTGCGCGGGCTTGATTCAACAAGGTTATGTCCAGGTTGATGTGGGTGAGGGCTTGGCCACGTGTGGCGATGCGCTGGAAGACATCGATGTGCATGAAGGTCTGCCGTACTCGGTGCAAGGCGTGGTGTGGCCGTATCACGCCAAAGCTTATGTGCTTCTCCACAAACCTGCAGGCTACGAGTGTTCGCACAAGCCTTCGGCGTGGCCCAGCATGTACACCTTGCTGCCACCGCCCTTGCGCTACCGTCCGCAAAAAAGCGCGGTGCAAGGTGTGCAAGCGGTGGGGCGCTTGGACCAAGACACCACAGGCATGTTGGTGCTGACCGACGATGGTCCGCTGATTCACCGCATGAGCTCACCGCGCCACCATGTGCCCAAGGTGTATGAGGTGACCAC
>JACCDZ010551602.1_pt1 | contig 21867 bp, 16 predicted proteins | sample 7449551 | NCBI WGS metagenome assembly JACCDZ01 (sample SAMN15323452, study PRJNA562643) | freshwater metagenome | isolation source: river surface water | place: USA:Blue River Watershed | collected 2017-08-18
CAGGTAAAGCAGAAGACTTGGACAAAACCGATGCCATCGCCGCCGAGGTGTTAAAACGTCTGATGGCGGAAGCGCCGGAAGAAATTCAGCAGCAGATGCAAGACAACATCACCTGGATTTTAGACGCCAAACAAAACAAGCTGGTGGTGGGTTCACAAGCGCGGATTTTGTACGCAGATGCACAAGGTCGCGCTGACATTGCTGCGGCATTTAACGATGCGATTAAACGCGGTGAGATTGGTCCTGTGGTGCTTGGCCGCGACCATCACGATGTCAGTGGCACCGATTCGCCATTCCGCGAAACCTCTAATATTTATGACGGCAGCCGTTTTACTGCGGACATGGCTATCCATAACGTGATTGGTGACAGCTTCCGCGGGGCCACTTGGGTTTCTATCCATAACGGCGGTGGTGTTGGTTGGGGTGAGGTTATGAACGGTGGGTTTGGCATGTTATTGGATGGCTCGCTTGAGGCCGAACGTCGGTTAAAATCAATGCTGTTTTTTGACGTCAACAATGGCATCGCCCGTCGCAGCTGGGCGCGTAATAACGAAGCCGATTTCGCCATTCGCCGCGAAATGGCGCGCACGCCGAAACTGCAAGTGACACTGGCTAACCGCGTTGATGATGAGATATTGCATCAGCTTGAGTTTTAAGTGCATCACTGAGCATGTTCGCTGATACTTCTCGCCAAACTGCGCATCATGAACTTGAAAAATTCGCCATATCAAAACCTCCTCTGCCAAACAGCAGGGGAGGTTTGCAGTGAAAACTTATTGAATTTGAATTAATATTTCATTGCGCCGCAACATCGGCAGCGTCATCGGGCCATTGTAACCCGCTTCTACTGGCGCACCGATTGCGATATATCCTGCTGTTTTCATCCAATCTTGTAATATTTTGGTATGTTCCGCCACATTGCCTTCACTCAAGGTTCCACTAAATTGGATGGTCGCGACTTTGTAGTTTTTTACTTCGCTGACTAGCACCGTTGGGTCCTTGGGTTTCGGGGTATTTTGCAAGGTAAAGTCCTTCGGCATGACAAAGGACATCATCGACTTTCCGTCTTGGTTATTCATCAACACCGGCGCTGTCATGGCAATCTCAGTACCTTGGTCAGCTGGTTGATCGCCGTTCATAAAAACTGGAGCTGTCATTGCAATCTCTTTCGCGCCTTGATTTTCACCACTGATGTAGCGAAATAGTTTTCTAAAGGCACTGTTTCGACCGTCACCTGACATATCCGCTGAAACCAGAACCAACGATTCATAGTTGCGTATTTCAATCTTAAGTGCCTCGTCTGCTTTTAGCAGGGAATAAGGCGCACTGTCGACGTTATTTTGACCAAACACAGAACACCCCGTTAATAACAGCGATCCTAACATTGAGAGTAATAATTTCATTGGTCATCCCCTTTTTCTGATGCTTTATTACTCATACGGTCGCAGGTGAAAAAAGGAGCATTTTTTATATCGTCTACCGCGATTGGCTTGACAGCGCAAATCCAGCGTCGCATATTAATTCTCAGTCTTTAGCAACTTTATGCAGGTTTGACATGGCGATCCTGAGCAATCAGCCCATCGACAGTTCATTTGCGTCGGCACCCAAGCCGGCCAATCTGCATGCAGTTTCCGCCGATTACCACCTTTCTGAGTGGTTCGACGAGTAGAGAGCTCCCCGATAATCCCAAATTTTTGTGAGTCTGGTGTTTGCGCGCCTGGCTTGCAGAATGCTTGCAGGATGCATGTTTAATCAGCCCAACAGCTGACCCTTTTTAGGGTAATTCACTTGGATGTGACCTTACCGGCGTTTGTTTTAATGCGCAAAGATGTCGCAAGATTCGGCAAAGCGCACAAAAAGCATTGAAGCTGAAAACGCCAACCTCAAAATAAAAATAGTAGGATCGCAAAAATGAAAGCACACGTCCTCTTTGGCGCTGTTGCGTTATTGCTCACCAGCAATGCGCAGGCCTGTTTGCAACAAGAATCGGAAAGTAACAACACCCAAAATACCGCGGATAGTCCGCTGTGCAGTAATCAACAAGTCGCAGGGGCTATTGGCAGTAGCAGCGACGTCGATTGGTACAGTTTTGATACCACCAGCACCGGCAATATCTCGGTCAAATTGAGTCATGGCAGCACCGCCGATTTTGACTTTTATCTGTACCGCGCCACCGGCAGCTATATTTTATCGGCACAAAGTAGCAGTAATCCGGAAATCGCCACTTACAACGCATCGCCTGCGGGCAAGCATTTTGTCAAAGTGACGCGTTATCGTGGCACCGGCAACTATCAACTGACGGTTACCTTTCAAGGCGCTGGCGGTGGTACTGAGCCGCCGCCAACTAGCAGCTGTACTTTGGGTAGCCGTCCTGCGTTACCTTCAGGATTAACCACTTATTTGCTTGGGGCTGGCACTGATCATTGTCCGGCGTTAACCGCGGGGCAAGGCTCATTATTATTGATGGGTGGGGGGACTGATGTTGATGCTGCCTTTAGTTTGCGGGTTGACCCACAAATTAAAGGCGGGAATATCGTGGTGCTTCGGACTACCGGAACTAATGCATACAACAGCTATTTGCAGGGGTTAACCAACGCGGCATCGGTGGAAACTATCATCGTCGATACCGTGAGCAAAGCCAATTCTGCATATGTTGAGTGGGCGATCAAAGCGGCTGAAGCGGTGTTTATCGCCGGTGGTGATCAGTCGGCTTATCTGAATGCTTGGCAAGGCACTAAAGTGCAAACCGCGTTGCAATTTGTATACAGCAAGGGTGGTGTAGTTGGCGGGACTTCGGCTGGCAATCATGTCCTTGGTCAATATGTTTATGATCCAGATGGGGTTTCCGGCGCCGTCAGCAGTGAAGTGGTGACCAATTATTGCCATAGCACGGTGAATATCAGTAGCAATTTCCTCAACTTCCCACTGTTGGCTAATACCATTACGGACACTCACTTCCGTCAACGAGATCGCATGGGGCGTTCGGCGGTATTCCAAGCGAAACTAGGCAGTAGTGGGCGAGTCATTGCCGTGTCGGAAGCGACATCAATGTTTGTGACTGCGAACGGTGTTGGTGTGGTCGATGGCGCGAATGAAGCGTATATCCTGCGCGCCGATGCCCAAACTCAATATCCGCAAATTGCCTGTGGCCAACCGGTGCGGATCACTGACTTGTTGCGTTATAAACTGTTACCTGGTGATAGCTATAATCTGTCAACCAATAGCACGACTATCGCGCCAACACGGCTGAGTATTGATGGTCGCAGTAGCAGCTTTTACATCCCTGCTGCGCCTTACTGATCCCATCAGCGAATCACTCTCGCTAAGCGGCAGGTAAATCCCTGCCGCATTTTCTTTGTAATCATCAAGATAGTTTGCATTTACAGCGGTGCAATCGAGGAAACAGTTTATAAATCGACAGCGCCAAGTTAGACTGCTATTTCTGTCTGAACTAGTGTTCTTATAACCGACAAGTGATGCTTTACATGGCGACGGATACTGCGAAATCAGCAAGTGTGGACATTGCTCACCCCAAGTCCACGGAACAATCGGCATTTCATCGGGGCCTCTTGTTGGGCTTTTTGGCGTATTTGGTTTTTGTGATTTATGGCAGTTTAGTGCCATTGCAATTCATTCCCATTAGTCCCGAAGAGGCGCTGCAACGTTTTACGCAGATCCGGTATTTAGATCTTGGGATCGAGTCGCGAGCCGACTGGGTTGCTAATATTCTGCTATTTGTCCCCCTTACTTTTTTGCTTGCCGCCATCGGCTTTAAACCAGCGGCCCAACTGCGCAATGTGCTGCTTGCCGCTGTTTTTATGGCTGGAAGTATTGCCCTCGCGATGAGCATCGAATTTACCCAGTTATATTTTCCGCAGCGAACCGTGTCGATTAACGACATGCTCGCTGAGTCGTTAGGCGCCTTTACCGGCATCGTGCTCTATTGGATTTATGGGACTCGTTTTAAACAATTTCTCTACGGCTTTGCGATCGCCCGTGGACAAGCGTCATTGCAGATCTATTTGTTAATTTCCTATAGCTGTCTGTTTTTTATCTACAATATTTTGCCTCTTGATTTAACGCTGAGCCCGGTTGAACTCTATGACAAATGGCAAAATGGTCGTTTGGTGCTGCTGCCATTTTCTGGATATCGTGGCACTGCGGTGGAAGTGGTTTATGCCGTTTTAAGCGACATCATGCTGTGGATGCCTATCACGTTATTGTGGTTGCTACACAAACCACAACAACGCCAGTTGGCTTTTTATAGCCAAATTGGTCTGTTTGCTGTGAGTTTGGAGTTTTGCCAATTATTCGTATACAGCCGAGTCACCGATGTCAGCGATATTTTCTGCGCGTTAATTGCCGCGTATCTAGCTCGTCGGATCATTGCGCGTTGGCGTCAATATCGCCATGAAACACCCCACGCCACGGCGGAGGACGGTATTGCGGTTCATCTGCGCTCGTCACTGCGCTTTGGTTTGACCGTGCTTGGGTATAGCGGTTTGCTGCTGCTGATATTTTGGTACCCATTCGATTTTAACTTTGACCGAAGTTTCCTTTATGCTCGTTTACAGGAAGCTCAAGGCAAAGTGTTGTTTCAGTCGATGTATTTTGGTACTGAATATCGAGCCATTACCGCACTTGCCCAAAAGTTGTTGGCGTTTATTCCGCTTGGCGTCTTGTTTGCGCTGTTGCGTCAGTCATTGCCGGAACTATGGCAACGTAAAACCACCAGCGTGATTGCGCTGATTTACACTGTTTTGTTTGCTGGCTTGCTGGAAGGCGTGCAACTCGCCTTGGTGGATAAAACTGTTGATATGACCGACTCGCTGTTGCAAATCCTTGGTGCTGTGCTTGGTTTTAAAGGTTACCTGTTCTTATCGTCCAGTGTTGATGGCGTAAAAGCTGTGCCTGCGCCAGTAGCGCCGGTGACACGACCGCATGCCATAACCAAGCAGTCGAAACCTTGGTTAACCTTGGTCGCGCATTTGTCGCTAACCCTTATCGTGATTGGATTTGCGAGTCAGTTACCGATGTTGCCTTACAATTTGCGCGAACTGCTTACTGATAACAATACCGCCTTGTTCGGTATCGCCTTGAGCTTGTATTTGATGACATTACCCTTGTTGTTGCCTGTGCGTGGTTTTCATGGGTATGAGCTGTTTTCGCCTTTTTTGATTGTTGCGCAAAGCACCGCGATATTTTTTCTGTTGTATTTCACTGTGCCCATCGAGTCGTTGTATGACATTCTCGGGGCGCCAGTGTCACAGTGGCCAGTGAGTCTAGAACTGCTGCTGCGATTTATCGGATTTTTCTGTTTAATTCAGTTTAACTGTTTGTTTGCTCAGCGTTTATTGCAAAGCAAACAACAGTTGCCTTTGTTGATCATTTGGATCTGTTACAGCCTTATTTTTGCCTTTATTTGGGATTGGGCGGTGGTAGAACTGGCGGGCACCGACAATATCACTGAGTTACTGGCGGATGGCGGTGGCTATTTAGTGGCGTTGACGCTTAATTTGTATTTAGCCTTGTTGTTTGCTGGCGCGGCTTATATCAGCCGCACTGTGTTGCAGCCAAGTCCAGGTCGATTGTGGTTATTGTTGCTGGCGGTGCCAGTTGCATTTTCGTTGTCTTGGTTGCTTATCAATCACATTACCGAAAATGTCATTTTGAAATATGATCAGGCGTTTTCAGCCTTGCAGTTTTTGCTAAGTAGTAATAGAGCCAATTACGCAACGCCCGACGAATTGCTTTGGCGTTATGCGATTGGATATGGTGCTATGTTGCTGATTGTCGCTTGGTTTTACGCGTTGATTCAGCGATTGAGTCCAACTCGTTACGCCAAGTGATAGGTTCACACTGGTCGTGATGTCATTACCAATAGTCGCGATGCGATTAGCAATAGTCGCACTGCGTTTTAAGTCTGTTAACTGTGGTTTTTTTTGATGAAATGGATTTTGTTGTTTATCTGTGTGATGCCACAGTTGCCATTGCTGGCGGCTGAGCAATATTCGCAATTTGACTGTGATAATTTAAAAGATCGTGTGGAATTTATCAAAAAACGGACTAGTTCGGGGTATGACATCGACGCCTCGAGCTCGTTAGTGGCAAAAGATTTCGCGGTCATTCGAGACTATCAAATTCATTGCCAGCATCCGGTTGATACGGTTCGGGTTATTCGAGGTGCAGTGCAAGATCCCTCAGTCGTTACCTACACTTCATCGCAAGTAATGCCGATTTTTTCTGCGCAAAATAACACCTTCGAGGGCGCAAAAGCGGATGCTTGGACTGAATTTTATCAGGTGCCACGTCAGTGTCGAAAGAAGCAGTTAGCTGAGTCAGAGTTTGTTGCCTGCGCTGAACATAAAGCTGACCAACGCGCTAAGTTTGAGCAACGCTGGCAAAGCGAAAATGCTGCACGCGCCACCCTAACTGTGGCACAACCGGCAACGATGGCAGCGCTTAAACCTGTAGTTTTATCTGAAGGCGCAGCAACCGCTGTGTCGTCTATCGATGTTGCAACAGAGGACCCATCGTTGCTGCAGTATTGGCAAGCACTTGCTGAGCAAAACCAAAGGTTTCAATGGTACGGAGTGGTGATGCTGCTTTTAATGGCAATTGCCGGTGGCCTCGCTTGGCGCAAGTGAGTGGCGACGTTAGTAAGCCGATTAATTTGTGAGCCGATAAGTTCGTGAGCGAGTGAGTTAATTGGCGAGTCGTGAGTCAGTCAGTTCGTGAGCGAGTGAGTTAATTGGCGAGTCGTCAGTCAGTCAGTCAGTCAGTCAGCCAGTCAGCCAGTTCGTAAGTGAGTCAATGCTAAAGGGAAAGCGCGAGTCAATGCATATGGCAATCTAACCGCAGAACAGCTTTGGCAACAGCTAACGCCAGCAGTTATTGCCAGTTGTTACTGGCGCAGCTATCGGATGCGGCCTGCTCCTACTTTGGGGATTTCCGTCCATTGTGTGGTATACGCCGGCGATAGCAGTTGCCGTTTCATCGCCCAATGTTGGCTGATACCTTTGGCGGCAAAAAACACTTTGCCATGACCGGTTTGATTAATCGCATCGATGACCGCCATTAGCGTTTGCTGTTGACGATCGCAGCCTTCGACTGCCGCTGCACCGTTATGGCTGCATTGCTGTCGCGTTAGTGCCGGAGTCGCTGCAACATTGCTCGGTGACGCCCAGTAGCTTGCGGCAGGTTCGTGCAATGATAATGCCGGTAATGACGCGGCTTCATCTATCAGCGACTGCTCAGGATCTGCGAATGCCATATCGCCAAATAATTGAAATTGTTCGATATTATCATCATAAAAATCGGCCAGCATCACTCCCGATTTGGCATATCGATAGCCGTCTTTCCAAATTTTTCTCAGCAGAGTTTGCGCCAAATGCAGAAAATCGCGGGTATCATCGCTGGAATGCACTAATACACCGGTGGCGGAGTTACTGTAAAATGGCTCTTTGCCAGCATCGCTAAAGGGACTAGTACGGACAAATACCGTCAACTGTTTTGCGCGAGATTGCTGCGCCCGCAATTTCTCACAAGCACGGTGCACATATTCTGCAACTGCCTGCTGCATCTGCGCGATGTCGGTAATGCGCTCGCTAAAAGCTCGGGAACTCACGATCTCCTTTTTGTTGCTCGCAACTGATTCTAGTGCCAAGCACGATTCACCATTAAGCTCGGCAACCGTACGTTCCATTACCACCGAGAACTGACGACGTAACATCTTGGCTGGCGCATCAGCGAGTTGTAAAGCGGTATAAATACCAATTGCATTCAAACGCTTAGTCAGCTGTCCGCCAATCCCCCAGACTTCACTAACCGGCAAGAGGGCCATCAATTTACGCTGCCGAACGGTGTCGGTTAAGTCGACAACGCCAGCGGTTTTCTGCCACTTTTTGGCGGCATGGTTGGCCAGCTTTGCCAGCGTTTTGCTTGGGGCTACGCCTACACAGACGGTCATGCCAATCCAGTCACTGATAGTTTTTCGCACATTGAAGCCAAATTCAGTGACGTCAGTGCAGGCCGAAATTCCAGAGATATCCAAAAAGGCTTCGTCAATCGAATAGACTTCAACTTTGGGGGCGAGTTGCTCAAGTGTTGACATCACTCGCGACGAAATATCGGCATACAACGCGTAGTTTGAGGAAAACACCACCACATCGTGCGCCGCGACTTGCTCTTTGATTTGAAAGTAGGGGACACCCATGCTGATGCCAAGGGCTTTCGCCTCACGCGAGCGCGCAATGACACAGCCATCATTGTTGGACAGCACCACAACCGCTTTGCTGGCCAAATCCGGACGGAACAACTTTTCGCACGAGGCGTAAAAGTTGTTGCAATCAACCAGCGCGAACACTTTGCTCATCGTTATGGACTCTTATGCGCACGGCTCATCTGCCGCACAACGTTGGTAACCACCCCGAAGATCTGGAGTTCGTTATCATTGACCAAGCAAATCGGCTGATATGCACTGTTTCGCGGCACTAACATCAGCTGCGGTCGCAGACATAACTCTTTTACCGTAAATTCGCTGTCGACCTGTGCCACCACAATATCGCCGTGTTGTGGTTTTACCGAACGGTCGACCACGAGAATGTCATTATGAAAGATCCCGGCATCAATCATCGATTCTCCTTCGACCCGTACGAAAAATGTTGCCGCTGGTCTTTTGATGCAAAGCTCATTTAAATCAAGAGTTTGTTCCACGTAATCTTGCGCCGGCGATGGAAAACCAGCGGACACTTTACTGACGAATAACGGCAACTGTAACGCACTTACAATAGCCGATTGAGCTAAAAACGAAACCGACATAATCACCAAACAACTGTACGCATATACAGTCATGATCGCACGAATTTGCCAGTTGTCAACTTTTCCACCGATCAGAATTAAGCGAACGGCGTGGCACTGTCATTATTCGGCGACACAATTTGGGCGGGCCAAATTGAATGTTCAGCCCATCAACAGGAAAACTTGGCGAGTAGATTGTCGTGAGCGTGCAGTGCACGCCAGAAATAGCGGCAGCATTAGAAAACGCGGAGTTTTAGCTGGCTACCGTTTGATTCGCGCAGGCAGCTGCGAAAATCAGCGATAAAACAACAGGCTAGCAGGCAGGTTGATAAGTCGGGGATGTAAAAAAGCCCCGGATAATTCCGAGGCTCAATTGATTTAACGCGTCGCAGTGATTAAGCAGATTGTTTTTTACGAGTCATCACTAACGCTAATAAACCTAGACCTAACAAGCTCAGTGGCATTGGGCTTGGTACTGTGTTGGTTGCCAGTTCGAAATTGGTGAAAGCCATGTATTGCTCACTATCACCGTAGCCGGTATAAATGTTGTAATCAACAGAACCAACGTAGTCGTTGCCGTTAACATTCACATACCATACCGACGTTGCATTGCCATTTGCCACGTTGTAAGGGATCCAAATTTCGCAGAAGCCAACCACATCACAGCTTTGCACAAGCTCAGGATTCGCATCGAAGTTGTAGGTGTTGCCATCAACTAAGACGTTATCTAAAAACACTTGCGAAAACAAAGCGTCCATTGCGCTAATTGCATCAGCCTGAGTGTTAAAATCTAATAACGAGGCATTACAACCTGCAAACATAGAATTGCACGAATTACCAAAAGTGACATTGTACAAAAGACCGTTGATGTTAACGCCATTAACGCTTAGCAACTTGCCATTTTGCATATTGTAGATAACGCCAGCATTCGCACTACCAATAAACGCGAACAAACACATGATCCCCAAAATTAACTTTTTCATTTTAATTCCTAAGTTGTTATTTTATTTGTGAAACTTTTCGTAATGCAGTTGAGCAATAACCGAGCCACTATTTAAGTTGTTGATTTGTAATAGAGTTTATCGTGACTTGGTTAAGATGTGTAAAAAAAACTGACGTTTTCTGCGCTATTATGTGAAGAGTCTTATCACTAAATGTCAGGCATCTGATTTATAAGTAATTTTCGGGGCTTGGCGACCACTTGCTGCTGAAGCAGCATTGTCGACCCGGTGATCGTCGCTGGTTTAGCGACAAGGATTCCCGGTAAGTCGAGCCTGAAATTCACTGAGCGGTTCAGGTTTCGCCCAGTAATATCCTTGGCCTTTGAAACAACCTAAACGAGTGAGTAATACCAAGGTTTGCTCGTTTTCAATGCCTTCAGCGATACATTGCAGTTCCAAACTTGCGGCAAGTTGAATAATGGCGCGAACGACCGCTTTGCTGCGATCATCGGTCAACAATTTTTGGGTAAACGACTGATCAATTTTTAATAGGCCGAGCTCAAAATCTTGCAGGTATGCCAAGTTTGAGTAACCAGTTCCAAAATCGTCGAGCGAAAAATGTACACCTTTGGCTTTAAGCACTTTGATGGCTCGTTGCAACAAAGCGGCATTTTCCACCAGCATCGTTTCGGTCAATTCCAACTCTAATAAGTTGCCGGACAAATTGCTGTCTTGCAGTGCGGTTTGCACATCAAGCTCGAGATGGCGGCGGCTTAATTGCGATTGTGAGACGTTAACAGCCACTCGGATCGGCCATTTCCTGGCTTGATTCCATAAAGCGCAATCACGGCAGGCCTGTTGCAATACCCAAAAGCCAATATCTGCCATCATGCCAGATTGCTCAGCAAGCGGAATAAACACCGCCGGCGAAATCATGCCTCGGGTCGGATGATGCCAACGCAACAAGGCTTCGGCCCCGAAAATCTGGCCGTTTTGCAAGTCGTATTGCGGCTGGTAGTAAAGTTCAAATTGTTGTTCAGTAAGCGCTTTTTTCAGATCATTTAATAAGTTAAAGGTCTGCTCTGTTTGCTTGCTAAGCGCAACATCAAAAAAGCTGCAGCTATTTCTACCAGTATCTTTAACTTGATACATGGCCATATCGGCTTTTTGGCATAACGTATCGAAGTTGTCGCCATCATGCGGGCACAATGCGATGCCGATTGAGCAAGTTGAGCTGATTTCGGTGTTGGCAATTTGCACCGGCGCTGCGACCGCCTGCAGTAATTTTTCGGCAAGTTGCTTAACTTCGAGTTGTGTTTGAAACCCTTCGGCCAGCACTAAAAACTCATCACCACTGATCCGGCAAACGGTATCGCGACTGCGTAGATGCAGCCGTAATTGTTGGGCTATCGCCATTAATAACGCATCGCCAACATGATGACCGAGGCTATCATTCACATGCTTAAAATTATCCAAATCGATAAACATCACCGCGACCATCCGCTTGCTTACCGAGGCATGGCGGCAGGCTTCGGCAAAACGCTGGCGCGCGACAATACGATTCGGCAGATGGGTGAGTGCATCATGATTAATCAGTTGCTCAATTTGCTGTTGTGACTGCACAACTCGAATGTTTTCACTCTGTAACGCTTGCACCAGTTGATTTAAATCACCAAGTTGCAACCAAATACTAATCCCAAGCATGGTCAAAATAACGCTGTATAAAATGCCGGAGCTTAATGTGGTTTTGGTCGATTCGTGATGCAGCCATTGCAACTCATTTGCGAGCCCAAGCAGTAAGATATTTAAAATCATCAGCACCATCAGCGTGACAAAGGTGCGACGTAATCCCATTAAGGCGGAGAACACTAAAATACAGGGGTAGCCAAACAACGCTTCGTCGGTAAGGCCGTTAAACGCCCATAATAAACCGCTGACAAATATCGTCAGCGCCACTAATAACCACTGGGTGGCGAGAACTAAGCGCAATCGAGTGGCAAGAAAGTACACTGGCGATAATGCCAACATCGTCAACACGATGGCGATGGCCAATGGAATTGCGGAATTGCCTTTCACAATCAAGCGATGAAAAAACTCTATGAACAACACCGCTTCGGTGAGATAGAACACCTGCAGGAGGCGGTGTTTGCGATGTTCCATTAATTGTTCGGTCGCCATAACTTGACTCAACAAAAAGCATCTCCATGCAGATTAGCCGAGTTTCGCGAAAAAAAACAATTGAACAATTAGCGATTTACTAAATTGTAAGTGATTGATTGTATATGTGAAAAACGCGTTGTTTTTTACTTAATTCGCAGCTAATTACCGGCGAGTTGGCTGCGGCAGGGTCAGCAAATTTATGCTGCTCCGGTGCCGCAGGAAAACACCAATCATCGTCGCCTTGGCAACAGCAGCATGGCGGGCTTTTCCTCGATGATGTTGTTTAATAGGACATTCTGGCGTTAAAAGTGGACAATCTATCTAGTTCGACTTGGGCGCGCTCTCGGCCCGTGGTTTTATATCGTCATTCTCTGCATATCTTGGATAAATACTTTACCTGGCTGTATTTATCCGTGTTGATTGACGGCGCGCGGCAACACTGAGGCGGGGCTGTTCATACTTACTAAATTGGTTTTTTATGGTGCATTTACCCAAAGTTCCACTGAGTTTGCAGCTCAACAACGCTATTTTCATCGTTGCCCGATCGCCGAGCTTATGCCGTTTGCTGACATGGGGCGACTGTGCACAATTATTTCGTCGCAGTCTGCTGACGCTCGCTATTGGCACACCTTTGCCTACCTTGGCCGATCCTTCGGCATTGCATAGCCTTGAGCAAATTGAGGTCAAAGGTCGGCGATTAGACTGGCGAGGCGAAAGTAGTACTGCCTCTGCTGGCGTCATCGGGAATAGTGAATTATCGGCTTTGGCGCTTGTTCGTCCCGGTGAAGTGTTGGAAACGGTGCCAGGCATGGTGGTCACGCAACACAGCGGCAATGGCAAAGCGAACCAATATTTCTTGCGTGGCTTTAACTTAGACCACGGAACCGACTTTCAATTAACGCTTGATGGTATGCCGCTGAATATGCGTAGTCATGGTCATGGCCAAGGTTATGCTGATTTAAATATGCTGATGCCGGAGTTGGTGCAGCAGCTTAATTACCAAAAAGGCCCATATGCGGCGGAAGCAATGGATTTCTCTGGGGCTGGTGGCGCGGACTTTGCGCTGCAAAATCTGACACGCGATGCCATTCAGCTTGAGACTGGCGCTTGGCAATATCAACGTGCGTTAGCCAAGGGCGATACTCGGCTGGGTGCCGGTAACTTATTGGTGGCCGCTGAGTGGTTAGGGTATGACGGCCCTTGGACGGATACTGCAGAAAATCTGCATAAAACCAATACCTTGCTGCGATATAGTCAGCCAATTGGCGCTGCAAGCTGGTCGCTCACCGCCATGCATTACCAAAACAATTGGCGCTCAGCAGATCAAATTCCGCAGCGTTTAGTTAAAACCGGTCAGCTATCCAGTTTGGGCTCCATCGATCAAGATACTGGCGGTGACAGTCAGCGCAGTAGCCTTTCCAGCCAGTATCGCAGTGATGATTGGCGCGCCAATGTGTATTGGATCCGCAGTGACCTGCAGTTGTGGTCGAATTTCACGTATTTTCTTGCTGATCCGCTGAACGGCGATGAGTTTGAGCAACTCGACGACCGCACATTGTTCGGTGGCGCGTTAAGTCGTCAAGGTGATTTCGGCACCGCCTGGCATTGGCAAATCGGAATACAAACCCGAATTGATGATATTGCCGCGGTGGGCTTATTTAATACCAAAGCGCGACAGCGGCTTGCCGCCGTAAGATTAGATAGCGTGCGTCAACAATCAATCGGCGTTTTTGCCGCGCTTGATTGGCAAATCAATGATGACTGGTTATGGCAGTTTGGTGGCCGCACTGATCAGATGCGGGCGCGGGTCGACAACCAGTTAGCGACCGATGGTCGTAATTCTGGCAAGGCGTCAGCACAATTACCCTCGTTAAAATCGAGCCTTAGCTATGCAATCAATGATCACTGGGCATTATTTGCCTCAGCAGGTCAAGCTTACCACTCAAATGACGCTCGCGGCGTCGTCACAACTCAAGATCCGCTGACCGGCGATGCGGTCGATCCTGTCGATTTTCTCGCGCGCTCTTTTGGCTCTGAGCTTGGCGTTCGTTATTTTGATGCCGCCGCAATTAATCTATCGCTGACCATGTGGCAACTCGATTCTGACTCAGAATTGGTGTACGTCGGTGATGCTGGCTCTAATGAGCCTAGTCGAGCAAGCTTTCGGCAAGGGTTTGAGTTTGCTGGTTATTATTGGCTTGATGAGCAGCTAGAGCTTGATGCTGAACTGGCTTTTACTCGCTCACGTTACCGTGCGCTACCGACTGAGTCGCTGTTGAATAATCCAGATGCGGCTGGGGAAAAATATGTAGAAGGAGCGCTGCCGCAAGTGTTTAGCTTCGGCATCAGTTGGCATCCGCAACAACGTTGGAGCTTAAGCACACGACTGCGGCACTTCGGCGCAAGACAATTGGCTGCCACTGGGGACATAAAATCGGCAAGCAGTACCACCTTAAACGCTAACGTGCAATATGCCTGGCGCGACTACTTGCTGGTGGCTGAGTTATTAAACGCACTTGATAGCAGCGATCATGACATTGATTATTATTATGCTTCAAGGCTGAAGGATGAGCCGCAGGATGGTGTGCTTGACCAACATTTCCATCCGTTAGAGCCGAGAGCGCTGCGCTTAAAATTCCGCTATCAGTTCTAAGCGGCTTTGCGATTCGGCGAGCGCTTAGGCTTTGCTCAGTCGCGAGCTAAAGTTAGTTCGCTGGTGGCAAAGGGGCGCTTGCTGACGCTTGAAATGCCGGATGCGCAGCGATGGTTTGTTGCATATGAGCTTTCATCGATTGGCTAGTCCAACGCACCATGTGCTGCTGATACAAGGGCGAAGGTCTGAGTTTAGCCAACGCCACGTTGATCGCAGCAATAGCTTGTTCGGCGCCCGGAGTTTTTCGACAAGCGACATAGACCGCTTCAACGGCGGCTTCGCCCTGAATTTCACGATGGCTTAAAGCGACTTTGCTGGTCGTTTTTTGCGCGAGATATTCAATCCGATCTTGAAACTCAATTAAATAATCGGCTCGTTTTTGCACGAGCATCTGCAAAACATTGGTTGAGCTTTCGTTGACATCGACTAACGACAACCGATGTTCGGCAATCAATTGTTGCACTGCCGAAGGGTAAGTGCGCTTTTTCTCGGTGATGCCAAGAATATCTTTTTGCTGCATAAGGGTAATTAGATTGACCGGTTGATCCGGCGGCAAACGTAAATTCAGTGGACTGTCTGCGCGCATAAACAATTTCACGCCATGGGTGAGAAACGCGATATCAGAATAAAAAAGATACTTTTCTCGCTCAGGAGTTTTGATGGCACCGAAGAAGCAATAAGGTTTTTCCATCTGCATTTTTTGTTCGCGTGCAGATAAGCTGGTGAATTGGATTTGGTGGTTATACTGCGGCAGTTCGCGTTGTAAATCTTGCGTAAGTAAATCGAAGGTGCCTTGGCCTTGCAGCGGCCCCTGGCTAATGTACGCAGGCGGCCAATCGCGAATCAGCCAAGTTAATGGCTCAGCACGCAGGGATTGACTAAAACTGCTGAGAACACCAGCAGCGACTAGGGTTGACAAGAAACGCCAAATCACCGAACACCTCAACGCACAAAACGACATTGACATATTGCCGTCTTTTTCCGAGCGTTGCAACGCACAAACTCAATGCATTTAGATTCGCTACTTAGGGTTTTCTAGTCGATACTGTGGGTGTGGTAACTGATGCATTAAGTCCAAGAAAGTGGTGAAATTGACGTCAAGTTGTGTAAATTTCGGCCATATGTTGGATTTTACACTGCTTATGTAAAAAAACTTTTAGACTTTTTCGTGAAAAAATGTTTATTTAAAGAATGACTTAATTAGCTCGACCTTGTGCTGAGATCAGGTCCGATTTGCCCATTTGCAAAAACAACATGTACACTTAACCCCACTGTCCAAAGTTGTCGGCACACACAGTGCGGTTTTCCAATCTGTGCCAGGGATCGGTCAAGTATGAAAAACTATGCTCAGAAATGCGACCACACGTATTGGCGTGCAGCAAGTATTCTAATGCTGCTGGCGGTGATGTTAGTCGGTTGTAAAGCCGATATTAGCGTCCAAGATGAGCCCGTTGACCCAGTTGTTCAAGAATTCCCTCTTGTCTTTATCGAGCGTCCGCTAGTTAACATTGATGACAATGGCGATGAACAAGCCTTACAAACCGAATTGTTTGAACCGGCAAGGTTTAACGGTGGTGCTAAGTTAATCCTGAAGAAAAACGCCTTTGCCCAATCTGAAGAAACTGATTTGTTGGCCGGCATGTTTGCCGCGGACGCGCTTTACGATGTCAAAGATTTGGTGGTTTCACCAGATGGCAACACCTTGTTATTTGCCTTACATCCGCCGATGCTGCCCAACGTTGACGAGGAAGAGCAACCGACCTGGAGCCTTTACAAATACGACGTAAAAACGAAGCTAATCAGCCCGCTGATGGCGACGGAGACCGAACGTGAACTTGGTCATGATATTAGCCCTGCATTTTTACCCGATGGTCGAATTGTGTTCAGTTCAACTCGCCAAGTGACCTCACGGCAAATCTTACTCGACGAATTTAAACCGCAATACACCGCACAAGACGAAGACCGCGATGGCCCAACCTTTAATCTGCATGTGATGGATGCGAAGGGCGGTAATATTGAACAAATCAGCTTTAACCTAAGCCATGATTTATCACCTACGGTGCTGCCTGATGGTCATATCGTTTATGTGCGCTGGGATAATCAGTCTGACCGTAACATGCTGAATTTATATCGGATGCGCCCTGATGGTAGTCGCAACGAATTGCTGTATGGCTGGCATTCTCACACTTCAGGTGCCGATCAAAACCGCGTTGAGTTTGTAAAACCGCAAGTGTTAGCGGATGGTAGCTTGTCGGTGCTGCTTAGCACCAACAATGCGCCGTATTACAACACGTGGCCACAACAAATTGCGATCAACGATGCCAGTGACAATATTCAAGCGTTATACAACAAAGCATTAGCGAGCACCGCGCAAACACCACTGTTTCCTTGGGCTTTTGATAATACTCAACGCGCTGAGCGTGCTGGGGCGGTCAATAGCTTTTTCGGCCTGCACGATGGCACCAATCGGTATTTAGTGAGTTGGTCACCGTGCCGTGCAACCCTGAATAATCAAACGGTGGCTTGTGCACAATTACCTGCTGATAGCACTGCACCGCTAGCCGCTCCTCTGTACGGGCTTTGGTTATTTGATAATCAGAAAAATACCCAAGTGCCAGTGCGTTTAGGTATTGAAGGCAAAATACAAAGTGAACCAATGGTGTTGCAGGCTCGCAATAAAAACGTCTATTTGCCATCGGACCCAACAATAGATCCGCTGCTTGCTGAAGAAAACGTCGCCATTTTAAATATTCGTAGTGTTTATGATTTGTCCGGTACCGATACTGCCGGTATTGGCCGTCTAGCGGACCCGATGCGGACCCGTAGCACCGACAGACCGGTGCGTTATGTGCGCTTTATTCGTGGCGTACCGCTGCCATCAAACGAAGTACAACAGATCCCTGGTTTTGCCTTTGGCGTGAGCCAGCGCCAAGGGATGCGCGATATTCTGGGGTTTGCGCCGGTCGAGCCTGATGGCTCAGTCAAAGTAAAAGTGCCAGCAAATGTGCCACTTGCGTTAAGTTTGCTTGATGGCAATGGCAAGTCCGTGTCTGCGCAGCATCAACAATGGATCACCTTACGCCCTGGCGAAACACTGAGCTGTAATGGTTGCCATCAAAGCAACAATACCAGACCGCATGGTCGATACAATGGCGAAGGCGAATGGCCGTCGGTGAATGTTGGCGCGACACAAAGCAGCCAACCATTTCTTAATGCCAATCCGGCGATGCCGGCGCAAATGGGCGAAACCATGGCGCAGGCAGCGGCACGCTTATTGGGTGTTAAACCGCTTAGCGAAGGCTTAGAATACCAAGATTTGTGGACTGACCCTGCACAGCGCGCGCCGGAAGCATCGACCAGTAACAGCTACACCAGCTTGAGCACCGAACAACCGGTAGGGACTCCATGCTTCGAGCAGTGGCAAGCGCATTGCCGGATCCGGATTGATTATCCAACGCACATTGCACCTTTGTGGTCTTTAGAGCGAGTCACCCGTGATGAAGATACGGGTGAAGTGTTAACTGATCACACGTGCACAAGTTGTCACAGTCGAACTGACGCGGCGGGGGATGCCAAAGTGCCAGACGGGCAGCTGGAATTAACCGCACAACCTTCTGATTTGCAGGCACGGCACCAAACTAGTTATCGTGAGTTGGTGAGCAACGATTTCGAACTTGAAATTGTCGAGGGCGTGCTGATTGACCGACAAGTACAAGCTGTTGATGCCAATGGTATTCCGCTATTTGTCCGCGATGCCAACGGTGATTTAGTGCTCGATGATGAAGGGAATCCAATTCCAATTTTGACCCGGGTGCCAGTGTCCCCAGCGATGGCTGTTGGTAGCGCCCGCGGAAGTGGCCGTTTCTTCAATAAGTTTAATATCGGCGCAACCCATCAAGGTTATTTAACGGCTGCAGAGCTGCGAATGGTTGCAGATTGGCTGGATATTGGTGCGCAATATTACAACTCTCCTTTTGCGGTGCCGGAATGATGAAATTGTGTGAACTGACTGCACCTGGTGCATTGGCAACTGTGTTGATGCTCGGCAGTGTTTTTAATATTGCCAATGCGCAAACCGCGGCCGAAGTACAAACACCAGCCGCCACCGAGGGGATCACAGTGTGGGTTGACAGTCCTTATGTCGATTTACACATGGGGCCTGGCGGTGGTTATCCAATCAAAACCTCAGCAATTAAAGGCGAACAGCTGCAGCTGTTGGTCACGCGGGGGAACTGGGTGCAAGTGTTATTTCGCGGGGAAAAACTCTGGCTTGATGAAGTCAATTTAGCCTTTTTACTCAATGCCGATAAAAAGCCATTTCAACAAAGCGGTGATTCGTTTGACCAGTACCGGCAACGGGATTGGGAAGCTAGCTTTATGTATGGCGATTTTAACGGCGCCAGTTATTACCAAGTCAGTGCTGGGTATGTGTTTAGTCCGATTGTCAGCAGTGAATTAAGTGCAGGGCAGGCGAGTGGCCTGCAAGCCGATCACCAAATTGTCGAGCTGAGCTTTTATCTGTCTCCGTTTGACCATTGGCGGATCAGTCCTTATTTTGGCGTTGGCGGCGGGATGGTTCGCACCAATCCGAAAACGATATTGGTACAAACCGAAGACCGTACCGATCTGATTACCAGTGCCGAAGTGGGCGTGAAATATTATCTAAGCCGCAACTTTGTCGCCCGCGCAGCCTACCGGCATGGCGTGATTAGCACCTCCCGAAACGAAAACGATGAGAGCATCACATGGAAACTCGGCTTCAGCGTCTTTTTTTAAGCGCTTGTTTAGGAACTAGTTTGTTAATTGGCTTGGCAGCGCCTTGCGCAGCCCAAGAGCAAAGCTTAAAAATTGAGCCGCAAATTGAGCGGCAACCGGTCGTGCAGGACAAACTTGATGATGAGAGTTTTGTCTTTGCCGTTCGCGGTGGCTTACTGAGTTTAAATGATTTTGGCAGTAGTGGGCTCGCCGCGGCCCAGCTTGGATATCACATCAATGAAGACTTCTACGTCGCTTTTGATTACGCCAAAGCCAAAGCAGGTTTAACTTCTTTTGAAGAATTAAGTGGTGCAGCGCCTTTGCTCACCGACGAACAGCGGCAATGGCAGTATTACGGCGCGCAGCTGGGCTATGTGCTGTTTCCGGGCGAAGTCTTTTTAACCCGCGATTATGCGATGAATAGTGCCTTGTCCGTTTTTGTCGGCGGTGGGAACGTCGATTTCGCCGGTGACAATGTGTTCGCCATTCAAGCCGGTAGTCAATTTCGAGTCTATCTCACTGATTGGATTGCTGCCGATTTAGTGCTGTCGGATTATGTATTTGAAACATCGGTATTAGCCGAGCAAAAAAGCCAACATAGCTTAAGCCTAGCACTTGGTTTTGCGGTTTATTTTTAAGGGGATCCAGATGAAGATTGCTCAAAAAGTTGCGGGTATTTGTTTAGGCCTGCTGGCGATGGTTGCGATCAACGCAAACGCCGAACTACTGGCAGTAGCGAATAGCCCGCTAGCCCCAGATTTCACCCTTAAAACCCATGGTGGTGGCAATTATCGACTTAATGAACAACGCGGCTCGGTGATTTTGGTGAACTTCTGGGCAACTTGGTGTGGTCCATGTCGTCAAGAGATGCCGATTTTGGATGAGCTAGCGAAAAAGTATGCAGATTTAGGGGTGCAGGTCATTGGAGTCAACGTCGAAACCGAAACCGACGGTGTGCAGAATTACTTGTCTGAAGTACCGGTAAGTTTTCCAATTCTGCTGGATTTGGAAAATATCGCATCCAAAGCCTATGACGTGAAAGCGATGCCGACCACGGTAATTATTGACAAAGATGGTCGGGTGCGGGCGTTACATCGCAGCTACCAACCTGGCTATGAAAAGAAATATGAGGATGATATCAATGGCTTACTTGCAGAATAAGCGCAAGTTGCTGCTCTTGGCGTTTGCCTGTGCAACCTTGGGTGGCTGCGCCAATATCGAACCATGGGTCAAACCTTACGAGCGCGATAAATTGGCAGATCCCATCATGGGTTTTGGTCGTCATCCGGCAGCACTTCAGCATGTCACGCACGTTCGTGACTCCCGCGAAGCGGCCAAAGGCGCCAGTGGTGCTGGTGGAGGTGGTTGTGGCTGTAACTAGACTGCTTAAAGTCGCACTAGGGTTATTGCTGCTCTGCACATACTCCTGTGTTGCTTCAGTATTACCGTCAGATCGCGCCGACGTGATGTATCACTCCTATTCTGGTGGTGGCGTGTCTATTGATGGTCCTGCCGTGATGCTGCGCAGTAAAGTCGCACAAGACTTTTCAGTTTCTGGTTATTACTACATTGATACCGTTTCTGGCGCTTCAATTGACGTGGTCGCAACAGCGTCTGCATATAGCGAAGAGCGGACTGAAAAACATTTGGGTGTCGATTACCTCGCCGGCAATAGCTTAATTAGTACTAACTTAAGCACTAGTGATGAAAATGACTATCATGCCAAAACCGTGACCTTTGGGATTTCACACGACACTGTTGGTGGGTTAACCACGTTAAGTTTGGAAACTGGCCTTGGTGATGATGAAGTCGGCAAAAATGGCGACATCAATTTTAAAGAGCAGGTCAGACGCTACAACTACAAGCTCGGCTTGACCCAAATTGTAACTACCAATTGGATTGCCGCCCTGAACATTCAATTCGATTTGGATGAAGGTTTCTTAAATAATCCGTATCGGCAGGTGAGATTTAAAGACCCAACTGCCGCGCTTGGTTTTAGCTATCAGGCTGAGATTTATCCGCGCACCCGCAACTCTTCGGCGGTGTCTTTGGTGAACAAGTACTATTTGCCTTATCGGGCGGCGATTGGTTTAAATGTTCGGCATTACCAAGACAGTTGGGATATTCGCGCCAACGACGTCGAACTTGAATATGTGCATCCGCTTGGCAAGGATTGGACCTTTGAAGGTAAAGTCCGTTATTACCAGCAAACCGAGGCAAGCTTCTATAAAGACTTATTTGAATATGCCAATGAGCTGAATTTTATGGCTCGGGATAAAGAATTGAGTGATTTTAGCAACGTTACAGCCGGACTAGGCGTCAGTTACAAGTTGCCAAGTTATGGCATCTTTTCGCGGCAGCTCCAGCCGGAAATGACGTTGCAATGGGACCATATTATTTTTAATTACAATAACTTCCGCAATGTCACTGACAGAACAAGTGCTGCGGGTGCTGAGCCATTGTACCAATTGGATGCCAATGTGGTACGGGCCTTTGTCAGCCTTTATTTTTAACGGTTTAAACCGATAGGATAATCTATGAAAAGTTCAGGTGTTGTAC
>JACCDZ010362556.1_pt1 | contig 21848 bp, 20 predicted proteins | sample 7449551 | NCBI WGS metagenome assembly JACCDZ01 (sample SAMN15323452, study PRJNA562643) | freshwater metagenome | isolation source: river surface water | place: USA:Blue River Watershed | collected 2017-08-18
AGAGAAGAGTCGTGCTGTGAATGCATTTAACCGGTTAAAAAGTTACCTAGACAGTCAAGTATTAGGACAACCCGCCCTCACCGAAGGTATTTTGCTCGCGTTACTGGCTAATGGCCACTTATTGGTCGAAGGTCCACCGGGACTAGCAAAAACACGCGCCGTCAATGCGTTAGCCCAAGGGGTTGAAGGCAGTTTCCATCGCATTCAATTTACTCCCGATTTACTTCCCGCGGATTTAACCGGTACCGACATCTTCCGGCCGGAAACTGGCAAATTTGAATTTCAAAGCGGCCCATTGTTTCACCACATTATTTTAGCGGATGAAATCAACCGAGCGCCGGCGAAAGTTCAGTCGGCATTGTTAGAAGCAATGGCCGAAAAACAAATTACCGTTGGTCGACACAGCTACAAATTACCCGAATTGTTTTTGGTTATGGCAACTCAAAACCCGTTAGAGCAAGAAGGTACTTATCCGCTGCCAGAAGCGCAACTTGACCGGTTTCTTTTGCATTTAAAGGTTGATTATCCAGATGCCGCAACCGAGCTGAAGATCCTGAAACTTACTCGAAATGAAGCCTTTAGCCAAAACAGCGAACAGCCAGAGCGGATCAGTCAAGCCGATATCTTTGCTGCCCGCAAAGCTTTATTGCAGATTCATATGGCTGATGATTTAGAACAGTATATTGTGCAACTAATCATGGCGACCAGAAAGCCTGAACTATACAGCGCTGAACTAGCGCGCTGGTTAAGTTATGGCGCAAGTCCAAGGGCGACTATCGCTTTGGATCGCTGCGCTCGCGCCAAAGCTTGGTTAAGTGGACGCGAATTTGTAACACCACAAGATGTTCAAGCCGTTTTCCATAACGTGGTGCGTCACCGCTTGGTATTGAGTTATGAAGCAGAAGCACAAGGCATTGATGCCGACCAAGTGCTAAGTGAAATTTTGGCCTTGGTGCCGGTGCAATGAAGTTAACTCATGTCTGTTAAGGTGGAACCATTACAAATTGCCGCTTGGTTAAACGAGTTACAGACCAATGGCAGTCAATTAGATTTAACGCAGCTGCTGCGGTATCAACGGTTGACCCATTTACTTGATTTAGCGCCAAAACAAACCATCCAAAGTAAGTTGGCTGGCAGTTATTTGGCCAAAACCAAGGGGCGCGGCATGGAATTTGATGAAGTGCGCCATTACCAACCAGGTGATGATGTACGCACTATCGATTGGCGAGTTACCGCCCGAACCGGCAAGGTACACACCAAACTATTTCGTGAGGAAAAAGAGCGTCCGGTTTTTATCCTGACTGATCTCTCCAGCTCCATGCAGTTTGGTTCACAGTTGTTGCTGAAGTCAGTTCAAGCAGCGCACCTCGCAGCCCTTATTGCTTGGCATGTGAAAAAAACGGGCGACAAACTGGGTGGCATTTTGTTTAACGACCAAAGTATTGTTGAACTGAAACCCGCTGGGCGGCATGTCGCGGTTTTAAGATACCTGCATCAATTGATCGAGTTGCAAAAAACTAACCAGCCAGAACCGCAGCAACAAACGCTTGCCAATGCTTTAGGGCAACTTCGCCGCTTAGCACGTCCAGGCAGTTTATTGTTTGTCATCTCAGATTTTAGTCAACTGGATGAACAATGCCTGCGGCATCTGCAAGCGATGCGTCAACACAATGAAATTCGCCTGTGCCAGCTGTTCGACCCTTTGGAACGTGAGGTGCCACAAACGGCTCGAGGCAACGCCTTGGTGAGCAATGGTACTGACTCTTTTGCGATTGAACTGTCAGACCTCAAACTTTGGCAACGCTTTGCTCAGCAACAAGCATCAATGCAACAACAAATCGACACCAGCATTCAATTGTTGGGGCTGCGTCCACGCCACTTCAGTGCTGCGCAACCGTTATCCATACAACTGACTGAGGCTAGTTATGGCTGATCCAACGCAACTAGTAAATCCTTCGGCGCCAGCGCTTGAATTGGTGGATATCAAGGAGCCGCCGCTCCCAGATAGTTTTTATTTGACGCCACTTGATCTTGTGGTTGGCCTCGTTATTGTCTGTCTTTTATTGATCATCGCAAAGCAAATCTACCACCGGTGGCAGCTGCAGGCGCCTAAGCGGGCCGCTCTTCGCGAGCTAACAGCACTGGAAGAGCCCTCGGCAGCCGAGATCAACCTATTGCTCAAACGTTTTTTGCGTTCTGTTGCCAAGGCTCATCCAGCACTCACACAATCAGGTGAAGCCTGGCAACAGTTTTTAGCGCAGACAATGCCCAATAATCCGCACCAAGCACCAGACATTACTGCGTTGTTATATCAACCCAACGCGGACATTGCGTTGGTCAAAGCATTTTATCAATACGCCCGCTATTGGTTAGACCATGTCAAAATCGGAGCGTTACATGTTTGAATTCGCCTCCCCTTGGATGTTTGTTTTGCTGGTACTGCCTTTTTTATGGCGGGTGCGGCGCAAATCGAATGCAGGCCAAGCCCTACAATTTAAGCCCTTGGCGAAAACTGCCGCACAACTGAAGCCGGGCACTACCAAATCAACTTGGTTGAATCCTCGACAATTGGCTTTGGCGGTAATTTGGCTCGCCGTTGTCACAAGTGCAGCACAACCGCGCTGGTTAGGCGACCCGGTCAGTATTCCTCTGGAAGGCCGAGATATGATGTTGGCGGTCGATTTGTCTGCTTCAATGAATATCAATGACATGGTCATTGAAGGGCAAAACTTGAATCGGCTAGATACAGTAAAACGCGTGCTGCGAGAGTTTATCATCAACCGCAAAGGCGATCGGCTTGGCTTAATCTTATTTGCAGATGCCGCTTATCAGCAAACTCCGCTGACATTCGATTTGCTGACGGTACAGCAAATGCTGGACGAAGCCGTTCACGGCTTGGTTGGGCAAAGAACTTCCATTGGCGAGGCCGTAGGTCTTGCAGTCAAACGCTTCAACACTTATGAAAGCTCGAACAAGGTACTTATTTTATTGAGTGATGGTGCAAATACTTCCGGCCAAATCCAACCTTTAGAAGCACTGGAATTAGCCAAAGCAGCTGGGGTAAAAATTTACACTGTTGGCGTCGGCGCAGAGGAATTAATCCAGCAGGGAATATTTGGGCCGCAGATGATAAATCCGTCAAGTGATTTGGACGAACAATTGCTGACGAATTTGGCCACCAGCACTGGTGGTCGTTATTTTCGCGCCAGAGATCCAAAAGAATTAGCTCAAATCTATCAGTTACTTGACCAATTAGAGCCGATAGCTCGCGATCCACAAACATTTCGGCCGCAACAAAGTTTGCTCCATTGGCCGCTACTGATCGCCATGTTCGCTACGTTTCTTTTGTTAGCTCCGCAGTTTTTTAGAGGTCGTTATGCCCGTTGAGTTTCATTGGATAAGACCTTGGTTCTTAGTGTTATTGCCAGTTGTTTGGCTATTTTGTTACTGGCTACAGCGATATTCCAAGCAAACGTCGGGTTGGCAGTCTCTGATTTCAGGACATCTGCAAGGTATTTTATTAGTTTCACCCGCGCAAAAAAATTCCTTTTTTAGTCGCAGCTTACTGCCGTTACTGCTTACTCTCGCGGTGTTGGCTTCGGCGGGGCCTGCCTTTCAAAAACAGCCACAACCTGCATACTCACTAAAAAAAGCGACAGTGTTGGTGATGGACATGTCGCTTTCCATGCGCGCTACAGATCTCAAGCCAAATCGATTAACGCAGGCAAGGTTTAAAGCCTTAGATTTCGTCAAAGCATTAAAAGAAGGCGAATTAGCGTTGGTTTCTTTTGCCGGCGATGCATTTGTCATATCGCCGCTGACCCCTGATCATAATAATATCAGTTTGCTTCTACCCGATTTAAAACCAGAAATCATGCCGGTACAAGGTTCTGATCTGGCTGCAGCACTGTCGCTGGCCGATAAATTATTACTCCAAGCGGGCTATCGCGTTGGTGACGTTGTGGTGTTCACCGATGGCTTTAGCAGTCGTGATTATCAAGGGTTGCGTAATTTAATTGATGGGTATTCGCATCGGGTTTCTATATTAACTTTTGGTACTAGTGATGGCGCCCCCGTGCAACTTGAGGGTGGCGAATTATTAAAAGATAATCGCGGTGCTATTGTCATTCCCAAGGTACCTTTGGCTCAGTTAAAGCAACTGGCAGAATTAAGCCATGGCGTGTTTGTGCAGCAAAGCATTGATAATAGCGATATTCAAAAGCTAGTGGAGTTATCTCCGCTAAAACTGGCTGACAATGCCACTGAGAGTGACAAGCTAAGCGGCGACCAGTGGCAAGATGCGGGGATTTATTTGGTGTGGCTAATGCTGCCAATATTGCTGTTCGCCCAGAAAAAATCCTTGCTGCCACTCGCCATCGCGGGCCTGTTGCTCCCAGCCACCAGTAAAGCTGCCGATTGGCAAGATTTATATCTCAGCCCACAGCAACAAGCTAAAAATGCTTATGAGCAAGGTGATTTTAACAAGGCACAGCAAAAGTTCGCCGACCCGCTTTGGCAAGGCAATGCTGCGTACCGGGATGGTCGTTTTGCCGATGCTGAAGCGTTATATCGCAAAAATCAAAACGCTGAAGGTCTCTACAATTTGGGCAATAGTTTGGCCAAACAGCAAAAATTTGCGGAGGCGATTAGCGCATACGAGAATGCTTTAAAAGCTGATCCAGCATTGTCGGGGGCCAAAGAAAACCTTGCTGCCGTTAAGCAAATGTCACAGCAACAACAGCAACAGAAGTCGGCCAATCAGTCTGGGGAAGATCAGACTGGGGAACAACAATCAAATCAACAATCTGGGGAACAGCAATCTTCTGACAAACAATCCGGTGATAACCAATCGGAATCGCAACAATCCGGCAAGCAACAGTCCGAGGATAACAACCAACAAAATCCTGGGCAGCAAAATGGCCAACAACAGCAAAGCGAAGCCGGTGAATCGCAAAATCAAGAAGATGCAGCGAAACAGCAATCCCAACAGCAGAAAAAAGACCAAGCTGGCAAGGCCGCAGGCGAACAGCCCTCACCGACTGACCTGACAGCACAACAAGGCAAAGCAGAACAGCAGCGCGCGGTCAATGAAGCTTGGCCGCAAGCAACACCTGAGCAAAGCCAACAGCTGGAAAGTTTGATGCGCAAGGTCCAGGATGATCCCTCTATCCTACTTCGCAACAAAATGTATATTGAATACCAAAAGCGCCAACATCAAGGATTACCACAAGGAGTAACTGAAGAATGGTAAACATCAGATGGTCGTGGCTATTTATTGCATTCACCTGTTTATCAGCCCCTGCCGTTGCAGTAACTCAGTTACAAGCGCAGATAGACAAAAACCCGGTGATGTATGGTGAAGAAATTCTGCTTCAGATCCAAGCCGATGAAAAGTTGCCTCGAGAGGCTATTGATTTTACGGTCCTTGATAAAGATTTCCGGGTGAATGGACCGGCGATCAGCCAAAGCATGCAGATTATCAACGGCCATAGCAGCCAAACTACTATTTGGCAGCTAGCGCTTTATCCAAAACGCACCGGTGATATTGAAATCCCTGGCTTTCAGATAGACGCTGTATCTACCCAACCTATTGTGATCACTGTTTTGGAAAAACCGACTAACGCTGAGGGTCAACAAGCGGATTTATTTGTGACTAACACGTTGAGCGGCACCGATTTACATGTGCAGCAAATGGCCTATTACGAAGTAAAAATTTTCTTTAAAGGCGATTTGAAATCCGGCGCACTTTCCCCACCGAACGTTGCTGGTTGCGCAATTGAGCAAGTGGGTAAAGACGTAGAAAGTAGTGAACTAGTGAATGGTGAGCGTTATCAAACGATTACTCGTCGTTATAGCGTTACACCACAGCAAAGTGGTGATTTCACTTTGGAGGCGCCATTTTTTAAGGGCGAGATGATTGATAGATCAAACAGCAATTACGATTATTATGCCAAACACAAAACTGAATCTGCCGAAGGAAAACCACTGACATTTAGTGCCAAACCAATTCCAGCAGACTTTAATGGCGATTGGTTGGTTTCAGAATTAGTTGCGCTGACTGAAGAATGGTCTGCTACTGGTGATGAAATTACCCAAGGCGAGCCTGTGACTCGGACTATTACGCTTACAGCACTTGATTTGATGGAAAATCAACTACCCGATCTAAAAATGAAAAGCCCAGCGGGCGTTAAGGTTTATCCGGAACAACCACAAGCGAAAAAGGCTGAACGCAACGGTCGTATTGTTGCGCAAAAAGTTTTTAGCTTTGCGGTTATCGCCAATAAAGCTGGCGAGATAGAATTGCCAGAAATAAGTATTCCTTGGTACAACAGTCAAACCAAACAGCTAACTAGCACTACCCTTGCCAAAAAACGGCTGAAAGTATTACCAAATGCCAACCTGCCAGCACCAGAGCAGGTCGTACAAAGTGAAATCGCAACGCCAACCGCAATAGCTGTAGTTGCCGACAGCTGGTGGTTGCCGACTTGGCAAATGACCTATAGCAGTCTGTTGCTGGTCGTTGGTTTGCTTTTTACCGCAAGCGCGCTCATTTGGCAGTTGCTGACGCGAAGCACCACGCATCAACGCCAAGCCGCCAAAGCGAATTCCTCACCAGCACATGGTGCTGAAGTGCAAATCAAATTTAGTCGGCATAAATTTAAAGCAGCTTGCCTGGCTAATGATGCCGAGCTGACTCAGCAGTTGTTATTGCGTTGGGGCAGTCAATTGCTCAATCCCACCATTGTTACAGGCGCTGATTTATTAGCGGCGTTACCAGAAGGCGAGCTAAAACAACAGATATTCGAGCTGTTTAATTGGCGTTATCAGGCTGTCGTCAAAACCTGGCATGGGCAAATCTTGTTTGAGCTGTGGGCAAAGTATCAACATCAACAACTGGTTGACGACAGTGCGGCGTTAAAACCCCTCTATCCAAAGGGCTAAGTCTATCGCGGCAATAATCGCATAATGGTCCGCGTCTAAAGTGTTCGAGAAATTTATTTAGAATTTTGAAATTTCTCTGAACATTTTTAGCCGCAGGTCCGGTCTGTATCAGCGTGTAGTGTATGGGATCAGTCAATGAGCCAAAATCAACAACGTTATGCCGCGCTGATAAAACTTTATCATGCTGATTTATATCGGTACGCCTATTGGTTGTGCCGCCATAAATCAACAGCCGAAGATTTAGTGCAAGAGACTTATTTGCGGGCTTGGAAGAACTTAGATTCGCTGCTCGACGCAGACGCAGCAAAAGCTTGGCTAATTACAATATTACGCCGCGAAAATGCCCGTCGTTTTGAACGTAAGCAATTTGAATATAGCGAAGTTGAGCAAGACGAACTGCAGGATCTATCAGACAATGATCCTGAGCATCATGCTGAGACCGAGCAATTACAAAAGCTTATAAATCAATTATCTATCGAATATAGAGAACCGTTAGTGTTACAGCTACTTTTTGGCATGACCGGCGATGAAATCGCTGAATTGCTTGAACTCAATTTGAATACTGTCAATACCCGTTTATTTCGTGCTCGTCAGCAACTGCGAGATCTTATTAACCAGCAACAATCTCGAGGTGCAAGCCATGGATGAATTAGAAATTCGTCGCCGTCTGTTGGCAAATCCGCAAGATGCTATCGGCGATTTATCAGCGCAAGATCGGCAATTGCAAGCTGAGTTACTTGAATTGGATAAAGAACTCATCAAAGCCCTGCAGGTGCCGGTGCCCGCAGCGTTAGCAGATCGTTTGTTGTTTAATCAACCGAGACGTCGCTATTGGCCTTTGGCAATGGCGGCATCTTTGGTTTTGGTGAGTTTATTGAGTTTCCAGCTTTATAACTTTAACAATCGTGCAGACAATATCGGATTGCAGGCGCTACATCATGTGCGTCATGAACTCGCTGCTTTGCAATCGACTGCCGAAATTCCATTGGATGAAGTGAATCAGTTACTTGCTGAGGTCGGTGGTAACTTAACGACCGGTGGATATCCAGTTCGTTATGCGCGTTTTTGCGACTTCGAAGGCACTCGATCGCTGCACTTAGTGTTTGCCAAAGAGGATGGGCTAGTCACGGTCTTTGTGGTCCCCAAGAACCATGGACTCAAACCAAGTGCAGAGTTCTCAGATCCGCAATTTTTTGGGAAAAGCCAGCAATTGGCACAAGCAGAAATTGTTATGGTCGCAACCCAACAGCAGTTACTTGACCCGTTTGCTAAAACCCTGATGGAAAAAATGCAATTCCACAGTTAACGGTCACTGGTAGCATCAGTGTGTGCACTCATAGAAAAGCTCTGGCTCTGCGCCGTCGCAATTGTTAGCATGTCCCGCCGAAGCTTGTTGGGCGAAAACCGCCCACAAGCCCCCTACCATTCAAAATTATTAAAACGAATAGCGTCGAGGTCAAAAGTTGGAAACGGGCACAGTCATTGCTTTAGTCATTTATTTTCTGTTGATGTTGGCCATTGGCGTTTACGCCTACCGGCAATCAAGTAGTAACCTATCCGAATATATGCTGGGCGGACGTAAACTAGGTCCAGCCATTACTGCACTTTCCGCAGGGGCCTCCGATATGAGTGGCTGGCTGCTCATGGGCTTGCCCGGAGCACTTTATTTATCAGGGATCTCGCAAATTTGGATTGCCATCGGTTTAGTACTTGGGGCATGGGCAAATTACCTATTCCTGGCGCCAAGATTTCGGATTTACACGGAAATTGCCAAAGACTCGATCACCTTACCAGATTATTTTGAACATAGGTTTGGCGATACGACTCGCAGCTTACGTTTAATTTCTGCGCTAGTGATCGTGGTATTTTTCACCTTGTATACCGCATCCGGGGTTGTTGCCGGTGGCAAGTTATTTGAAACAGTGTTCCAACTGGATTATTTTTACGGCCTCGCGCTGACCGTTAGTGTCGTGATCCTGTATACCCTGCTCGGTGGTTTTTTAGCTGTGAGCATGACTGACTTTGTGCAAGGAATAATTATGTTCTTGGCCTTAGTCATTGTGCCGGTTGTTACCATCGATGTCGTTGGCGGCGTGACGCCTGTGCTAAACATTGTGCAATCGCTAAATCCGGCGCACCTCGATTTATTCACGGGCACCAGTGTGCTCGGTATCATTTCGTTGATGGCTTGGGGTCTTGGTTATTTCGGCCAACCTCATATTATTGTTCGGTTTATGGCGATTCGCTCTGTGAAGGACTTCCCGGTTGCCCGCCGGATCGGAATGAGTTGGATGATAGTTTCATTGTTAGGTGCCGTCGCAACCGGTTTCGTTGGCATTGCTTATGTGCAACAAACATCGACAGCTTTGGCGGATCCTGAAACCATCTTTATTTTGTTGTCACAGGTATTGTTCCATCCGTTTGTTACTGGTTTCTTACTTGCTGCGTTGTTAGCGGCGGTGATGAGCACTATTTCTAGCCAGCTATTGGTCACGTCTAGTGCACTCACCCAAGATTTTTATAAAACATTTTTTAATAAAACCGCGAGTGACAGCCACTTAGTGTTTATCGGACGTCTCTCAGTGTTAATGGTTGCAATTGTTGCAGTTGTAATTGCCCTAGACCGTTCGAGTTCAATTCTGAGTTTGGTCAGCAACGCTTGGGCCGGCTTTGGAGCCGCATTTGGACCTGTGGTGTTATGTAGCCTCTATTGGTCGCGCATGACCAGACAAGGTGCTTTAGCAGGTATGACTGTTGGCGCAGCGACGGTGTTGTTCTGGATCTATGCCCCTGTCAGCATTGGCGACAAATCACTCAATGATTTGCTGTATGCCATGGTTCCGGGTGTAGTCATGGCAACGATTGCCATTTTTGTCGGTAGTTTAGCCAGTGAAAAACCAGCAGCTTATTTAGTTGCTCAGTTCGAGCAAATGCAACGTGAACTAAAAGAGAGTCAATAACGCCAATCGGGGTTACTGTAAGCAGTAACCCCTAGTTATTTCCGACAAATCAATCCAATTTACAAATAATTACGACTGCGTTTCACCACAGCAACCCATCTGGCAGTGTCTTAGAATGAGAGATTACCGAAAATTAAGACAAATGCATTTTAATACCAAATTTCATTAGCCATGGCAGAGTTTTCTTTGCTACATTGCACAAAGCTAATTCTGTAAGGATTGTCGTTTTTATGTATTTTTATGCTGCCCGTCAACCTATTCTCGATCGTGACAAAAACTTATTCGCTTATGAGTTGTTGTTTCGCGATGGTGTTGAGAACGTGTTTCCGGATATCGATGGCGATGAAGCAACGTCTCGGATGATTGCTGGCAGCCAGTTCAATTTTGGTCTTGATGATTTTCTGGGTGATAAACCCGGTTTTATCAACTTTACTTTGGACACCCTGATAAAAAAATACCCATCAATGCTTCCGAAAGATCAGGTAGTTATCGAGATCTTAGAGACTGTTCAGCCAGGTAAGCGTCTGCTGACAGAATGCCAACAACTAAAAGAAGCGGGCTACACTATCGCCCTTGACGATTATATCCATCAACCGGTTTGGCGACATTTTTACCCGCTCATTGATATAATCAAAATCGATTTCAGAGAAACTTCGCAAGAAACCATCGAAGAAATTTTGGCAGCAACGGCTGGCTTCCCAAATATTAAGTTATTAGCAGAAAAAGTTGAAACTATCGAAGAGTTCCAACGCGCGCTAAATATGGGGTTTAGCTATTTCCAAGGTTACTTTTTCTCTAAACCGGAAATGCTGCAAAGTAAAGCGCTATCGCCGGCACAAATGACCTTAGCCGAATTGCTTTATGAAACGTCAAAAGCTGAAATGGACTTAGCCAAAATCACCCAAATATTCGAGCGTGACGTTAACCTATCCTACAAATTGCTGCGCTACAGTAATTCTGCAGTGTTCAAGCGCCGCTCGGAAATCGAAACTATCAAACAGGCATTGGTGGTATTAGGCCAAGTCGAACTGAAGAAGTTCTTATCGGTGCTTTTCACCGCGCAAGTGAGTTCGGAGAAACCAGCTGAATTGATGCGATTGGCGATGACACGCGCACGTTTCGCTGAAGGCATCGCGGGGCTGCACCATAAAACTGATACCGGCAAGGCATTCTTAACCGGAATGATGTCGTTAATCGACGCCATATTGGATGAACCAATGTCATCTGTGCTTAGCAAATTGCCATTGGCGAAAGAAATCAAAGATGCGCTTGTTGGCGAACCTGGATTACTCGGTGAATATCTAACCTTAGTGAAATCCTATGAACAAGCGCAGTGGCAGCCAGCAAACGCACTCATTGAGAAATTTGGTTTGGCAAATGCCAATATCCCTGATGCTTATCATGAAGCGGTACAGTGGGCCAATGAACAGATGCGCGCGTTGGGCGATCGGTAGTAACCGGTCATTACAATATTAAGTATTCAGCTATGTCCGCGGCTTGTGACGTTATGGGACTAGTGATTGAGTACCGAAGCTTTTAGATTTAACTCCTATCAATAAAAAACCACCTCCATAGGAGGTTGCTTTGCAAAAGGCCCCCTAGAAGGGGGCTAGTTTAGCGTGACTCCATATCTAACATCATTTGCCGCTCTTCGTCTTCACGAGCGACTTTGTCTTGATGTCTCACATATCGTCTGATTATTTCTTCGTTCGCTCCGACTGAATCTACAAAATACCCGCGTTGCCAAAAGTGATTTCCCCACAGCTTTTTCTTTCTCAGATGCGGGAATTTGTTGAACAGTCTTATTGCTGTTCTACCTTTAAGTACGCCCATCAGTTCCGACACACTCACATTTGGTGGCGTTCTGACTACTAAATGCACATGGTCTATCTGCACATTCAACTCTACTACTTTGCATTTCTTCATCGAACAATACACATAGATGCTTCGGTATAACTCTTTACCCAAATTCCCGGTAAGAATTTTGAATCTATACTTCGGCGTCCAAACGATGTGATACTGACAACGATAGAATACGTGTGATGCGGATTCATATCTGCTCATGCTATTTACTTCCTCATTTGCTGGTTACAAACGAGTCCAAGTATCTAGCATGGGCTTTCTTCAGGCATAGCCCCAGAGCAGATCACCACCTCCATAGGAGGTGGTTTTAAATTGACAATAAAAAATGCCGGTACAGGCCGGCATTTTTTAAAAGAGCAGCGCCCCCCAGCTAACTGCCCTTTCACTTACTCAGCTAAAACTGACAAAACTCGCAATTTTTGCTGCCATTTTTTCGCCAATACCTTTCACTTCAGTTAATTGCTGCTGATTTTTGATCGGCCCTTTATCTTTGATATACTCCAGAATTGCTTGCGCTTTTTTCGCGCCGATACCTGGAATTGCTTCAAGTTGTTGCTGTGAAGCTTGGTTAATTGACACCAATTGCTTCGCCGCTGTAGTGGCTTCTACCGTTGCGCCTTTTACTGGATTTGCAGGGCTATTTACAGCCGCATGCAGACCAAAAGCGCCACAGGTACAAATCAGAGAAAAAATAATAGATTTCATGTTCATAGTGCTTTCCTTGTAACTTCGATCATGATAAAAACCGCGTCTTAAAACGGGTTGAACTAGATCTATGCGGTGTTGTCTATTCCGCCAGATCCTGAGTTAAAGTTAGAACATAAATTACATTTTGCTATCTTTTTATTAACTTTTTGCGTTAATTTTTGCTAAGTGTCGGATTCAGCTAAAATTAATTTTCGTTAGGCTAAGGTTGAGTTAGCTGAAATTTTGGAGTGAAATCATGAAATCGTTATTCATTGTCGTACCAGTGCTACTGTTAACCGCCTGCTCAAATCATAACTATGCGCGTAAAAATTATGTCCAAGCGACAGTGACCTCGGCAGTTCCTGTTTATAAAACAGTTGAAATTAGAAAACCAAAAGAAGTTTGTGAAGAACGCCAAGTCGTCAAACGCGAGGCCGATTCTGCAGCACCAACTATTGTCGGAGCAATTATCGGTGGCGCTTTGGGCAATGCCGTGTCACGTGGGCGTTCAAATAAAAATGTCGGTATGGTTGCAGGCGCGGTCATCGGCGGTGCCATTGGTAACGATGTTGGCAAACAAAATGGCTCTGAAGTTGTCCATTTAGAAACTGTTTGTTACCGCGCCGGCGATGAAATCAGCTATGAAAGCGTTGTTGACGGTTATCAAGTTACCTACCAATTAAACGGCCGTGAGTACACAGTAGTAATGGATCGTGACCCAGGCCCACAAATGCCAGTTTACGTTGATCCGTCAATAAATCGTTAAGGCAACTAGAAATTTTCGGCTAAAGCCTGTATATAAAACAGGCTTAATTTTTAAAAGGATTTCACATGCGTGTTCTGGTCGTTGAAGACGAAATGCTGCTCGCTGAGCAAATAAAAAATCATCTGCAACAACAGCAATTTTCTGTCGATTTGTCGCATGACGGAATCGATGGTTTTTTTAAGATTAGCGAATATCCCTATGATCTCGCAATCATCGACCTAGGTTTACCAAAGCTTGATGGCCTTTCTGTGATTAGAAAAGCTCGCCAACAAGACATCAAAACACCCATTATCATTTTAACTGCGCGCGGCAGCTGGCAGGAAAAAGTCCAAGGCCTTGATGCTGGAGCTGATGACTACCTGACCAAACCATTTCATGTAGAGGAATTGCTTGCGCGCTGCAATGCTCTGATTCGTCGTGCTGCGGGTCAACCAGATCCGACGTTAAGTGCAGGACCGGTTAGCCTAAATAGTCGCACGCAACAAGTATGGTGCAATGGCGAAGAAGTGCCACTGACAGCATATGAGTACAAAGTCTTAGAATACTTTATGCTGAACCCGACAAAGGTCATCTCCAAAACCGAACTTACCGAACACATCTATGACCAAGACTTTGATCTAGATAGCAATGTTATCGAAGTCTTTGTTCTTCGTTTACGGAAAAAGTTAGATCCTGACGGCACATTACAACCGCTAGAAACACTGCGAGGACGTGGCTACCGGTTTAACTTGGCTGTGAGCTAATGCTGTTATCACTGAAACTACGCCAGGCTATTATCAGCCTGGTGTTGTTATTGTTTATCCTGCCCGCCTCTTTTCTGGCGATCGAACGCGCATTTTTCGCGCAATTAATCACCAGTACTGAACAGAAACTTGAAGTACACCTGTATTCATTTTTGTCAGAACTAAGTTCGAAAAACGACGTGGTGGAAATCAATAATAGTATTCTACCTGCAGACTTTCTGCGCGCAGACTCCGGAACGAGCGCCTACATCGTCAGTGGCGACAAATTGTTATGGCAGTCGGATTCTTCGCTAAATCAAGAGTTTGTGCCGCCAGTGTTTGATATGCTGCCCGGCAAACATGAATTTGTCCCCTTGGAAGTCCAAGGAAAGACCTATTGGACTTTATCCTTTGCGTTGCTATTTGATATGGGTGAACGCAGCATGCCGTTAACCATCCACATCCTACAAGACGCAAAATTATTGGAGGCTCCGGTTCAGAGCTTTCGCAAAACTTTAGTGCGCTGGTTTATTGGCATTGGCTTGGTCTTATTTCTCGTAATGCTTTTGGCTTACTATTGGACTACCCAACCTTTGTCGTCGCTGGACCACGAAATTCGCTTGGTCGAAAGTGGTCAACAACAACAGCTAGATAGAATATATCCGATAGAGTTGCAGGCCATTAAAGAAGATTTGAATTTATTACTTGCAAGTCAAAACCGGCAAAAGCAACGCTATCGCCATCATCTAAGCGATTTAGCCCATGCCCTAAAAACCCCGGTAGCGGTACTTCGTACTTCTGCCCTTGCTGAGCAACCTGAACTTCGACAACAAATTGATCGCATTACCGCGATGATTGAGCATCAATTAAAACGTGCAAGTAGTTCTGGGCAAGACGTGTGGCAAAAGCAAATCGCAATAGCACCTATTGTCGAACAACTACAAAATGCGTTGAGCAAAATCTACCGTGATAAAAAAATAAATTTGGTCTGTGATATCCCATCAGGAGCAATGTTTCGCGGCGATGAAACTGACCTAATGGAAATGTTAGGTAATTTGCTAGATAACGCCTGCAAAGCCTGTCGACATCAAGTCAAATTGCAGATTCATACAAAGCCATTAATGTTTGAAGTACATGACGACGGTCCAGGTGTGCCAGCGAATAAGACAAAGGAACTATTAGGCCGCGGGATCCGTTTAGACACCTATCAAGATGGTCATGGGGTTGGATTATCGATCGTCGATGAACTTTGCCAATCTTACGAGGGCGAGTTAAGCATTGGCGAGAGTGCACTTGGTGGTGCAATATTCCGGTTGCTGTTTCCTCAACATCAATACTAGAATTGGGTCTAGCGAATTGTCGCGGCATAAGCGGAAAATCATGAAATATATTAGTTGTTTATTGCTACTTTTTTTTACATTGGACTCTAGCGCGGCTGATATTTGTGCAGAGAAACAACAATTTCGAATTGAGTACTCCCGTTGTTTGGACCAGCAGATTGAAACGATGCAACGTGATTTAACGACGTGGGAAAATAATCACTTAATCCAATTACAGGAAATTGCTGAAAAAACCGGTCGGTCTGATCCGCTAAAAGTATTTAAACGCTCTAGACAATCGTTTAAACAATTTTCGACGGACCACTGCCGTTGGCAATATCTCGCGTTAATTCCGGATAGCAACGCTGGCGCTTCCGCTTACAAAAAATGCATGATTAGCCAGCTAGAGCAGCAAATTGATATCCTGAGTAAAATTACTTACTAATGATCTAGCCTTTAATGCCCGCCGTATTGTTTTATTAATCCATCAGTTATCAGCTTTCGGCTGCCATGAGGCCCCTATGCAACTTAACAACGCCGTTATCCGCATTAAAAACCTACGCTTGCGAACTTTTATCGGCTTTAAAGACGATGAAATGCAAAATAAACAAGATGTCGTCATTAATGTACGAATTGAATACAAGGCCAGTCAGGCCGCAACTACCGATGACGTGAATACCGCGCTAAACTACCGTACTATCACTAAAGACATTATTAGTTTGGTCGAAAATAATCGATTCTTATTATTAGAGAAATTGGCTTCTGATGTCCTAGCCATTGCAGCCGCGCATGACTCGGTCAATTTTGCTGAAGTCGAAATTGATAAACCTCACGCATTGCGTTTTGCCGATTCGGTGTCACTGACCTTGTCGACTCAAAAAGCATAAAACTGACTATACTCTCGTTAATGTTTATGGGTGAGACTCACTATGAAAATACTGTTGACCGGCGCAACCGGCTTAGTCGGTTCTGCTTTATTCAAACTTTGGCAAAGCAGTCATCAGTTAGTGGTTTTATCCAGAGCGCCAAAAAAAGCTAGACAACTTTTTGGTGATGGCTGCGAGATTTACGACAATTTAGACGACATTGATTTTAATCAATTGGATGCAGTGGTTAACCTTGCAGGTGAACCTATTGCCGACAAACGTTGGACCGACGCGCGCAAAGCCGTTATTTGCCAAAGTCGCTGGCAATTGACTGAATTAATTGCCAGCAAGATTTTAACCGCAACCAAGCCTCCGCATACGCTAATCAATGCATCTGCCGTCGGTTTTTATGGCCGCCAATCAGCAGACCGAATCGATGAGACCTTTGCAACCTTTTATCCTGAGTTTAGCCATGACGTCTGCGCGCGATGGGAAAATCTGGCAAACCGAAGCCGCAGTGAACATACTCGGGTTTGCCTGATGCGCATTGGCATTGTTTTGGCGGAAAATGGCGGCGCATTGAGCAAAATGTTGCCTGCATTTAAATTAGGATTGGGAGGAAAAATCGGATCAGGTAGCCAAATGATGTCTTGGATCCATATCGATGATTTAGTTGCCGCAATCAACTTTGTTTTGCAGAACAAAGCCTGCGAAGGTGTCTATAACGCAACGGCGCCAATGGCGGTGAGCAATAACCAATGGACGCAGTTGCTTGGGGACCGCTTAGCTAAAAGAACGCCATTACCCGTCCCGGCATTCATGCTTAAATTGATATTTGGTGAAATGTCGGACTTGCTATTGTTCGGGCAAAATGTTTATCCGCAGAAGCTTTTAGATGCAGGATTTCAATTCAAATACAATCAATTACGAAATGCTCTTGCCGCAATGACCCTTTAAAGACAATGCCTGTCAGTCATCAGACAGGCATTGCTGCGTTAAGCGTGTAGTGCGCGTCGAAGCAGCACTGCTGACGGCATGTTTAATAAGCCACGCAACTGAACCATCGCCAAACTGACAATAATTATCGCGCCTAGGGTCGGCCCCATCCACCACAGCATCGGATGGATTTGGAATGGTAATTCAAACAGCCGAACTTGTAATACTGAAAGCAATACCTCCACCAATACCGTGGCAAACCCACCCGCCAACAGACCCAACACCAAATATTCGTATACCACTGCTTTTAACAAAAACGCTTTGGTCGCACCCAGGGTCCGTAATATTGCTATCTCTTGCTCCCGTTGGTCTAAGCTCGCTTGTACCTGTGCTATTAACACCAGTACTGCAGCAGCAAACACTAGGACCATAATAACCGAAAGGGCTACTGAGACTTGAGCAATGATCTCATTGATTTGGTTCAGTATTGTTGAGACTGATATCACCGAAACCGTCGGAAACTGACGGGATATCTGATTTAACAATTCGCCCTGCGATGCCGGAATATGTACAGCGGTCATGTACGTAGCGGGAAAATCGACCATCAGATCCGGACTTAAGATCACAAAGAAATTGGGTTGTAGACTATTCCAATCGACCTTCCGAAAACTAGTCACAGTAGCTGCAACTTCTTGGCCGCCGATCGATATCGCCATTTTGTCGCCTAGCTTTAATTTCATGCGTTCAGCAGATCGCGCTTCGACTGAAACTTCGGCACGACTATCGGCAGTAAACCATTGGCCAGAGGTCAATTGATTATTAGTCGGCAGCTCCGATAACCATGTTAAGTTTAATTCTCGGCCAAAACCTTGGCGTTGGTTATCATTTCTAGCTGATTCACCCTTTTTGGGGTTGGCCGCACTATCGGCCATTTCTGGTTCTAACAAGGCCTCATCATTGACTGATAAGATCCTTCCTGAAATCATCGGATAAAACCTGCCGACAGTGAGTTGCTGCTGCGCTAAAGTCGCAACCATATCCACTTTCTGTTGTTCATTGATGTTTACCATAAAATGGTTTGGTGCATTCGCTGGCACCTGAGCTTGCCACTGCCCAATCAATTCAATGCGAATAAAATACAGCAACAAGGTTAGAAAAATGGCCAGACTAAAAGTAATCAGCTGAAAACTATTGGCCCATAACCGACGTCGAAGATTGGCAAGCGCAAGTTGTAACGCACTACTTTGGCCAGCGGCAACAGGTTTCACTATCCGCACCAACAACGCAGCAAACAGCAGAAGTACACCAGCAAAAAGCGCGCAGCCAACAAATAACAATGCTGACGTTAGCCAATCCTGGCTAAATAACCACATCAAACCAAAAACTGCGATAGCACCGGTCACAAGATGCACAACATCAACGCGCACAGGTGGAGTTCCTTGGCGTAATACTTCAATCGACGGGACTTCAGCAAGGCGTAAAACCGGTCGAAGCGAAAATAACATTGAGCAAATAAATGCGGTAGCAACACCAATCAGTAGCGGTCTCGCGCTAAACACCGGTACAAAATCTGGCACCCATTTTTCAATTAAAAACTGTGCGCCAAAACACGCCAATTGACCAAGAGCAAGGCCAATCAACATGCTAAAACCAGTGATCAGTAGTAATTGACTGAAGTACAACAGTTTTGTCTGGCGTTCTGTCATCCCTAACGCCTTAATAACCGCGACGGCCATTCGATGACGTTCGCTATATCGGGTCGCAGCAACCGCTGACGCACAAGCGGCCAAGACAATGCCAAGTAAGCCTGCTAACAACAAAAATTTCTCGGCACGATCGAGGGCACTCCCAATAGACGAGCTGCGATCAACTTGCTGCCAACGGTCACTTGGCGTCAGTTTGGTTTCGAGAGTGGTTTGCAATTGCTTTAACTGCTGTTCGCCACCGGCAAATAAATATCGATAGTTAATTTGGCTACCAGGTTGTACAACTTGCGTTGCTGCCACATCGTCAATGTGCATAATCATTCGCGGTTGGCCGGTAAAGCCCGCGGTTGGCGCATCCGGCTCTTGATCAATCACCCCGCCAAGAATTAGTTCAGTGGCTCCTACGCTCAGTTTACTGCCGACTTGAAGCTGCAATAATTGCAGTACTCTTTTTTCAACGTACACATGGCCTTTGTCTAAACCGACAACCTTGTCATCGGCTTTTAGTAGCAATTTCCCGCGAAGTGGATATTCTGCAGAAACGGCTTTGACACTGACCAACTGCATCGACTCACCAGCAAAAACCATGGTATTAAACTGCATTTGCCGCGCAGTTTTAATTTGTAATCGCTCTGCTTCGCTAAAATATTCCAGTTTAAACGGCACCGTTGAACGCAGCACTTTATCAGCGGCCATAAAGCTACTACTGCGCTGCATGAGGGCACTACGGACACTTTCCGTAATACCGGTAAGACTCACCACAGTAACAACTGCTAATACCAATGCAAAGGCGATGATCCACAACTCACCTTTCCTTAGCTCCCGCCAAAACATCCGCCAGGCAATGTTAAAGTGCATGCTCTGCTCCTGAACCTGTTGACTGCATTAAGCGACCGCTTTGCATAATCCACTGCGCTTGGCAGCGATCCGCCAAACTTGCTTTATGAGTCACTAGCACCAAAGTGGTCCCTTGCTGCTGATTTAAATCAAACAGTAAATTCTCCACCATTTCGCCGGTGTTTGCGTCTAAATTGGCTGAAGGCTCGTCGGCAAACAAGATTTCCGGTTTGGTGATAAATGCTCGAGCAATCGCCACGCGCTGTTGTTCACCACCCGACAATTGGGCCGGGAAAAAATCGGCCCGTTCCGCAAGGCCAACTTGTTTTAACAATGCGAGACCTTTTTCACGAGCATCTTTAATCCCAGCGAGTTCGGCAGGTAAAGTGACATTTTCCAGTGCAGTTAACGCCGGAAGTAGTAAGAACGATTGAAAAACAAATCCGACTTTTTTTGCGCGAAGAGCCGCCCTAGCATCGTCAGACATTACGTGCAGAGCGTGCCCTGCCAAAAACACTTCGCCTGCTGTGGCTTGATCTAAACCAGCTAAAATACCAAGCAATGTCGATTTACCAGAACCTGACGCTCCGACAATAGCCACACTTTGGCCACGGTTGATTGTCAGATTGATATCGGTCAGGATAGTCAGGCTCGAATTTGGTAACTGTACCGTCTTCTGCAAATTTCTAGTTTCGATAAATACGTTAGGTAACTCAGTCATGAAAAAAGTCGTCCTTCTCTGGTTATGCTGTTGGTTGTCGCCTGTGTTAGCGGCAAGCCAAAATTTTCTCATTCTTGGTGATAGCCTAAGTGCAGGCTACAACTTATCAAAAGCGCAAAGCTGGCCGGATCTTTGGCAGCAACAACTCACCGCAGAAAAATCGGAGTGGCAAATCATTAATGCCAGTATCAGCGGCGAAACAACACAGGGCGCCCTAGCTCGACTGCCTGCACTGCTTAAAAATCATCAACCTAAAGCTATTTTGATCGAATTAGGCGCGAACGATGGCTTGCGCGGGTATCCGACAAAAACCATCGAACAAAATCTGGCCAAAATAATTGCGTTGAGCCAGGCCAATGGCAGCAAAGTTGTGCTTATGCAGATACGGATCCCACCGAATTACGGACCAAAATACACCGAACAATTTATCGGGATTTATCCAAAACTTGCTGAGCAAAAACAAGCGATTTTATGGCCGTTCTTTATGGAAAAAATCGCGGTAGATCCCTCGTTAATGCAGCCAGACGGCTTGCACCCTACTGCACAGGCACAAAGCATAATAAGAGATTTGGTCAGCCCCGTGCTAAAACAACTGTAAGCAAATGAATTAGTTGTTGCAATGAACACAGATAATGGATAACTAGCTGGCAAACCGCAGCTAGTTTCTAACAATGTTGAAGTGATGCAATGGCTGAGTTTTTCAGGCCTAGTATGATTGGTTCAGGTTAAAATCCAGTTAAGCACCTGAATACTTTAATTTTAAATAAAAAGTGTTGGAAAAGCATTTATCTGCAGAGTTTAGTTTGACGTTTAGTGCTTAGAACTGTTGGATTTTATTCGAAGGAAAAATTGAGAAGAAAAAATGAAACAACGGCTTTGCCACATGCTGGTGGAGCTAAGCGGGATCGAACCGCTGACCTCTTGCATGCCATGCAAGCGCTCTCCCAGCTGAGCTATAGCCCCATCAATGAGAGTCACTCAATAGATGGCGTCCCTTAGGGGATTCGAACCCCTGTTACCGCCGTGAAAGGGCGGTGTCCTAGGCCTCTAGACGAAAGGGACATCTGGAAAAACTAAACAAATTGGCGTCCCTTAGGGGATTCGAACCCCTGTTACCGCCGTGAAAGGGCGGTGTCCTAGGCCTCTAGACGAAAGGGACAATTTGTTTGCTGTGTAAGTGGCGTCCCTTAGGGGATTCGAACCCCTGTTACCGCCGTGAAAGGGCGGTGTCCTAGGCCTCTAGACGAAAGGGACACTGTTTACACAATTGTTCTGGTACTCATCTTTACTTGGCGTCCCTTAGGGGATTCGAACCCCTGTTACCGCCGTGAAAGGGCGGTGTCCTAGGCCTCTAGACGAAAGGGACACATCGTAAAAATTTTGGTGGAGCTAAGCGGGATCGAACCGCTGACCTCTTGCATGCCATGCAAGCGCTCTCCCAGCTGAGCTATAGCCCCGTACCATGCAAGCAAACTCGGACATGCCAAGCATTGCGTTACAGAACGAGGCGCATTCTATGGGGC
>JACCDZ010248837.1_pt1 | contig 21841 bp, 24 predicted proteins | sample 7449551 | NCBI WGS metagenome assembly JACCDZ01 (sample SAMN15323452, study PRJNA562643) | freshwater metagenome | isolation source: river surface water | place: USA:Blue River Watershed | collected 2017-08-18
CCCCATAATTAGCGCCTATCTGGAGGAATTTACCCATGGCATCCGTTAACAAAGTTATTCTCGTCGGCAACTGTGGCCGCGACCCCGAAGTGCGCTATCTGCCCAGCGGCCAAGCCGTGGCCAATGTCAGCGTAGCCACCTCAAGCCGCCGCAAAGATAAAAACAGCGGCGAGATGATTGAAGACACCCAATGGCACCGCGTCACGTTCTACGACCGCTTGGCTGAAATCGCTGGCGAATACGTCAAAAAGGGCCGCCCCATTTACGTGGAAGGCCGTTTGAAATACGGCGTGTACACCGACAAAACCACAGGCGTGGAAAAGAACACCGTGGACATCATTGCCACCGAATTGCAACTCTTGGGCGGCCGTGAAGGCATGGGCGGCCCCAGCGGTGGTGGCGACGAAGGCGGCTACAGCCGTCCAGCCGCTGCACCGCGTGCGGCTGCTCCTGCTAAGGGTGGTTTTGACGATATGGATGACGACATTCCGTTTTGATCTGTCGTCGCCACATTGAGCGAGCCACTAAAAACCGACGGGTGTGAGCCAGTCGGTTTTTTTTACGTCGGTGTGATGGAGATGATTAGTACTTGTTGACGTTGTGCAGGGTTTCTTGCGCAATCCACCCGATGCGTCCTTCGGCATCCATGCGTTGAATGTCCTCGAGTGCAATGCGCATGATTTCGTTTTCTTCTTGCAGTTGGTAGACGCGGTTGCGCAAATTGCTCGCGTCTAACCACGAGCCAATGGCGCTGAGCAAACGTGCAACGAAGAGACCCCAATTAGGCATGCGTGCTTGTGAATGCTGCAGCGCTGGCAATGACCCCGCCGCCCAAACACACCTCACCGTCGTACAACACAGCCGATTGGCCGGGTGTGACGGCCCACTGAGGATCATCAAAAGCGAGTACCAGTTCGCCTTCGTCGTTGTAGCTCAGCTCGCACGGTGCGTCGGCTTGGCGGTAGCGGGTTTTGGCGGCGTAGCGGCCGGGCGTTGGTGGATGTGGCGCACACCAACTTAAGTCGTCGGCGTGGAGTGAGCCGTAAAGCAACCAAGGGTGGTCGTGGCCTTGCACCACATACAGGGTGTTGGTGGCCAAGTCTTTGCGAGCCACGAACCAGGGTTGGTGTTCGCCAGCACCACGCTGTGCCCCTTTTTCTTTCAGGCCGCCAATACCCAAACCTTGGCGTTGACCGAGGGTGTAAAAACTCAAACCCACATGCGTCCCAATTTTGCGGCCACGCTCGTCTTTGATAGGGCCAGGTTCATTGGCGATGTATCGGTTTAAGAACTCGCGAAAAGGACGCTCGCCGATGAAGCAAATGCCGGTGGAGTCCTTCTTTTTGGCGTTGGGTAAACCTATTTCATCGGCGATGCGGCGCACTTCGGTTTTGTGCAATGCGCCAACGGGAAACAACGTTTTTGAAAGCTGCTTTTGGTTTAAGCGATGCAAAAAGTAGCTCTGATCCTTGCTGGAGTCCAAGCCTTTGAGCAGCTGAAAGGCTCCGTCCACTTCGCTCACGCGGCAGTAGTGACCTGTGGCAATTTTCTCTGCGCCCAAGCGCATGGCATGGTCTAAGAACGCTTTGAATTTGATTTCGGCGTTGCACAAAATGTCGGGGTTGGGTGTGCGACCGCCTTGGTACTCACGCAAAAATTCGGCGAACACGCGGTCTTTGTATTCGGCTGCAAAGTTGACATGTTCAATCTCGATGCCAATCACATCGGCCACGGCGGCAGCGTCTACGAAGTCGATGTTGGATGAGCAGTATTCGCTGTCGTCATCGTCTTCCCAGTTTTTCATGAAGATGCCGACGACGTCGTAGCCTTGTTGCTTTAACAGATAGGCACTGACGGCGGAGTCCACGCCGCCGCTCAAGCCCACCACCACACGTTTGTTATTTGCCATGCGGCAATTATCCCTTCGCGGGCTGCAATACGCTGGGGTCGGTGTAGATCATGTCAAGCGGAAAACGTTGGCCCGCCAAGTGGTCTTCCATGCAGCGCAATACCAAGGGGCTGCGCAAGCGGTGCACGTTGGCGCGAATTTCTTCGGGTGTCATCCACAAGGTGCGCACGATGCCTGTGTCAAGTTTGGCATTGGGGACTTGCTCACCCAGCTCGCCACAAAACGCGAGGCGAAAGTAAGTCACATCTTCTGCAGCGCGGTCTTCCCGTGCGGGGCGTAAAAGCCTTGAGATATATATGCCTACCAGTTGTGTGGGCTTGAAGGTGTGAGCGGTTTCTTCCAAGGCCTCGCGTGCGCATCCATCTTCGGGCGACTCGCCAGGATCGAGGTGACCCGCCGGGTTGTTCAGCCGCAGGCCTTCAGGCGTGTGCTCTTCGATCAGCATGTAACGACCGTCACGTTCGATGATGGCGGCGACGGTGACACTGGGCTTCCAACGTTTGTTCATTTGCGCATTATCTTTCGGGTTATTCCGCCCAAGACAAAGTCCGGAATTCGTGTAACCTTGCGCCACTCTGACAAAAGCAAATACTTCCAAAGAGGGGCAACTCATGAACTCCACACAAAAACCATGGCTCAGCGCGTACCCAGAGGGTGTGCCTGCAGAAATCGATACCAAGGCCTACAGCTCCTTGGTGGATTTGATGCAAGAAAGCTTTCGCCAATACGGAGATCGCACCGCGTTTAGCTTTCTAGGTAAGGGTCTGACCTACAGCGAGTTAGACCGGTTGAGTCAGGTGTTTGCTGCCTATTTGCAAAGCTTGGGACTGGTGTTTGGTGATCGCGTTGCCATCATGTTGCCCAATGTATTGCAGTACCCCATTGCTGTAGCGGCTGTGCTTCGTGCGGGCTTTGTGGTGGTCAATATCAACCCGCTTTACACCGCTCGTGAATTAGAGGCTCAGCTCAAAGATTCCGATGCGAAGGCCATTGTGGTGTTAGAAAACTTCGGTGCAACTTTGCAAGAGTGCCTAGCCCGCACGCCAGTCAAGCATGTGGTGCTCTGCGCCATGGGCGACCGCCTAGGTTTGCTCAAAGGCATGTTGGTCAACCATGTGGTGCGTAAAGTCAAAAAAATGGTGCCAGCATTCGAGCTGCCCACCGCCGTGCGATTCAACGATGCACTGGCCGCGGGTGAGCGTTGCACATTGACTTCTCCAGAAATTCATGGCGACGATTTGGCGGTATTGCAGTACACCGGCGGTACAACTGGTGTGGCCAAAGGTGCAGAGCTGTTGCATCGCAACGTGATGGCCAATATGCTGCAAGCGTCTGCGTGGTTTCAGCCGGCGCTCAAGCGCATTCCGGCTAACGAGATTCCCACTTTCATTTGTCCGTTGCCGCTGTATCACATCTTCGCGTTCACACTCAACATCATGGCGTGTATGCGCATGGGTGGCTGCTCGGTGCTGATTCCTAACCCGCGCGATTTGCCTGCGGTGTTCAAAGAAATCAGCAAGCATCGCTTCCATGTGTTCCCTGCAGTGAACACTTTGTTCAATGCTTTAGCCAACCACCCCGATTTCAACAAAGTGGATTGGTCGCACTTGGTGGTGTCGGTCGGCGGCGGCATGGCCGTGCAAGGCCCTGTGGCTAAGCTGTGGCTTGAAAAAACAGGTTGCCCCATCTGTGAAGCCTATGGCTTGTCAGAGACCAGTCCCGCTGCCAGCGGCAACCCTGTAACCAACAAAGCCTTCAACGGCTCTATCGGCGTGCCATTGCCTAGCACCGACATGAAGATCATTGATGACGAAGGCAATGAAGCACCCATTGGCACGCCTGGCGAAATCGCCATTCGCGGCCCACAGGTGATGGCCGGTTATTGGCAGCGCCCTGACGAAACTGCCCGCGTGATGACGGCCGATGGTTTTTTCAAATCAGGCGATGTGGGCGTGATGGACGAACGCGGTTACTTCCGTATCGTGGACCGCAAGAAGGACATGATTTTGGTGAGCGGCTTCAACGTCTACCCCAACGAGGTGGAAGAGGTGGTGGCTGGCTTGGCAGGTGTGATGGAGTGTGCCGTGATTGGTATTCCAGACGCGCATTCGGGCGAAGCGGTGAAGTTGGTGGTGGTTAAGAAGGATCCCGCCTTGACCGAAGCTGATGTGCTGGCGCATTGCCGCCATAACCTGACGGGCTACAAGATGCCTCGCGTGGTGGAGTTCCGTGCTGAACTACCCAAAACGCCTGTGGGTAAAGTGCTGCGCCGCGAACTGCGCGACAAAAACCCCGCATGAGTCGTATTGCGCTGGTCAGCGCCATGCACGAAGAGCTGGCCGCCGTGCTGGCGCGCATGCCCGATGAGCAAAAAACGGTGGTCGCTGGCCGTGAGTTTTGGGTGGGTCACTGGCATGGCCACGAAGTCGTGGCAGTGCTCTCGCGCATTGGCAAGGTGGCGGCTGCGACCACTGCCACAACCTTGATAGAACGCTTTGACGTCAGCCGCATCGTCTTTACGGGTGTGGCGGGTGGCTTGGCGCCACATGTCAATGTCGGTGATGTGGTGGTGGCGCGTGCGTTTATTCAGCATGACATGGATGCGTCGCCACTCTTTCCGCGTCACGAAGTACCACTCACAGGTATGACGCGCTTTGCGGCGGATGCCGCTTTGAGTGATGCCTTGGCTGCTGCCGCTCCTTTGGCCATGAAAGACATGTTGACTAGCTTGCCCTCATCGGAGTGGCTCAATTTAGATTTAGTCCATGCCCAAATGCACCAAGGCTTGATTGCCAGTGGCGATCGGTTTGTGTCGCAAACAACCGAGAGTCAAGCCTTGCAACGTGAGTTGCCAGATGCCTTGGCTGTGGAGATGGAATGCGCCGCCATGGCACAGGTGTGCCATGACTATGGCGTGCCTTTGGCAGCTGTGCGAACCATTTCAGACCGCGCCGATGACGCAGCGCATGTTGACTTTCCGCGTTTCATTCAAAGCATTGCCAGCCGCTACAGTGTGGCGGTGCTAGATCGACTGCTGTCGGCGCTGCCTGCTTGATTACTTGAGCCAGCCGCGTTTACGGAAGTACCACATAGGGCCCACCGCACTGGCAATCATCAGGCACAAGGCCAGTGGGTAGCCCCAGGTTTGATTGAGCTCTGGCATGTATTGAAAGTTCATGCCGTAGATGCTGGCAATCAACGTGGGTGGCAACATGGCCACACTAGCCACTGAGAAGATCTTGATGATCTTGTTCTGGTTGATGTTGATGAAACCCACCGTCGCATCCATCAAGAAGTTGATCTTGTCAAACAAGAACGCGGTGTGGTTGTCGAGCGATTCAATGTCGCGCAAGATTTGGCGAGCTTCTTCGAATTGATCGGCATTGAGCATGCGTGAGCGCATCATGAAGCTCACCGCACGCCGCGTGTCCATGACGTTGCGGCGGATGCGGCCGTTCAAGTCTTCCTGGTGCGCAATGGCGCCCAGCACCTCGCCCGCCAGTTCGTCGGTCACGTCTTCAGACAGTACCAACTTGCCTGCTTTTTCAAGCTTGTCGTAAATGCCTTCTAGCGTGTCGGCTGAGTATTCGGCGTCGGCGTCAAAGAGTTTGAGCAATACGTCTTTGGCATCTTCAATCAAGCCAGGAGCACGGCGCGCACGCATACGCAGCAGGCGAAACACGGGCACGTCTTCATCGTGGATTGAGAACAGAACGCCTTGACTTTTGAGTGCAGCGTTGTTTTGGTTCAAGATGAACGCCACGCGCTCGGTGCGCGGTTGGTCTTCGTGGGCGATCAAAAAGTCGCTGCGAATGTGCAACTCGCCGTTGTCTTCTTCGTAGAAACGAGCGGACTCTTCAATGTCCTCGTCCATCGCGTCTTCAGGGATCGAGAGGCCGAAGTATTGTTTGATCCAGCGTTTTTCCTCAAGCGTGGGCGCTTCGAGGTCAACCCAGATGGGGCGAAATTGAGAGAGTTCTTCCAGCGACTCAATCTCTTCTTGGAAGAGACGACCGTTGGCCAGCGTGAAGATGTTGAGCATGGCAGTCCTTGCGCGTGGTGGGGCACAGAAATTCGAAGGGTGAAAAATGCAGCTTTCGAATTCGCGCCACGGCTAAGGGCCTGATGCAATCCGAAAGCTACCGACTAGGGTAGGTTTCCAAGGAGATAGCTCCGCTGTTGATGTGGGTCAGATTATCGCACCGTGCAGCTCCGCTCTAGGGGTTTTCCGTAGCTTCAACCCATTGCCTTTTGGGCGGGCTGGGGGCATAGTGAAACTGCTCACTCACCAATGGAGGTTTTTATGAACTTGACGATCAGTGGTCACCATCTTGAAGTAACGCCTGCTCTGCGCACCTACGTGGAAGGCAAGTTAGACCGCATTACCCGACATTTCGATCAAGTGGTGGACGTGAAGGTGCTGCTTAGCATTGAGAACCAAACCGAGAAGGAGCGTCGTCAAAAGGCCGAATGCAATATTCACGTCAAAGGCAATGACATGTTTGCGGAAAGTGCCCATGAGGACATGTACGCTGCAGTCGATGAGTTGATGGATAAGTTGGACCGCCAAGTGGTCAAACATAAAGACCGTTTGCAAAACCACCACCACGCCAGTCCTAAGCGCTTGATGTAAGCGGGTGCAAACTTATCAAAACCGCCGGAATCCGGCGGTTTTGTCATTTCAGGCTCCGTTATTTTGTGAGTGCATAATCTGCGCTCAATCATGAATCGCCTAGCTTCTATTCTTCCCGCAGCACAAGTGCTTGTGCATGTCGAGGTCACCAGTAAAAAGCGCGCCTTTGAAGAGGCGGGCTTGTTGTTTGAGGGTTTGCATGGCCTCAATCGCGCTTTGGTGGCTGAGAGCTTGTTTGCGCGTGAACGTTTGGGTTCCACAGGTCTAGGCCATGGCGTAGCGATTCCTCATGGCCGCATCAAAGGTCTGAAGGCGCCCATGGCGGCGGTGTTTCAGCTGGATCAAGCCATTGGTTTTGATGCGCCGGATGAAAAGCCCGTGAACTTGCTCATCTTTTTGTTAGTGCCTGAGGCATCCACACAAAAACACCTGGAGATCTTGTCTGAGATTGCCGAGTTGTTGAGCGACACAAGTTTGCGTGAAAAAATCAAAACCTGTGATGACGCGGGAGAACTCCACCGCATCATCTCGACCTGGAACGCGGTGCAACCGTGAGGCCTTCCGTCATCAGCGCGGACGTGCTGTTTGAGGCCTTTCGCGGTCGTTTGCGTTGGGAATGGATTGCCGGTTTAGGTGCTTCTGAACGTCACTTTGACGAAGTGGCAGTGCGCAGCGCCCGTTCAGGCGCAGACTTGGTGGGTTACCTCAACTACATCCACCCCTATCGTGTGCAAGTCATGGGTGAGCGTGAAGCCAATTACGTGAGTAAGGCGTCACCTGAAGACAGCGCGCGTCGTATTGCCCGTATCGTCACGCTTGAACCGCCCATGCTGGTGCTGGCCGATGGCCAGCAACCCACTGAGGCCTTGGTTTCGATGTGTGAGCGAGCACAAATTCCGCTCTTTGCTACCAATGAATCGGCAGCGTTTGTCATTGATTTGTTGCGTGCGTATCTTTCCAAACACTTTGCCGATCGCACTACGATGCACGGTGTGTTCATGGACATTTTGGGCTTGGGCGTGATGATCACGGGCGAGTCTGGACTCGGAAAAAGCGAGTTGGGCTTGGAGTTGATTTCTCGCGGCAACGGCTTAGTGGCCGATGACGCGGTGGACCTGTACCGCATCAACCAAACCACGGTGGAAGGGCGCTGCCCCGAATTGCTGCAAAACCTGTTGGAAGTGCGCGGCATTGGTTTGCTCGACATTCGCGCGATTTTTGGCGAGACGGCTGTGCGTCGCAAGATGCGTCTCAAACTCATCGTCCATTTGGTGCGCAAAGAGACCTTAGAGCGCGACTACGAGCGCTTGCCGCATGAGCCGCTGACTCAAGATGTGCTGGGCGTGCCTGTGCGCAAGGTGGTCATTCAGGTGGTGGCGGGGCGCAACATTGCGGTGTTGGTGGAGGCTGCGGTGCGCAACTCGATTTTGCAGCTACGCGGTGTAGATACCTATCAAGAATTTATTTCGCGTCATCAACGCGCCATGCAGCAGGGTTGAGCCTATTTGCCTTCTGGGCGGTGTTCGCAATTCTTTTTGCGGCAATGGGCGTACAAGCTGAGTGCATGGTCTGCAATCTCGAACCCGTGCCGCTTGGCTACTTTCACCTGCAAAGCCTCAATGGCTTCGTCATGAAATTCCTCGACACGGCCGCAGTCTAGGCAGACCAAGTGGTCATGGTGCTCGCCTTCGTTGAGCTCATATACCGCACGTTCGCTTTCGAAGTGGCTGCGTTTCAGAATGTCAGCTTGCTCAAACTGCATCAGCACACGGTAGACCGTGGCAATGCCAATATCCATGTTTTGCAGCAGCAAATGGCGATAGACATCCTCGGCTGTCATGTGTCGCTGGGCGCTGGTTTGAAACAGCTCCAAAATTTTCAGCCGAGGTGCGGTGGCTTTGAGGCCAATGCTTTTGAGGTCGTCTGGATGTGCCATTTTGTCTTTCGCTTGGCAGTGGAAACAGGCCCACCGCTACAATGAACAGATCATAGCCCTAGCGCCTCATTCGGCCTTTCACACCATGTTTGAATCCTGTCGAAGTGCACCAGAAATTTTGCGTCAATCACGCCGTGTCATGGCGCTCGCTTGTGTAGCTGCTGGACTTGGCCTTGCCGCTTGTTCGAGTAATTTCATTTACAAACCTGAGGTGGTGCAAGGCAACTTTGTTTCCCGCGAGCAAGTCCAGGCTTTGCGCGCAGGCATGCCTCGCCAAGCCGTGCGTGATGTGTTGGGGACACCGCTCGTTACGAGCTTGTTTCATTCGGATCGTTGGGACTACGCCTTCACGATTCGTCGCCAAGGCTCAGAGCCTCAGCAGCGTCGCTTCAGCGTGTTTTTCAAGGGCGATTTACTGGATCGTATTGAAGGCGATCCGCTGCCGAGTGAGGCTGAGTTTGCCGCCAAGCTCGATAACCGTCGTCCGCCTACCAAGCTGCCCGAGCTCAAAGCGAGTGAAGCTGACTTGGCCAAATTTCCACCTAAGTCTTCTGCGACTGTAGGCGGTGCTGTTCAACCTACAGCGCCCGCAGCCCCTATTTCTTATCCGCCGCTGGAAGCGGCTCGTTGATTATTGAAAGTGCCTAAACACCATGGCTCAATCCCCTGATATTTTGAAAGTTGCCATCGCTGGCGCTAGCGGCCGTATGGGTCATATGCTGATTGAAGCTGTGCGAAACGACCCCGCTTGCTTGTTGACCGGTGCGTTGGATGTGCCTTCTAGTCCTGGGATCGGTAACGATGCGACGGGTTTCTTGGGCCAAGCCAGCGGTGTGAATATTGAAGCTGACGTGCGCAGGGGTTTGCAAAACAGCCAAGTGCTGATTGACTTCACGCGCCCCGAAGGCACGTTGGCGCATTTGAAAATTTGCCGCGAATTGGGTGTCAAGTTGGTCATCGGCACGACAGGCTTCACGGACGAACAAAAGGCAGAAATCGCTGAAGCTGCCAAAGACATTGCCATCGTGATGGCCCCCAACATGAGCGTCGGTGTGAACGTTACCTTGAAGCTGTTGCAAATGGCCGCGCAAGCCATGCCTACTGGCTACGACATTGAAATCATCGAAGCCCATCACCGCCATAAAGTGGACGCCCCTTCTGGCACCGCTTTGAAAATGGGTGAAGTCATTGCTGACGCGATTGGTCGCGATCTCAAAGATTGCGCTGTGTACGAGCGTTATGGCCACACCGGCGAGCGCGACCCATCCACGATTGGCTTTTCCACCATCCGCGGCGGCGACATTGTGGGCGATCACACCGTCTTGTTTGCTGGCATTGGTGAGCGCATTGAAATCACGCACAAATCGTCCAGTCGCGCCACCTATGCGCAAGGCAGTTTGCGTGCGGCCAGCTTCTTGGCAAACAAGAAAAACGGTCTGTTCGACATGTTTGACGTGTTGAATTTGCGCTGATCGCGATGGATTTTTTTGCGACCGTACTGGAAGGTGATGCGCTCAGTGTCACGCTGGCGCTGGCATTGCTGGCCATGTCTGTGGCCAGCTGGACGGTGATTTTTTACAAAGCTTGGTTGTTGCACCGCGTGAGTGTTGACGTGGTGAGTGCCAAAGCGGCGTTTTGGCAAGCACGCGATGTGCAACAAGGCATCCATGCGCTCGCGACCATTGAGCGCACAGCAGTGCTGTTGCCTTTGGCGCAAGCCAATCAGCAGCTTGTACAAGGCACCTTGGGTGCGCAAGGTGATGTATCGGCTCAACGTACACGCGTGTTGCGTGACGCTTTGCATGTTGTGCTGCACCGTTTGCAGTCTGGCCAAGTGTTGTTGGCCACTGTGGGTTCCACTGCGCCGTTTGTGGGTTTGCTCGGCACGGTGTGGGGCATTTATCACGCACTCACTGGGATTGCCGCAGCAGGGCAGCTCACCATTGAGCGCGTGGCTGGCCCTGTGGGCGAGGCACTGGTGATGACGGCTGCGGGCTTGGCCGTGGCGTTGCCGGCCGTGTTGGCCTTTAATGTGATGGGTCGCGTCATCAACCGTTTGGAGCAAGAGCTAGAAGGCTTTGCCCATGACCTGCGAGAGCTCTGATGGCTTTCGGACGTTTTGAGCGCACGCCGGGCCAAACGCCCATGAGCGACATCAACGTCACCCCCTTGGTGGATGTGATGATGGTCTTGCTGGTCATCTTCATCATCACCGCGCCTTTGATGGTCAGCGCTTTGAAGCTCGATTTACCCAAAACCGAGGGTGCGCAAGCCAGCAGTGCCCCACCGCGATTCGTCAAACTGAGCATCGATGCCAAAGGCAAGGTGTATTTGGATGACAAAGTCATCTCGCTAGATGATCTCAAGCGCAACCTGAACGCCCAAGCCTCGAAGGCGCTGGCGATGGACCATGGGGAATCGCCAGAAGTTCAACTGCGCGCTGATGAGCGCGTGCCCTACGGCAAAGTGGTCGAAGTCATGGGCTTGGCCCAGCAAGCGGGCATGAACCGCATTGGCTTTGTGACCGAGCGCAAGCAGCCTCCATCGACTCCGTGATCAGCCTCCTGATTGGGTCTTAACCCAGCCTAAAATCTAGGTTTGATGCGCCTTGGCTGTTTAAGGTGCCGCTCCCCGCACAAGACGGGGTTCTCTGACTGATCCCATGCAAGACAAATACAACCACACCGAGGTCGAGCGCGCCGTTCAGGCCGCTTGGAGCCAAGCCGATGCCTACCGCGTGACCGAAGACGCGTCGAAGAAAAAGTTTTACGCCTGCTCCATGCTGCCTTACCCCAGCGGCAAGCTGCACATGGGCCACGTGCGCAACTACACCATCAACGACATGCTCACGCGCAATCTGCGCATGAAGGGCTACAACGTCTTGATGCCGATGGGTTGGGATGCGTTTGGTTTGCCAGCCGAAAACGCGGCGCTCAAAAATGGCGTGCCTCCCGCCAAGTGGACCTACGAAAACATTGCTTATATGAAGAAGCAAATGCAGGCGATGGGCTTGGCCATCGACTGGTCACGTGAGGTGGCCACCTGCGACTCCACCTACTACAAGTGGAACCAATGGCTCTTTTTGAAGATGCTTGAAAAAGGCATCGCCTACCGCAAGACCCAAGTGGTGAACTGGGACCCCGTCGACCAAACCGTGTTGGCCAACGAGCAAGTGATTGATGGTCGCGGCTGGCGTACAGGTGCGTTGGTGGAAAAACGAGAGATCCCTGGCTACTACCTCGACATCACACGCTACGCGCAAGAGCTGCTCGATCACGTGCAAATGGGCAACGACAAAGCCACCTTGAACGGCTGGCCCGACAAAGTGCGCCTGATGCAAGAAAACTGGATTGGCAAATCCGAAGGCGTGCGTTTTGCGTTCACGCACGACATTGCGGGTGCGGATGGCGCATTGATAGGCGACGGCAAGATGTATGTGTTCACCACACGCGCTGACACCATCATGGGGGTCACGTTCTGCGCGGTGGCGGCGGAACATCCGTTGGCTTTGCATGCTGCGGCAAGCAACCCTGCCTTGGCCGCCTTCCTAGAGGAGTGCAAAAGCGGTGGCACGACCGAAGCCGAGCTGGCGACGCAAGAGAAAAAGGGCATGCCCACGGGCTTGCTTGTCACGCACCCCTTGACGGGCGAGAAGGTTGAAGTATGGGTGGGCAACTATGTGCTCATGTCGTATGGCGATGGCGCCGTCATGGGTGTGCCTGCGCACGACGAGCGCGATTTTGCGTTTGCATTGAAATACCAGCTGCCGATCAAACAAGTCGTGTCTGTGAAAGACCAAAGCTTCAACGACAAAGAGTGGCAAGAGTGGTACGGTGACAAGCAAAACTGCGTGTGTATCAACTCTGGCGAGCTCGATGGCTTGAATCAAAAAGCTGCGGTTAACAAAGTAGCCGAGCTACTCGCCGCCAAAGGCTTGGGCGAAAAGAAAACCACGTGGCGTTTGCGTGACTGGGGCATCAGCCGTCAGCGGTATTGGGGTACACCGATTCCCATCATCCATTGCGATGAACACGGCGCAGTGCCTGTGCCTGAAAAAGATTTGCCCGTGGTGTTGCCGCAAGACTGCATTCCCGACGGTTCGGGCAATCCGTTGCACAAACACGAAGGTTTCCACGCGGGTGTGACGTGCCCTGTGTGCGGCAAACCTGCTCGCCGCGAGACCGACACGATGGACACGTTTGTGGATTCGTCGTGGTACTTCATGCGCTATTGCGACCCGACCAACACAGGCGCGATGGTGGCCGAAGGCGCACAGTACTGGGCGCCGATGGACCAATACATTGGCGGTATTGAGCATGCGATTTTGCATTTGCTCTACGCGCGCTTCTGGACTAAGGTCATGCGTGACATGGGGCTCGTCAAAGTAGACGAGCCGTTCACCAAGTTGCTCACGCAGGGCATGGTGCTCAACCACATCTACTCACGCCGCACGGCCAAAGGTGGCAAAGATTACTTCTGGCCACACGATGTGGAGCACGTGCTGGACGAGGCAGGTAAGGTGGTTGGCGCCAAGCTGAAGAATGCAGCCGAGAGCAGCGACGGTTTGTTGCCCGTGGGCACGGCCATTGACTACGAAGGCGTGGGCACCATGTCCAAGTCGAAGAACAACGGCGTGGATCCGCAAGACCTGATTGAAAAATACGGTGCCGACACGGCGCGTCTGTACACCATGTTCACTGCGCCGCCCGAAGCCACGCTGGAGTGGAACGACGCGGCAGTAGAAGGCAGCTACCGTTTCTTGCGCCGCGTGTGGAACTTTGCGCACAAGCATGAGGCAACGCTGAAGGCCGCTACCGCGGGCAACTTGAGCGCCGCCAAGCCTCGCAAAGAAGCCGCCGATCTGCGTCGCGAAATGCACATGGTATTGAAGCAAGTTAGCTACGACTATGACCGCATGCAGTACAACACCGTGGTGTCGGGTTGTATGAAATTGCTCAATGCGTTGGAAGATTTCAAAGTCGACGGTAGCGAGGGCGACAACGCGGTGTTGTGTGAAGGCGTTTCAGTGTTGCTGCGTATGCTCTACCCTGCTTGCCCGCATATCACCGCCAATTTGTGGGCGGAGTTGGGCTACGCGTCGAACGTAGGTGACTTACTAGATACGGCCTGGCCTGAAGTGGATGAAAGTGCTTTGCAACGTGATGAATTGGAGCTGATGCTGCAAATCAACGGCAAACTGCGCGGCTCAGTCATGGTGAGTGCTACAGCTAGCAAAGAACAAATTGAGCAAGCCGCGTTGGCGACAGAGGCCTTCATCAAACAAGCCAATGGCGCTGCACCTAAGAAGGTCATCGTGGTGCCTGGCCGTTTGGTCAACATCGTTGTGTAAAGGTTGATATGCGCACCACACGCCGTTCTTGGTTGATGTTCGCCGCAGTCTATGCTGGTTTGGCGGGGTGTGGGTTTGAGTTGCGTAAGCCGCCACGCTATGCATTCAGCACATTGTTCAATAGCATTCCAATCGTTTCACCTTTTGGCGTCAAACTCTCGCGGGCTTTAGAGTCGTCGGGGCAAGTGGAGGTCATCACCGATCCGCGTCAAATCGAGCGTGCAGAAGTGATCTTCGATCAGCTGTTCGAAATACGCGAAAAAGTGGTGGTCGGTCGCACCTCTACGGGGGCAATTCGTGAATACCAATTGCGCTTGCGTTACCGCTTTCGCGTACGTTCACGCAACGGCATCGAGCTGATTCCTGATACGGAAATCTTCTTGACGCGCGACATCAACTTCAACGAGACGGGTGCGTTGTCGAAAGAGTCGGAAGAGGCCTTGCTTTACAAAGACATGGAAAACGATTTGGTCTTGCAAGTTCAGCGCCGACTGGCAGCCATTCGCAAAATCTAAGCATGCAAGTCGCCAGCGCTCAATTTGCCAATCATTTGCAAGCGCAAGCAAGCAAGGGCTTGCGCAGCCTCTACACCTTTCATGGTGATGAGCCGCTGTTGCAGCAAGAGGCTTTAGATGCGCTTCGAAACACCGCACGCGCGCAGGGTTACACCGAGCGCAGCGTTTACACCGTGGCAGGTGCGCACTTTGATTGGGGTGAGGTGTTGGCAGCGGGTGGTTCCATGAGCTTGTTTGCAGATAAGCAGCTGATTGAAATCCGTATTCCCTCTGGCAAGCCTGGCAAAGAAGGCAGAACGGCATTGCAGCAAATTGCGGAGTTGGCCGTAGGCAACGACAGCACGCTCACCGTGGTGCTTTTGCCACGCTTAGACAAAGCCACGAAAAGCTCGGCATGGTTCAGTGCCTTAGAGAACAACGGCATCAGTGTGCAGATTGACCCGATTGAGCGTCATGCTCTGCCGGCATGGATTGCGCAACGTTTGGGTGCACAGCAACAGCGTGTCGCTGCAGGTGAAGCAGGGCAGCACACCTTGCAATTTTTTGCGGAGCGTGTGGAAGGCAACCTGCTGGCAGCTCACCAAGAAATTCAAAAGCTCGCGCTCTTGTATCCAGAAGGCGAGTTGAGCTTTGAGCAAGTTGAACGCGCGGTGCTCAACGTGGCGCGTTACGACGTGTTCAAACTGTCAGAGGCCGTGCTCAGTGGGCAGCCCTTGCGTGTGCAGCGCATGCTCGACGGCTTGAAGGCCGAGGGCGAAGCGGAGGCGCTGGTTCACTACACGCTGGCTGAAGAAATTCGCGCTTTAAAGCGCGTCAAAGACGCCGTCGCTTCGGGCAAAGCATTGCCCATGGCCTTGCGTGAGCAACGCATCTGGGGTCCACGCGAACGTTTGTTTGAACGCGTGCTGCCGCGCCTGAGTTTGGGCATGCTCGAAAAATTATTGCAATCTGCCCATCAGGTCGATGGCATTGTCAAAGGTTTGAAAACGCCAGAATGGCCCGCAGATAACTGGCAGGCCTTACAACGTTTGGCCATGCGTTTGTGCCGTGCTTGTATGCCGCGCAATGCTTAACTAGGAACACACACATGACGACTTTCAACGTAGCCGATCACATGCACGCCTTGGGTGCACAAGCCAAAGTCGCCTCCGCGCAAATGGCCAAGGCCTCTGCGGCTGTCAAAAATAACGCATTGCGCAAGCTCGCTGCGCTACTGCGCGACAACATCGATGCCTTGCAAGTTGACAATGCCAAAGACATTGAGCGCGCCATTGCCGCCGGCCTTGATGCCCCGATGGTCGACCGCTTGAAGCTCACCCCCAAGGTGTTAGAAACCTGCGCGCAAGGTTGCGAACAACTCGCGGCCATGCCCGATGTGATTGGCGAAATGATTGGCATGAAGCAGCAGCCCAGTGGCATTCGCGTGGGTCAAATGCGTGTGCCCTTGGGCGTGTTCGGCATGATTTTCGAGAGTCGCCCCAACGTGACGATTGAAGCCGCTTCTTTGTCTATCAAGAGCGGCAACGCCTGTATCTTGCGTGGTGGCTCGGAAGCGATTGATTCCAACAAAGCCTTGGCCAAATTGGTGCAGCAAGCCCTGAGCGAAAGTGGCTTGCCCACCGATGCTGTGCAACTGGTGCAAACCACCGACCGCGAAGCCGTGGGCCACCTCATTGCCATGCCTGAGTTTGTAGATGTGATCATTCCCCGTGGTGGCAAAGGTTTGATTGAACGTATCAGCCGCGAGGCCAAAGTGCCGGTCATCAAACACTTGGATGGCAATTGCCATACCTATGTGGATGACCCTTGCGACATCGACATGGCGGTGGTGGTGGCCGACAACGCCAAGACCCAAAAATACAGCCCTTGCAATGCCAGCGAAAGCTTGGTGGTGGCACGTGGCGTCGCGGCAGAGTTTTTGCCCAAGATCGGCGCGATCTACGCCGCCAAAGGTGTGGAAATGCGTTGCTGCCCAGAGGCCAAGGCCATCCTCGCGCAAGTCAAAGGCACCAACCTCAAAGACGCGACTGAACAAGATTGGTTTGAGGAATACCTCGGCCCGATTATTAGCGTCAAGGTGGTGGATGGTTTGGATGCGGCCATCGCGCACATCAACCACTATTCAAGCCACCACACGGAGTCCATCCTTACCCGCGACCACATGCACGCCCAGCGCTTTTTGCGCGAGGTCGATTCATCGAGCGTGATGGTCAACGCCAGCACGCGTTTTGCGGATGGTTTTGAGTACGGTTTAGGCGCTGAAATAGGTATTTCCACCGACAAATTCCATGCGCGTGGGCCGGTGGGCATTGAGGGTCTGACCTCGCTCAAATACGTGGTGTTGGGTCAAGGCGAAATTCGCCAATAAATTAACGGTGCTTCAAACTAAAAAGCCCCAAGAAGTTCTTCGGGGCTTTTTAGTTTTATTGACCTTGAGTCTGCTCGAATTTAGGGGAGCGTGGGCCTGGTAATAAGCCACGTGTTCCGGTGTGAAACAAGCGTTGGTTTGTGATGCGTCCAATTCTGTAGCCAGGATCGCTAACAGAGTTGGCAATTTGATTGATCATGCCTTGAATGAGCAAGCCTACCAAACCATTTTGCTTTCCTTCGGTGTCCGATGCACTGGCTTTGCCTTCCCAAAGTTTTGTATTTGTCCGCGTGTCGATTAAGACGGCCTCAGCACCTACCACCACGTTGCCGCCGGCCAAGGCACTGGTTGCACCATAGTTGGTGACGGTGATGTAAAGCGCAGCATCTGCACCAAAAATTTCATTCAATTTCTTGGGGGATGTTTGGTGCATTTCCCCAGGATTTTGCAAGCCGTTTTCTTTGAAGGTTTGATCCACCAATGCCACGGGGAAAACGTAATAGCCGGCCTCTGCCAATGGCAGAGTGGTAGATGACATCACGCTGTACGTGGCGCGAAGGTCAGCTGTGTTGTTCAATGGTGGTAGTACCACGATGGACATTGGCTGATGTTGGCGAAATGCAGAGTAATCCACATCGGCTTGCTTGGTTGCACAACCTGTGAAAACCACGGTCGTTACAAGTAAAGCCAAGAGTTTTAAATAACGTGTCATGCCAATCCTTTATTTTTTCGCTTTGGCCAGGATTCGGTCCATGTAAACCGTGGACTCTGGGAACAATGCTTTTTCAGTCCGAAAAGCCAGAATGGCTTGGTCGCCTTTCCCAGCTTGAAAATACAAGTACCCCAAATGCGCATGGAAGCCTGGAGGCACGGCTTTGTTGGTGCTGCGAGCCTTTTGATAATCTGCTTCTAGCGTCTCAATCTGCGCTTCGATAGGTGCTTTGCCCGAGTCGTTGTAGAGTGAATAAACTTGGTTTTCATAGTCGCCCCATTGGTAGAGCGATTGCTTGGGGGCTGCGCAGCCTACAAGGGTCAACAGGAGCAATGCACACAGGGTGTTTTGAATACGCATATGGATTCCCTCCGATTACTGAGCGGGTTTCCATTGGCCTGATTCAACGCCCTCGACCAAGCGATTGACTGCTTCGCGAATCGCCAAATCGAGTACTTTTCCGTTTAAGGTTGAGTCATAGTTCGCCGTGCCGCCAAAGCCAATCACCTCACGGTTCGACAGAGCATACTCACCAGCCCCTTGAACTGAGAAGATGACTTCAGATGTCACGGCATCCACAACGTTCAGGGTGACTTTGGAGTAGGCCGTTTGCGTCTTGCCGCGTCCCAAAATGCCAAACAGTTGTTGGTCACCCACTTCTTTGCGACCAAACTCGGTTACGTCTCCAGTGATCACAAAATCAGCCCCGCTAATTTTTTGTGTTTTGCCTTTGAGCTTGGCTTCTTGGCTGATTTCACCCATGTTGTCGCGGTCAACCACTTTGAAGCGATTGGCCTGTTGCATGTGCGTGATCAAAATGGTTTTGGCTTGACCGCCCAAACGGTCGACGCCGTCCGAGAATAGACCTCGCATGAAGCTAGATCGGTTGTCAAATTTGCCAACAGCAACCGTGCTTCTCGGACCGCCGTAACTAGTTATTACAGCTGCAACTTGTTGAGGGGTAACCGTCTGCGATGTTTCTGTGGCGCAACCCGTGAATAACAATGAAAAAGCACATAGGACAGAGAAAAAGGAGAACCTTGAAAAGAAATTCATTTGAATACCTTTGAATTATTAAAAAACAAATAAGTATAAAACTTTTAACATCAAATAAACATGCGTAATGTGTAACTAAGTATCTATTTTGCCTGAGTCAAGACAGGGCATTCATCTTCAGTGAAGACCTAGAATTAGCCTCCACCTAGCAAGGACACCATGGTTCCACACCTCATCACGGCCCTCACTGGCCCCATCAACGAACTTGAGCAACGCATCCTCGATTCCATGCCCGCCATTGAGCGTTGGTTTCGTTTGGAATGGATGGAGCACACGCCACCGTTTTACACATCGGTCGACATTCGCAACGCGGGTTTCAAGCTCGCACCCGTTGACACCAACCTCTACCCCGGTGGCTGGAACAACCTCACGCCCGAAATGCTGCCGCTCGCAGTGCAAGCGGCGATGGCTGCGATTGAAAAAATCTGCCCTGAGGCGCGCAACCTGCTGGTGATTCCTGAGAACCACACCCGCAACACGTTTTACCTGAGCAATGTCGCCCAGCTGCAGCGCATCTTTCAGATGGCAGGTTTGAATGTGCGCATTGGCTCTATCAATCCAGAAATCAAAGAGAACACGACGATTGACTTGCCCAACGGCGGCAGCGTCACGTTGGAGCCTGTGATTCGCAGCAAGTACCGCTTGGGCCTCAAAGACTTTGACCCATGCACGATTCTGCTCAACAACGATTTGAGCGCAGGTATTCCCGGCATCTTGGAAGACTTGCACGAGCAACACTTGTTGCCTCCTCTGCATGCGGGCTGGAGCGTACGCCGTAAGAGCAAGCACTTCGAATGCTACGAAGAAGTCTCCAAGCGTTTCGGTAAATTGTTGGGCATCGACCCTTGGCTCATCAACCCTATGTTCAACCAGTGTGGCGAGGTGAACTTTGCCGAAGGTACGGGCATGGAGTGTTTGCAGTCGAATGTGGATGCCTTGCTCACCAAGATCAAGCGCAAGTACAAAGAGTACGGCATCAACGAAAAACCATTCGTCATCGTCAAGGCCGACAACGGCACGTACGGCATGGGCATCATGACGGTGCGCGATGTCAAAGATCTTGAAGCCCTGAACCGCCGCACACGCAACAAGATGAGCGTCGTCAAAGACGGTCAGTCGGTGAACCAAGTCATCATCCAAGAAGGCGTGTTGACGCATGAACAGTTGAATGATGCCGTGGCCGAGCCTGTGGTCTACATGATGGATCGCTATGTGGTGGGCGGCTTCTACCGCGTGCATGCCGATCGCGGCATTGACGAAAACTTGAATGCGCCAGGTGCGAGCTTTATTCCGCTCGCGTTTGAGCAAAGCGCCCACACGCCTCAGCCTGGCATGAAGCCCGGCGCAAGTACGCCAAACCGTTTCTATATGTACGGCGTCATTGGTCGCTTGGCGATGTTGGCAGCGAGCTATGAGCTGGAAGCAACTGACCCCGAAGCAGAAAACTACGACTGAGGTCAGTGATGGAACAGCATGGCAAATCGTCGCTTGCGGCGCTCACCCTAGGCGCGATCGGCGTTGTGTATGGCGACATCGGCACCAGTGTGCTGTACGCCATGAAAGAGGTATTTGGCTCGGGTCATGTTGACTTCACGCCAGACAACGTCTTTGGCATCTTGTCCATTTTCTTTTGGACACTGACCACCATCGTCTCCGTCAAATATGTGTTGCTGGTGCTGCGCGCTGACAACAATGGCGAAGGAGGCTTGGTGGCCATGTTGGCTTTGGCATCCATGGCGGTCAAAGATAAACCCGCTTTGCGCAGCAAGATGATGCTGGTCGGTATTTTCGGTACCTGCTTGTTTTATGGCGATGGGGTCATCACGCCGGCGATCTCTGTGTTGTCTGCGGTCGAAGGTTTGGAAGTGATTTCTCCTGGGCTCAAGCGCTTTGTCATTCCGCTGACGCTATTCATTTTGTTTGGTTTGTTCTTTGTACAAAAGAACGGTACAGGTGGGATTGGTAAGTTTTTTGGCCCTATCACCTTGGTGTGGTTTGCTGCCATTGCCGCATTGGGCCTTTATCACATCGCAGGTCATCCGGAAATTTTGTGGGCCTTGAGTCCGCACCATGCCTTACGTTTCATGTTCACCGAGCCTGAGGTGACGTTTCTGATTTTGGGGGCGGTGGTGCTGTGCGTCACTGGTGGCGAAGCTTTGTACGCCGACATGGGACACTTCGGCAAAAAGCCCATTCGCTTGGCGTGGTTTGCTGTTGTGATGCCTTGTTTGGTGCTGAACTACTTTGGCCAAGGCGCCTTGTTGCTGGCTGAACCAGAGGCGGTGAAGAACCCGTTTTACATGATGGCACCTGATTGGTTCTTGCTGCCATTGGTGGGTTTGGCAACCGCAGCCACCGTGATTGCTTCACAAGCACTCATCACGGGCGCCTTTAGTGTCACCAAGCAAGTGGTGCAAATGGGCTTTCTGCCACGCTTGCAAGTGCTGCACACCAGTGTGCGAGACACGGGTCAAATCTATATTCCGCTCGTGAACTGGGGGTTGTTTGCCATCATCGTGCTGGCTGTGGCGATGTTCAAAAGCTCTAGCAATTTGGCAGCTGCATACGGCATTGCGGTGTGTACCGACATGCTCATCACCACGGTACTCACGTTCTTTGTGATTCGTTACAGCTGGAAATATCCACTTTGGTTGTGCTTGGCTTCAACCAGCTTTTTCTTTTTGGTCGATATCACTTTTTGGGCGTCAAACTTGCTCAAACTTGTGGAGGGTGGTTGGTTTCCGTTGCTCATCGCGTCGGTCATCATGCTGCTCATGCTCACTTGGCGTGATGGGCGTGCCATTCTTTACGAAAAGCGCCAAGCCGATGCCATGGAGTTGCGCAGTTTCCTAGAGGCGGTGTTCATTGCGCCACCCTTGCGTGTAGAGGGTACAGCCGTGTTTTTGACCAGCGGCAAGGGCTCGGTTCCCAATGCCATGTTGCATAACCTCAAGCACAACAAAGTGCTGCACCGCCAGAATTTGTTTGTGAATGTGCAAAACCATGAGGTGCCTTGGATCACCGATGACCAACGCCTACAAGTCGAAGCACTTGGTCATGATTGTTGGCAGGTGGTCATTCACTATGGCTTCAAAGACGACCCCGATGTACCGGGTGCGCTGTCGCAATTGCATGTCATGGGCTGCAAGTTAGAGCCTATGACCACCAGCTACTTCTTGTCACGCGACAGCATCGTGCCCACAGTGGGGGCTGATATGTCTGAGTGGCGCGAGAAGTTGTTTTCACAAATGCACCTCAATGCCAGCTCGGCGGCTGACTTCTTGAACTTGCCCAGCAACTCCGTGGTGGAGCTGGGCAGCAAAATCGAAATTTAAAACATGCACATCCTCTTCGTCGCAGAC
>JACCDZ010931264.1_pt1 | contig 21825 bp, 18 predicted proteins | sample 7449551 | NCBI WGS metagenome assembly JACCDZ01 (sample SAMN15323452, study PRJNA562643) | freshwater metagenome | isolation source: river surface water | place: USA:Blue River Watershed | collected 2017-08-18
CGCATCGCCAAGGTCATAATTGTCAGGGTGCAGTTTTTATGTGGGTTTGAAGCAAAAACGCCGCCATCCATCACAAATAAATTTGGACAATCCCAGGTTTGGCCCCATTGGTTGGTCACCGATTCTTTCGGGTTTGCGCCCATCCGCGTCGTGCCAACTTCATGAATGATTTGCCCGCCTTTGAGGATCGCATCTTCGGCTTTGGGCAGTTCGCCAACCGTTGCGCCCATTAAAGTCAGAATTTCTTTGGCAGTGTTTAGGCCATGTTGCACTTGGTTGATTTCATGTTCAGACCAACGCCAATGAAAACGGGCCACTGGGATCCCCCATTTGTCGGTGACTTTGGGATCGATATCCATATAACAGTGTTCATTGGGCAGCATTTCACCCCGCAGCGCAAAAGACACCACAGCACCATAATTGGCGGTTACTTGTTGTTTTAATGCTTTGCCGTAGCCTTGTAAATTGCCGCTCACATAAGCGCTTGGCTCACTAAAACGACCGCCTAATTCAAAGTGATAACCGCGGGGGAAGTTCAGCTCTTTGCGCTGCTGAGCTTGGTGTCCCCACCACGGAATAAACAAGTGATTTGCCGTATGCCCATCTTCGTTGTATCTCGGACGCCCTTGCAGGCTTGGCACTAAGGCACTTAAGTTCGCGCCCGTGGAATCCATTAGGTTTTTGCCAACTTGACCGCTGCTATTGGCGAGGCCTTGCGGATGTTTACTGTTGGCGGAATTTAATAAAATCCGCGCACTCTCACAGGCGCTCGCAGCCAAAATGACTACCGGCGCGACTAACTGCTGCTCTTGGCCGGTTTTTTTGTCGACGTAAGTAACCCCAGTGACTTGTCCGTGCTCATCAGTGTCGACGCGCTTGACCATGGCATTGGTTTGGATTTTAAGCTTGCCAGTGGCAACGGCCATCGGTAACAACGAGGTGGTGGTTTGAAAGGCCGCGCCAATAGCACATCCATGGCCGCACGGCGTGGCATAAAAACACGCAGCGCGATTATCGAGTGGCCTAGTTAATACCGCGCGATGCATCGGTGCTGCGGTGATGCCAAGTTTTTTTGCTGCTGCAGCGACTAACAATTCCGGCACTCGCGCTACTGGTGGTGGTTGTAACACCCCTTCTGGCGATGGCGGCATATCGTCAAGGCCGGTGTTGGTGCCACAAACACCAACTAATGCTTCGGTTTTATCGTACCAAGGGGCAATGTCGGCATAGTCAAAAGGCCAATCTGCGCCCAAGCCGTCGCGGCTCTTGCCCTTGAAGTCATGCTCGCTAAAACGCAGGGCATAGCGGCCCCAATGGTTGGTGCGACCGCCCAACATCCGTGCTCGCCACCACATAAACTCAGAGCCTTCGGCGCTTGTGTATGGTTCATCAGGGACTTGCCAACCGCCATCGACGGTGGCGTCAAAATAACCAAAGTCTTTGTCTGGAGTTCCTGCAGCCATCAACGGCGCTTGGTGATTGCGTCGGAACATCGGGGTTTCAGACTTTGGATCGTAATCGCGACCAGCTTCGAGTAACAACACTTGATGGCCGTTTTTGGTTAACTGGTAAGCCGCCATTGCACCACCGGCGCCGGAGCCGACAATAATGACTTGGGGTTTAGGGTTGTTCATTATTTTAACTCTTTGATTTTAATGTTTTTAAACCAAACGACATCGCCGTGATCTTGTAAGCCAATCTGGCCCTTGCTGTTGACGCCAAATCCAGCCCAGTCGCGAAACTTGCTGGCGGCGACTTTCTGTTGCCAGTCAGCGCTTCCCATTTGGATGTCTGCAGTCAGCACACCATTTTGTCTGACCTGTAAGTGGCCTTGTTTGACGCTGATCTGTACCTGATTCCATTCGCCTGCAGCTTTATGCGAGGATTTTGGCGAAGCAATCATGTCGTACAAAGACCCAGAGCGGTGGCTCTCAAGTTTGTTATCTGGGTGACGTTCATTGTCGAGAATTTGAATTTCCGGAGCATGCGAGTAAATTTTGTAACCGGTTTCATCAACGCCGATAAAAATTCCGCTATTGCCGCCTAAAGCAATTTTCCAATCGAGTTTTAGCTCAAAATCTTGGTAGCTGGCTTTACTGACAATATCTCCTGCTCCTGCAGTTGCGAGCTTCATGGCGCCTTCTTCAATCTGCCAACCGCTATTGAGCGTCGGTTGTTGATAATTGCGCCATTGCGACATGTCATTGCCATTAAACAGTAATTGCCAGCCTTGGGCTTGTTCTTCAGCAGTTAATTGATTATCAGCAGCTAATGTAGGGAGAGTTAGAAATAACAGGGTACAAGCGGTAGAGTGGATGACTTTTCTTATCAGTGGCTTTGGCATTGGCCAACTCCTTGCTAGCGCAAGCATTTGCCGCGCTGAAAATTTAACCAAGCCACTATAACATCGATAAATGTGTTTATCCGCAAGCCGTTTATCGGTATTTTGCGCTTGGTGGCGGCAACAGCACGACCAGTTGCGGGAATGTTGCGAAATGAGTGATAAAAAATTTAGCTGTAATGGGAACGAATTAACTGTTGGCTTTAAGTCTCAGAACAGTGAGTGTCGTTTTTCAACGGCGGTTTACTAGATAGCTTCCGTTGGGATTGCTTATCGACTAAAAGAATATTTCCTTTCCTGTGCGGGCTATCAAACAAATTGTCAGCATTTTGTTGAGCAACACTAAACCCCTTGTCATTCAAATAATTTAGCGGTTAATAACCTTTAATTGCACCCTCAGCTATGTCTTTAGGGTGTACTAACCACTTTTGAAGTTGGACAGCTTAATTGTTCACACTTTCTGATGCAGACATTGCCTTCATCTTGTCCACATTTCTTTGAATTAGCACAGCGGGATTATCTGTTTTGGATGCTATCTCTTCGCGCTCATCAGCCACTGTAATTTTTTTGAACCAGAATTACAGTAAATTACAGTGGGTGGTTTAGGTGATTATTATAAAAAGTGCTGCGCGGGTTAATCGCGGGTGGCGCGATATTTTATGGTGGCGTTGGCCAGCGCTTCGTAATGAGCAATAGCTTTGGCGCCGGTGGCTGAAATATCAAAAACATTACCGCCACAGGTGAAATAACCAAAACGCTGCTGTTTTTCATCGCCGCCACGGCCCGGATTGATGATCTCATAACCACCGTCGCAAATGTTCAGCGGTTTGGATGGTGGCGGCTCATCGCCATAAGGCGGTTTTTCGGTATACATGGCTTTGTACATCTTGACCATAGCGTCGTAGTTATCTGGCGTAAGCTTGGGAGATACCGCAATTTGCAGCGACTCGCCATCAACACCGTCGACATTAAAGACACAACCTTCGCCTGGGCCACCGCTGTAGGTATGGCTGCTAAATCCTTCCGTCATTAGGTCACATACTTCCCAGCCGCTAATGGGTTTGGCATGAATGGCTGTTGCACTAGTCAACAGCAGAAATGCGGCCAAGGCTTGACCGTGAAAACGTAACACCATAATGCAGTCCTTTGTTGCGATAAGGTAAATATCCTGACAAGGCAGTTGCGCTCTGTCAATACGCGACGGCTTCCCGATATCCCTGCAGCACGTTGCCGAAAATCACAATGTCGTCGAAAGCCTAGGCGACCACAATCGCTTGCGGCTTACCCACAGTTTCAGCAATCAGCCAGTAAAGTGAACAACAACTTTGAGCGAATTGCGGTTGCCTAAACTAGAGCGCTCGACAAAGCGGATCTCTGCATTGCATGTAACAAAGCATTGATGTGAAAAAGTGGATGTCCGCTTTTGGCGGGCGTGAAAAGTGGATGTCCGCATTTGGCGGCTGGCGCAAAACCCCGTCCTGAAGTAGTTTTCCGACGATGCGATTTGGACGTTTAAGGCACTGCTATCAAAGTCGAATTTTGATACAAGTGGTCAGTTGGCTGCGACGAATGGTCCGATGGACTGGCAACGCCTGATGAGTTTGCTCTGCAATTGGCAGGTAAATTAAATACACTTAATCAGCTAGTTAGATGATGGCTGATAACAGTGATGATAAAACTTCTTATTGAATCATTGGAGTAAATTGCAATTGCCTCGCATACTAAAACTCAGAAGCGGTGGTGGAAAACCTATTTTCGGTGAGAGGGGTTATGAAAGGCATCATTTTTAATCTGTTAGAAGATATGGTTGTTGCGCAATGTGGCATGCAGGTCTGGAACGATTTACTTGCCAAACATGCGCCGAGCGATCGGGTCTATATTTCGGCGAAGAGTTATTCGGAAGCTGAGCTTTTTAGCATTGTGCAAGATGTAGCGCTTCGGCTCAATCTGCCAGTGCAAGACGTGGTGAAAGCCTTTGGACGATTTTTGTTTGGTGGCTTAGCGTCGCGACATGCCGATGTTGTGCACAGGTTTAGTGATTTTAGTTCATTAGTTCTGGGCATCCATGACGTCATCCATTTAGAGGTGAACAAGCTTTATCATGAACCATCATTGCCCACTATTACCGTTAGAATTGTCTCTAAACACCGAATTGAATTGATTTATTCATCACCACGGCAGCTTTGTTATTGCGCTGAAGGGTTGTTGTATGGCGCTGCCGAACACTTTAAGCAATCGATTGAAATTAGCCACCCAACCTGTATGCATAAAGGCGCTGATCACTGCTTATTAATCATCGATTTGCCTGAAGAAAGTACATGATGGACGATAAAGATAATCCGTTTTACCTCGCGTATATGCGGGAAAAACGTGCTCGGGTGGAAGTCGAAACGTTACTGGAAGATAGTACGCGGCAATTGTATGAGAAAAATCTGCAATTGCAGACGCAAATTCAGCAGATCCAGCAGCAACAACAGTCGTTGATCCAACAGGAAAAATTAGCGACTTTAGGGATTGTTGCAGCGGGTGTTGCCCATGAAATTAATAATCCACTCGCTTACATCATTAGTAATTTAGAAACGCTTAGCAGCTATGGGCGCACGATGCTGCTCGCGCTTGCTGGCGATCCGCAAACCGACGCTGATTTGCGTGAACTCGACTATATAAAAACTGACTTAATGCCCCTGATCGACGACACCACCGAAGGGCTTAGTCGGATCACCGATATCACCAAGAAACTGCTGTTTTTTGCGCGGACCGATATTGTCGGTAACAGTGAAATTTGCCTACAAGAGGCGGTTGAGTTCTCACTGAAATTACTGAAAACAAGATTAAAGCAGGTGCGATTAACCACTAAGTTTGTTGCTGGATCTACCATTCAATTTAATGCCAGCGAGCTCAACCAAGTTTTAGTGAATATTATCGTCAATGCCATTCAAGCCTGTGAAGAAGTGCCAACTCGACAAGCAAACCTGCAGATAACGACTGAGCAAACCGAGGCTGCCGTGATTTTGCGGGTTGCAGACAATGGTTGTGGTATTAGTGAGGACACTCGCGCAAGAATGTTTGATGCATTTTATACCACCAAACCAGTGGGGACTGGCACTGGGGTCGGGCTTTCGATCGTGCTACAAATTCTTAATCAGCATCAATGCAGCATTGATGTGCAATCGGTACTCGGGGAAGGCACTGAAATTTCTATTTATTTTCCGCTAATTACGGAAGAGTCAAAGGATAGTTAAACACAATCCTGCCAAGAGCCGGTGCGGCCACAATGAGTTTTTTCCATTAAAAAACCGTCTTAATCTGCACTAAGACGGTTTTTATCACTTCATCAGCTAACTGATTAAATCAGTGCGGCAATCAGCTCGTAAACCGCAAAGATAATGAAGAAGAAGGCCAGCAACAAACTGGTATTCAGGCTGTATTTGATCAGTTTATACAGCGGAGGGTTGGTTTTTTTCAGTGCTTTGCCGTCAGCCAATAGCGGCGATACCTTAGCGAACAGCGCACTTGCTTTACCAATTTTGTCTTCGGCGGTATTTGGTACCACAGTCGTGCGCACTAAGAACCCATAAAAGTAGTTAAATACCCGTCCCGGTAATGACATTGGGCGCTCAACGTCACACATTAAAATTAAGCGATGTTGGTCAGTGTCGTTACGGACGAAGTGAGGGAAAGTCTCATCAAAAATAAAGCCTTCGCCATCCATCCAATGTTTGGATTTGTTGTCGACATTGATGTAACACTCAGGCGAGTTAGGCACCATCAAGCCGAAATGGTAGCGCAATGAACAAGCCAGCGGGTCGGAGTGGATTGTCAGCTGCGAATGTGGCGGTAAAATCGAGAACATCGCGCCTTTGACTTCAGGGATTTGCGCCAAAATCGCTTGGGTTTTTGGACACAGCCGTTTCGCGCTTTCATGTTGGTAGCCGTACCAATTTAAGTAAAACTTGCTCCAGCCATATTTAAAGAAAGTGCGAAATCCAACGTCGTAATAACCTGGGCTGCCTGGCTCGTTGGTTTGGCAGAAATTGCCGTTATCGAATAACGCTTTGGCTTCTTCAAGAATTGTTGAGTAGTTCTCTTTGATGATATGCAGATTTTTATATTGAGCTGGGTCGATAAAAGCCCCTTGTGCTTGTTTACGAGTAAATAAATAAAGCACTGAGTTGAATGGCGCAAAAATTGGCCAACTTTTACGCAGATACTGGGTGAAACTGGCATAACGTGCTTCACCGCGCAGTTTAAACACGTAAAAAATTGAACCTGCGAACCAGGTGAAAATGAAAAGCGAAAACAGCATTGCTTGTCCTTTTTAGTTTTTGTTATTGCAACGGCCAACGCCTGTGCTGCGTAAACCTAATTGCCGTATAAATACCACAACCCCCAGCCTAAATACGAGCAAAAAATTGCCAAACCGCCAGTGAATGAATGGCAAATTGCCGCTTTTAACGACTGAAATCCAGCTTTACGCGCGTTGATCAGGCAAGGCAGCTTAACAACTTTAAATGACATTGCCGTGGCATCATGCTTTGTGCTCAGGTTAATATCCAGCCATCCCCCGATAGTATTGAGTTGAACAATGAATATTCTAGAACGATGGTTCAAGCTAGCCGCGCACGGCACCACGATCAAACGCGAAGTATTGGCAGGCGCGACCACTTTTTTTACCATGGCCTATATCATCTTTGTCAATCCGGCGATGCTGGCAGAAGCAGGCATGGACCAGGGCGCAGTGTTTGTCGCGACCTGTTTAGCAGCGGCGATAGGTTCGGTATTGATGGGGGTTATTGCCAATTATCCAATCGCTTTGGCGCCAGGGATGGGATTGAATGCCTTTTTTACTTACGGTGTTGTGCTTGGCATGGGACATAGTTGGCAAACTGCACTTGGGGCGGTGTTTATCGAGGGTGTGCTGTTTTTGCTTCTGAGTTTATTTAAAGTTCGAGAGTGGATTATTCAAGCGATCCCGCGAACGCTGAAATTAGGGATCGCCACTGGGATTGGGGCTTTTTTGGCGATGATCGCGCTGAAGAATGCCGGTATCATCGTTGCGCATCCGGCAACTTTAGTGACACTCGGCGACTTGACGCAAGCGACGCCGCTCTTGTCGATCATTGGCTTTTTTTGTATCGCAGCACTCACTGTTCGCAAAGTCCCGGGCGCTGTGCTGTGGGTGGTGCTTGGACTCACGGCTGTCGCGGTCATGCGGGGCGATACCCAGTTTCAAGGCATTGTCGCAGCGCCGCCATCACTTGCGCCAACTTTTATGCAAATGGATATTATGGCCGCTTTTGATATGGCCTTTGTCAGTGTGATTTTTGCCTTTTTGTTCGTCGATATTTTTGATAATTCCGGCACTTTGCTGGCAGTGACTCAAAAGGCCGGGTTGGCTGATGCGGACGGCAATGTTGAACGTTTGGGCAGCGCCTTAGCAGCAGACAGTCTTGCTGCTGTGGCTGGTGCAGCCCTTGGCACTTCCACCACCACCAGTTATGTAGAAAGTGCGGCCGGTGTTGCTGTTGGCGGTCGTACTGGACTCACCGCAGTCGTGGTTGGCTTGTTATTTGCGCTCTGTATTTTTATCGCGCCGTTAGCTGGGATGGTGCCGGTGTATGCGACAACGGGTGCGATTTTTTATGTTGCGGTGCTAATGCTATTTAACTTACAAGAAATTGATTGGCATGATTTAACCGAGGCCGCGCCAGTGACTGTCGTGCTGTTGCTAACGCCGCTGACTTTCTCCATCGCCCACGGTATTGCCTTAGCGTTTATCACCTACACCCTGTGCAAAGCCTTATGTGGTAAGCGCCATGAAGTGAGCTTAAGTGTATGGGTTTTAACGGCGTTATTTATAGCGAAGATTATTTGGCTGGGATAGTCGAAGTTGCAAACGCCCAATTGCTGGGCGTTTGCAAGCCAACATTAACGTGACAGTGCGAAGTCCATTTGAACCATTGCGGTGGCAGGCACAGCTTTACCGTTTTCAAATTTTGGCGCATAACGCCACTTGGCTAATGCTGTTTTGCTAACATCGCCAAACAAGCGGGAGCCTTTGGTTTCAATCACTTTGATATCGGTGACGGCACCCTCAGGTGTGATGGTAAAACTCAAACGAGCATAACCTTGGATCCACTCGTTTGCGGCAGGCATTGGATATTTCGGTTCCTTGCGAAACAGTGGAACCGGATCTTGATTGTCATTCCAAGGCGTCATGCTGCCAATCGCCACACAATGCGGTGTCGCTTGTTCAGAAGCACCATTACGTTCGTAGATATCAACCAAGCGCGCATGCGCGGCCAATGCCATCGGGTGGCTGAAATCTAACTGCTTGGTTTGTGCGATGACATCAAGCAGCAGTGGTTCTGCACTTTTCATCTTCTTGTTGGCATATTTTGCCTGCGCCATCATGAAGGTTGCTCGCAGATTTCTGTCTGGATATGTTTTGGCGTTCGCTTGGAAAAAGGTATAAGCCTCTTCTAACATCGCGTTATGTTTTTCGCGATATTTATCTGTTTTTGCAATTATTTCAAAAGCTTGAAGCTTGGTTGTTGCTAATAATTCAGGGCTGTTTTGTGCCGCTGCAAGTTCAAGGGCTTTTTCGACGAATTCAGATTTTGTCTGTGAACTATCAGTTACTTCACATGCATTGAGTGTATGCATGATTATCTCTGCAGCAGGTATATTTGGCAGTTGTTGATAGATAGATAAACCTTCCTGATAAAGCGCTAATGCCCGCTCTGAATGAGCACGATTAGGTTTATAGCTTGGCGAATATATGCGAGTGATTGCGTTGGCTAAGCTAAACCCCAAATTTGCGTAGTCAAGGCTGGTTTTGCCGTAAATTTTCTCGGCCAATGGGTAGGCTGCTTCCAAATGCTGTAAAGCGACATCGAATTTCTGGGCGGCAAGTGCTGTTTTGTATGCTTGATATTCTTCATTAAAGTCAGCGGCTTGCAGCGGAAGTGCTGTGGTCAAACCGATAAAAAGCGCGGAGTATAAAGCAGTTTTCTTGAAAAACATTGTTCAGGTCCTTTTGATGTTTTACATAAAATAACAATTTGTTAGTGCTTTTGCAATTTTAGAAAAGTGGCATTTATCGAACGGCTGCTGTTTTTCCAAGACAATCAATCGATGCTCACCGCGACTCAACGCTACAACAAACCTTGGTTCCAGGTTTCGCGGCTATACGGCCAAGTTATGAACGGGTATGCTAAGTGGCCATAAAATGCAGCATTGCTTTGCTGGCAATGTTTGTTGTTGCATTCTTAATTAAGTGATGGAATTGGAGTCCTTTATGATTGTTGTAGGTCAAAACTTACCTGATGTTACTTTTCAACGACTGACCGAAAATGGCATTGTTAATTTAACGACTAAAGATGTGTTTAATGGCCAAATTGTTGTGTTGTTTGCGCTACCGGGCGCCTTCACGCCAACCTGCAGTGCTGCCCATTTACCGGGTTTTATCGAGCACGCTGACCAATTTTTCCAAGCTGGAGTTGATCGCGTAATTTGTACCGCGGTCAATGATGCATATGTGTTGGATGCATGGGGGAAAGCGCAAAACGCTAAAGATGTGCAATTCCTGGCTGATGGTGCTGGTAATTTTGCCAAAGCGCTTGGTTTGTCAGTCGATAGTGGTGATTTTGGTGGCGTGCGTTCATTACGATATGCCATGGTGGTGCAAGATGGTGTTGTGAAGCTGTTAAATGTAGATGTGCCAAAGACTTTTGAAGTGTCTAAGGCTGAAGTCGTGCTAGCCGCGTTGTCTTCGGCATTGGCATAAACCACTGCAGTCAGTTCGGGCACAACCCAGTACCTAGCGCAGTACAGAATATAAATAGCTAGCTATACTTGCGCTAAGTGATTTGCCAAGCGATAGGGGCGGATAGCCGTAGATGCAGTCCTTTGCAGAGCAGCCAGTGCGCTGGTTGGTGTTAAACCTAGTTTTTGGCCTCTGTTACGCGGTATTGGGCTTTGCCGGGTTGCAGTTACCTTATGTAGATTCTTCGGTAAGTATGATCTGGCCGCCGGCCGGTTTTGCTATCGCGGTATTATGGCGCTTAGGTTTTGCCTTTTCCCCGGCTATTTTTATCGGTGCTTTTACTTTAGCGCTTTCACAGCAAACGCCGCTTAGCAGTGCTTTGGGCAGCGCCATTGGCAATGTTGCTGGGCCGGTGTTGGCCATTTTGCTGCTTCGTCGTAAACAAATCCGTTTCCAATTAGATACCACGCGAGACTTACTCTGGTTTTTGCTACTAAGTTTAGGCCCCGGGGTTGGTGTGACCGCTGTTAATGGTTGTCTGCAGCTTTGGAGTTATGGTGCTGTTAGCTCTGCGCAGCTGCCGCAATCCATCTTCACCTGGTGGCTCGGCGACAGTTTTGGCGTATTGATTTTTGGTGTGCCGTTACTCTGTTTTACCAAAGCGATGTGGCGGCGCATCGTTAAGTTCGAATTTGTGTTGTTGCAATTGCTGACCACCTTATTGTGCGTGTTGTTATTCGTTCATCCACTGAGCCGCGATTTACCTGAAACATTATTATTCACGCCACTGTTTGTGCTGATTTGGTTGGTGCTGCGCCAAGGTTTGTGGTCGGCTGCGGTTTGTATTTTGCAGATATCGGTGTTTTCGGTATTGGGCACCAGTGCGGGGCTCGGCAGCTTTGCCGGTGACGATCATTTACAGGCAGTGTTTGCTGTTTGGAGCTATGCCTTTTTCTTATGTGTCATTTGTTTTGTGGTGTTGCTACTGCAAACCCAAGCCGTGCATACCCGGGGTCATATCAATAGTGCGTTAGAAGGCAGTGCTTTAGGCATTTGGGACTTTGATTTACGTCGAGGCACCATTCATTTTTATGGTGAGGCGCGTGGCATGCTGGGGTATCTCGAAGAAGAGATCGGCGATAGTGTGCAAAGTTGGTCTAATTTATTGCATCCACAAGATGCGCAAAACACGCGGGATGCTTTGGTGCAGCACGTCAAAGGGCTCACAGATCTTTACCAGTGCGAGTTCCGCTTAAAACATCGCGACGGCGGTTGGACTTGGATATTTAGCCAAGGTCGAGTGGTCGACCGTGATGAAAATGGCCGTGCGACCCGCATGGTCGGTAGTAATGCCGATATCAGTAAGTTAAAACAAGCTGACCTGGCAGTCGAGGAACTGAAAGACTTTTATGCCACGGTACTTAATAAAGTGGTGACCGGGGTTTGGGTTGGGAATAGTCAACATCAGATTATTTTCGCCAATGACGGTTTAGCGCATATGGTCGGGGTTAGCTTAGCGGAATTAATCCATAAGCAAGTGCTAGCGGATTTTTCCGAAGCAACCTTACAGCATTTCCGCCCGCATTATTATCGCGCACAACAAGCACTTACACCGGTGCGCTTCGAAGCCATGCCGATGACAACGCCCGGTGGTCGCGATGTCTTTCTGAACGGCTGGTTGGTGCCGCTGGTCAAAAATGGCCAGTTTGATGGCATGATTTGTACTGTTGATGACATTACCCAGCAGCGTTTGTATGAACAACAAATGTTGCAGCTAGCTTATATCGATCAGCTAACACAGCTACCCAATCGGGCGTCTTTGGCTGAAAAAGCCCGTGAAATATTTGCCAAAGCGATGCAGCAACAACACCAATTGGCGGTGTTTTACCTCGATTTAGACCATTTTCAGCATATCAACGACACCATGGGTCACCAAACTGGGGATGATTTACTGCAGCAAGTCGCCACGCGATTGCAAATGTTGGTGGTGCCGCCTGATATGCTTGGTCGCTTAGGTGGCGATGAGTTTTTACTGATCAAACATTGTCAGCATGATGCCGACGTACTGAAAACTGCATCACAAATTCAACAGCTGATGGCTGAACCCTTTATGGTTGGCGAGCGCAGCTTGCATGTAAGTCCGAGTATTGGTATTGCCTTGTTCCCCCAACACGGCTTAAGTTTTGCCGAATTGCTGCGAGTTGCTGATGTCGCCTTGTACGAAGCGAAGCATAGTGGCCGCCGCGCATACTCGTTATACAGCCATCAAATGACGGAACGCTTGCAAGAACGCTTGCAGTTAGAGCATGGCATGCGCAGCGGTTTGTATACGGGGCAGTTTAGTCTGCATTATCAACCGATTATGCGCGTGAGCGGCAAGCAAGTTGACGGTGTTGAAGCATTATTACGCTGGCAGCATCCACAACTGGGCGCTATTAGTCCCGTGAAGTTTATTCCGCTTGCAGAGCAATCAGGGTTTATCGTTGAGCTTGGTTATTGGGTGCTGCAGCAAGCTGTGAGCCAAGCGGCTCGTTGGCAACAAGCCGGTCCGCGTTTGCGTGTGGCGGTGAATATTTCGACGGTACAACTGATGCATGGCGATTTTTTTGCCAAGTTGAGTCATCTGCTTAAAGTGCATGCATTAGATCCTGCCTTGTTGGAGCTTGAGCTCACCGAATCAGTGCTAGCCCAGCAAGTCGATGTCAGCCGAAAATTACTAAATAAAATTCAGCAGCTTGGGGTGAAATTGTCACTAGACGATTTCGGGACTGGGTATTCGAGTTTGGCTTATCTGAAAAGCTTTCCTATCAATAAATTAAAAATCGACCGCTCGTTTATCCAAGATTTATTAAGTGATCCAGATGACCGTGCCATTGTGCATTCGGTGGTCGTGCTTGGGCATAGTCTGGGCATGTCGATTGTCGCTGAAGGGGTGGAAATGCCTGATCAGTTGCGACAATTAGAACAGATGGAAGTTGATGAAATTCAAGGATATTTACTTTCCAAAGCCCTTCCCGCAGCAGAGCTAGAGATCTGGCTGGCCAAACAGCACAGTTTAGGGATGTTCTAAAGCCAAGTTGTTGGTTAATAACTTGGCTTTAACCAAAGCCGACGTGTGCAAGTTTAAGACGACCTTCAGGCATTTCGCCCCGCCATTCCGGCACTTTTTCCTGCTGCTATTGGTTTTCGCAACATTGTGACTCAGTGGCATCTTCTGTGCCGTTGGGTATAGAAGTGTAAATTTGGTCACTATTGGGGCACTGTTTCCGTAAAATTGGGTCATACCAGCAGTTTTGTTGGATGAGTTGAGGGTGTTGTGGCGAATTTACTACTAATTGATGATGATCAGGCGTTAACTTCAATGTTGACCACTTATTTAGAGCGCGAAGGCTTTCAAGTGGAAGTGGCCAACGAAGGGCAAACAGGTTTGCAATTGGCGTTACGCCAGCATTTTGACTTGGTTGTGCTAGACGTCATGATGCCTGGCATGGATGGCATTACCGTGCTGAAGCGCTTACGTCAGGTTTCTGATAAACCAGTGCTGATGTTGACCGCGCGTGGCGATGATATCGATAAGGTTTTAGGCTTAGAACTTGGTGCGGACGATTATGTCGCCAAACCTTGTCTGCCGCGTGAGTTGGTGGCCCGAATTCGGGCGATTTTGCGGCGAATGCAAATGCAACAGCAACCTGATCTACAACTGCAAGAAGGGGCATTGTTACTAACGCCAGCCAACCGCAGTGCCTATCGTGATGGTGTGGCATTAGATTTAACTGGGGCGGAGTTTAGCTTGTTGTGGTTGCTGATAAGCCAAGCCGGCCGCATTGTCAGCAAAGCGGATTTGTCGCTACAAGGGCTGGGTAAAACCTTGACGCAATACGATCGCAGTATCGATGTCCATATCTCAAACATCCGACAGAAGCTTGGACCACGGGCTGATGGTCAGCCGTGGATTGAGGCGGTTCGTGGTAAAGGTTATCAGTGGCTTCGTTATCAAAATGGACAAGGCTAGATGGGGCAACTGTTTTGGAAATTTCAGCTGGCGTTTTGGGCTGCGATTGTTTTTGCCTTTGGTTTAGTGTTTGCACTGGATCGGATTAATGTTGATGACAAAAACATGGGCCGCGGCGGTTTCAGTCCGCAAGTCAGAATGTTGTCGCAAACCGCGCAGCAAATTGTGGATGCAGGGGGCATTAGCCTGCTAAACAACCTCGTGACGACTTGGTCGCATGATCCGATGATGCGCGAAGAAATGGCGATAGTTGATGCGAGCGGGCAAGAAATTTCCGGGCGGAATATCCCGGCAGAGGCGGTGGCTGCAGTGCGAGTTATTGCCTTGGTTGATGAGAATAATAAGTCATTTCAATTACTTATTAGTAATAAGTCGCAGTTTTGGCCTGACCGCTTTCGTCAAGCTCGGCAAAGTTGGGAGTTGCGCATGCAACAAGCGCCCGCTGAAGCCAATGCCGGGCTGCCAAAACCTCCGGTCCGCACACCGCCTTTTTGGTTCCACCCGTTATTCCTGTTGGTTTCGATTGTGGTCGCAAGTATGGCCTCAAGTTTTCTGCTGGCTTGGTATTTTGCGGCACCAGTTCGGCAGCTGCATCAGGCATTAAGTGACTTACCGCAGCAACAATGGCGGACGCAACTTGGGCCAGCCATTACCGAACGTCGCGATGAATTTGGCGCTTTAGGCCGCAGTTTTAATCAGATGGCACAAAGTGTCTACAAAGCTATTCTGTCGCAGCGGCGTCTATTGCATGATGTGTCGCATGAATTGCGTTCGCCGCTAGCCCGTTTACAAATATTGATTGGCTTGGTTCGGCAAAACCCCGCTGATTTAGCTGCAGCGCTGAGTAAAGTCGAAGCAGAAGCTGCACGACTAGATCAGTTGGTTGGCGAGATCTTGACGTTTTCTCGGCTAGAAAGTGGCGAAGTGCAACTACAAATGCATCCAGTGGCGCTCAACGAGTTGTTAGAGTCCATTTGTGATGATGCCCAGCTCGAAGCTGCGGCGAAACAGAAACAGCTGCAACTCACGGCAGTACCCAGCATCGTCGTGATGGGCGATGCCGAAATGTTATATCGCGCTTTGGAGAATGTGATCCGTAATGCGATTAAATATACCGGACCAGACGCTCTAGTCTTGGTGCACTGCTTTGTTGATGACGGCTCCAATCGCGTACGAGTGCAAGTAGATGATGATGGCCCAGGTGTGGCGCCTGAGCAGTTGAATCTGTTGTTTAATCCATTTTTCCGCAATCACTCCAATAGTGATGGTGTTGGCCTTGGCCTGAGTATTGCCAAACGCGCAGTGGAAGCTTGTGCAGGGCATATTTTTGCAGAAAACCGGGTCGATCATCAGCACCAAGTGCTTGGATTACGAGTCGTTATTGAATTGCCGCTGCTGCAAGGCAGCGCAGAGAAAAGTACTGAGTTTACCCCGACAGCCAAACCAAATGAGCAGGCGGTTTAACCGCTGTCTGTCGCCCTGAGATTTCAGCTATTAGCTGCGAGGTTCATGGCGATTAACCCTGTGCCTACCTTGCTTCACCCAACTTTACCCTCTGCCGACAGTTCAAAACCGACAATGGCGCTAGCATTGCAACGAAATAGCTTGGACATTGGGTCCATAAACGCCAAGTGCGGAGGTTTGATATGCAAATCCAAGGGGGCAGTCAGTCCCAAATGTATGCCATGAGTGCCAGGCCCACTCTGAGCAAAGATCAACTGAAAGAACAAGCGGGCCAAGTATTTAGCCAGCTTGATAAGAGCAACAAAGGCTATCTAGAGCAAGCAGATTTCGCGAAGGCACTGGGTAGCTTAAACAACAGCGACAGTGGCGATAGCGATGAGTTATTTAGCCAACTCGATGCAGACCAAGACGGCAAACTGACCAGCAGTGAGTTTGCGGATTCGGTTGGTGAGCAGCTTTACAACGCGCTTGGAATGATGCCAAAAGATCGTCCGCCAATGGGCCCGCCACCGCAAGAGGATGACGGCAAAACAGTTGCAGAGTTGAGCGCAATGGTGTCGGAATTAGAGGATGGCGACAGTAAAATGGCGCAAGGCCTGCAAAACATCATTGATCAATTTGCTGAGGCTGACACCGATGGGGATGGTAAGGTGACGATGCAAGAAGCGATGGCCATGCAAAAGGCTGAGCAAAATGCGCAATCGCCATCAAGCCAAGGCACCGAGCAAAGTTCACAACAAAAGTTACAGCATACCCTAATGCAACTGATGAAAACTTATGGGTCGTTGTCACAAAGTTCGTTATCGCAAAGTAGCGCTGAACAAGTTCTTAGCGTCAGCGCCTAGTGGCAGTATGCGGTGTCTGTTTCCCAGGCTGAAATGGGTTTGTGGTGTTGTCGATAGCCTGATTTTTCCGGGAAAAATCGGAACAAACCATTTTGCATGGTAAGTAAAGCTGTACAAATTTGCCTGACGACGAGCCTATTGGGTCGTCGTTTTTACCCTTGACGCCGAGTTCATCGGGCTGGTTTGCAATGTGAATCAAGTTAAATATCAGTAACATACTGATTTATCGAACGATCTAAGTGCTGACTTTTCCGGCAAACAGACAATAAATCGCAGAAATATCAGTAGATAAACTTGCCTTCGTTTAAATTCAGCCAATACTTGAAGCAGTACAAGCTAAGCTTGCCATAAAAAAATGCTTTTCAGACATGAGGTTGCTATGAAGAACAAGATGTTGGCGTTAGTTGTTGGGTTATCAGTTGTGGCATTTAATGCCCCTGTTGCACAAGCGCAAGATCAATGGGTGGTATCTCTGTGCGAATACACCAAAGCCGATGACAAAAACCGTATCCGTAAATTGTTAACTGACAACAAAGTTAACGTGCGCAAAATTTATGATTCTGTGAAGTGTAACAACGAATCGCTCATCAAATTTGCGATGCGTAGTGATGCTTATGAAGCGGGTTCGTTTTTTGTGAAACAGATGCCGGCGAATTCGTTAAAAGAAGAAGGTTTAGAAGAGTGGGCGAAGGCGAATGGTTTCGAAGCATCACCATTGGTCAACGACATTAAAGCGCGGATCGGCGCTGACTAACTATCTCCTGTTGCTGAGTTAATTCCAACGAAGCAAAGTTTAATGAAAAGCCCGCAGATGCGGGCTTTTTACTTTGTGCATCTTGTTATGTTTGCTGATAGCCGCGACTTGTACGCCAATTAGCGGCGTTAAATGCTTAAGAATATTCCCTCAAGCCAGCGCGCTGCAGAATGCAAACCGCATAAAATTCAGGACGCTTGGCATTCAATCAATTAAATGTTAATTTAATGTGCGATTTACGTGGCTGAAGGTGGAGTTTCAGCGGCTGTTTGTTGCGCAAGTGCTTTTATCGCCTTTCACCGGCACTACTTTTTTGCTCCTTGGATAAGGAGTTCGTTATTTCGGCATTCACTAGGAGTTGTCGCTGATGCCAAATTTCTCGGTTGTATTCAAGTCTGGACTGTTTCTGCTCGCAGCAAACTTATTCTCGCAAGCTGCCATTGCTGCTCCCGCAAAAATCTCAGACGTGCCATTTGCGCCTTTTGTGTCTTTTGCTGTTAGTGATCAAGGCTCGATAACTAATGTCGGCTCGGTGTTTGGTGATGATTTCATTCGCGTTGCCGCTGCGGTTTCCTATTATCAAGGAAACTTTGTCGATGAGTTTGGTCCCAATCGTGATCTCGATTTTACCAATCTCGATGTTTCTCTGCGCTTTGGTAAATTTTCTGATGTGAGTTTATACGCAGAGGTTGGGGTTGCGCTTGATGAAGTGCTCGCCGATAACGATGACGACGACAATTACTACAGTCCGCAACAGCACAATGATTCGGACATTCCCGATGTATTTATTGGCATCAACGGTGGCTTTGAGCAGAAAGCATGGTCGTTGACGGCATTTGGTCAGTACCGATTCTTACCAAGTTTCGAAGACGAATATCTGCAATTGACCGCAGCCAACCCGAACCCGGTGGCCGATGCCGATGTGCATCAAATGTTTGCCGGGATAGAGTTCGCCCTGCGTTTTTAGTTTGTTCCTGAGGCGGCAATCAGGCAGGTCCATAAATTTCATCAGTAGTATTGGTGTTATCGGATTTGTCTGCAGTCATTGATTGCGTCTTGCCGCTCATGAGCAAGCGAACTCAGTAAGAGTAAACAGCCGCTTGCCCCCGACCGTCGATGAGCGGCGCGGTCGAGCGCTTGCGGCCAATAGTCAGTTATTTTGAAATAAAACCAAGCTTACTCCGGTCTGGTAGCCAGATAATCAGATCAACCATTGAGTGGCTTTATAAATGATTAAATTAGTTCTCTTACTTATCGCGATCTCCGCGGCGTTATTGGCGGTGCCGTTGTTGCTGGGGCAATTCGGCTCGGTCAGCGTGTTCTTGCGTTTTTACACCGAGCCAACGCCAGAATTATTGGCCAAGCTATCCATCGCAGTCGCATTCACTTGGTTGGTTATTAGTGCGTTAGCACTGCTGGCCATGCGCAGTGCTTTCGCTTTGAAAGCCCTCGCTGTATTACTCGTTGTGATGGCTGTGCCGCCGCTACTGAGCTTATTTGGTCCCTTGCATTACATCGCTGAATTGGGAGGCTTCCCAATGCTTGGCTCTGGTCAAGGCGTGATTAAATATCTCGCGATTTTTATGCTGGCGATAAGTTTGCTGCGGATCAATACCGCCAGTCGCGCCGAGTTATTTTGGTTGAACTATACGCCAGTCGCGTTAGTGTTGTTATGGATTGGCGGTATGAAGTTTTTTGCGTTTGAAGCCGAAGGCATCGTCGATTTAGTCAGTACCTCGCCGTTACTGAGCTGGTTATATTTGCTGTTTGACCAGCAAACTGCCTCTAACTTCATTGGTTTCTACGATTTAACGGCGCTGGCGCTACTAGGCGCAGGCTATTTCTGGCCAAGATTATTTATTCCCGGCTTCTTGCTGGCGTTTGCTGTGTTCGCGACGACCCAAACTTTTTTAATCACCTTTGCTGGTTCTTGGACATCCTTCGGCGTGTTAACCGGCAGTGGCGCATTTATTATTAAAGACTTATGGTTTATCGCTAATATGGTATTGATTGGGGTGGCGTTTTATCGACCTAAAATAGCGGACATGGTTTAGCGGTAATGGTGCAACTAATACACAGTGCCAGCCCCACTAAAAATCTGCAAAAACAAAGCATACATGCTGAAATCCGAGAGTTTTTGCGTTATCGCAATTTAAGCGACGATGTTTACAGAAATACCAGTCCATAATGGTTTAGAATTCTGCATCTTTTTTGCGTCGGGGATTGCCACAAATCCCCAATGGAATCACTAAACAACGACGATAGGGTATTGATATGTCAGATAAGTATTATGTAACCGCCGGACAATTACTGGAAGACTCATTCCGCTTAGCTGCGCAAGTCTATAACAGCGGCTTTCGGCCGCAGTTTATTGTCGGGATTTGGCGCGGTGGTGCCCCAATCGGCATCGCAGTACAAGAGTATTTTGATTTCAAAAATGTCGAGACTGACCATATCGCCGTGCGAACGTCCTCTTATTACGGCATCGGCACCGACAAACAAAGCAAAGAAATCAAAGTGCATGGCCTGCATTACATTGTCGAAAATGCCAATGCCGACGATGGCTTATTGATTGTCGATGATGTGTTTGACTCTGGTCGTTCAATTTACGCGTTAAAAGAAAAACTCAGCCAACTGATGCGCTTAAACATGCCACGCGATATTCGTATCGCCTGCCCATATTACAAGCCAAAAAATACCGCAGTGCCATTAACCCCAGATTATTACATCCACTCGTCAGAAAGCTGGTTAGTGTTCCCGCACGAAGTCTCCGGCTTAACCCCGCAAGAAATTGCCGAAGGTAAAACTGACCTCGCCAATATCCGCGATTTGTTTATTTAAATCAGGGTGATGATTGTAAAAAGCCGTGCAGATGCGCGGCTTTTTAGTTTTAGCTAAACTAGTCCAGTCAGCAATTAAAAAGTGCGTGTCCGTGTTTGGCAGCGGTAAGTGAAGTGATAGAACAGCGATTCGCTGAGCACGATATGCAGCTGCTGAGGTTTTGGCATGATGTCATCCTGACAAAGTTTCCATTGACTTAAACTGGGAGTGCCAAAGTGTTAAAGTCAAGTTTGGAAAGTGGCTGTCTTGGATCACCTCATTGGATCACCTTTCAAGATTATCACATTAGGACGCTAATAAAGAATTATGGTGGTAAATAATGGCTAAGTTAGAGATGTTGGCGTTTATTGTTTTTTTTATATTCAGTGGAGGCTGTCAAGCAACAGTAAAAAATGATTGTTATTGGCTTGATCTGGGAGGGATTCGGCTAAATGAAGAAGCAATAGATAGGTGCATAGAGCAAATAAACCTTCTTTCAGAAGAAAGAAAAAACAAAATTGTCAGCTGGGCAATTTCCACCAGTGATGCAAAAGTTTTAGATTACTTAGTTTCAAGAGCGAACTTTAATTTAATTAAACTGAATGAATTGGGAATAATAGATTATTCTTTTTTGGCGTTAGACTCTTTAGGAAACTCTCTTGAAATGTTAGTGTATTTAGAGTCGAAAGGTATTGATTTTAATCAGGCAGAATTAGGTGGTCATAACATTGTTTATTATGCGATTGAGCTAGGGAATTTTGATATTGTAAAATACTTTTTGAATAAAGTGGCTTATAAAAATCTTGTTGTTGAAGATTCAAATATATTGGCTGCTGCTGCCCTAGGTAATAAAGATGTAGTAGACAAATTGCTGGCTCTAGGTCTTGATCCAAAGTTTAAAGATAGGAAAGGACAAGACGCAGTTTTTTATGCTAAAGCTAGAGGTCATGTAGAATTGGCTCAATATCTACAAAAAAGAATAGAAAAAATAAACCAACTAAACAACTAAACGTGGCCATCCACAATTTAAAAAGTGGCTGGCCGTGGTTATTCTCATGGGACTTATGGGCGCTAAAGTTATGTTTAGGGGAATGAAAATGAGATTTTCAATATTAGTGATTGCTTCATTTCTATCTATTTTATCGTCGAATACAGAGGCGAGCAGAAAGCTTGGTATGACAAATCTGGTGATATACGAATATGAAAATGGTACATACAGGGTTAAAGCGGTTCATGTTGCAAAAGCTCGTGACGGAAAAGAGTATCTGAATTTTAAAGTGTGTGGCAAAGAGTACGGCGTTGAGGGTGGAAATGGCGGAACATGGCTTGAACTAGAGAAATGTGACTTGGTACAGGGCGAAACTTATGTTGAGTTGTACTATGTAGATTCTATATCTAATAAAAAAACTTATTATGAGAGGTTTTATCCTGAAAATTGTGTGTTTAAAAATGACTATTATAATATTGAATACGATGAAAGTGGAGTTTTGGACTTCTACATGGCGAGTAATCAGAAAGAGTACATAACAATATCTAACTCTGAAGGATTTGTCTTAGATAAGTTTAAAATACGACTAGGATGTGATTATTCTAATTCGTTTATAGGCATCAAAAAAGGCAGCTCTATATTCGTGAACGGAAAAAAATTAACTATTAAATAACGGTAACCAACTAAGCCACTCACTGTAATTTAACTGACGGATCCCCACAAACCACTTAACTATATCAATCACTTAGCACACTAACTGATTTCCAATCCCAGATCCCAGCCCACGCCAGAATTTGTCGTATCGCGGCCAATATATGTTCACCAGTTATCGA
>JACCDZ011463368.1_pt1 | contig 21815 bp, 10 predicted proteins | sample 7449551 | NCBI WGS metagenome assembly JACCDZ01 (sample SAMN15323452, study PRJNA562643) | freshwater metagenome | isolation source: river surface water | place: USA:Blue River Watershed | collected 2017-08-18
AATACAGCCACGGCGCCGGTTGCGGCTGCAAGATTTCGCCCAAGGTGCTGGATGTGATTCTGGCCGGCAGCGGCGCGCAGAACCTCGATCCGAAACTGTGGGTGGGTAATGCCTCGCGCGATGACGCTGCGGTCTACGCGCTGGATGACGAGCGCGGTGTGGTGTCGACCACCGACTTCTTCATGCCGATCGTCGATGATCCCTATGATTTCGGCCGCATCGCGGCGACCAATGCGATCAGCGATATCTACGCCATGGGCGGCGATCCGCTGATGGCCATTGCGATTCTCGGCTGGCCGGTGAACGTGCTCTCCCCGGAAGTGGCCCGCGAAGTGATTCGCGGCGGCCGTGCCGTGTGCGATGCCGCCGGCATCCCGCTGGCGGGTGGGCATTCGATCGATGCGCCGGAGCCGATCTTCGGCCTGGCCGTCACCGGCGTGGTGGACAAGCGCCATATGAAGCGCAATGACACCGCCACCCTCGGCTGTCAGTTGTACCTGACCAAGCCTCTGGGCATTGGCATCCTCACCACCGCCGAGAAAAAGTCCAAATTGCGCGCCGCTGATGTGGGGCTGGCGCGGAACTGGATGTGCACGCTGAACAAGCCCGGCAGCCGTTTCGGCAAGCTGGCGGGCGTCACGGCGATGACCGATGTCACCGGCTTCGGCCTGCTTGGGCATCTGCTGGAAATGGCCGAAGGCAGTGGCCTGACCGCGTGCCTCAACTACGCTGCCGTGCCGCGCTTGCCGGGGGTGGATTACTACCTGACAGAGGGCTGTGTACCCGGTGGCACGCTGCGCAATTTCGACAGCTATGGCGAGAAAGTCGCGCCGCTGACCGATGAACAGAAAGCGCTGCTCTGCGATCCGCAGACCAGCGGCGGTCTGCTGGTGGCCGTCACGCCAGAAGGTGAAGCAGAGTTTCTCAAGGTGGCTCGCGAATGTGGGCTGGAGTTGGCGCCGATCGGTCAGCTGGTTGAACGCCAGAGCCACGCAGTCGAGGTGCTCTGATGCGCGACAACAGCAGCAATTACCGCGAAATTTTCCTCAGCGGCGTGCCGATGATGGATGCCCGCGCCCCGGTCGAGTTCAGCAAGGGTGCTTTCCCCGGCGTGATCAACCTGCCGCTGATGAATGATCTTGAGCGGCAGAAAGTCGGCACCTGTTACAAGCAGAAAGGCCAGCAGGCCGCGATTGAACTGGGCCATTCGCTGGTCTGCGGAAAGGTCAAAGCCGAGCGGGTGGCTGCCTGGGCCGCGTTTGCCGGTGCTCACCCGGAGGGCTACCTGTATTGCTTTCGCGGTGGTTTGCGCTCGCAGCTGGTACAGCAGTGGCTCAAAGAAGCAGGCATCGACTATCCACGGGTGCTGGGCGGCTACAAGGCGATGCGCAGCTTTCTGCTGGAAACCATCGAGCAGGCCATGCAGCAGTGTGATTTTGTGGTGGTCGGCGGTTTGACCGGCACTGGCAAGACCGATGTGCTGGCCGCTCTGCATAACCAGCTGGATCTGGAGGGGCACGCCAATCACCGTGGCTCCAGCTTTGGTAAACGTGCCACTGCCCAGCCCGGGCAGATCGATTTTGAAAACGCTCTGGCCATCGACATCCTGCGCAAGCGCGCGACGGGCATCGAGAGCTTTGTGCTGGAAGATGAAAGCCGTCTGATTGGCCGCTGTTCGCTGCCACTGGAAATGCATCAGGGTATGCAGCAGTTTCCGCTGGTGTGGCTGGAGGACAGCCTGGAGAGCCGGGTGCAGCGCATCCTGCGCGATTATGTGATTGATTTGTGCGCCGAGTTTGTTGCGCTGTATGGCGCGCGCGAAGGCTTTGATCAATACGCCGGGCGTTTGCGTGAAAGCCTGGCGAATATCCACAAGCGCCTGGGTGGTGAGCGCTACCAGCGCCTGCAGGCATTGCTTGAGACCGCCTTGCACGAGCAATCGGCCAGCGGCGAAACCGCCGGACATCAGGCCTGGATCGAGGCGTTGCTACGCGAATATTATGATCCGATGTATGCCTTCCAGCGCGAGAGCAAGGCAGGGCGTATCGAGTTTTCCGGCACCCAGGATGAGGTCATCGCCTATCTGCTGCAGCGCCGCGCTGCACGGGTGTGATGCCAGAAAGACGGCCGTTTTACCTCGGCAATTCCTGATCGTCGTCCTCGCTGATCAACATCAGGCTGCGGGCCATGGCTAATCCGATAAACAGCACACCGGTTACTGCTTCGAAGGTGACCAGCAGACGTGCCAATGGATGCAGCGGGTAGATATCACCGTAACCTACGGTGGTGAGCGTGATCAGGCTGAAGTAGGTGAAGTCACCCATGTCCAGCACCGCTATTCCCGAGGAAGCGTTAAAGGCTCCCGGGCTGAGCTTTTCGATCACCTCATAGAGAATGGCGAACATCAGGGCGATCTGCAGGTATATCGCAATCAGCCCGTAGAGCAGTTCGCCGGTGACCGGACGTTCACGCGTCAGGCGGTGGATCAGGGCGAAGAACAGCACCGCATACAGTGCGCACATGCTCAGATTGCCGACCTGATACGGCATCAGCCCGAGCAGCGCCAGGCCCTTCAGGGCCAATGTTATACAGCCCATCAGCAACACGGGCAGATGCATCCGGTGTTGTTTGGGCAGGGTGTTGGTGCCGGCCAGCACCAGCAGCAGCACACCGATGAACAGTAAATGCTGACTTTCCGGGTTCCACATGAGAATGGACAGCAGGCAGATGGTGGCCGCGAGCAGCAGGCGAAAGCGGAAACGGACGCGTAGCGAGAGTGACAAGGGTGTTCTCCGGTGCGGCGGGATCAGATCAGGCTGCTTTCATCGTCATTGATCAGCCGGTTCAGACCGCCCAGCCCCTCCCGGGCATGAGAGCGGTTAACCAGCTTATGCTGTGCGGCGGCAGGGAGATCGGTAATGCGAATCACCCCTTTGGTCATCAGGACGTGAATCAGGTCTTCCAGAACCCGGATCATTTCAGGGTCGGTCTGGCGCAATTGCAGCAAGCTGCTTTCCACTGACTGATTGGCGAACCACGACTGGATTTCATGGTCGTCAGCGCCGGCATGCTCGGTGCTCTCGGCAAAGGGAGCGGCTTCTACCCGGATCAGGCGACCATCGGCATCACGTTGGACATAAAACATCGGACAGCCCTCAAGAACTGAAGCGCGCGACCCTTGATGGTCGGTTCAGACAGCAACATGCCGTCTGTCGCAGGTTTTGTAAACCTGTGAGAGACGGCATGTGCACTGCGTGGTGTTTCCGATGGTCAGGGCAGCCGTTGCTTAGTTGTGCTCAACCTTGACCAGCGGGTCGGCACCGGCGATTAGCGAGTTGACGATCTGGCTGGAGGTGCTGCCATAGCTCGACAGGTCCACCGGTGCGCCGGCATTTTCCAGCTTGATGGTGACGTCGGCTGAGCCGCCGTTACCAAACTGGCCATTGCTGCTGATCTGCAGTGTCGAGGTGGTGATATCCACGCGCAGGAAGTTGCCGATGGTGGCGTCGGTTTCGTTCTGCAGCAGGTCACGCAGGTCGATGCGGTCTTCGGCGATATCGAAATCAGTCAGACGATCACCCAGGCCTGCGCTCAGATCCCCGGCTTTCCAGATAAATGTATCCTCGCCGTTGCCGCCGGTGAGGGTGTCATCGCCGTTGCCGCCGATGAGGATGTCCTCTTCATCATCGGCAATCAGGATGTCGTTGCCATCGCCGCCGCGCAGCAAATCAGCGCCGGCAGTTCCGACAATGCTGTCAGCTCCGGAGGTGCCTGTAACTGCTCTGACGGTATCACTGCCATCCACCACTGTGGCCGCCACCAGCAGCGCTGGTGTCCCCGTAATATTGCTCGGTACGGTCATTTCGAGACCGCTGATGGTCACCGCTTTGGTGACTGGATCAACGGTCACGGTGTAGGGTGCGGCAGTGGTCAACGGCAGTGTCCAGGTACCGTCGGCATTCAAGGTGCCGGCAGACAAGGTGGCGCCAGCTGGTGCATAGACATCAATGCCGGTTATCGACTCCGAACCGTCGAGATCTGCCGGTGTGGCGGTAATGGTCACCGGGTATCGGGTGGCGCTGACGAAACTGATCGAGTGAATCAGGTAATCGTGATCACCCCCCAGCGGTGCGCTGAACTCCATTCGGCTGAATGCAACACCGTTGGTAGCACTGAAGTTGATGGCCGGGTCAATACCGTCTGATCCACCTCCGAGAGTCCCTGAACCCACTTCCAGACCATTGCTGTCAAAGAGTTTGTAAGCAGCTCGTTCGTTGGCGTTCATCCAGGCAAAGCTCACCGCTGCCGTTGTGACCGCTTGGGTAAAGACCACATTGATCTGCTCGGAGCGGGTCCCATTTTGCCCCAGCTCATTGTTTGCCCCCGAGGCTGCACCGGATACTCCAAAACCTGCAGGGCTGCCATTGATTGAGATCGTTCCGGCGGAGCCGTTGATTTCCAGCGCGGTCACGGTGAAGCCCTGATTGGTGCTGGTGACGTTGCTGGTATTGATGATGGTGCTGGTGGGGGTTGCAGTGCCCAGTGTGACACTCACATTTGGTGCGTCTGCAACAGGTGTAACTCCCAGATTGACTGTTACCGGTGCGCTGTAGTCGGTGCCGTCAAAGGTCCGGTACGTGAAGCTGTCAGTGCCTGACCAGTTGGCTGCCGGGGTATAGCTGAACGAGCCATCGCTGTTGAGGGTTAGCGCGCCATGGCTTGTGCCACTGACCAACTGCGCTGTCAGGTCCGCTTTTGCTGTGTCTACATCGTTGTCATTGGCCAACACCCCGGCGTTTGCACTTACCACAAGGGTCGCATCCTCGCTGACGATGTAACTGTCGGAGCTCGCTACCGGTGCGTCATTGGTATTGGCGACGACCAGGTTGAAGGTGTCGGTCACCGTTCTGCCGTTGCCATCAACGGCAATGACGTCGATGGCGATGCTGCCGACATCTCCATCGGCCGGCGTCCCACTGAAGGTGCGGGTTAGCGCATCGAAGTTCAGCCAGCCCGGCAATGCGCCGCCGCCAGCCAGTTGTGCGCTGAAGGTCAGGGTATCGCCAACATCGATGTCGTTGAACGCATCGCGGCTGAACTGGAAGTTGAAGGGTGCGTCTTCCGTCGCGGTCTGGTCCGCAATGGCATTGCTGACCGTTGGGGCGTCATTGGTGTTGGCCACGACCAGGTTGAAGGTGTCGGTTACCGTGCCGCCATTGCCGTCATCGGCGATGACGTCGATGGCGACGCTGCCGACATCACCATTGGCCGGCGTTCCGCTGAAGGTGCGGGTTAACGGATCGAAGCTAAGCCAGCTCGGCAATGCGCCGCCGCCGGCCAGTTGTGCGCTGTAAGTCAGGGTATCGCCAACATCGATGTCGCTGAACGCAGTGCTGGCGAACTGGAAGTTGAAGGGCGCGTCTTCCGTGGCGTTCTGGTCCGCAATGGCCTTGTTGACCGTTGGGGCGTCATTGGTGTTGGCCACGACCAGGTTGAAGGTATCGGTCACTGTGCTGCCGTTGCCATCATCGGCGATGACGTCGATGGCGACACTGCCGACATCACCATTGGCCGGCGTTCCGCTGAAGGTGCGGGTTCGCGCATCGAAGTTCAGCCAGCCCGGCAATGCGCCGCCGCCGGCCAGTTGTGCGCTGTAGGTCAGGGTATCGCCAACATCGACGTCGTTGAATGCATCGCGGCTGAACTGGAAGTTGAAGGGCGCGTCTTCCGTGGCACTCTGGTCCGCAATGGCATTGGCCACGGTCGGTGCATCGTTGGCCGGGGTAACGGTCGGATCGACGCTGGCCGCTGTGCCATTCACTGAGCCGTCATTCGGTGTGAGCGTGAAGGCGGGCAGTTCCTGACCACTGTTGACCAATGCCAGACCTGCGGCCGTCAGCGTTACACCGCCTGAACCGTTCAGTGCGTAGTTAATGGTGTCACTCAGGGTCACAGTGACGGGATTGTTGTCCGCGTCAGCGGTGGTGTAGGTGGCCACGATGGAGCCGATGGCATTGGTTGCAGCATCTTCAGTGAAGTTGTTGACCTGAGTGACGACGATAGTCGGCGCATCATTAACCGGGTTGACGGTGACAGTCAGATTTTGCGTGGTGCTGGCGCTTGCTGAGTTGCTGCCTTCGGTGGCGGTCGCCTTGATTTCAAGGTTGAAGCTGCCATTGAAGTTGGCCGGCGGCAGAATCGAGAGTGTTGCCAGATTCCAGCCCGTGACGCTGGTACTGATAGCGCCGGGGGTGGCGGTAAAGCTTTTGCCGGCGTTATCGGTAAGGGTGGCACCGACCGGAATATTGCCAATGCTCAGTGCCAGTGTTTCAGAGCCGTCCGTATCGATCAGCTGCGCCTGAATCTTGGAAAGCGGGATGTAGGTGTCTTCATTGCCTACGTTAAGCACATTCTTCAGCGAAATGTTATCCAGCAGGCCGCCCACGCTGTTGCTGTCTGTGGCTTTGAATTCGAGGCGGTAGGTGCCGTCAGCGGGTGCGGTCAGATCGAAGTGGAAGGTCTGGAATCCAACGCTGGCGGCATTCATCGTGTCAATCAGATTGCCACCCCAGAAGACCTGGATGCCTGAGTTGCTGGTCTGGCCAGAGCGGGGTGAATAATCGAAATCCAGTGAATAGGTGTTGCCTGCTTTGGCCGTGATTTCGGTAAACAGATTGGCCGCATCACCTGCCACGCGCTCCAGTTCGATGACCTGATTGGTGCTGCCGCCACCCATATAGGTGTTCTGGGTGCCGATCTCCAGCAGTCCTCCGGGGTTATCGGTGTTCCAGTTGCTGCCCAGTCCGGTATTCAGGCTGCTGGCGTTGATGTTGGCCGACCAGCTCGCACCGCCCAATGGCGCACTCTGGAAGTCAGTGGCTGCCGCAATCTGGGTGCCTTGCAGGGACAGATTGGGGGTGTCGGCTACTGCATTGACATTGAACGTCAGGGTGTTCGGGCTGCTGTCGGTGTCGCTACCGCCATTGGCGCTGCCACCGTTGTCGCGGACCTGGAAGGTCAGGCTGCTGTATGGGCTGCCACTGGCATTGACGGCCGGCGTGAAGGTCAGTTTGCCGGCGAGAATGTCGGCTGCCGACACTTCGGTGCTGGCCGTGAGCACGTTGCCATCGAGTGCCAGGGTTCCGGCACTCGGCAGGTTGAGCAGGACGCTGCTGAACAGATCCGCAGGGCTGTCATTGGCATCGGAGAAGCCAAAGTCAGCAATCGTCAGGGTGTAGGAGGTGTCTTCAGCGGTGCTCAGCGTGGCATCGGTACCTGCCGGCGCATCGTTGACCGCGGTGATATTCAGCGTGACGGTATCGGTGTCGCTCTGGGCGCCGCCGCTGCCGGTGTTGCCGAGGTCGTTGGTGGTGATTGTGAGGGTGACCGAGCCGTTGGCATTCGGCGCGGTGGTGTAATTCACCTGGTTGGCGGCGATGAAGGCATTGATATTCGCCGCGCTGCCACTCAGGACCAGCGAACCCGTGCCACTGCCGGCCTCGGTCACACCGGCGCCAGACGTGGCGCTCAGGCTGCCGGCGGGTACGCTCAGGGTCACGCTCAGGCTGGAACTGCCGGCATCCACATCGCTGACCGAGATGCCAGTGATCGGCGAGGCCACGTCCTCGGTAACGGCGATAGAGGCCGGGGCGGTGTTGACCGGCGCATCGTTGACCGCGGTGATATTCAGCGTAACGGTGTCGGTGTCGCTCTTGGCGCCGCCGCTGCCGGTGTTGCCGAGGTCGTTGGTGGTGATCGTCAGGGTGACCGAGCCGTTGGCATTCGGCGCGGTGGTGTAATTCACCTGATTGGCGGCAATGAAGGCGTTGATATCGGCCGCGCTGCCGCTCAGGATCAGCGAACCCGTGCCGCTGCCGGCCACGGTCACACTGGCGCTGGACGTGGCGCTCAGGCTGCCGGCGGGTACGCTGAGCGTGACACTCAGGGAGGCGCTGCCGGCATCGGCATCGCTGATCGAGATTCCGCTCAGCGGCGAGGCGACATCCTCGGTGACGCTGATGGTGGTGGGAACCGTATTGACCGGGGCATCGTTCACCGCGCTGATGTTCACCACCACACTGCCGGTGGCCGAGTTGCGTGCGCCGCCAGTGCCCTGGGCGCCGGTGTTGCCATCGTTCAGCACATAGTCGATGCGCACGGAGGCGGGCGGAGCATCGCTGGTGTTGGCATAGGCAATCCCACGCAGCACGCTGGTGGCCTGGGCTTGCGTCACGCCATCGGCGAAGGTAATGCGCAGGGTGCCGGCATCCAGGGTGGCCGGGTCATAACTGCCGACCAGGGTGCCGCCGAGACGGACTTCACCGCCGCTCAGGGTGAGCGAGCCCGAGCCGCGGAAATCGTCATTGGCATCGGCGCCACCGCGCCGGCTCAGGGTCAGTACCGAGCCCCCGAAGTTGTTCAGTGCCACCAGTTCCGGGTCGGTGAGGGTCGCGTTGTTGTCGAGCACCACAGCGCTGCCGCCTTCCGTGTGGCTGCGCGTGCCGCCGAGCGCGCCGAGACTCGGCGCATCGTTGCTGGAGATAACCGTGAGGTTGAGGGTGTGGCTGACGCTGTCAGTGCCACCCAGGGCTGTGCCGTCACCATCGTTGACGGTGATGCGGATTTGCCGGGTGGTGGTGTCGGGGAGTGCGGACGTATTGCCATAGGCGACGTTTTCAATCAGCACTTCCACGGATTTCGCCGTGGCATTGCCGTTCAGGGCAATGCTCAGCGGAACGCCGCCGGTGCCGCCGCTGAGCGTACCGATCGAGACCGGACCGCTGCCGAAGTTGTAGCGCACGTCGCTGCCGGAGACGCTGATCTGGCCGTTGTTAGTGCCCTGATTGAAGACGGTCAGCTGATCCTGACTGGCGACGCCGTTGAGCAGTGAGACGGTGACCTGGCCGCCGTCGAAGTTGGCCGAGTCGACGTCCGTCAGGGTGACACTGGTGTCCAGGCGGGTGCGGGTGACCGTGGACGATGGCGATTCGGTGTAGGTTCGGCTGCTGGTGATGCCCGACAGCACCGGAGCATCGTTGGTGCCGGTCAGGGTGACGGTCAGCGTACCCGTGCTGCCGTCGGCGCCTTGTACCGTGAGGGTGTCGGTGTAGGTCTGGCCGGCGACAAGGTTGTTCTGCGCGCCGCTGGTGGTGTAGGTCCAGTTGCCGCTGCTGGTGAGGGTGAAGCGGCCAAAACCGCCGCTGCCGAGGGCGTTGCTTTGGGCCACAAAGGACGGCGCCGGGCCGTCGATGTCACTGATGCTCAGCACGCCGGAGGTGGACTGCACGCTGTTGGTTTCCGTCAGCGTGGTGCTGGCCGGGGTGATGACGGAGAGGTCGTTGACCGGCGTGATGTCCAGCGTGGCGCTGCCGGCAACCGAGGCGCTGCCGTCGGTCACGGTGTAGCTGAAGGTAACGCCCGTGTCATCGTTCGGCGCCGGGGTGTAGGTCCAGGTACCGTTGCCGTTGTCGACCAGGTTGCCGTTGCCTGTGGCGATGGTCAGGCCGGTGGCGGTGAGGCCGGGTCCGTCGATGTCACTGGCGTTGGCCAGCAATTCGGCCTGGGTGATCAGGCGGGCACCGCTGTCCTCGGCAATCGCCGCGAGGGTCACCGGGTTGGTGGTCGGGGCATCATTCACCGGGTTGACCCCGAGGCTGACGGTGATCGGCGCGCTGTCGCTCAGGCCGTCAGTGGTTTTGTAGGTGAAGCTGTCGCTGCCCGACCAGTTGGCGTCCGGGGTGAAGGTGAACGAGCCGTTGCTGTTGAAGGTCAGTGTGCCGTTTGCCGGGCCGCTGACCAGAATGGCCGTGAGGCTGGAGGCGCTGCTGTCGATATCGGTGTCGTTGGCCAGCACGCCATTGGCGGCATCCACCACCAGCGGCGTGTCTTCGTCGGTGGTGTAACTGTCGGCAACGGCGACGGGCGCATCGTTGACCGGAGTGATGTTCAGCGTAACGGTATCGCTGTCGCTCTTCGCGCCGCCGCTGCCGGTATTGCCGCCGTCGTCGGTGGTCACCGTCAGGGTGACGGCGCCGTTGGCGTTCAGTGCTGTGTTGTAGCTCACCTGGCTGGCGGCAATGAAGGCGTTGATATCGGCGGCGCTGCCGCTCAGCACCAGCGCGCCCGTGCCGTTGCCGCTGACGTTGACGCCCGCAGCGGAAGTGGCATTCAGGGTGCCGGCCGGTACGCTCAGGGTGACACTCAGGCTGGAACTGCCGGCATCCACATCGCTGACCGAGATGCCGGTGATCGGCGAGGCCACGTCTTCGGTGACGGACAGGGTCGCCGGGGTGCTGTTGACCGGCGCGTCGTTCACCGGATTCACACCGAGGCTGACGGTAATCGGCGCGCTGTCGCTCAGGCCGTCAGTGGTTTTGTAGGTAAAGCTGTCGCTGCCCGACCAGTTGGCGTCCGGGGTGAAGGTGAACGAGCCATCGCTGTTCAGTGTCAGCGTGCCGTTCGCCGGGCCGGTGACGAGGATGGCTGAAAGGCTCGAAGCACTATTGTCGACATCGCTGTCGTTGGCCAGCACGCCATTGGCGGCATCCACCATCAGCGGCGTGTCTTCGTCGGTGGTGTAACTGTCGGCAACGGCGACGGGCGCATCGTTGACCGGGTTGATGGTGACGCTGACAGTGGCCGTGGCACCTTCGGTGTTGGTGTAAGTGAAGCTGTCACTGCCGTTGAAGTTGGCTTTTGGTGTGTAGGTGAGGGTGCCGTCCGGGTTGATGCTGACGGAGCCGTTGGCACCCTGGGTGATGCTGGCTACTGGGCTCTTGGGGCTGTCGATATCGCTGTCATTGGCGAGCACGTCGATGATAACGGCGTTGTCTTCATCCACGGTGACGCTGTCGTTGGCCACCACTGTCGCATCATCGACCGGATTGACGGTAAAGGTGATGGTAGCGCTGGCCGTGTCACCATCCGCATCCTGCGCCACATAGCTGAACTCGATAGTGCCGTTGAAGTTGGCATCTGGCGTAAACGTCATGCTGCCATCAGCAGCGATAGCGATAACGCCGTTGCCGACAGTAATGGATTGGGCTGCGCCGGTAAGGGTTGTGCCATTAATGCTTTGAATCTTCAGGCCGCCATCACTGGCCAGATCATTGGCCAGGAGGTCAAGGCTGATCGAGCCGTCCTCATTGAGGGTGTAGCCATCATCAACGGCCAGTACACCTCGATCCTGGGCTGCCGATGACAAACCGTTATCCTGACCGGCAAATTCTTCGCTTTGGGATTCAGCCGCAAAGCCGAGAGCCTGGGTTGGAAAACCCACTGGAGGGGATAGCTGTTCAGCGGTTTCATCCAGCAATACAAAACTGTGGCCACCGCCTGTGCCACCCGCGCCACCGGCAGCGCCGGCGCCTGCGGCTGTCGCTTCGAGGTTGGCTGTCGGGTCGAAATCGGCACTCAGTGCTTCGGTCAGTTCTGTGCCGGTATTCTGCATCAGGGCTTCGGGAGTGCCTGCGGTCTCATTTGCCTGGATGGGTTCTTCGGCCTTGGCCGGCGAAGAATCGCTCCACTGGGCGTTGCCCTTGACAGCAACGTCACCACCCTCGGTCAGCGCCAGATTGACGGAAGCACTTGGACCGGTCACCAACTGGTCACCTTTGAACAGGCGATCGCCTTCAATGAGTGGGCGCCGAACGCCTTCCGCTGAAATGACTTCGGCCTGGCCAATCATGGATTTAACGATGGCGATAACATTGCTCATGTACGGTGCTCCACGCTCAAGGGCGGCGAGTAATTTATCAAAGGTGTGCTGCTGATAAATTCAGAAATGTGACACAGTTCAATTAAAACAGGATAAATGGCACGCGGCCACTATCTTGACGTCAATAAAAAACCATTCGTCGACTCGACAAAGCGACAGATTACCCGGCATTGGACTGCATGCCTAATCAATAGTGGCATTTTGGTATCTATGTTGTTGAAAGTCGGCTAAGTCGCCATTATCCACTGGCTGACTGAATTAACGTACCTTCTTTATGGCCGCTACCGGCCTCAACCTTCAAGAGTATGCGAGCGTGGAAGTACCCGCCGGACCAGCCCTGTCGAGTCACGATCCTCGAGGTCAGTACGATGACCCGCTTCTGGACAGCCTTCTGACACTCTGTGAGTTCCATCAGAAACCCGCCAGCCGGGCCATGCTGACCACCGGTTTGCCACTGCCGGCCCAGCGCCTGACCGTCGAACTGTTGCCGCGTGCAGCCGCCCGGGCTGGTTTGCAGGGGCGCTTGCTCAGTCGCAGGCTGGAGCAGATTCCGGCCATGGCCTTGCCGGCACTCCTGCTGCTCAATGATGGGCGCTGCGCCATCTTGCTTGGCTGGCTGGAAAATGGACAGGCGCGCTTGCTGCTCAGTGAAAGCGAAGGGGGGGCCGTTGAGGTTGATCGGGCGACATTGACGGCGGACTACTCGGGTGAGGTTTTTTTTGCCCAGCCGCGGCACACCTTCGATCTCACTACCGACGAGTTGATTCCGCGTACGCAGTCCTGGTTTCGCGACACCCTCAAGCGTTCCCGCTGGCTGTATGTGGACGCCATCGCGGCGACCTTGCTGATCAACCTGATCGGCTTGTTTGCCCCGCTGTTCGTGATGAATGTCTACGACCGTGTGGTGCCCAACCAGGCATTTGCCACGCTGTGGGTGCTGGCAATCGGGATTTCGGGGGCCTATCTGTTCGACCTGCTGCTCAAGAGCATGCGCGGTCTGTGTCTTGATCTGGCCGGCAAGAAAACCGACCTGATGGTCTCGGCCACCCTGTTCGAGCGAATTGTTGGTATGTCGATGCGCTTCCGGCCCAAGCGGGTGGGCAGTTTTGCGCAGAATATTCACGAGTTTCAGACGCTGCGCGATTTCATGTCGTCGCTGACGCTGACCAGCCTGATCGACCTGCCGTTTACGCTGCTGATTCTGCTGGTGATTGCCATTCTGGGCGGGCATCTGGTGTGGATACCGATACTGGCATTCCCGTTGGCGCTGGTGTGTGGCTGGCTATTGCAAAAGCCACTGGCGGAAACCATGGAACGCACCATGGCGCTGGCTGCCGAGCGTCAGTCCGGGATGATTGAAACCCTCGCGGCGCTGGATGCGGTGAAGGTCAATAATGCCGAGAGTGATCGCCAGTACAGCTGGGAGCAGACCATCGGCACGCTCAGCCGGCTGGAATTGCGGGTGCGCATGCTGTCCAACCTGGCACTCAACCTGACCCAGCTGATTCAGCAGCTGGCCGGGGTGGTGATGATTGTGGCCGGGGTGTATCTGATCAGCGATGGTCTGCTCAGCATGGGTGGGCTGATTGCCTGCTACATGCTTGGCGGCCGGGCCATGGCTCCACTGGGTCAGTTATCCGGCTTGCTGACGCGTTATCAGCAGGCGCGGGTGAGCATGACGGCCATCAATCAGATGATGGATTTACCGCAGGAGCACGGCGCCGGCGAGCGGCCGCTCAAGCGCAAGGGCCTGCAGGGTGCGATCGAGTGCCGTGAACTGGGGTTCCATTATCCGGAACAGAAGAATCCTGCCTTGCAGGGCATCAACCTGGTGATCCGGCCTGGCGAGAAGATCGGCATTATCGGTCGCAGCGGTTCTGGCAAGAGCTCGCTGGCGAAGTTGCTGGTCGGGCTGTATCAGCACGATTCGGGGAGTTTGCTGGTTGACGGGGTGGATATCAGCCAGCTGGATGTCAGTGATTTGCGCCACAACATCGGTTACGTACCGCAGGATATCCAGTTGTTCAGCGGCACCCTGCGCGACAATCTTATTTCCGGTGCGCGTTATGTCGAGGACCAGCTGATGCTGCAGGCGGCGGAGTTGGCCGGCGTGCACGAGTTTGCCCGCTTGCACCCGCAGGGTTACGAGATGCAGGTGGGTGAGCGCGGTCAGCAACTGTCGGGCGGGCAACGCCAGAACGTCGCCCTGGCACGCGCGCTGCTGCTCAATCCACCGATTTTGTTGCTCGATGAACCGACCAGCTCGATGGACAACACCGGTGAAGAACGTCTGAAGCAGCGTCTGGTGCCGTTTATCGCGACCAAGACCATGCTGCTGGTGACTCACCGGGCGTCGATGCTCAGTCTGGTCGACCGGCTGATTGTGATCGACAAGGGACAGATCATTGCCGATGGCCCCAAAGGCAGTGTCATGGAAGCATTGAAGAGGGGGCAGATCAGTGTCGCTTAAACTTGTGATGAACCGCGTTGGGAATCGCTTGCAGCGTTTTCGGCAGCTTGCCGGGGAGTATTTTGGCAGTGCCGGTACCCTCTCTGATGAACCGCTGCCGGAGGTGCGCAAGGCACTGTTCGAAGATGCGCCGAAAGTGGTGCGGCTGACCATCTGGTCGTTGGTCGGGTTCTTCCTGTTTGCCCTGCTGTGGGCCAGCTTCGCGGTGGTTGATGAGGTCACCCGTGGGGATGGCAAAGCCATACCTTCCTCCAAGTTGCAGAAAGTGCAGAACCTTGAGGGCGGTATCGTCAAAAAGCTGTTTGTCCACGAAGGGCAGGTGGTGAACGTCGGCGACCCGCTGATCCAGCTGGATGACACGCGCTTTTCCTCGAATGTCGGTGAAACCGAGGCCGATCGCCAGGCGCTGATGCTGCGCGTGCAGCGTCTGACATCCGAAAGCGATGGGCGTGCCTTGCAGTTCTCGCCGGATATTGAAAAGAGCTCACCGCAGTTGGTGGCCAACGAACGTGCGCTGTTCGAGAGCCGCCAGCAGCAGCTCAAGGATGAGGTGGCCGGGCTGGAGGAGCAGCTGACCCAACGGCGTCAGGAATTGCGCGAATTCATCGCCAAGCAGGCGCAGTACAGTTCGAGCCTTGACCTGCTGCGCGAAGAAATTGCCATGTCCGAGCCGCTGGTCAAACAGGGCGCCATCTCGCCGGTGGAGATTTTGCGTCTCAAGCGGGCCGAAGTGGAAAGCCGCGGTCAGATGGATTCCACCAGTCTGGCGATTCCGCGGGCGGAATCGGCGATCAAGGAAGTCGAGCGCAAGATCGATGAGACGCGCGGGCGCTTTCGCAGTGAGGCGCTGGCCCAGCTCAACGAAGCACAGACCGAGCTGAACAAGACCCAGGCCACCGGCAAGGCGCTGGAGGACCGGGTGCAGCGCACGCTGGTCACCTCGCCGGTGCGCGGCATCGTCAAGCAATTGCTGGTCAACACCATCGGCGGGGTGATCCAGCCGGGCAGTGATCTGGTGGAGATCGTGCCGCTGGATGACACCTTGCTGATCGAGGCGCGTATCCGTCCGCAGGACATTGCCTTCCTGCATCCGGGGCAGGAGGCGGTGGTCAAATTCACCGCCTATGACTACACCATCTACGGTGGCCTGCCGGGCAAGCTGGAGCAGATCGGAGCCGATACCGTGACCGATGATGAGGGCAACAGTTTTTATCTGATCAAGCTGGGGACCGACCGCAGCACCCTGGGTTCAGGGGAAGATCCGTTGCTGATCATTCCGGGTATGGTCGCGTCGGTGGATATCATTACCGGCAAGAAGTCGGTACTGAGCTATCTGCTCAAGCCGATTCTGCGGGCCAGGGCCGAGGCGCTGCGCGAGCGTTGAACCGCAAGCCGCGAATGCGCGGCGTTTTGCATGGGGCGGCTGAGGCACTGTGTAGGACGGGTTAGGCCAAAGGCCGTAACCCGCCAACCGCCCCAGCGGGGCGGCCAAGGAGATGTCTGGCGACATCTGTGGAGGGTTATGCCGGGCGTCGTCACGTCGGGCGTCGCTACGCCGGGCGTCGTCACGCCGCTCTGCGGCTAACCCACCCTACTCGACAAACAGTTTCTGCACCGCCGAGAAATCCAGCTTGCCTTCGCCGCGCTTGATCATCATGCGATAGAGCTGCAATGCCAGTGCGCCCATCGGCGTGCTGCTGCCGGTGGATTGGGCGGATTCCTGCGCCAGGCCCAGATCCTTGGTCATCAGTTCGGCAGCAAAACCGCCGCTGTAGTCGCGCGAAGCCGGCACATTGTCCATGACGCCGGGCCACGGATTGTACTTCTCCAGCGACCAGTTGCCGCCCGAACTCAGGCGCATGATCTCGGCCAGTGCGGCCGGCTGCAGACCATTGGCCACACCGAGCGCCATAGCCTCGGCGGTGCCGATCATGTGCACGGCGAGCAGCTGGTTGTTGCACACCTTGGCCACCTGGCCGGCGCCTTCGGCTCCAGCGTGGAAAATGTTCTTGCCCATGGCACCGAGCACTTCGCGCGCCCGTTCAAGGGTGGCGGCTGAACCACCGGTCATAAAGGTCAGAGTGCCGGCCGCGGCACCTGCGGTACCGCCGGAGACCGGCGCGTCGAGCATGTCGATACCCAGCTCGGCTGCAGCCTTGTGCACCTTGCGCGCCGAGTCCGGGGCGATGGTTGAACATTCGAGCACCAGGCTGCCGGGAGTGATATAGGCCAGCAGCCCATCCTCGCCCAGGTACAGGCCTTCTACATGGCGGCTGGCCGGCAGCATGGACACCACAACCTGCACGCCCTCAATTGCTTCGCGGGCACTTGCGGCGGCTTTGCCACCGGCATTTACCAGCTGCTCCAGTGCACTGGGCACCAGATCAAAGCCGCTGACGCTATGGCCGGCCTTGACCAGGTTGCAGGCCATCGGCAGGCCCATATGGCCGAGGCCGATAAATGCGATCTTGCTCATTGTTATGCTCCTTCAGGGCAGGGCGATTGATTGGTGCGCGTAGATACTGTTATTCCGATCAGCGCGTAGGGTGGACAACGGCGCAGCCTTGTCCACCAAGGCGTTGCGGTGGATAAGGCTGCGCCGTTTTCCACCCTACGGAAATTTTGCTAATAACGGATCACAGATCAGCCAGCGGATGCGCACCTTCCCAGCTCGGGATGAAGTGCGCTTCGATGACGGCCGGAGCGATATCGGCCACGGACGGCCAGTGCCAGTGCGGCGCGTTATCCTTGTCGATCAGCAGGGCGCGAACGCCTTCGGGGAAGTCCGGATGGCGGCAGCAATTCAGACTCATGGCGTATTCCATGCGGAACACCTCGGCCAGCGACAAGTGCCGGGCGCGGGCGATCTGCTGCCAGACCAGATGCACGGTCATCGGGCTACCCTTGGCCAACGTCTTGGCCGCACGGGCAAGCAGGGCGTCGCTGTCGTTGTGCAAGGCGGTCAATGCCTGCCAGGCGGCAGGGGCGTCGGTCACGTCGAGCAGGTCATCAATACGCGCGCGACGTGGTAGCCATTGGCCTTCCGGCAGCTGCTCACGGGCGACCTGTTGCAGTGCGCGCAGCAGGCTGTTGAGCTGGACCGCCGGTTGTTCCTGCCAGTTGAGCTGCAGCAGGCCACTGAGCAGCTCATCCTGCTGGTCGTCGCGCAGGCAGCGGTCGGCCATGCCCAGATCGAGCGCGTCGCGGGCATTGACTTGCGCCGCACTGAGACCCAGAAACAGGCCGAGCTTGCCCGGCAGACGCGAGAGGAACCAGCTGCCGCCGACATCCGGGAACAGGCCGATGCTGATCTCCGGCATCGACAGACGGCTGGAGGGGGTAACGATGCGAATATTCGCCCCCTGCATCAGACCCATGCCGCCGCCCATCACGTAACCATGGCCCCAGCAGATCAGCGGTTTCGGATAGGTATGAATGCGGTGGTCGAGGCGGTATTCGTCAGCGAAGAAGCGTGCGGCCAGTGGTGGGACTTCGCCGGGGTGGGCGCGACAGGCCTGTACCAGCTGGATCACGTCACCACCGGCGCAGAAGGCTTTCGGCCCGTTGCCGCGCAGCAGCACGCAAGCGATTTTCGGGTCGGTTGCCCAGGCTTTCAGCCTGGCATCCAGGGCTTCGATCATTGGCAAGGAGAGGGCGTTGAGGCTTTTCTCGGCGTCGAGGGTGGCCACGCCGATGCAGGCGCCATGCTGGCCATGCAGTTCTTCGAAAATCACGTTCATTCATATGACCGTAGTAGGGTGGAAAACCGCTCAGCGTTTTCCACCGTGGAAGGAACTGGTGGAAAAGACCTGCGGTCGTTTTCCACCCTACGAATTACTGTCCCCTCGCCCCTTTGGGGATGGGGTGAATCATGCAGCGCATATTGGTATCCGCTATTTGTTCTGCCACTGCGGTTCGCGCTTCTCGAGGAAGGCGTTGACGCCTTCGCGGGTGTCCTGGGCATCGAACAGGTCGACAAAGCGCTCGCGTTCTTCCGGCAACCAGCCATTCGGTCCGCGCTCGCGCGCGCCCTGAATCAGCGGTTTGATGGTGCGTACCGAGACCGGGCTCTGCCGCGCGACCTTGGCCGCCAGCATCAGCGCGGTTCCGCGCGCTTCGCCGGTATCGACGATCTGCTCGATCAGGCCGATGCGCAGCGCGGTGTCGGCGTCCACCCGGTCACCGCAGAGGATCATGCGCTTGGCCCAGCCTTCGCCGACCAGCCAGGCGAGGTTCTGCGTGCCTCCGGCACAGGGCAGCAGACCGACGGCGGCTTCCGGCAGAGCCATCTGTGCCTGCCGCTCGGCGATGCGGATATCACAGGCCAGCGCACACTCCAGTCCGCCGCCCATGGCATAGCCGTTGATCGCGGCGATGGAAACACCGCGGAAATCGCGCAGCGCCTCGAAGGCTTCACCAAAGCGCCGCGCCATCTCGCGGGCGCGGGCCTTGTCGCCGTCGGCGAACAGGTTGAGGTCGGCGCCGGCGCTGAAGAATTTCTGACCCTGACCGGTGATCACTAGCGCGTAGATGTCATCGTCGCGGTTGAGGTGTTCGACCAGTTGCTTGAGGCCGATCAGCGATTCGCGGTCCCAGGTGTTGGCCGGCGGATTGTTGATGGTGACCAGTGCGGTGTGGCCGTGTTTTTCCACGGTCAGTTTGTGGGTCAGATCGAAGCTGCCGGGTTTGTAGATTTCGATGGCGGTGCTCATGGCGTGTCCTCGTCAGTTTGGCTCCCCTCTCCCGTTTGCGGGAGAGGGGCTGGGGGAGAGGGCGGAGTGTGGGCCGGCCCCTCTCCCTAGCCCTCTCCCCGGAGGGGAGAGGGGATAAAAGGCTAAAGCAGATTATCGAGCATACCGCCTTGTTCCAGCAGGCGGCGTGCGGTGATCACCCGCATGATTTCGTTGGTGCCTTCGAGTATCTGATGTACCCGGCTGTCACGCACCCAGCGCTCCAGCGGATAGTCGTTCAGATAGCCGTAGCCGCCGTGCAGTTGCAGGGCCTGGTTGCACAGGTCGAAGCAATGATCGGTGGCAAAACGTTTGGCCATCGCGCAATACAGCGTCGCTTCGGCATGCTGCTGGTCGAGCTTGGACGCGGCCAGCCGCACCATCTGCCGGCTGGCGGTGAGGTCGGTGAACATGTCTGCCAGCTTGAACTGCAGCGCCTGAAACTCCGACAGTGCTTTGCCGAACTGCTTGCGTTCTTCGACATAGCGCAGGCTTTGCTCAAGGGCTGCCTGCGCCGCACCCAGCGAGCAGCTGGCGATGTTCAGGCGGCCGCCGTCGAGACCTTTCATGGCATAGAAAAACCCCTGGCCTTCCGGCCCGATACGGTTGCCGGCGGGGATGCGCACGCCTTCGAAGGTGATCGTGCGCGTGGGTTGTGAACGCCAGCCCATCTTCAGCTCGTTGCGGCCATATTTGACGCCCGGTGTGTCGCCGGGCACCAGGAAGCAGGAAATGCCTTTGGCGCCGTCTTCACCGGTGCGCGCCATGACGATCAGCACATCGCTGCTGCCGGCGCCGGAGATAAAACACTTGCTGCCATCCAGCACATACTCGTCGCCTTCGCGGCGGGCGCGGGTGCGCAAACGTGCGGCGTCAGAGCCGGCGTCTGGTTCGGTCAGGCAATAAGAAGCGAGCAGTTCACCGCTGATCAGTCGCGGCAGCCATTGGCTCTTGAGCGTCTCATCGCCAAAGCAGGCGAGCATGTTGCTGGCCATGTTGTGGATGGTCATGAAGGCTGCGGTGGCTACGCAGCCGGCTGACAATTGCTCAAAAATCAGCGAGCTGGTCAGGCGTGACAGGCCCAGTCCGCCATCTTCTTCACTGATGTACAGGCTGAGAAAGCCCTGCTCGGCAGCGCGCTTTATTACGTCCACCGGAAAATGATGATCGCGGTCCCAGTCGGCGGCATGCGGGGCCAGTTCGGCCGCGGCAAAGGCGCGGGCGCTGTCGACCAGCAGACGTTGTTCTTCGTTCAGTTCGAAATCCATAGTGATTCTTCAAGACCTGCGTAGGGTGGATAACGCTGTTTGCAGCTTATCCACCGTTAAATTCAAAGTGGACAAGGCTGCGCCGTTGTCCACCCTACACATGCGTTTTGACGCCGTTTATTTCAAGGTGATGGTGGTGTTGACCGTGGTGCCGGCGTCGTCTTCATCGAACCAGCGCTGGGTGACGGTCTTGGTCTGGGTATAGAACAGCACCACCTGCTTGCCATACGGGCCGAGGTCGCCCAGTTTGGAGGCGCGCGAGCCGGAGAAGGAGAAAATCGGCACTGGCACCGGGATCGGCACATTGATGCCGACCTGACCGACGTCGATCTCTTCCTGGAATTTGCGTGCCGCGGCGCCGGAGCGGGTGAAGATCGCCGTGCCGTTGCCGTTCGGGTTGGCGTTGATCATGGCGATCGCTTCATCCATGGTCGCCGCGTGCATGATGCTCAGCACCGGGCCGAAGATTTCTTCGCGGTAGATGGTCATGTCCGGGGTCACGCCGGAGAAGATGGTCGGGCCGATAAAGTTGCCGTTCTCGTAACCCGGCACAACCGGGTTGCGGCCGTCCAGTTCGAGGTTCGCGCCTTCGCTGATGCCCTTTTCCACCAGACCGGTGATGCGCTCCAGCGCGGCGCAGGAAACCACCGGGCCGACATCGGTGCCGGGCTCGGTGCCGGCGTTGACCTTCAGGGTCTTGGCGCGCTCGATCAGTTCGGGCAGCCAGGCTTGTGCTTCACCCACCAGGATCACCACCGGCAAGGCCATGCAGCGCTGGCCGGCGGCGCCGAAGGAAGCGCCCAGCAGGTTGTTCAGGGTCTGCTGCTTGTTGGCGTCGGGCATGACGATGCAGTGGTTCTTCGCGCCCATCATGCACTGCGCGCGCTTGCCGTTTTGCGTGGCGCGGTTGTAGACGTGGGTGCCGACCTTGGTCGAGCCGACGAAGGACACCGCCTTGATATCCGGGTGATCGCAGAGCAGGTTCACTGCATCCACGCCGCCATGGATGACGTTCAGCACGCCCGGCGGTATGCCGGCCTGCATCGCCAGTTCCGCCAGACGCATGGTGACCATCGGGTCCTGCTCGGACGGCTTGAGGACGAAGGTGTTGCCGGTGGCGATGGCCATCGGGAACATCCACAGCGGGATCATCGCCGGGAAGTTGAACGGGGTGATGCCGGCGCACACGCCGATCGGTTGCAGCAGGGTGTAGGTGTCGACATCGCCGGCCACGTTGTTGGCCATTTCACCCAGCTGCAGGTTGCCGACGCTGGCCGCGTGCTCGACCACTTCCAGGCCGCGGAATACATCGCCCTCGGCGTCCGGCAGGGTCTTGCCTTGCTCGGCGGTTAGGATGGCCGCCAGCTCCTTCATGTTTTCGCGGATCAGTTGCTGGTACTTGAGAAACACCCGCGCGCGGGCGCCGATTGGCGTCTTGCGCCAGGTCTTGAAGGCTTCCCGGGCGCTGACTACGGCGGCTTCCATCTCCTCGGCGGTGGCAAATGGCACGCGGGCCAGCACCTGCTGGGTCGCCGGGTTGACGATGTCGCGCCATTGGGTGGATCGGGATTCGATGAACTCGCCGTTGATCAACAGCTTTACCGTTGGCACAGAGCGTTGTGTGGTTGTCA
>JACCDZ012075541.1_pt1 | contig 21798 bp, 19 predicted proteins | sample 7449551 | NCBI WGS metagenome assembly JACCDZ01 (sample SAMN15323452, study PRJNA562643) | freshwater metagenome | isolation source: river surface water | place: USA:Blue River Watershed | collected 2017-08-18
TCGAGTCGCTGTTTCTCAATGAAATGATGAAGGCCATGCGCTCGGCCAACCAGGTGTTTGCCGAAGGTAACTTCACCAACAGCAAGGACACCCAGTTCTACGAAGGCATGCACGATCAGCAACTGGCCGTGACCCTGGCCAAGAACCAAGGCATGGGGCTGGCCGATGTGCTGGTGCGGCAGATGTCGAAGATGAAACAGGCCGACAGCCGGCCCAATCCGTTTGCCCAGGTGGCGGCTACCCAGAAGGCCGTGTGGCCAGAGAAGGGCAGTGCGGCCGAGAAGGTATCCGACAGTTCCCGTGATGACTCCAAGCTGCTCAACCAGCGACGTCTGTCGCTGCCCGGCAAACTGACCGATCGCCTGCTGGCCGGCATCGTGCCGCCAGCCGGTGAAGTGGCCGCAAGCGCTGCGGCACAACCGCTGAGTGGCGCTGACTGGGTGCCGGCGCAGGCGTTTGCCGCACCACAGAGCAAGCCGCTCAACGTCGCTGGCAGCGATGCCATCAGTGGCCGGCGTATTGCCCAGCCGCCGCTGGCGCCGGGCAAGGCCGCTTTTGCTTCGCCGGAAGAGTTCGTGGCGACCATGTTGCCCATGGCCGAGGAGGCGGCAGAGAGCCTCGGCATCGACCCACGCTATCTGGTGGCCCAGGCGGCGCTGGAAACCGGCTGGGGCAAGTCGATCATTCGTCAGCAGGACGGCTCGAGCAGCCACAACCTGTTCGGCATCAAATCGCTGGGCGGCTGGGACGGTGAGTCGGCGCGGGTGCTGACCACCGAATACAAGGGCGGCAAGGCTGTTCGCGAGGCCGCTTCCTTCCGGGCCTATGAGTCGTTCGAGCACAGCTTCAAGGACTACGTGAGCTTCCTCAAGGACAACCAGCGTTATCAAGGGGCGCTAGAAAAGGCCGATAACAACCCCGAGGGTTTCGTGCGTGAATTGCAAAAGGCCGGTTATGCCACCGACCCGCAATATGCGCGCAAGATCTCCCAGATCGCCCGGCAGATGCAGGCCTACCAAGCGGTAGCCAGTGCTGATGCCGAGTCCACGCGCGGCTGAGGTGGCACATGGCTGATCTCCTGAACATTGGCCTGTCGGGCCTGTCGGTCAACAAGACGGCGCTGACGGTTACCGGCCATAACATCACCAACGTCAACACGCCTGGATATAGCCGTCAGGATACTGTACAGGCGACGCGAATCCCTCAGTTCAGTGGGTCTGGCTACATTGGCTCTGGTGCGCAGACCGTTGAAATACGCCGGCTGGCGAGCGAGTTTCTGTTCAATCAGTTGCGTAACAGCACCAGTCTGAACAGTGACCTGACTGCCTACCGCGGACAGATCGAGCAGATCGATTCTCTTTTGGCCAACACCCAGACGGGGGTGACTCCGGGCTTGCAGAAGTTCTTTGCGGCCCTGCAGACCGCGTCGGAGGACCCGGCCAATATCCCCGCCCGGCAATTGTTACTGTCCGAAGCACAAGGCCTGGCCAAGCGTTTCAATACGATTTATGACCAGATTGCCAAACAGAATGAAACGATCAATACCCAGCTAGGCGATCAGGTTGATCAGGTCAATCGCCTCGCTGCCGCCATCGGGCGTTACAACGATGCGATTGCCATTGCCAAATCCAATGGGTCTGAACCCAACGATTTGCTGGATGCACGTGAGGAGACGGTTCGTCAGCTGTCTCAGCTGATAGGCGTACAGGTGGTCGAACAGGATGATGCTACGCTGAACATTTTCGTCGGCAGCGGCCAGCCGCTAGTGGTCGGTAACTCATCGGCTACCTTGAGCGCTGTTCCTGGTCTGGCCGATCCCAGTCGTTTCGATATCCTCTTCACCTCCGGGGCATCGGTGCAAAACGTTACGCCGTTGTTGTCCGGAGGGGAAATGGGCGGATTGCTGAAGTTTCGCTCAGACGTGCTGGATAACACCTTCAATTCGTTGGGTCGGCTGGCACTGGCAATAAGCAATGAGGTGAATACCCAGCTGGGGCAGGGGCTTGATCTTCGCGGTCAGGCAGGTGCGGATCTGTTCAAAGATATCAACGACGCTCAGGCGGCGGCTCTGCGTGTGATTGTTCCGCCGGGGAACACGGGTGACGTTGGCGGAGTGCTGAATATCACGGATACCACGCAACTCACGACCAGTGACTATGAACTGGCCATTGAGGCCGGACAGTACCAGCTGCGGCGGCTGTCTGACAGTCAGGTACTTCAGACTGGTGCTGTAGCCACCCTGCCGACGACGCTCAATTTCGATGGCGCAAGCCTGGTAGTGTCCGGCACCACTTTCAACAATGGTGACCGACTGACCATTCAGCCGACGCGTCGTGGTGCTACCGAGATTACTCGTGTACTGGATCAGTCGGATCAACTGGCGCTAGCGGGGGCCGCCAAAGCGGTGGCGACCCTGAACAATCGTGGCACTGGAAAAATCGGTCAGCCGGATCTGGCCTCAGGACCCAGTCCGATTGATCCTGCAGCGCTCTCTGCACAGTTTGGTGCGGGTATTACTCTTTCTTACAACGCTGCGGTTGTGCCGCCGACGCTTACCGGTGGTCTCCCGGCTGGCGTCACGCTGTCCTATATCAATCCGCTGGCGACTGGTCTTACGCCAGGGCAGAGCAACCAGTTACGGCTGCAGATGACCAATGGCAGCGGCACTTATAATTTTGATTTCACACTCAGTGGTGTGCCGCAGCAGGGGGACAGTTTTACCCTGAGTTTTAATGCCAGTGGTGTGTCCAATAACAACAATGCATTGAAGCTTGTGGCGCTGCAGTCAAAAGCCACCATAGAAGTAACCGTTCCCGGCACCACTGGTGTCAGTTTTACCGACGGTTACGGCGATCTGGTCGAGCGGGTGGGCACATTGACCAGCCAGGCCCGTATCGACAATGAAGCGAGTGCCATTGTGCTCAAGCAGGCACAGGACAACCGCGACTCGCTTTCTGGGGTCAGCCTAGACGAAGAGGCCGCCAAGCTGATCCAGTTTCAGCAGTATTATCAAGCATCAGCGCAGATCATTCAGACCGCGCGCAGTCTGTTTGACACCCTGATCAGCACGTTCCGTTAGAGGCCGCCAGCATGAGAATCTCAAGTATCCAGGCATTCAATAACGGTGTTACGGGTATTCAGCGTAATTACAGTAACGTGACCCGTACTCAGGAACAGATCAGTACCGGCAAAAAGATTCTGTCCCCGGCGGATGATCCGGTGGCCTCTGCACGGCTACTGCAGTTAAGCCAGGAAAAGGCCCAGTACGAGCAGTATTCGTCCAATATCACGGCTGCCAAGAACAGCCTGACGCAGGAAGAGTCCATCCTCAATTCTGTGGGTAATGTCTTACACCGTATCCGCGAGCTTGCCGTGCAGGCTGGTAATTCTGCTCAGGACAAGACCGACAAGAGCTCTATAGCAAAGGAACTGGCCGAGCGGGAAAGCGAGTTGCTGAATCTGCTCAACAGTCGCAATGCTCGTGGCGAATACCTATTCTCGGGCAACTTGGGTAAGAACGTGCCTTTCGTTCTGGATCCTTCGACTGGCCAGTATGCCTATCTGGGAGATGAAGGACAGCGGGAAATTCAGATTGCCAGCAGCACCTATTTGCCAATCAATGACAACGGCAAAGTGCTGTTTGAAGATGTTTTCAACGCTAATCGGGTCACGACTAGCAAGGCTCCCAGTGCCAGCACTGCCAGGATCTCTTTGGGGTTGGTTGAGGACAAGCTAGCGTACGATTCAACATTCCCTGATGCGACCCTGACGGCTGCTGATGGGTTCGGCATCCGTTTTATTTCGCCAACAGCTTATGAAATCTTTGATCTCGCGCTACCGGCAGCGGTGCTCAGCACCGGGAGCGTGGACGCAGATGCTACTACCACTGATGTGATCCGTTATGCCGGCGTGCGTGTCTCGATTGATGGGCTGCCGGCGACAGGAGATAGCTTTGCAGTGAACCGCAACCCGGCTGTCGAGAAACGCGGCATGCTGAATGTGGTGGCTGATCTGCGTCGTTCACTGGAACAGGCGCAGGATACTCCGCAAGGTGGACTGGTAATTCGCGATAACGTTGCCGTGGCGTTGACCAATCTGGATGCAGTCCTAGGGCAGGTGCTTCAGGGACGGGGGGAGATTGGCGCACGCCTGAATGTTCTCGAGTCGACGGAGACATTTACCGAGGATGTCAGTCTGATAAACACGTCAGTGCAGTCTGGTCTTCAGGATCTGGATTACGCTGAGGCACTCTCCCGTCTGTCGTTCGAAAGCGTGATTCTGGAAGCTGCTCAGCAGAGTTACGTGAAGATAGCAGGGTTAAGTCTGTTCGAGCAGTTGAGATAACGGCCTGGCTACATGATGCTGGTGCGTATGAGAAGTCAGGCAAAGCCGGATTAAGTGGCGAGTCGAGCCTCGTAAGCCGCTCTTCCAGCTAACGTACTGTTCTGCAAAGAAAAAAGAAACGCAAAAAAAAACCTGGAAAAGCCTAAAGTCAACCCCGGGGCCGCCGATAAGAAAGACGAATGCGAAGTAACTGGGTGCATGTGAAGCCCAAGCGCTCGCAAAGCCCGGTTCTCTTTAGTACCTGCCCTCTGGAGGCAATCATCATGGCCCTTACCGTCAATACCAACGTTGCTTCTCTGAACACCCAGCGCAATCTCAGTGGTTCTGCCAAGGCGCTGGATACCTCTTTGCAGCGCCTGTCTACAGGTTTCCGCATCAACAGCGCAAAAGACGATGCCGCCGGTCTGCAGATTTCCAATCGCCTGACCAGTCAGATCAGTGGTCTTGGAGTTGCTGTCCGAAATGCCAATGATGGTATCTCGCTGGCTCAGACCGCTGAAGGTGCGTTGCAGCAGTCCACTAACCTGCTGCAGCGTATGCGCGATCTGTCGCTGCAGTCTGCAAATGGCTCCAACTCCTCGACTGAACGTCGCGCATTGCAGGATGAGGTGACTCAGCTGCAGGGTGAGTTCAACCGTATCGCAGATACCACCAGTTTCGGTGGTCGCAAGATTCTGGATGGTACCTTCGGTGCTCAACAATTCCAGGTCGGCGCCAACGCCTTTGAAACTATCGATGTGGCATTGGGGAATTTCCGGGCCAGCAACGTAGGCAACAATACCCGTACTCTCTCTGGTACGGCCGCTAACGTTGGTCTTGGCAGGACTACTGCCACTGCTAACTCTGCTGCGGCCAACAACGTGGCTGGCACACTGACGATTAACGGTTCTGCCGGGGCCAGTACCGCCATCAACGTGGCGGGGCTGAGTGCCAAGGGCGTTGCCGATGCGGTGAATGCTCAGGCTGGTGCCACCAACGTGACAGCGGATGCCCGAAATGTGATTTCGCTGGGAACGCTCAGTGCCAGTGGTGAAGTGACCTTCAATCTGAAAGGTTCAAACACCAATGCGGTGACCATTCGGGCAACCGTGACTACCGGTGATCTCAGCGCACTTGCCAGTGAGATTAACTCCAAGAGTGGTCAAACCGGTATCAGCGCCGAGGTTACTCAGGGTGTTGTTAAGATGACCAGTGAGCGTGGGGATGACATCGTTATCGATGATTTCAACCACACCTCAGCTGGCGCTACCGCGGTAATTTCAACCTATGGCTATGATGGCACTGGCACTGCGGTTGATACCACCACCCTGACTCAGGGGGGCACAGACTCCACGCGTGCGATTGGTACCGTCAAGCTGAACAGCAGCAAGTCTTTTACCTCGACTGCAAGTAGCACAGCAGTGGATGCGGCGAACGCTCAGGTCAGCACCTTGGATGCGGTGGATAAAATTGACATTACAACAGCCATTGGTGCTCAAAAGGCTCTGGATGTGCTGGACTCTGCGTTGACTTATATTGATGGTTCTCGTGCGGAGCTCGGTGCGAAGCAAAACCGCTTCGAAAACACCATCTCCAACTTGCAGAACATTGCAGAGAACGCCTCGGCTGCGCGTAGTCGGATTCGCGATACCGATTTTGCTGCCGAAACGTCGGAACTGACCAAGAATCAGATCCTGCAGCAGGCCGGTACCGCCATTCTGGCCCAGGCTAACCAGTTGCCGCAGGCGGTGCTCAGCCTCCTGCAGTAAGGGTTGTGGCTCTGCGTTAGACTGCGGGGGGGGCGCGAAGCGCTTTCCCCCGTCTTGCCATGAGAGGTAAGCCATTATGGATGTCAGTTCCGTCAAGCATTCGCCCGTGGCGAACGTGATCCGCTTGTCACAGGCTGAGGCAGCGCGCTCCGATGCAGCCGATACTGTCCTGCAAAAGGCTGAGCGACCTGTAGAAGCGGCAGAGCTTCCGCCTAAGATGGGTGGCGCTGAAGAGGACCCCGCGCGCGATAAGCTGGAAAATGCTATGTCCTCCATTCAGGAGTTCGTGCAGTCTGTTCGGCGCAATTTGGATTTTCAGCTGGACGATTCATCCGGCAAGGTGGTGGTCAAAGTGACCGATAGCGAGTCTGGTGATGTCATTCGTCAGATTCCCTCTGAAGAAGCGCTGAAACTAGCCGAAAGCCTGGATGAGGTTCGCAGCCTGCTGTTCAAGGCTGAAGCCTGAGGGCCTGCCGTTACGTCGGCACGCTTTTTGATTGCTGAGGCGTTTGTGTGCTTCGGCGTCAATCTATTGGTGAGGTGAGGATCATGGCGGGTATTTCCGGAATCGGTTCGGGCGTTGACATCGATAGCATTGTCGGCGCCATGGTCAGCGCCCAGAAGGCGCCCAAGGAGGCGCAGCTGGCGCGTCTGGAAAAGGCCACCACTACCCGTTTTTCGGCCCTTGGGAAGTTCAAGGGAGCCTTGAGTGAATTGCAGACGGCGCTCAAGGGACTCAATGATCCGAGCCTGTTTCAGAAGCGCACGGCCAGTTCTGCCGACAGTAGTCGGCTGACTGCTGCTGCGACCAAGGATGCTGTGGCAGGCAGCTACCAGATACAGGTCAAGACTCTGGCCAGCAGCAGCAAAGTAGCCAGTGCCTCGGTGGCTGGAGCCTCAACCTCGACTTTTAATGCGGGTCAGTTGACCGTCAGCGTCGGTGGCACGGCTCTGGAAACGGTTGACATAGCCCAAGGCGCTAAGCTGAGCGATATTGCCTCTGCCATCAATGCAAAGCTCGGCAACAAGGGCATTGCTGCTTCGGTAGTAACCGATCCCGGGACAGGGGCGGCGCGCTTGGTTCTGAATTCGAGCAAGACCGGTGATGGTCAAGCGGTTACCCTGCAGGCCAGCGCACCAAGTGCTGCCGGAGCGACTTTTGAACTGGATTCTCTGAGTATCGGGTCGGGCGTTGGTAGTCTCGCTGCTTCGGGGGCTGCTGCTGGTTACATCAGTCAGGCTGGCAACGCCGAGATCGAGATCGATGGTATCGCCTTGCGTCCTTCTGGCAACACGGTTAGTGACGCGATTTCCGGCGTTACGCTGAATCTGCTCAAGGCCGAAGTCGGTGTGACCACAAAGATTACGGTTGCCGAGGACAAGTCCTCTGTCTCTGCTGGTTTGAAGAAGTTTGTCGACAGCTATAACAAACTGATGACTACCGCCAATGAGCTAACCGCTGTGGTGCAGGTGGGGGAGGGTAAGGCGCCCGTCACCGGCGGCCTGGTGGGGGACTCTTCGGTTCGTTCCGTTCTTTCCGGTTTGCGCAATGAGCTAGTGGAGTATGCAGACCAGGATGGCATACGCGTGCTGGCTGATTTGGGTATCACTACCCAGAAGGATGGCACCCTGAAAATCGACGATGCCAAGCTCAATACGGCACTGACTGAGAAATACGATTCTGTGGCGGGTTTCCTGACCGGGGGATCTGGTCTGATGGCTCGGCTGGACTCGATGGTTGAGGGTTTCGTCAAGAGTGGTGGCATTCTCGAGCAGCGGATGAATGGGTTACAAGGCACGCTTAAGTCTGTCGATCTGCAGCGGGTAGAGCTCAATCGGCGTATCGAGCAAGTTCAGGCACGCCTTTATGCGCAGTACAATGCAATGGATTCACTCGTGGGCCAGCTCAATCAGACCAGTGAGCGTCTGACGCAAGCGTTCGCCAGTTTGCCGGGCTTTGTAAAGAAGGATTAATTGGTAAATGAGCAAGAAACCCATCGACACCTACAAACAGGTCAAAACCGCTCAGGAGTTCACTCCGTACCGTACGGTCCAGTTGCTGCTGGATGGTGTGCTGGAGCGCGTTATGTTGGCCCGTCAGGCCCAGCTTGAAGGGGATGTTGAGATTCGAGGTCTTGCTGTGGGTAGCACCATCACCCTTCTGGGCGTGCTGCAGTCAAGCCTGGATAAGCAGCTGGGCGGTGAGATTGCCGAGAACCTTGATGCGCTTTATGACTATATGACCCGCCGACTGGCTGGTGTTGCGCTCGACGATACGCCTCGTAGCTTGGACGAAGTTCAGCAGTTGCTGAGTCAGATCAAGTCTGCTTGGGATGCCATAGGCCCTGAGGTCGAATCTGCTTCTGATGGGGGATGATTCTCTGGTTTAGCGGCTAAAGCCCTGCTCGAAAGTGCCGATACAGATACTGAAGTTAGGCAATTTTCAGCGGAGCGATCATGAACGCAATGGCAGCCCTCAAGCAGTATCAAACTGTCAATACTCAGGTGAGGGTTTCAGATGCCAGTCCTCATCGCTTGATCCAGCTCTTGATGGAAACTGGTCTTTCCCGGTTGGCTCAGGCCAAGGGAGCCATGTTGTATGGGCAGAGCGCGCAGAAGGGGGAGTTGATCAGCAAGGCCATTGGCATTATTGGTGGCCTGCGAGAGGGGCTGGATCTGGAGAGAGGCGGGGAAATTGCTGCCAATCTGGACCGCCTTTACGATTACATGGTGTCGCGCCTTTTCGACGCAAATGTCAGTAATGAGCCTGAGATGCTGGATGAGGTTCATCAGCTGCTGAGTCAGATCAAAGCCGCGTGGGACGCCATAGGTCAATAAGGAGTGTGTCATGACATCTTCTGTGCAGCTCCTTGAGACAACGGAGCTGGCCCTGCGTGATGCGCTTGAGCGTCGTGACTGGCTCGCCATCGGCGAGCTGGATCGGCGCTGCCGCGAGGCGGTGGAGTGCGCAATGGTCGAGCCGCAGGACGCTGAGCTATTGAGCCTGCGTTTGCAGGAGCTACTTGATCTCTACCGCCAACTGGTCGAAGTTTGCCAGCATGAGCAGCAACGTCTGGCAGGGGAGTTGACTCAGCTCAACCAGGGCCGGCAGGGTGCGAAGGTCTATCAGCTGTTTGGCTAATAGCGTCGACCGACTTGACCAGCCATCATGACTGGTCTTTGCTTCAAGTGCTTGTTCCCGTCTTTCAGCGACTTAGCCTCGCTGCCAAAGCATCAAAAAAATCACGCCATTAAATTGACTAATGTCGAGTTTTTGACTTAACTAGTGGCAATGTGCCGCTGTAGTGCTTTTCAAGAGCGCTACAACGCCTTCAGTTTTCCACATGAGTCAGAAAAATAAGATGTGGCGTGAAACCAAGATTCTTCTGATTGACGACGATGCGGATCGCCGTCGTGACCTGAGCGTCATTTTTACCTTCCTAGGCGAAGAGCTGATTTGCAGTGACAGTGCCAACTGGCAAACGCACTGCGAAAGTCAGGAGTCGTTGCGGGGGCTGCTCTGCGTATTGCTGGGAACTATCCAAAGCAAGGGCGGGGCGCTGGAGCTGCTCAAGGAATTGGGCGAGCGTGATGAGTTCCTGCCGGTGTTGCTCTTGGGTGAGCAAGTGCCCAGCGACTGGCCAGAAGATCTACGCCGCCGTGTACTGGCCAGTCTGGAAATGCCGCCGGGGTACAACCAGTTGCTTGATTCGCTGCATCGCGCGCAGGTTTACCGCGAGATGTATGACGAGGCGCGTGAGCGTGGCCGCCAGCGCGAAACCAATCTGTTCCGCAGCCTGGTTGGCACCAGTCGGGCCATCGGTCAGGTGCGGCAGATGATGCAGCAGGTCGCCGATACCGATGCCAGCGTGTTGATCCTGGGTGAGTCGGGTACCGGCAAGGAAGTGGTGGCGCGCAACCTGCACTATCACTCCAAGCGCCGTGAAGGTCCTTTTGTGCCGGTCAACTGCGGTGCCATTCCGGCCGAGCTGCTGGAAAGCGAGCTGTTCGGCCATGAGAAGGGGGCGTTTACCGGTGCCATTACCAGTCGCGCCGGACGCTTCGAGCTTGCCAATGGCGGCACGCTGTTTCTCGACGAGATTGGCGATATGCCGCTGCCCATGCAGGTCAAGCTGCTGCGTGTGCTGCAGGAGCGTACCTTCGAGCGGGTTGGCAGCAACAAGACCCAGAATGTCGATGTGCGCATCATTGCTGCGACCCACAAGAATCTCGAGCAGATGATCGAGCAGGGTACCTTCCGTGAGGATCTGTACTACCGCCTGAATGTCTTCCCGATCGAGATGGCGCCGCTGCGCGAGCGTGCAGAAGATATTCCCCTGCTGATGAACGAACTGATCTCTCGCCTGGAGTTCGAAAAGCGCGGCTCGATTCGTTTTAACTCGGCTGCGATTCTCTCTCTGTGCCGCCATGACTGGCCGGGTAATGTGCGGGAACTGGCAAACCTGGTTGAGCGTATGGCGATCATGCATCCCTATGGCGTGATTGGTGTGGCCGAGCTGCCGAAGAAATTCCGCTATGTCGAGGATGAGGACGAGCAACTGGCCGCTTCGCTGCGCGAAGACATCGAAGAGCGCGCGGCCCTGTCGTCCAGTGTTCCTCAGGGGCTGGTGTCAGGTGCCTTGCTGCCGACCGAGGGTCTGGATCTCAAGGAGTATCTGGGCAATCTGGAGCAGAGTCTGATTCAGCAGGCGCTGGACGATGCAGGTGGGGTGGTGGCGCGTGCGGCCGAGCGTCTGCGCATCCGTCGCACCACTCTGGTGGAGAAAATGCGCAAGTACGGCATGGGGCGTCGCGACGACGAAATGGCCGACGATTTTTAGTCGTCCCCTTAGCTCAGCTCTCCGGAAAAGGCCGAAGGATTGACACATCCTCCGGCCTTTGTTTTTAACTTATTGAAAAATAAAGATAAATTTTTGGGCACGCAGATTGCTATGTCTTGTTGCAACGACCGTCCTTTGACGCACGCGACAAGAGAACACAGGCATGAATGCGCTGGTCACTTCCACTTCAACTCCCGCAGGCCAGGCTCCGGCCGAGCTGGAAAGCCGTGCCAGCCTGGAGCAGGCTTTTGCCCTGTTCAATCAGATGTCCAATCAGCTCAGCGAGTCTTATGGGCTCCTTGAGGCGCGGGTCAATGAGCTGAAGGGCGAGCTGGCCCTGGTCAGTGCCCAGCGGATGCAGGAGTTGGCGGAAAAGGAGCGCCTGGCCAATCGGCTGCTGAGTCTGCTCGATCTGTTGCCGGGTGGCGTGATCGTGATCGACGGTCAGGGTGTGGTGCGCGAGGCTAATCCGGCCGCCTGCCTGCTGCTGGGCAAGCCGCTGGAAGGCATGCTCTGGCGCGAAGTGATCGCCCGCTGCTTTGCGCCGCGCGAGGATGACGGCCACGAAATCTCCCTCAAGGATGGCCGGCGCCTGTCCATTGCCACCCGCTCGCTCAATGGTGAGCCGGGTCAGTTGGTGCTGCTCACCGATCTCACCGAAACCCGACGCCTGCAAGATCAGTTGGCCCGTCACGAGCGCCTGTCTGCTCTGGGGCGGATGGTGGCGTCACTGGCTCATCAGATTCGCACGCCGCTGTCGGCGGCCATGCTGTATGCCAGTCATCTTAGTGAGCAGGCGCTGCCCTTCGAGCAGCAGCAGCGTTTTGCCGGGCGCCTCAAGGAGCGTTTGCACGAGCTGGAGCATCAGGTGCGCGACATGCTGGTGTTTGCCCGTGGTGATCTGCCGCTGCCTGACCGTCTCTCGCCACGACAATTCTTCAGGGCTCTGCGTGAGGCCGCTGAGCCGCATGTCGAGGGCTTAAGTGTGCGCTGGCAGTGTGAAGTGGAGCGCGGCGAGTTGCTGTGTAACCGCGACACCTTGGTCGGAGCTGTGCTCAATCTGATCGAGAACGCGATTCAGGCCGCCGGTACGGCGGTGCGCCTCAAGGTTCACCTTTACGGTCGCGGGAGCAGCCTGCGCCTTTCTATCAGTGACAACGGCGCCGGCATTGATGCGCAGACCCTGGCGCGCCTGGGCGAGCCCTTCTTCACCACCAAGACCACCGGTACCGGTCTCGGTCTGGCGGTGGTCAAGGCTGTGGCGCGGGCGCATAACGGCGAATTGCAGTTGCGCTCGCGTCCGGGGCGCGGCACCTGCGCCACCCTCATTCTGCCGCTGATCCCTGCGGCTCAGACTATTGCTCAGGAGTAATCCGCATGCCTGCCAAAATTTTGCTGGTCGAAGACGACCGCGCCCTGCGTGAAGCCCTGGCCGACACCCTGAGTCTGGGTGGTCATGACTACCGGGCAGTGGACTGCGCCGAAGCGGCGTTGGTTGCTCTGGGCGAGGAGGGCTTCAGCCTGCTGATCAGTGACGTGAACATGCCGGGTATGGATGGTCATGAGTTGCTGGCGCTGGTGCGTCAGCGCTACCCGATGCTGCCGGTGCTGCTGATGACGGCCTACGGCGCCGTGGAGCGGGCGGTACAGGCGATGCGTCTGGGGGCGGCCGATTATCTGGTCAAGCCGTTCGAGCCGAAGGTACTGCTCGAGCTGGTCAACCGTCATGCCCTGGGGCAGCTTGGCAGTAGTGCCAGCGAAGGACCGGTGGCGCTGGAGCCGGCCAGCCGCCAGTTGCTCGATCTGGCTGCGCGGGTGGCGCGCAGTGATTCCACGGTGCTGATCTCGGGCGAGTCCGGTACCGGCAAGGAAGTGCTGGCGCGCTACATCCACCAGCAATCGCCGCGCGCCAGCAAGCCGTTCATTGCCATCAACTGCGCGGCCATCCCGGATAACATGCTTGAGGCGACCCTGTTCGGTCACGAAAAAGGCGCCTTTACCGGGGCGATCGCCAGCGCGCCGGGCAAGTTCGAGCTGGCCGACGGTGGCACCATTCTGCTCGATGAGATTTCCGAGATGCCGCTGGGTTTGCAGGCCAAACTGCTGCGGGTGCTGCAGGAGCGTGAGGTGGAGCGCGTGGGTGCGCGCAAGCCCATCAGTCTGGATATCCGCGTGCTGGCTACCACGAACCGTGATCTGGCTGGGGAGGTGGCTGCCGGTCGCTTCCGTGAAGACCTTTATTATCGGCTGTCGGTTTTCCCGCTGGCGTGGCGTCCGCTGCGTGAGCGTCCCGCCGATATTTTGCCGCTGGCCCAGCGCCTGCTCGGCAAGCACGTCAAAAAAATGAATCATGCTCCGGTCAGTCTCTCCCCGGCGGCACAGCAGGCGCTGGTACAGCATGCCTGGCCAGGCAATGTGCGGGAGCTGGACAACGCACTGCAGCGCGCTTTGATCCTGCAGCAGGGCGGTCTGATTCAGCCTGAGGATCTGTGTCTGCATGCGCCGATCGGCCTTAATCAGGCTGTGCCAGTGCCGCCGCCCGTGCTTCAGGTGGTTTCTGTACCGGTGGCGCCAGTCAGTCACGAGGTCGCGCTGCCGGCCAGTGCTGATGCGGGTGGGCTGGGAGAGGACCTGCGTCGCCGCGAGTTCCAGCTCATCATCGATACCCTGCGTGCCGAGCGCGGTCGCCGCAAGGAAGCTGCAGAGCGGTTGGGTATCAGTCCGCGTACGCTGCGCTACAAGCTGGCGCAGATGCGTGATGCCGGGCTGGACGTAGAAGGTTATCTGTTCGCCAGCTGAGTATCGGCAGTTGGTTGAGAAAAGGCGCGTACCTCCGGGTTCGCGCCTTTTTCATTCGGGCTCAGAGGCTGGCACCCTTGTTGCAATCTCCCTGCTATCGAGTCGCGCAGCGTCAAAAAAATCGCGACTATGGAGGTAGATCATCATGAGTCAGGGTGTCGAGTTCAATCGCCTGATGCTGGAAATGCGAGCCATGCAGATGGATGCCATGGCCCGCCCGAAGCCGGCTGCGGCTACGCAGGAGGCTGGTGCGCCGAGCTTCGCCGAGATGCTGGGCAATGCGGTGAACAAGGTCAGCGAAACGCAGAGTGCCGCCAGCGAGATGGCCAGTGCCTTCGAGATGGGGCAGAAGGGTGTCGACCTGACGGATGTGATGATTGCCTCGCAGAAAGCCAGCGTATCCTTCCAGGCCATGACCCAGGTGCGTAACAAGCTGGTTCAGGCCTATCAAGACATCATGCAGATGCCGGTCTGAGGTGAATCATGGCTGAAGCAGTTGCGGATAACGTACCGGCCAAGATCGATGACGCGGCGGAGAAGAAACCGCTGTTCGGTCTGGTGTTTTTGGAAAATCTCGCCGACATGCCGATGCTGCGGCAGATTGGCCTGCTGGTCGGTCTGGCCGCCAGCGTGGCAATCGGTTTCGCCGTGGTGCTGTGGTCGCAGCAACCGGACTGGCGACCATTGCAGGCCAACCTCGCGGCAGGCGATACAGCGCAGGTGGTTGATGCGCTGACGGCCGCCGATATCGCCTACACCATCGAGCCGAATTCCGGTGCCTTGCTGGTCAAGAACGAGGACCTGGCGCGGGCCCGTCTCAAGCTGGCTGCCGCCGGCGTGGCGCCCAGTGATGGTTCGGTGGGTTTCGAGATTCTCGACAAGGAGCAGGGCCTGGGTTCCAGTCAGTTCATGGAAACCACTCGCTATCGTCGCGGTCTGGAGGGTGAGCTGGGGCGCACCATCAGCAGTCTGAACAACGTCAAGGCGGCTCGCGTGCATCTGGCCATTCCGAAGAGCTCGGTGTTCGTTCGTGATGAGCGCAAGCCCAGTGCTTCGGTACTGGTCGAGGTCTATCCGGGGCGCACGCTGGAGCCGAGTCAGGTGCTGGCGATCGTCAATCTGGTGGCTACGAGCGTGCCGGAGCTGGACAAGTCGCAGGTCACCGTGGTCGATCAGAAGGGCAACCTGCTGTCCGATCAGCAGGAAATGTCTGAGCTGACCATGGCCGGCAAGCAGTTCGACTACAACCGCCGCGTCGAGGGCGTCTTGACTCAGCGCGTGCACAGCATCCTCCAGCCGGTGCTCGGCGAAGGGCGCTACAAGGCTGAAATCTCTGCGGATATCGATTTCAGTGCGGTGGAGTCCACCGCCGAGATGTTCAACCCTGACCAGCCTGCGCTGCGCAGTGAGCAGTTGCTCAAGGAGCAGCGTCAGAGTGGTCTGCCGCCTCAGGGTGTGCCGGGCGCACTGTCCAATCAGCCGCCGGGCGCCGCTGCTGCACCCGAACAGGCAGCTGCCGCTCCGGCACCGCCCGGGCCGATTGCGGCCGGCCAGCCGTTGCTCGATGCCAATGGTCAGCAGGTGATGGATCCGGCCACGGGCCAGCCCATGCTAGCGCCTTACCCGGCCGACAAGCGTGATCAGACCACGCGTAATTTCGAGCTGGACCGGTCGATCAGTTATACCAAGCAGCAGCAGGGCCGCCTCAAGCGTCTGTCGGTGGCGGTGGTGCTGGATGACAAGGTGGCGATCAACGCCGAGACCGGCGAGGTAACCCGTACGCCCTGGGCAGCGGCCGACATCGAGCGTTTCAAGCGTCTGGTGCAGGATGCCGTCGGCTTTGATGCCAGCCGCGGCGACAGTGTCAGCGTGATCAATGCGGCCTTCACCGATCAGCAGGAGGAAATCTTCGAGATTCCCTTCTATTCGCAACCCTGGTTCTGGGACATCATCAAGCAGGTGCTGGGTATCCTGTTCATCCTGGTGCTGGTGTTCGGCGTGCTGCGGCCGGTGCTCAACACCATCATCAGTGGTGGCAAGTCCGGCGAGGCTGGCGCGGCCGGTGGTCGGGGTGGTGATGTGGAGCTCGGTGACATGGGCGGCATCGGTGGCGTTGGTGGTCTGTCCGAGGATCGGGTCAGCCTCGGCGGCCCGGCGAGCATCCTGCTGCCGAGCCCGAGCGAAGGTTACGATGCTCAGTTGAATGCCATTAAGAGCCTGGTTGCTGAAGACCCGGGCCGGGTGGCGCAAGTCGTGAAAGAGTGGATCAACGCCGATGAGTGATAATCGCGCCCCCGCCAAATTGAACAAGGTCGACAAGGCCGCCATTCTGCTGCTCTCGCTGGGCGAGACCGATGCCGCGCAGGTGCTGCGCCACATGGGACCCAAGGAGGTGCAGCGGGTCGGTGTGGCCATGTCGCAGATGCGTAATGTCCAGCGTGAGCAGGTCGAGCAGGTGATGGGGGAGTTCGTCGAGATCGTCGGCGACCAGACCAGCCTGGGGGTCGGGGCCGACACCTACATCCGCAAGATGCTCACCCAGGCGCTGGGTGAGGACAAGGCCAATAACCTGATCGACCGTATCCTGCTCGGTGGCAGCACCAGCGGTCTGGACAGCCTGAAGTGGATGGAGCCGCGCGCGGTGGCCGATGTGATCCGCTACGAGCACCCGCAGATCCAGGCCATCGTGGTGGCCTATCTGGACCCGGACCAGGCAGGCGAAGTGCTCAGTCACTTCGATCACAAGGTGCGTCTGGATATCGTGCTGCGCGTGTCGTCTCTCAATACGGTGCAGCCGGCGGCTCTGAAGGAACTCAACCAGATTCTGGAGAAACAGTTCGCTGGCGGTGCCAACGCCACCCGCACTCAACTGGGCGGGGTCAAGCGCGCGGCGGATATTATGAACTTCCTCGACAGCTCCATCGAAGGCCAGCTGATGGATTCGATCCGTGAGGTCGACGAGGATCTGTCGACGCAGATCGAAGACCTGATGTTCGTCTTTGACAACCTGGCCGATGTCGATGATCGTGGCATTCAGGCGCTGCTGCGCGAGGTTTCTTCCGAGGTGCTGGTGCTGGCGCTGAAGGGGGCCGACGATGCGATCAAGGAAAAGGTCTTCAAGAATATGTCCAAGCGTGCCGCCGAGCTGCTGCGCGACGACCTCGAGGCCCGCGGGCCGGTCAAGGTCAGCGAAGTGGAAGGGGCGCAGAAGGAAATCCTCACCATTGCACGGCGCATGGCCGAGTCCGGCGAGATCGTTCTCGGCGGTGCCGGTGGCGAGGCAATGATCTGATAGCCGGTTGGCAGGCTGTTGTGAACCACGGCCAGACGACGCCGGTAGTTTTTCAGCGGCCTGCTAAGGGGTAGTGATGGCCAACAAGGACTCCTCCGAACTGATTCGCCCGGGCACGGCAGCCTTTGACCGATGGATGTTGCCAAGCTTCGGCGAGAGCGCCCATGTGGTGCCCATCAGCGACGAGCCGCCGCCCGAGGAGGTTTCTGCGTCGTCTGCCGGAGCCGAGGCGCTGCCTGACACTGTGGTGGAGGTGGCTGAAGAATCTGTGCAGCCGCTGACGCTTGAGCAGCTTGAGGCTATCCGTCAGGAAGCCTACAACGATGGTTTTGCTACGGGCGAAAAGGACGGCTTTCATGCCGGTCAGATCAAGGCCCGGCAGGAGGCCGAGGTTGTGCTCGCGGCGCGCGTGGCGCAGCTGGAGCAACTGATGCAGCATCTGCTGGCGCCGATCCAGGAGCAGGATCAGGCCATCGAGGTGGCGCTGGTGCAACTGGTCAGCCAGCTGGCTCAGGAGGTCATCCGCCGCGAGCTGAGTCATGACTCCAGCCAGATTCGCCAGGTGGTGCAAGGAGCGCTCAAGCTGCTGCCGATGGGCGCGCAGAACATCCGCATTCACCTCAATCCGCAGGACTTCGAACAGGTCAAGCAACTGCGCGAGCGGCACGAGGAAAGCTGGCGTCTGTTTGAGGATGAGACGCTGGCGCCCGGTGGTTGTCGTATCGAAACCGAGCACAGCCTGATCGACGCCAGTGTGGAAACGCGTCTGGAACAGGCGCTCAAGCAGCTCTTCGAACAGCAGCGCCAGCAGGCCACGCAGCCGTTGCCGGCGGATATCAGTCTGGATCTGGACAGCCCTGATGCGCCTTGAACGCTCAAGCTTCGCCCAGCGCCTGGCTGGTTACAGTGAGGCGCTGCAACTGCCGGCGCAGCCGGTGGTCGAGGGGCGCTTGCTGCGGATGGTCGGCCTGACTCTGGAGGCTGAAGGGCTGCGCGCCGCCATGGGCAGCCGTTGCCTGGTGATCAATCAGGACGGGCAGCAGGTGGTACAGGTCGAAGCCGAAGTCATGGGCTTTGCCGGCAGCAAGCTGTACCTCATGCCGGTCGGCAGTCTGGTCGGCATTTCCCCGGGTGCCCGCGTGGTCCCCCTGCCGGAAACCGGCAGTCTGCCGATGGGCATGAGCATGCTCGGGCGGGTGCTTGATGGCGCCGGGCGGGCGCTGGATGGCAAGGGGCGGATGAAAGCCGATGACTGGGTGCCGATGGACGGGCCGACCATCAATCCGCTCAAACGCCACCCGATCAGCGAGCCGCTGGATGTCGGTATCCGCTCAATCAACAGCCTGCTGACCATTGGTCGTGGTCAGCGTATCGGCCTGTTCGCCGGTACTGGTGTGGGTAAGTCGGTGCTGCTGGGGATGATGACACGCTTTACCGAGGCCGAGATCATCGTGGTTGGCCTGATCGGCGAGCGGGGGCGCGAGGTCAAGGAGTTCATCGAGCACATTCTCGGCGAGGAAGGTCTCAAGCGTTCGGTGGTGGTGGCTTCGCCGGCGGACGACGCGCCGCTGATGCGCCTGCGGGCCGCCATGTACTGCACGCGGATCGCCGAATATTTCCGCGACAAGGGCAAGAACGTTTTGCTGCTGATGGACTCGCTGACCCGTTTCGCCCAGGCTCAGCGCGAGATTGCCCTGGCCATTGGCGAGCCGCCGGCAACCAAGGGCTATCCGCCCTCGGTATTCGCCAAACTGCCCAAGTTGGTTGAGCGTGCCGGTAACGCGGAGGAGGGTGGCGGCTCGATCACCGCTTTTTACACCGTGCTTTCCGAGGGCGACGATCAGCAGGATCCTATCGCCGATGCCGCGCGCGGCGTACTCGACGGGCACATCGTGTTGTCCCGGCGTCTGGCCGAGGAGGGCCATTATCCGGCCATCGATATCGAAGCCTCGATCAGCCGGGTCATGCCTCAGGTGGTCACGGCAGAGCATCAGCGCGATGCCCAGCGCTTCAAGCAGCTGTGGTCACGTTACCAGCAGAGCCGCGATCTGATCAGCGTGGGTGCCTATGTGGCCGGTGGCGACGCCGACACAGACCTCGCCATTGCCCGTCAGCCGGTGATGGCCGCCTACTTGCGGCAGGCCCTCAACGAGAGCGAGCCGTTGCCGGGCAGCGTGCAGAAGCTGGCGCAGATTCTGCGTCCGGCGACAGGCTGATAGCCAATGGCGCGGGATCGTGCCAGTCGTCTGGCGCCCGTGGTCGACATGGCCCAGCGTGCCGAGCGGGCCGCGGCTGTTCAACTGGCGCGTGCTCAGGCCCAACTGAGCCAGGCTGAGGTCAAGCTTGGCGAACTGGAGCGCTACCGCAGTGATTACCAGCAGCAGTGGCTGCAATCCGGACGACAGGGGGTGAGCGGCCAGTGGCTGATGAATTACCAGCGCTTTCTGTCCCAGCTGGAGCAGGCCATCAGTCAGCAGGCGCAGGCGCTTGCCTGGCATCAGGGCGTAGTGGAAAAAGCGCGGCTGCAGTGGCAGGAACGCTATGCACGCCTGGAGGGCTTGCGTAAGCTGGTCCAGCGTTACCGGGATGAAGCCCGTCTGGCCGAGGACAAGCGCGAGCAGAAGCAGCTTGATGAGCTGGCTCAGCGTCTTTCTCCGGTGCAGCCGTTGTAGGCCTTGAGCTTGCCGGTCTGCTCGCCGACTGCTACATCTTCAGAGAGCGCCCGACAACAATAAGGAGAGCCGCATGGCCATTACTGCTAATTCCTCCGCCGATGGTCAGGAGCTGACTATCTATGTGGAGGGGCGTTTCGACTTCGGCGCCCATCAGGAATTCCGCGATGCCTACGAGCGCATCGACAGCACCCCCCGCCGCTATGTAGTGGACCTGAAAAACACCACCTACCTCGACAGTTCCGCACTGGGCATGCTTCTGCTGCTTCGCGACCATGCCGGTGGTGATCACGCTCAGGTGCGTCTCGCCAACTGCAACGGTGATGTGCGCAAGATTCTCGCGATATCCAATTTCGAGCAGTTGTTCCAGATCGCCTAGGTTTCGCCCGTGAGCGAGCCGCTGACCATCCTGATTGCCGAGGACAGCCCGGCCGACCGGTTGTTGCTGTCGACCATTCTGGTTCGTGAGGGGCATCGTGTGCTGACGGCCGCCAATGGCCAGGAGGCCGTGACGCTGTTCGAACAGGAGCGGCCCGATCTGGTGCTGATGGATGCCATGATGCCGGTCATGGACGGCTTCGAGGCCGCTCGCCAGATCAAGCAGGCCGCAGGGCAGCAACTGGTACCCCTGATCTTCCTGACCTCACTGACAGGCAGTGAAGAGCTGGCGCGCTGTCTGGAGGTCGGCGGCGATGATTTTCTCGCCAAGCCCTATAACCGCCTGATTCTGCAGGCCAAGATCAATGCCATGGCGCGCCTGCGTCGGCTGCAGGCAACGGTGCTGGAACAGCGTGACCTGATTGCCCGGCACAATGAGCACCTGCTCAATGAGCAGCGCGTGGCCAAGGCGGTGTTCGACAAGGTTGCCCATTCGGGCAGTCTTAACGCGGCGAATGTGCGTTACCTGCAATCACCCTTTGCCCTCTTCAATGGCGATCTGTTGCTCGCGGCCTTCAAGCCTTCGGGTGGCATGCATGTGCTGCTCGGCGACTTCACCGGCCATGGCTTGCCGGCAGCGATTGGCGCCATGCCACTGGCTGAGGTGTTCTATGCGATGACGGCCAAGGGTCACAGCATGGCCGAGATCCTTCGCGAGATGAATGCCAAGCTCAAGCGCATCCTGCCGGTCGGGGTGTTTTGCTGCGCGACGATGCTTAATCTCAGTTTCCAGCGGCGTCTGGTGGAGGTGTGGAACGGTGGGCTGCCCGATGGCTATTTGCTGCGCCTGGACGGAGAGCTGCAGTCGCTGCCATCTCGGCACTTGCCGCTGGGCATTCTCTCTGCTAATGCCTTCAATGATGAGTGTGAGGTCTACCCGCTGGAGCTGGGTGAACGCATTGTGCTGCTTTCTGATGGGGTGCTGGAAACCGGCAATCAGTGCGACGAGATGTTCGGTGAACAGCGCTTCATTGAGGTGCTGCGCAGTAATCGCGAGCGCGGGCAGCTGTTCGAGGAAATCCAGCAGGCCCTGACCCGCTTCAATGGCAGTGTGCAGGACGATGTCACGCTGCTTGAGGTGAGCATGGTCGATGGCGCCACTCTGCAGCGCCCCATGCTCGATGCCGATCTGGGAGGCCAGCGCGGGCCGACCGACTGGCGCGCGCAGTATGAGTACCGTGCGCAGACCCTGCGGCATTTCAACCCGCTGCCGCAGCTGATGCAGATGCTGATGGCGGTGGATGGCCTGCGCCTCAGGGGCGGCGCTCTGTATACCGTGCTGGCCGAGCTTTACTCCAATGCCCTGGAACATGGGGTGATGGGCCTTGACTCGGCGATGAAGCAGGGGGCCAGTGGTTTTGCCCGCTACTATCAGGAGCGCAACCGCCGCTTGCAGGAACTTGACGAAGGCTTTGTCTGCTTCAGTATCGACGTCAGTCCTACCGAGCAAGGCGGACGCCTACGCCTGGAAGTCAGCGACAGTGGCAAGGGATTCAAGATGGGGCCGCCTGCGCAGGGCTCTGCGGGCAAGAACAGCCTGTCCGGCCGTGGCATGGCCCTGATTCGCCAATTGGCCGATCACTGTGCCTGGTCGGAGGATGGCAAGCGTGTATGCGTGGAGTTTTACTGGTCTTGCAATGCATAATCGCCGCAGAACGGCTCAA
>JACCDZ010670863.1_pt1 | contig 21797 bp, 17 predicted proteins | sample 7449551 | NCBI WGS metagenome assembly JACCDZ01 (sample SAMN15323452, study PRJNA562643) | freshwater metagenome | isolation source: river surface water | place: USA:Blue River Watershed | collected 2017-08-18
AACGTAGCATCGGGCATGACGGCGGTGTCTCGGACGGTGATTTGCTCGCACAAACAACCTAACCCGTTTCACCGTCCGTCCCTACCTCTTTCCCGCTAATCCGCGATGAACCATAAAAAAGCCCCGGACATGCCGGGGCTTTTTTATGGCAGCACGAACAACATCATTCGTAACGCACTTCCACGATTTCGTACTCGACCAGACCGGCTGGCGTCTGGATACCAACGGAATCGCCTTCCTGCTTGCCTATCAGCCCACGCGCAATGGGGGAGTTGACCGAAATCTTGTTGGCCTTGATGTCAGCCTCGTCATCACCAACGATCTGGTAGGTTTTTGTTTCATCCGTATCAACATTCACGATATCGACGGTGACACCGAAAATAACCTTGCCGGTCTTTGGCATGGCGGTGACATCAATCACCTGCGCATTCGAGAGCTTGCCTTCGATATCCTGAATGCGTCCCTCGACAAAACCCTGCTGTTCACGTGCCGCGTGATACTCGGCATTTTCCTTGAGGTCACCATGTGCCCGCGCTTCGGCAATGGCCGCCGAAATACGCGGACGATCAACCGACTTCAGCTGCTGCAGTTCTTCCTGCAGGGCATCGTGACCTTTCTTGGTCATCGGGAAACGTTGCATCTCAAACAATCTCCTTGTGCAGGTCCTGCAGGCGACGCACGGTGGCAGTCGGCTCGGAACGCAGCGCCAGACACACCGCCTCGGCGCCACTGATGGTGGTGGTGTAGTACACCTTGCCCTGGAGTGCACTGCGGCGAATGCTGAACGAGTCCTGCTGTGCCTGCTTGCCTTCGGTGGTGTTGATGATCAGCGAGATCTCACCGTTCTTGAGCATGTCGACAATATGTGGACGACCTTCGGTCACCTTGTTGACGCGCTTGCAGGCAATACCGGCAGCTTCCAGCTCGCGCTGGGTACCGGAGGTGGCCACCAGCTCGAAACCAAGCGCAGTGAGCTCTCCACCGATCTTGGCCAGATGACTCTTGTCCGTGTCGCGCACGGAAATGAAGGCACGACCACCCGTTGGCAGCTTTTCGTTCGAGCCCAGCACCGCCTTGTGGAAGGCTTCGGCAAAGGTGGCACCCACACCCATTACTTCACCGGTGGACTTCATTTCCGGACCGAGGATCGGATCAACGCCCGGGAACTTGGCGAAGGGGAATACCGCCTCTTTCACGGAGAAATACGGCGGGATGATTTCCTTGGTGAACTTCTGCTCGACCAGCGTCTTGCCGGCCATGCAGCGTGCAGCAATCTTCGCCAGCGACGTGCCGATGCACTTGGACACGAATGGCACGGTGCGCGAGGCACGCGGATTCACTTCGAGCACATAGACGTCTTCGCCCTTGACGGCAAACTGCACGTTCATGAGACCGACCACACCGAGTTCGCGCGCCATGGCAACCGTCTGCTCGCGCATCACATCCTGGATGTGCTGCGGCAGGTTGTAGGGCGGCAGCGAACAGGCGGAGTCGCCGGAGTGAATGCCGGCCTGCTCTATGTGCTGCATGATGGCGCCGATCACGACATCCTTGCCGTCGGACACGGCATCGACGTCGACTTCAATCGCATCATCGAGGAAGCGGTCGAGCAGCACCGGCGAATCGTTGGAGACCTGCACGGCGGTGCGCATGTAGTGGCGCAACTCGTCTTCGTTGAACACGATTTCCATGGCACGGCCGCCGAGCACATAGCTCGGGCGCACCACCAGCGGATAACCGATCTCTGCCGCAAGACGAACACCTTCTTCGGCATTGCGGGCAGTGCGGTTTGGTGGCTGACGCAGATTGAGGCGCTCCACCATCTGCTGGAAACGCTCGCGGTCTTCGGCACGGTCAATGGCATCCGGCGACGTACCAATGATGGGCACCCCGGCGGCTTCCAGCGCACGCGCCAGCTTGAGCGGGGTCTGGCCACCGTACTGCACGATCACGCCAACCGGCTTTTCCAGCGCGGCGATTTCCAGCACGTCTTCCAGTGTCACCGGCTCGAAGAACAGGCGATCAGACGTGTCGTAATCCGTGGAAACGGTTTCCGGGTTGCAGTTGACCATGATGGTTTCATAGCCGTCTTCGCGCATGGCGAGGGCAGCGTGCACACAGCAGTAGTCAAACTCGATGCCCTGACCGATACGGTTGGGGCCGCCACCGAGCACCATGATCTTCTTGCGATCACTCGGATTGGCTTCGCACTCTTCCTCATAGGTCGAGTACATATAGGCCGTGCTGGTGGAGAATTCGGCAGCGCAGGTATCAACGCGCTTGTACACCGGCTTGACGCCCAGCTCCCAGCGTTTCTTGCGCAGCTCTTTTTCCGACACACCGATCAGTGCAGCCAGGCGCGCATCGGAGAAACCCTTGCGCTTGAGGCGCCAGAACGTGTCGCGATCAAAACCGGCAAAACCGATCTGCTTGACGTGCTCTTCTGCCTTGATCAGGTCTTCGATCTGCACGAGGAACCACGGATCAATACCGGAGAGTGCGTAGATTTCATCCACACTCATGCCGAAACGGAAGGCATCGCCAACGTACCAGACACGGTCAGGACCGGGATTGGACAATTCCTTGCGCAGCTTTGCCTCCGGCTCTTCCTGGCCCGGCTGCAGCTTTGGCGAGAATCCGTCAACGCCCACTTCCAGTCCGCGCAGGGCTTTCTGCATGGATTCCTGGAACGTGCGGCCGATGGCCATCACTTCGCCCACGGACTTCATCTGTGTGGTAAGGGTGGCTGCTGCCTGCGGGAATTTTTCGAAATTGAAACGCGGAATCTTGGTGACGACGTAATCGATCGCCGGCTCGAAGGACGCCGGGGTCTTGCCACCGGTGATGTCATTCATGAGCTCGTCGAGCGTATAGCCGACGGCGAGCTTGGCAGCGACCTTGGCAATCGGGAAGCCGGTAGCCTTGGAGGCGAGCGCGGACGAACGCGACACGCGCGGATTCATCTCGATCACCACCATACGGCCTGTGTTCGGGCAGATGCCGAACTGCACGTTGGAGCCGCCGGTTTCCACACCGATCTCGCGCAACACGGCACAGCTCGCGTTACGCATGATCTGGTATTCCTTGTCCGTGAGCGTCTGTGCCGGGGCGACGGTGATGGAGTCGCCGGTGTGCACGCCCATGGCGTCGAAGTTTTCGATCGAGCAGACGATGATGCAGTTGTCGTTGCGGTCACGCACGACTTCCATCTCGTATTCTTTCCAGCCGATCAGCGACTCGTCGATGAGCAGTTCGCGCGTGGGCGACAAATCAAGGCCGCGCTCGCAGATTTCCACGAACTCTTCACGGTTGTAGGCAATGCCGCCGCCACTGCCGCCCATGGTGAAGGACGGACGGATGATGGCCGGGTAGCCGGTCGTTTCCAGCACGGCAAAGGCTTCTTCCATGCTGTGGGCGATGCCGGCACGCGGGCACTCGAGGCCGATACGGCGCATGGCCTGGTCGAAGAGCTTGCGGTCTTCGGCCATGCGGATGGCTTCCTTGGACGCACCGATCAGTGCGCAACCGAACTTTTCCAGCACGCCGTGCTTGTCGAGGTCGAGCGCACAGTTAAGCGCTGTCTGGCCACCCATGGTCGGCAGCACGGCATCGGGACGTTCCTTCTCGATGATGCGGGCCACGGTTTGCCAGGTAATGGGCTCGATATAGGTGGAGTCCGCCATCACCGGGTCGGTCATGATGGTGGCCGGATTGGAGTTCACCAGAATGACGCGGTAGCCCTCTTCGCGCAGGGCCTTGCAGGCCTGGGCGCCGGAATAGTCGAACTCGCAGGCCTGGCCGATGACGATGGGGCCGGCGCCGATAATCAGGATGCTTTTGATGTCAGTACGTTTTGGCATGGTGAACTCTTACTTCTTCCGGGCCTGCATCAATTCGATGAAGTGGTCAAACAGGGGCGAGGCATCGTGCGGGCCGGGGCTGGCTTCGGGGTGACCCTGGAAGCTGAAGGCCGGCTTGTCGGTACGGTGGATGCCCTGGTTGGTGCCGTCGAACAGGGAACGGTGCGTCACCCGCAGATTGGCTGGCAGTGTCTTTTCATCCACGGCAAAACCGTGGTTCTGCGAGGTGATCATTACGGTACCGGCTTCGATGTTCTGCACCGGGTGGTTGGCGCCATGGTGGCCATGACCCATTTTCAGGGTCTGGGCACCGGATGCCAGCGCCAGCAACTGGTGACCCAGGCAGATACCGAACACCGGGGTATCGGTCTTGAGGAACTCGCCGATCGCCGTGATGGCGTAATCACAGGGGGCGGGATCGCCAGGGCCGTTGGACAGGAAAATACCGTCCGGGTTCATGGCCTGCACAGTGGCGGCATCGGTCTGGGCCGGCACCACGGTGACGTCACAGCCGCGATCCACCAGCATGCGCAGGATGTTCAGCTTGACGCCGAAGTCATAGGCCACGACCTTGAAGGTTGCAGGTGCGGTCGGGGTCACATGCCCCTTGCCCAGTACCCAGCTGCCTTCGGTCCACGGATAGGCCTGCTTCGTGGAAACCACCTTGGCCAGATCCATGCCCTTGAGGCCGGGGAAGGCACTGGCGGCGGCCAGCGCAGCGGCCTCGTCAATGGCATCGCCGGCGATGATGGCGCCGTTCTGGGCACCCTTCTCGCGCAGGATGCGGGTCAGGCGGCGGGTATCAATGTCGGCAATGCCGATGATGTTGCGGCGCTTGAGGTAGTCGGACAGCGATTCCTGCGAGCGGAAGTTGCTCGCGATCATGCTCAGGTCACGAATGACCAGGCCTGCCGCCCAGATTTCCGTAGCCTCTTCGTCTTCCGCATTCATGCCGGTATTGCCGATGTGCGGATAGGTCAGGGTCACGATCTGGCGGCAGTAGGAGGGATCCGTCAGGATTTCCTGGTAGCCGGTCATGGCGGTATTGAAGACGACTTCACCACTGGTGAGGCCATCGGCACCGATGGATATCCCCCGGAAGACGCTGCCGTCTTGCAGGACGAGAATGGCGGGCTTGCTCAAAACCTACCTCCGAAGAAGGAATGCTGGCGGAATGCACTTGTAAAAAAGCGAGAAAGAGGAACTCCTTCTCGCTTTTCTAATAATGAGGGTACCGGAATCTGCACTGGTCTCGGTGACGCAGCACAGCAGGCACAAGTTGAGGCGGAATTGTACGGAAAGGGGGCATTTTTGTCCAACCGCTATTGCTGCATGCCGACCGCCTGACTGGTCACGGCTACCACACACCCCGGCATTGCCACCGGTCAGCAGGGAAACCCTTGTGACCCGCAAGTATCCTGTGATGCGATTCACATATCAGAACAACACACCAGATCAGCGCCCCGGAACAACAGACCAAAACAAGAAGCCGCCACTGTTGGCGAGCCACCCAAGGTACCGGCATGGAACAGTCCCAAATCGACACCCTGCGCCAGCTGCTCGACAACCGTGGCCTGCACCTGCGCTTCCCCGACCCGCTGGAGGGCGAGTTTCAGCAGGACTACACCCTGCGCTACCACAGCCACATGATCATTTCAGGCCTGCTCGGGGTACTGGCGATCCTGGGCTGCGGCGTGATCGACCCGTTCTGGATGCCCGAGCAGTCAAGCGAACTGTGGCAGATCCGGATCATGACGGCCGTGCCCGTCCTGATCGTGCTCATGATCAGCAAGACCCGCCTGGCCATGGCTCACATGCAACCCATCGTGGCGTTTTGTGCCTGCCTGTTCGTGGCTTGCGTGGTTGGCCTGTCGCTGAAGTCGATTGTGCCCTTCAACTATTTCTATGCCGGCAGCATCACCATGGTCATGCTGGTGGTGTTTGTGCTGACCCGCCTGCAGTTTGTATGGGGCTGCATTGCGGCCGTGGTCATGCTGGCAATTGTGAACATCGGTTATGTGCATGTCGGCAATGCCGACCTCAAGATGATCGTTGCCGTGAACTTCATTGCCGTCTCATCAGCCATCTTCTCGCTGCTGGGCACCTTTCTGGTTGAACGCAGCCTGCGCCAGAACTACCTGCAGTCCCGTCTGCTGTCGTTCGAGAACAGTGACCTGGGTGAGGCCAACCTACGTCTGCAGTACATGACCGCCATTGACGGACTCACCCAAATTGCCAACCGGCGCAGCCTCGACACCACGCTGGGCACCGAGTGGCAACGCGCCATGCGCAAGCAGGAGCCGCTGGGCGTGGTCATGATCGATGTCGATCACTTCAAGCTCTATAACGACACCTATGGCCACCAGGCTGGCGACGAATGCCTGCGTGAAGTGGCAGGCACCCTGAAGGATTTCACGCGGCGCCCGGGCGATCTGGCGGCACGCTACGGTGGCGAGGAGTTTGTATTGATCCTGACCAACAACACCCCGCAGCAGGCGCGCATTGTTGCAGAGCGTGTGCGTGACAAGATCCTTGCACTGGGCATTCCCAACCAGCGCTCCAGCCACGGCAACGTAACCGCCAGCCTGGGGGTTGCCAGCATGATCCCGACGGCCCAGGCCACCGGGCCGGAAGTCCTGCTGCTGGCCGCTGACCAGGCCCTGTATCGCGCCAAAAGAACGGGCCGTAACCGCGTCGCGGTGGATGGTGAACCCGACGACACGCAGAGCGTCGCCTGACCGGCTCTGCGCCGCTCACCGGCAAATAAAAAACCGGCCATTGCGGCCGGTTTTTTATGTGAACAATGACTGCATCAGCGCAGCTTCAATACATCACGCATGTCAAACAGACCGGCCGGCTGCTGCTGCACCCAGCATGCGGCGCGTACGGCACCGTTGGCAAAATTCATGCGACTGGTCGCCACGTGACGGATTTCCACGCGTTCGCCTTCGCCGATGAACATGACATTGTGATCGCCCACGATGTCACCACCACGAATGGTCTGGAAGCCGATGGTTTCGCGCGCACGCGGACCGGTATGGCCGTGACGCTCGTACACCGCCACTTCCTTGAGATCACGGCCGAGCGCACCGGCCACCGCCTCGCCCATCATCAATGCCGTGCCCGAAGGGGCATCGACCTTGTGCCGGTGGTGGGCCTCGATGATCTCGATGTCCACCGTGTCACCAAAGGTTTGTGCCGCCAGCTCCAGCAGCCGCAGGGAAACATTCACGCCAATGGAGTAATTACCGGAATACACCACGCCGGTTCTGGCTGCTGCGGCCTGCACCAGCGCCTTCTGGGCGTCATCAAGACCGGTGGTGCCGATGACGATCCGCTTGCCGTGCTGCTGGCACACCTCAAGATTGGCGATGGTGGCGGCAGGAATGGTGAAGTCGATGAGCACATCGAAATCGTTTACTGCGGCAGCAAGGCTGTCGGTCACAGCGACGCCCAGTGCACCAACCCCGGCCAGTTCACCGGCATCGGCGCCCAGCAGGGAGGAACCGGGACGCTCGATGGCAGCCGCCAGCGTTGCGCCTTCTTGCGCACAGACTGCCTGTACAAGGGCTCTGCCCATGCGGCCGCCAGCGCCACTGATAGCAATACGGGTCATCTCGTCATCCTCGAAATGGTGTCGACCGGAATGGCGGCATTGTAGGGAGTGTGGCGGGCGGGCACCAGCACCGGTGCCGCCAGAAACAGGAAAGCCGGGCCACCCTTGCGGAGCAGCCCGGCTTCCTGTGTCCCGCCTCAGTGCCTACTTCTCACCAAAGATGTTGATGACCGACTCGAACCACGAACTCTTCTTGGGCGAGTGCTTGCCGTCTTCTGCATCCATTTCCTGCTGGAACTCGCGCAGCAGCTCTTTCTGGCGCTTGCTCAGATGCACCGGTGTTTCCACCGTGACACGGCAGATCAGGTCGCCGGGACCGCCACCACGCACCGGGCTCACGCCCTTGCCGCGCAGACGGAACGGCTTGCCGGTCTGGGTGCCTTCCGGGATCTTGAGCTTGACGCGCCCGTCCAGCGTTGGCACTTCCAGCTCGCCACCCAGCGCAGCATCGGCATAGGAAATCGGCACTTCGCAATACAGGTCGGCACCGTCGCGTTCGAAAATCTTGTGGTCACGCACCTGCACCTGCACGTACAGGTCGCCGGCCGGCGCACCATTGGCACCCGCCTGGCCTTCGCCAGTGAGGCGAATGCGGTCACCGGTATCAACACCAGCGGGAATCTTTACATCCAGGGTTTTGCTTTTCTCGACACGCCCTTGCCCTAGACAGGAGTTGCAGGGGTCCTTGATGGTCTTGCCGCGACCACGACAGGTCGGGCAGGTTTGCGCCATCGAGAAAAAGCCCTGCTGCACGCGCACCTGACCCTGGCCGCCACAGGTGCGGCAGGTGTCGACACTGGTGCCCTTTTTTGCACCGGTGCCGTCACAGGTTTCGCAGGCAACCAGGGTTGGCACACGAATCTGCACCTTGGCGCCGCGCACGGCTTCTTCCAGGTCCAGCTCCAGCGTATAACGCAGGTCTGCGCCACGACTGCTGCGCTGACCGCCGCGTCCGCCACCACCAAAAATATCGCCGAACACGTCGCCGAAAATATCGGAGAAGCCGGCACCGCCGCCACCAAAGCCACCGCCACCCATGCTGGGATCGACGCCGGCATGGCCATGACGGTCATAGGCTGCGCGCTTGTCCTCGTCGGAAAGAATCTCGTAGGCCTCGTTGGCCTCCTTGAATTTTTCCTCGGCAGACTTGTCATCCGGATTACGGTCCGGATGGTGCTTCATGGCGAGCTTGCGGTAGGCCTTCTTGATCTCGTCAGCCGACGCGGTCTTCGCCACACCAAGCACTTCGTAAAAATCCCGTTTCGCCATTGCTATCACTCATTAAATCAAGACTTGAACGAATTAACCCACTCTGGCCTGGAAACCCTGTTAAAAACAGCCAGAAAATCTTCGAAACCAATGCCCTCAAGCAAATATCCGAGCCCTTGATACAAGTATTCTGGATCAGTCACAATCCGAGGAAAGTCAAGCAATGTACAAGGCAGTGAGTATTTCACAACCGTTCTCATTAAATTAAAAAATGAAACTGCCGTACTGACCTCCTGCTGCTCTCGATTGCTCGCCAGAAACAATCCCCCACCATCACCGCCAAGCAAACTAACCCGCTCGCGACTTGATGCCACATCCCCGAGGTGGCGAAGAGGAATCAAAACATGCTCAATCAGAACATCGCCCCTGACACATGCAGACTCAAGCGAATCCGAGATAAGTGGCGACTTGATGATATAGGGATTGGACAAGGGAGAGCTCTTATGGGCAAACTTGTAAATCCCCATTTCCAAACCCGCATGACTCGTACCATCAAGCTCATGGCATTGCGCCGAAGAAAAACCCGTGTCATACCCCAACTCAGTCAGCAAGACCACCAGAAAAGTAGTGCCAGACCGGCCCGGCCCGGTAATTAAAACCTTTCCATTTTCAGCCGCAGGTGAGCGCAATATTCTTTTGGTCATTCTGACAATCCAAAGATACTTAATACGCAAGAAAGAAGGGCCAGCAGTAGCTGGCCCGTGACAGGAATTACTTCTTGTCGTCCTTCACTTCCTCGAACTCGGCATCAACGACACCATCATCGGCTGCACCGGACTGCTGTGCACCCGCCTCGGCACCGCCGGCTGCCTGTGCCTGTTCGGCATAGGCTTTCTGCATCAGCGGCATGGAGGCCTGCGACAGGGCTTCGGTCTTGGCCGTGATGGCTTCGTGATCGTTGCCCTGGATGGCTTCTTCCAGTTCCTTGATGGCGGCTTCGATCGAGGTCTTTTCTTCCTCGGTGGCCTTGTCAGCAAGATCGGTCAGCGCCTTCTTCGTGGCGTGCACCAGCTGGTCGGCGCCGTTACGGGCGTTGACGAGCTCGGTGAACTTGCGGTCTTCCTCGGCATTGGCCTCGGCATCACGCACCATCTGCTGGATTTCTTCATCGGTCAGGCCGGAGTTGGCCTTGATCACGATGCGCTGTTCCTTGCCGGTGGCCTTGTCTTTTGCACCAACGTGCAGGATGCCGTTGGCATCGATATCAAAAGTCACTTCGATCTGCGGCATGCCGCGCGGTGCCGGCGGAATTTCGCTGAGGTCAAAGCGGCCCAGCGACTTGTTCTGCGAGGCCTGCTTGCGCTCACCCTGCAACACGTGAATGGTCACAGCGTTCTGGTTGTCATCGGCAGTGGAGAACACCTGCGATTTCTTGGTCGGAATGGTGGTGTTCTTTTCGATCACGACGGTGGACACGCCACCCATGGTTTCGATACCGAGCGACAGCGGTGTCACGTCAAGCAGCAGCACATCCTTCACGTCACCGGAGAGCACGGCCGCCTGATAGGCAGCGCCGATGGCCACGGCTTCGTCCGGGTTCACGTCACGACGCGGTTCCTGACCGAAGAACTCCTTTACCTTGTCCATCACCATCGGCATGCGGGTCTGGCCGCCGACGAGAATCACGTCACCGATATCGGACACTTTCAGGCCGGCATCGGCCAGTGCCACCTTGCACGGCTCGATGGTGCGGGCGACGAGTTCTTCCACCAGCGCTTCCAGCTTGGCACGGGTCACCTTGATGGCAAGGTGCTTGGGGCCTGTCGCATCGGCAGTGATGTACGGCAGGTTCACTTCGGTCTGCTGGGCAGTGGACAGCTCGATCTTCGCTTTTTCTGCCGCTTCTTTCAGACGCTGCAGGGCGAGCGGATCGTTGTGCAGGTCGATGCCCTGCTCTTTCTTGAATTCGTCGGCCAGATAGTCGATCAGCTTGAGGTCGAAGTCTTCGCCACCGAGGAAGGTGTCACCGTTGGTGGACAGCACTTCGAACTGGTGCTCGCCTTCGATTTCGGCGATTTCGATGATGGACACGTCGAAGGTGCCGCCGCCAAGGTCATACACGGCAATCTTGCGGTCGCCTTCCTTCTTGTCCATGCCGAAGGCAAGGGCAGCAGCGGTTGGTTCATTGATGATGCGCTTGACGTCGAGACCGGCAATGCGGCCGGCATCCTTGGTGGCCTGGCGCTGGGAATCATTGAAGTAGGCCGGCACGGTGATCACGGCTTCGGTCACCGGCTCGCCGAGATAATCTTCGGCGGTCTTCTTCATTTTCTTCAGCACTTCGGCAGAAATCTGTGGCGGCGCCTTGCGGTCACCCTTCACGTCCACCCAGGCGTCGCCGTTGTCGGCGGCCACAATTGCGTAGGGCACCATCTTGATGTCTTTCTGCACGACATCGTCCTTGAACTTGCGGCCGATCAGGCGCTTCACCGCAAACAGGGTGTTCTTGGGGTTGGTCACGGCCTGACGCTTGGCGCCGGCACCAACCAACACTTCGTTGTCGGTGTAGGCGACGATGGATGGCGTGGTGCGCGCGCCTTCTGCGTTTTCAATAACCTTGACCTTGTCGCCTTCCATGATGGCGACGCAGGAATTGGTGGTGCCGAGGTCGATACCGATAATCTTGCCCATGATGCTCTCCGCTAATGTGGTCGGGGGCGCCGGCTGATGCCTGCCCCGTCTTTCCGGTTCAGTTCGTGGCGGTGTTCCGCCCTGAGTGCCGATATGGCGATGGCCTTACAGATTTCAAGGCCATTCAGAAATTTCCTGGCCTCAGCCTGCCGTGGCGACCACGACAATGGCCGGGCGCAACAGACGCCCAGACAGGGTGTAACCCTTGGCGAGGACTGCCGAGACGGTATTGGGCGCTGCCGTGGTCGACGGCTGCATGGACACGGCCTGGTGCAACTCGGGATTGAAGGTCTCTCCCATCGGGTTGATGGCCTCCACCGAAAAACGACGCAGTACATCGGTCAGCTGCTTGTGCGTGAGTGCCACACCTTCCAGCAGGCCTCGGGTGGCCTCGTTGTCATCCGAGCAGGATTCCAGGGCACGCTCAAGGTTGTCGACGACATCGAGCAGGCTGCCGGCAAATTTTTCGAGGGCAAACTTGTGGGCATTGCTGACGTCGCGCTCTGCGCGCTTGTGGATGTTCTGGATCTCGGCCTGTGCGCGCAACTGGGTGTCGCGCACGGTGTTTTCGAGTTCGGCGACGCGGGCCGCAAGGTCCAGCTCGGGAGATTCTGCCGGGGCAGCCGTCTCTGCGTTTTCGGGAACGGCCTGGGTGGATTCGGGTTGTTCGTGCTCTGACATGACAGCCTCAGATCTGCGGAAAATGGAAAACCGCACGTTATCTGGGGTTAACTCCCCTCATTTCAAGGGTTGTCCGAGGAGGAAAGTGCCCGCGACAGTGCCCGGGCAGTCACCTCGACCAGCGGAATCACCCGCTGGTAGGCCATGCGGGTAGGGCCGATGACGGCCAGACGGCCCAGCACCCGGCCATTAGCCGCGTACGGCGCCGTGACCAGGGTCAGATCCTCGAACGGGGCATAGCCCGACTCGTCACCGATATAGATCTCGACGCCCTCGCTCTGCTGGCAACGATCCAGCAGGTGCAGGATGTCGCGCTTGGCGGTAAAGGCTGTGAACAGCTCCTGCAACCGGTCAACCCCGCCCGTCCCGGCCAGCGACAACAGGCTGGCTTCGCCGGTCAGGACATAATCGCCCGTCGGTCGCGGTGCAAAGGCGCGCTCGGCCAGCTCGACCGTGCTGCGCAGCATGGCATCCAGACGCAGACGATCATCCTGCAGGCCATGCAGCAGGCTGCTGGTGATGTCGGCCAGGCTCTTGCCGGTAAAATGCCGGTTCAGGTAGTTGGAGGTCTGCACCAGCTCTTCATCAGTAAATACTCGCTCACCCTGAATCAGCTGATTCTGCACATCACCGTTGGCACACACCACAATCGCCAACAGGCGGCGCTCATCCAGACGCACAAACTCGATATGGCGCAGATCGGCCAGGTCGCGCCGCGGCACCATCACCAGCCCGGCATGACGGGTGAGCTCCGCCAGACTCTGCGCCGCCTTTTCCACCAGCTCGCGGGGGGACTGTCCCTTGTGCAGGCCACCCTCCAGCGCGCTGACGGCATCATCGGTCAGCACCTCCGTGGTCAGCAGCCGGTCCACAAAGAGACGATAGCCCTGCTGCGTCGGCACCCTCCCTGCCGAGGTATGGGGCGACGCCAGCAGGCCCCGCTCCTCGAGGGAGGCCATGACATTACGCACCGTCGCCGGCGACAGCGGGAGGTCTGCCGCCTGCAGCAACTGGCGGGACGCAACGGGCTGGCCATCGCGGATGTAACACTCGACGAGTGTCTTGAAGAGCAGTTGGGATCGATCCATGGCTTGTTTATATACACCCGGGCGGCCGATGTTAAGTCATCTTCAGGGTGACTTATAAAGATCACAGGCATGGCCTATGATACTGTCATTACGGACAGCCGGCCCCGCCATGCTCAACCATCTCAAGATTCGTGATTTTGCCATTGTCGCCAGCCTGGAACTGGATTTCCGTGCCGGCTTTACCGTCATTACCGGCGAGACCGGTGCCGGCAAATCCATCCTCATGGATGCCCTGGGCCTTTGCCTGGGCGACCGCGCGGAGGCCGGACTGGTCCGGGCCGGGGCCGAGCGCGCCGAAGTCAGCGCCGGCTTTGGCATCAGTCGTCATGCCGAAGCACAGGAATGGCTGCGCGAGCGCGAGCTGGACGGTTCGCCAGATGACAGCCAGGAATGCTGGCTGCGCCGCACCATCAGTGCCGACGGCCGCTCACGCGCCTGGATCAATGGCAGCCCCGCCACTCTGGCCGACGTCAAGGCGCTGGGCGAAATGCTTATCGACATTCACAGCCAGCACGAACACCAGTCGCTGCTGAAAAAGGACAATCACCGCGCCCTGCTGGATGGCTGCGCCGGTCTCACAGGCGAGGCCAGGGCACTGGCCGGCCTCTGGCAGCAATGGCAGCGGGCGGCAAAGGAGCTGTCCACCCTTACCCGGGAAGGGGACCGCCAGCGCGAACGGCTTGAACTCGTCACACACCAGCTCGACGAGCTCGACAAGCTTGGCCTTGCCGAGGGCGACTATGAAAAGCTGGAGCAGGAACACGATGCGCTTGCCAATCTGGGCACCCTGCTGCAGAACGGCGACAGTGCCCTGGACCGGCTGACCGAGAACGACAGTGACAATGCCGCCCGTTGCGTGCAGCAGGCTTTGAAGGCCCTGGAGGGTGAACGTGGTCGCCACCCGAAACTGGATGTCGTCGCCGAACTGCTGGACTCGGCACTGATCCAGATACGCGAAGGCGCAAGCTCGCTGCGACACTACCTAGACAGCCTTGATGCCGACCCGGCACGACTGACGATGCTGGAGGACCGGCTGGCTGCTGTGCACCAGCTGGCGCGCAAACATCGCGTTACCCCCGCCGGACTGCCGGAGCTGCAAGCGGCACTGGCAACCGAGCTGGCACAGCTGCAGCGGTCCCAGGACCTGGAGGCGCTGACCCGGGAAGTGGCTGCGCTGGAAAAAAACTACCAGACCGCCGCCGCCACCTTGCGTGCGGCGCGACAGAAGGCCGCGACCACCCTCGGGACCGATGTCATGGCCCGCCTGAAAATGCTGGGCATGACCAACGCCCGTTTCGAGGTGGCACTCAGCGCGCTGGAGAAACCCGCCGCGCATGGCCTGGACGATATCGAATTCCTGATCAGCGCAAACCCCGGTCAACCGCTACGCCCGCTGGCCAAGGTGGCATCGGGCGGCGAGCTCTCGCGTGTCTCGCTCGCCATTCAGGTGGTGAACGCCAAACACTCCCCCGTGCCTGCCATGGTGTTTGATGAAGTCGACGTCGGCATTGGCGGTGGCATTGCCGAAGTGGTCGGCCGCCTGCTGCGCGAGCTGGGCGACTACGCACAGGTGTTTTCCATCACGCACCAGCCGCAGGTCGCCGCGCTGGGACACCAGCACCTGCGAGTGGAAAAATTTGTGCAGGACGGACACACATCGAGTCGCGTGCGCGAACTTGCGCATGATGAACGCATTGAAGAAATTGCCCGCATGTCAGGCGGCATTACCATCACCGCCGAAACACGCAAGCATGCCGAGGCAATGCTGGCAGGAGCGTAACCGTTTCAAATGCATGAATATTCGTGGCCCCGCCACGCACACACATCACCGGCAAGGGAATCATGCCCGACAAAAAACAGCGCCCCCTCCTGATCCCGCTGGCTGCACTGCTGATAATGGCAGTCGCACTGCACTTTTCCGGCCTGCTGGACCGCATCGACAATCGTCTTGGTGATGCCTTTCTGGCGCAACACGCCAGTGGCCGCACACCGCCTGCTGATATCGTGCTGGTGGCGATTGACCAGAAAAGTCTGGAGAACATGAGCGAGGTGGCCGGCTCCTGGCCATGGCCGCGTGCCGTGCACGGTGAACTGATTGACGGGCTGGCACGCTTCCAGCCCACGGCCATCGGCTTCGACATCCTCTTTAACGAAGCCGACAGTTTCCGGCCGGACAGTGATGCCGTGCTGCGCGATATTGCACGCGAGCACACGAACCTGTTTTTCCCGTCGCTGCTGCTGGCAGATGGCAAGGGGGCGCCTCTGCAGGCACTGCCGCCGAGCTTTGGCCTGCAGAGGACGCAACAGGCCGAGGACTACGCCACCGCCGCACTGCTGGTGCCGCTGGTACTGGACCAGACCAACTGGCAGGGCGGCCTGATCAACTTTGAAAAAGACAACGACCTGCGGGGCCGGCATGCCCGCCTGTATCACACGGTAAATGGCTGGCAACTGCCCAGCCTGAGCGCCAGCATGGCACGCTTTGCCGGCACCACACTGCCGGCCACTCCGCTGGTGCGCCTGAACTGGTATGGCACGCCTCCCCGCACCATTCCCTACGCCGACCTCTTTGCAGACATGGCCAGTGAGCGCCCGGTGATTGCGCCCACCCTGAAAAGCAGCATTGTGATCATCGGTGCCACGGCACCCGGACTGAATGATTTCCGGCCGACCCCGCTTGGTGCCCTCACACCAGGTGCCGAAATCCTGACGACAGCCATTGCCAACCTGCGCAACCATGACTGGCTGCGAGACCTGCCGGTGCGCTGGCCAGTACTGCTGATCCTGCTTGCCGGGCTCGGCTGGGCCTTCGCCAGGCGACGCAGCCCGCTACAAACTGGGTTGCTGTTGTCGGGCGCCACCGTGTTGTTGCTCGCCGGCAGCTATGGGGCGCTGGGCCTGCATTTTTACGCGCCCGCAGGCGCCGCACTCACTCTGGCGTGGGCGGCCTACGGCCTGCTGACACTAGAAGCCCAATGGCGCGAACGGCGTGAACGCGAAGCAGCGGTCATGCTGTTCCGCCGCTTTCTTGACCCGCGCGTGGTGGATGAACTGGTCAAAACCGGCGAACTCTCGCGCGACAAGAAACCGGAGGCGCGCGACATCACCATTCTTTTCTCGGATATCCGTGGCTTCACCACCCTGTCCGAAACCCGCACACCCGAAGCCGTGGTGGAATTACTTAACCGCTATTTCACGCAGCAGGTAGAAGTGATTTTCCGGCATGGCGGCACCCTCGACAAATTCATCGGTGATGCCATCATGGCCTTCTGGAATGCGCCCACGGAAAACCCGAAACACGCCGAACAGGCTGTGGCTGCCGCCATTGAAATGGGTGAGGCACTTGATGCCTTCAAGCGCGAGCTGGCGGCAACCGATGGCACGCTGGAAGATTTTGATATCGGCATTGGCGTGCATACCGGCCGTGCCGTGGTCGGCTTTCTCGGCAGTGATGACCGGCTTGACTACACCGCCATCGGCGACACCGTCAATCTGGCCAGCCGTATTGAAGGATGCACCAAGGGCGTTGCCCGTGTCCTTGTGTCAGGCGCCACACGCGAGGCCTGTGGCAATGACTCGGCATTCAGTTTTACAAATCATGGCCAGTTTCACGTAAAAGGCCGTGAACAGGGCGTAGACTTGTTTGAACCGTCAAAACACTGACCCTGAAAATACCGATTCTGTTACAGCACCGGAGGGAGTACCGATGCGACACCCGATGAAAATTGTCAGCGCCCTGTCTGGACTGGGCACACTGCTCTTCAGCAGTCTGGTCATGGCCGAGCCCGCCACCCTGCTCAAGCCCACCGAGTTGCGCAGCCAGCCGCAAGGCAGCGCAACTGTTGTAACCACGCTGAAAGCCAAGGACAGCGTAGATATTTCGGCGCGACAGGGTGCATGGGCCAGCGTCAGGACAAGTGACGGCAAGAGTGGCTGGGTGCGCGTACTGAATCTGCGCACCGGCTCGGGACAGCGTGGCGACGCCGGCATTGGTGCCATCGCCTCGGTATTCAAGACCGGCTCCAGCGGCAACACTGTCAGTACCGGCGTAAAGGGACTGTCTGCAGAGCAGCTGCAAAATGCCACGCCCAATCCGGCAGAGGCTGCCCGTCTTGCCGCCTACTCCGTAAAAGATTCCGACGCGCGCACTTTTGCCAAACAGGGCAAGCTTGCCTCGAAGCAGGTGGACTACCTGCCGGTTGCCACTGAAGGAGGAGCCCAGCAATGAAACGTCATCTGCTTGCCCTTGCGCTGCTGGCAACAACACCCGCATACGCCTTCAATCTTGGCGACGCGCTGGAAAAAATGAATGACCCCAGCGTGCAGAAAGCCCTCAGCATTGGCAAAAAAGTGGTGAAAGCCAACACCGCCATCACCGAGCCCCAGGAAATCGAGATCGGCAACGGGATTGCCGCCAACCTGCTGGGGGCTGCACCACTGGTCAAGAACGACGGACTGCAGAAATACGTCAATCGTGTCGGCATGTGGCTGGCCCTGCAAACCGATCGCCCGGAGCTGCCATGGCATTTCGGCGTGATTGATACACCGAACGTGAATGCCTTTGCGGTACCCGGCGGCACCATCCTCATTACACGCGGGCTTTATGAAAAGCTGCGCAATGAGTCAGAGCTTGCCGGCGTGCTGGCGCATGAAATTTCGCACGTCCTGCAAAAGCACCAGCTCAAGGCCATCCGGAGTTCCCTTGGCCGCGAGTGGCAAATGGAACTGGCGGGCGCAGTGGCCGACCAGAAGAACAACAGCGATGCCAAAAACAGCCTGAAAGCATTCACCGCTGGCACCGAACTCTTTGCCCGCGGCCTCGACAAGAAGGATGAGTACGAGGCCGACCGCATGGGCGTCGTGATTGCGGCGCGCGCCGGCTACAACCCCTACGGTCTGGTCGGCTCACTGCAGACACTGGATGCCGTAAACGCCCAGGATGGCGCCATGGCACTGATGTTCAAGACACACCCGTCGCCAGCGAAACGGCTTGAACTGCTGTCCGCCAGCATGGAAGACCGCCTCGATACGTATGCAGATACCGCAAAGGAACCGGCGCGGTTTTACGTTCTTAAATAACAGATGACACCCATGAAAAAGCCCGGCAATGCCGGGCTTTTTCATGCAGGCTGACGCAAGGCATCAGTTGCCTTTCTTTACTGGCCGGTACATGTGCGCCCAGGACGTCAGCGCGCCAACGGTACGGGTCTGAATCCACACCCGCCCCTTGCCCCTGAACCGGCACACCAGGCCTTCTCCCGAAAAGAACAGCGACTTGTAACCGCCAACCTTACTGATGCTGTAATCCAGACCTTCGGTAAACGCCACGATATTGCCGGTGTCGACAACATACTCGCCATCGACATCCAGCTCGATCAGGCCACCATAGGTATTGAACCAGAGATCACCGTCACCGCTGGCACGAATCAGGAACAGGCTTTCGCCGGAGAAGAATCCTTTCACCAGCCCTTGCCACTTTGTTTCCAGATTCACGCGCGGGTCGCAGGCAACAAAGGCCGAGTTCTGCAGGTAGATCACATCGGAATTGCCGCGCAGAAAAACGTGCGCCAGATCACCCGGCGCGCCCGGTGCAATCCCGATTTCGGCCTGACCGTTCTCTGCCGTGAACTCATTCACGAAGATCGACTCGCCCGTCAGGAAACGCCCGAGGCCGCCGCGCAGTTTTGTTTTCATGACCAGATGCGTGTCCATCGTCGCCATTGCCGAAGCTTCGACCTTCAGTGTCTGGTTGGCAGGAATCTGCACGGTCAGAAAAGCGTAATCCGGGCGGCCTTCGATCCGGAACCTGAAGCCGGGCTGCTCGGCCTCCGGCACTGCAGCAGGCGCCTGGGGCGATGCTGCACCTGCTGCTGCCACGGGTGCCGCAGTGACGGGTGCTGCCTGTTCAATCGGCACCAGCGACAGGCCGGCGGGGGCGATGATCTCGACGCGCAAACCGATCTTCTCCAGGTTGGCGCGATATTTTTCCGCCGTCGCAGCGTCCACGCCTTCCTTGATGATCATGGGTGCACGTGCCAGCACAGTGGCGGCCTTGTCTTCCGGAATGCGGAATAGCTGCGCAAACGCTGCCGTCACCAGAGCCTGCTCATGGGTGCCGGAAAAACCGGTGATCTGTATTTTATGGGTCATGATGCGTCTCCGGGCCTCAGGCCTTGCGTGGCCTGAGTGCAGGCGAAAGGCTGAAGCCGAAGCTGGCGGGATTGTGCGACTGGCACCACACCGTGCCCCTGCCCTTGAACTTGCACACCAGTCCCTCCCCGCCCAGCAGGGACGACAGCCAGCTCTTGCCGGCCTTGGTCAGGGAAAAATCCAGCGTCTCGTTGAACGCCACAATATGGCCGGTATCAACAATGTACTCGCCATCCACTTCCACCGGATAAATCGCGCCAAACGAATTCAGCACGACCTGCCCCTTGCCGGACAGCTTGAGCCAGAACATGCTTTCACCCGACACCAGATTCTTGAATCCCTGCCAGCCCATGTCCATGTTGACATCATGCTCGCAGGCCACAAACGATCCGGCCTGCACGATCAGGGTTTCGTTATCGAGGTCATAGCGCATCATGTCGCCGGCCAGCGAACTGCCCAGCCAGACTTCGCCCGCCTCACGAGTGGCCGTGAAGTGATTGAGAAAAAGTGATTCGCCGGCAAACAGGCGCTTGGCCGCCTTGAAGAAACCACCAGCGCCTTTTTTGTGCGTCGTGGTCTGCACATCCAGATGGCCACTCATGGCAATCATGGCGCCGCCTTCCACCGTGCAGGTTTCACCCGGGGAAAGAAAAATACGGGCAGCGGTATTGCCCGGCTGATGCATGAAATCTATGTTCATTTTTTGTCTCGCATCCTTGCCTCAAGGCAGTTTCGGGTTGATCCAGGTGGCCAGTCCGGTCAGGCTGCGTGTCTGGATGACAATGCGGCCCTTGCCGGTGACACGGGTCACCAGACCTTCGCCGCCCAGCAGGCTGGAGAAAATTCCGCCGGCCAGTTGCAGCTTGAGGTTGATGCCGGGCGTGTAGCCCACCAGATGGGAGGTATCGACAATCGTCTCGCCATCCACTTCCCTTTCCAGCAAGGCACCATACGCGCCGTACCAGACCTTGCCGGTGCCGCTGACCACAATGCGGAACAGACCCTCACGGGCAATCCATGACACCAGTCCTGCAAACTTCACGCCCAGACGCACACCGTCGGTGCTCGCCAGAAATGCGCCTGGCTGCAGGTAAAAGGTATCGTTATTCAGCTCGAGGCAACGCACGGCACCCGGCGTTGGCTGCACCAGCGTGACGCGGCGCTCGCCTTTGGTGTTGTTGCTGAACTGATTGATGAACAGCGTTTCACCCACCAGCAGCTTGCGCAGGATGGCGATAAAAAAACCGCCATTGAATTTTGCATGCATGTCGAGATCTGCCGACATGCTGGACATGGCATCCGACTCGGCAATCACTTTCTCGCCGGGTGCCAGATCAACGTCCACATACGCGAAGGCATCACTGCCCTTTATCATTGTTTTCACGCTCGCCTTCCCTCTCACTCACAAATTCCTTGACGCGGGCCTGCAGTGCCAGAAATGCTGCACTGTCATTCCGCCAGCCGCTGCGCGGGTCCTTTGCCATTTTCTTTTCCAGCCCGGCAATACGCTCCTCGGTTTCCGGATGCGAACCGAAGTAGATCATGGCTGTGTCCATCGCGGCCCGGGCCTTTTCGTCCTCGATCTTTGCCAGCTGCTTTTTTTCTTCTTCAAGAATGGTGCGGAAAAAATCCGTCATGCCGCGCGGATCGACATGCGCGCGCTTGAGCAAGGCATAACCCTCGGCATCGGCCTCGCGTTCGAAATCACGCGAGTATTTCTGGTTAAGCAAAAGGGGACCAGCGTTTGCCAGTGCCGCCAGCAGCCCGCTGGCATCGCCAATCAGTGCCTGCGCCATCACATACACGCCCGTGCTGCGGATCACGGCACGCAAGCCATGCTGCCCGGTCACGTGTGCAATCTCGTGTCCGATCACACCCTGCACTTCTTCGGCACGACCCGCCTTGAGGATGAGCCCGGAATTGACCACGATGTAGCCGCCAGGCAGGGCAAAGGCATTGATGGCCGGATCGTTCACGACATGAAAGTGCAGCGCATGGCGCTTGTCTGCCATGGCAGCCGCCAGCGGTGCAGTGAGCGGACCGAGCAGGGCCTTTGTTTCCTTGTCATCCAGTAACTCGTGCTGCATGCGGTACTGGGCCATCACGCTCTGCCCCAGCTTCTGCTCCCACTCGGCCGGAATGCGCCGGGCCGCCATGGCGCTCATGGCGTCGAGCGAGCCGTACAGTAGAAAGCCGGCCACCACGATCAGTGCAAGCACGGCAGCAATACTGCCCCATACCATGGAGTGATGCCGCACACGGGCACCCCCCACGGCCTGCACGGCGGGGTGTCCGGCCAGTGCCGGCGCTTTCAGCAGGCCATGATCGGCCGTGTAGATCTGCCACTCCGGACGGGCCGGATGGGTACAGAAAATCAGACGATTGCTGGCGCCACCAAGCTTGAGCTCCAGACCGGCAAGCGGCAGCGTGACCGTGGCAGTGGCGTGCACGAACTCGATGCCCATCGGCCCCACGTTGAGGGTGCCGCTGGCACGCCCCTTG
>JACCDZ012085856.1_pt1 | contig 21778 bp, 22 predicted proteins | sample 7449551 | NCBI WGS metagenome assembly JACCDZ01 (sample SAMN15323452, study PRJNA562643) | freshwater metagenome | isolation source: river surface water | place: USA:Blue River Watershed | collected 2017-08-18
CACGCTCCTCTTGTGATTCTTCCTTAGAAAAATTTTTTATAAATTCTGGTTGCTTTTCCATTTGATATATTATATCTCTTTTTGAAAAAGAAAAAACCGCATTCCTGCGGTCAATATCTTATTTCATCAACTCTTGCAATTCCTTTTTGTATTTTGACATTACATTCATCGCTGCCATTTGAGAGTTGTTTCCATTTTTGCTTGCGACTTTTACTTCTTCTGCGATTTTTTTAAATAATTCTGGATTCTTTTCAAAAGCAGATAAAATCTTTGCCTGTTGATCTGCGGGCAGATTTTTAATCTGATTTTGAATCATTTTTTTCATTAAAAAGTTAAACATACCTGCTATTCTAGCAAATTTATTCTTTTTTTCAATTTTGACAAATTAGTGTTGCCCTACTTCAAATACCTTTTAATGTTTGCGAGATGACCCTTGTATGTAGAAGAACAGTGAATGTTGCGCGCCCTGTCATGTAAATAAAATAAACAACTGGTTTCAAGTGGGCTCATTGCAGCTGCTATGGCATCTTTGGATGGATTTGAAATTGGCCCTGGTGGCAAACCTTCATTTTGATAAGTGTTATACTCTGACTCAATAAATTTATCTTTTGATTCTGGAACCGGCCACCATTTTCCATCTTCACCTTTTACATATTGCAGTGTCGCATCGATTTGAAGTGGCATGCCGTCAACTAGTCTGTTCCAGATAATTCCAGAAATAATTCTCATATCGTTTTTCCCTGCCGCCTCTCGCTGAATTAGCGAAGCGATTGTGACAATTTGATCCTTTGTGAATAAGTCCTCAAATTTTTTGCCCGCGTATCTTTTCTCTAACTCAACATAATTAGATTCAAATCTCTCTCGCATTGTTTTTTGAAAATCCTGAATTGTCGCATCATCCGCAATTAAATATTCACCCGGTGCAAGATATCCCTCCTTGGAAGCAAACGAACATAACGGGAAATTTCCTTTTAGTTTTTCAACTTGCTCAACCTCGACATTAATTTTTTCAGATATTTTATCAAATATTTGTTCTTTTCTGAGGCCCGGTTCAATTGCTAGATATTTAAATTTAGGGTTTGCGATTGCTTCGTGAATTGCAAGAGCACTTAACCCTTTACTAAAATCATATCCACCTGGTTCAATTTCACCAGAAAAAGCAAGCATCGCCTTGAGTGTGTAGTATGTGAATCTATTTCGAATCAACCCTTCCCTTTGAAGTTTTTCTAAAATAGTTTCAGAATCATCATTGCTTTCAACGAAAATTACCCTATCTCTAACTTGTTCCTTTCCATTTACATACAAAAATGCTGAATAAAGTGTTGCGCAGAAAATCAAAATTGATGCAAAACTACTCAAGACAATTTTGTGCTGTTTCTTCTTTTTCAGTTTGTATTCAGAAATTGTCATTTATTAAAGTAATTATAATGTAAATTACAATCTATTCAATCTATAATTCAAACTTGATTCAATTTCATTTCCATCTTGATCAAGCATTAGTATTGATTCTGACTCTAACAAAAATTCTTTTTGTTCTGACTTTGGTTTATCAGTGTTGATTGTGATAATTGTTTTCCCAAGCGAAGAGACTCTTGCAGACCACTCACCTTCGGTATAAAAAGGTGTTTTTGATTTTCCTATGTAGACTTCTTGTAAATTAAATTTTCCCTTAATTTCATTCGAATTAGTTTCTCTCACAAAAGAGATCTCTGTTTGAATTCCACCACAATCAGCACAAGGTAGTGTTCCGTTGTATATTTGCATAACTTTTTCGGGAACACTTTCTTTTTCCTCTTCTTTTTGTTGATATTTATCTGACACAGATCCAATAAAAAAAGCAATTACTAGTGCCATTATCAAAATAAATAAAATTGTTAAGTTTTTCTTCATATAATAATTATAATAACACACACATTTTCAGGTTTCCTATCTTTATCAACATTAAAAATAAAATAGCGCCTGAATATTCAGACGCTATGTTGTGCTTCGAAAACTAAAGTCGATTGACGAGAATATGCAGATAGTTGCAATCAAGGTTTTCGACCGTGCATCCCGCACTCATAAGTTGCTCACTCCAGATTGGATCATTTGCAATGAGGGTTGCCTCAGGGCATATTTCTTTTGCAAGCAGAACGAGATCAAGAGTGTTGGTATCCATAGATTCCAGTTGACCCTTGAAAGCAATGACGTTCCATCCGCCGTCACCAATCAGTTTTCTTGCTGCCTCCACAGTTTGCGCAAAAACCAGACGGTGAGTGTGCATCAAGTCTTTCAAATGCTGCATATGACAAAGTTCGGTCATAAGTACAAGTATTCTTTTCATAAGTTTCTCCTTTTCCTACTAAAAACCTACTCTTAATTTCGGATGGTGTCAAATAAAAAAGCCCGCGCAATTATTCTTGCGGGGCTTGTGCCTTCATGACCTCTTTATGGTCGGTGAGGAAAATGATGGTGTTCTGGTAGTATTCCAGTTTTTCACGATCAGTTTCGCCTGCTGGCACCAAATGCGGGTAATGCACACGGAAATACCGGAACATTTGACTTGGTTCAGAATTGACACCGTTGTCCATGCACCACTTATCGACACGGATTTCACGCTCGGTAGGAATGGCCTCATCTTCGATATCCAAATCGAGGTGGGAAATTTCGCTCATTTGCAAACTACCCTCCTCATTCACACCGGGTGGTTCGGAGATAGGTTGACCTTCAAATTTGTCCCAGAAGGCTAGTTTTTCCTGAACCGAAGGGCCTACACCCCAAATGCGGTACAAGTTTTCAAAATACTCTTCACGTTTTGATTTCATATGTTTTGTACAGGTTGCCAAAACAAGCTAACACAAAACGCTTCTTTTAACAACAAATTAAGCGTTTAGGTAAGTGATGGTGAGTTGCAAAACAGTTGCAAATAAAACCCAACAAAAGTATGGAATGTTTGCATATGCAATCCAACGAAGCTCTGGTAGGTTGCTCCAGACTGCATACAGTGCCCAAGCTAATGTAGCTAGGACTAGTAGAATATCGACAGCAGCAAACAAATTATTCTTGAGCCCAAACTGAATTGGAGTAAACGCAAAATTGAAAATTAAATTCAGTGCAAATGGTAAAGCAATCATCCATGGAATTTGTTTTGTGAATGCTTTGTAGAAAATTGTTCCAAATGTGACAGCGATTATCATGTATAAAAAAGTCCACACAGGTCCAAAGAGATAGCTTGGTGGTGACCAAGTAGGTTTGATAAGTTGTGAGTACCAATTGTATGTATTCATATAATATTATGATAGCATATCCCGAGGAGGTTCCACATGAGTAAACTACACACTCGTAGATCGAGAAAAACTGAAAAGAAGAAAAAACAAAAGCTGGCGAAACTTGGGACAAGGTCTCCCTGGCCATTTCCTTTTTCATACGATGATATTTCGGGAGAAAAACAGATGCAAGAAAGCTTGAAAAAGCAGACTCTCTTTTTTGCCTCATTCCTGGGTGTCATACTGATCGCGTTTTGGATTCTGATTTTCGTGCTTCCAAACAGTGAAGCAATCATGAAATTCCTTTTTGCGGGTCAACAATGAAGCGCGATTTAAAATGCCTTGCGCATTTATCACCGACTAGATGTTGGTGGTTTTTTTATTTTATTTTTATGATAGTGTTTGTTTCAGGAGGTTCACCAAAATGTCAAAACGAAAAAAACCTAGAAAGCCAAGGTGTGAAGGAAGTAATACCGGAAAACTCAACCCACTCGATGCCACTTGGATCAAAAGGAATCTTCGGGAAAAAAACAGACAAAAAAGAGAAAAGGAAAAAGATAAATTTCTAAGAGAAGCCAAAGAGTATGTTGCTCGCAGAAGGACTGAAATCTCAAAAGAATTTCGTGCACAAAGGCAAGCCGTTTCGATGCCGACAGTATCTAATACTTCGTATGAAGTTGTAACGGAAAATCCTACCTTGTCGGAAAAGCTGAATGCCGAGATTGAAAAACGCGGATGCAGTATGTTCCTGCTTGCAATGAGTATATCTGGATTGTTGGGCCTTGCTCTGATAATCCATGTGTTCAATTTCCTTTTCGAATTCCTCGCTCGCTAGAGTTGAGGATTTTTTATTTTTAAATTCAAATATTAACAACTAATTACTCAAGACTTTCAGGAACATCAGGATTTAAACTGTGTCTAACTGTACCAGAACCTGTCATGATACCAATAGCATTTGATAATATTTTTCGTCTACGATTAAGCTCATTAAATTGAGTTTCAGATAAATTACCATCCGGATTCCAATGTCCAAGCGGATTCACCACTTGAGAAGCATCCAATTTATTAAGACTAATTAAAGTATTATAAATTTCAGGCAGGTATCCTTTTGCTAAATCTCTACCTTTTTCTTTTAGAGCAAGTTCGGCTGTTTCAAAAACAACAACCAAACGAGAAATAATTTCTTCGGGGTTTTCTGGTGGCGGAGTTGTTTCAAATTTTTCAGTATTCATTTTTTAAGTATAGCAAATAAAAAATGCACAACTTAACGAATGAAGTGTGTGCACTTATTTTGATAACTCAGATCAAGCAACCGCATCTTCAATGCGCTCACAGGTCCAGATACTATCTTTATCGATATTCTTCTCCACCGTCAGACTTCCCCTCTTTGAAGTGTAGTAATGGGTTTGAGAGAAACTGTGGCGCAATTCAGCGGTGGGGTCGTATTTAACCCCTCTCAAAATGAGCATTGCAATCACGGCATCTGGAAACTCATCTGAGTAATCCTTATCCAGAGAATAAGCTTCTCCCTTGCCTTCCTTTTCGAGAACGCCCTCAATCACATGTTTAGAATATTGATTCGTATGTGCCATGTGCGGTCCCTTGTAGGTTGCGAGCAACGATTGATATTGCTCGTCCGAAAATGAAAAGACGGCTTGATAAAGAACGAGCTCTTCGAATTTAACAATTAATCTGAATCTACTATTCATTTAGAACCTCCTGTTTGTTGAACTGTTTGTACTTAACTTTTACACAATAACACAAATGTATGGTTTGTCTATGATTGCGTAATACTCTCAATTTCCATGGAAAAACGGATTCAGAATTAGTAGATTTTATTGTGTGAGGGTTTTCATATTTAATTTTTATGATAGTGTTTCTTGCAGGAAGGTACCCATGTCAAAAAGAACCACCCGCCGTGCACGTGCAAGAAAAGCAAAGAAGGAACTTCTGCAGGCCAAAAAGGTGAAAAAGAATAAATGGCCATATGCATTTTCACATAACAGTATTTCAGGAGAGGAACAGGCTGAAAGGAATGAAGAAAGACTTAATACTTTTTTCCTCACAGTAGTTTGCGGAATTATCATTTTTCTCCTATTCGTTTTTTTCTTCGAAATCACCAAAGAATTATGATGTTCCGATGATGAGACTCCCGACAACCCGTTGGGAGTTTTTTAATTATTTTACTCCTCCACTAGAATTTTATATGTTTTTTCAGCGATATTATATTCTATCGTTCGAACCCTCTCATTATCGGGATTATTAAGCGCTGTTTGATAGTGTAAAAAGTTTGTGAGTATAAATTTTGAATTACCTGCATATACAAATCCTTCATCTTTATAATTATTTAATTCAACATATTTTCCAGTGTCTCTAAAATACAATGCAACAAAATCGTCATTTCGCATAGAAATAATTTTTCCATCATACGAAATATCTTCAATTGAAAAATTTGTTTCTGAAATCAATTTTTCTGGTATCAAAATTTCTTCCACAGAATCTTTCTCAAAATCATAATAGAAAAGCTTAATCATATATTTTAGCGGCATTGCGTAATATCCACCCAAACCGTCTGGTGCAAGATAAAAGTAAAAGCCACCATCTGCTTTTTTGTATAATTTAAAATATTGCATTTGGCCAGAGTTTCGGTAAACTTCTTTTTTAAACTTTCCGGCACTGTCGTAAATTGCGATTCTTGAATCCGTAGTTTCAAGTCCTGTATAAGTGTCTTTGCCGTTATATACCTCTGCGACTGCATAGTCACCATTTTTTAGTAAGAAATTTTCAAATTCATCAGATTCATTAAACCATCCTACCTTTGGCTCTTTTTCTACATTTGCAGATTCATCTTGAGGTAAATTGTTTGTATCAGAATTTTCTTCTTGTTCAGATGAAATATTTAATTCAATTGAAGGTTTTTGGCTTTGATACACAAACCATGCTGAGAAAAATATTACCACTAGGCAAATTGCAATTATTAATATGTTTTTTAGGTTTTTCATATGTGTGGGATTATAGCATTTTAATTTTGGAAATAGAAAAGCCAGCGATGCTTTGGGGGCGGTGCTGGCTTGGTCTGTTTCTTTTGACTAAAAGTCTTGGAAACGTTTTCACTCTATCACGGTCATCCATTCACCAAATATCTTCAATATTTGATAATTAATCATGCTGCACATGACTTCAACAAACTTCAACTACTAAGAAAGTAATCGAGACTAAAAAATTAATTAAGACTACAGGCGACGAAGCGTAGCTTCGCTTGATCGGATTTGTTCTTCAATTTCCTCTGCATTACTAAAGTGGAACGTAGCATCAAAACTTAGGCTGTTGCCTTGTTCCACAATTTCTTTCAAATCGGGACTTTCGACAGCAGATTCGAACTTGTGTTTGTGTTCATTATAGTGCGCTTTGAGAGCCTCTTCCGCTTTTTTGCCTTCCGAGATCTCATCACGTTGCAACTCTTTAAGTTTAGCAATACGTTTTTCAAGCTTTTCTCTGTATGATATTGTTTTCATTTTCGTCTTTGTTGGTGCTTTCCGTGATATTTAATCCTCCTCACAGATTCAAAAGCTCAGACAAGCGCTTGAATCTATGAGGGAAATGCTATATTTTAATGAACTTTACTTATTCAATGTTAACATATATTTCTATGTTTGTCAAGAAAAACAGGTAATGTGTACACACATGGCGGACTTAGTAATGTAAATAAATGACCGTTAAAATAAAAAACCGCCCATCTTTGGAATGGACGGCGCTCGAAAAACTTTCTCAAGACTGCGCAATTTTGTTACGCAGAGTCTCGCAAAGAAAGGTCATCGAGCTAAGATATAGCTTTCTCACAGATTGTTCGGCCCTTTCATAGAGCTGAACCCGATTGGGGTTTTGTGCTTTGAGCTCGGAAAGTCTCGACATCTCAGAGTCAAACTCCTGAGTGCAAAGCTCTTGTCGTGCAAGGATGTCTTTCTCAAAAGCCTCAAGGCTTTCTTTTGCACGGCGTTTTTCTCCTTCAGCAACTCCTTGTTTGAATTGTGTCAGAAGGTTTCGCAATTCTTGCTTTGCTGTCTCGAGTGCTGTGTCGTATGTGTCTGTTTGCATTTCGGTATTTGGTGTTCTACTCAAAAATCATTTAAACATGTAAAAATATTTATGTCAAAGTCTATTTTATAAAACGAAAAGCCCCGACGAGAGCCGAAGCTTTCGTGGGGGCTTACTTAACTTTGACAATTCCACTCAATACTGCTAATTTTTGTTTAAACAACAGTCCCTTAACTTAACCCAAAAGGAACATTCCAATGAAAAAACGTGCGAAAAAAATCAGGCCAGAGAGACCTCCAACTGACGAAGAAATTTTTGAATCAATTCACAAAGAGGATCTTGAAGGTGGTGGTGTGATTGAACTCGGTTCGACAACTCCAGACCAAGGATCTTTGTTTGAGAGAATGAGGACAAGAATTTCTCACGGTCACATGTTGAAATCCACATTTGATGAAGCTGTCAAAAGAAGGTGCTCTGTTGGTGATTACAATGTGAAAATACCAAAATCAGTTACCCTGGAAGTCTTTGACAGAGATATCATAAGGATTCAAAACATGACCGATGAAGAGGTTGAAATTTTTGATGCAGAAATGTGCCGTGCCAGAATGGAAAGGCGTGCAGAAGGCGGTGGAGTCTATATATCTCAAGAAAGAGTATCCGGATTCGGTAGCGATGTGTTTGGATTCGCATATGATCTTTGCAGTGGCATGTGGTGCTCAACCAACGAACTTGGCTTGCATGCGTACTGTGCAGAGAATTTAAGCTTCAGTATTCAAATGAATAAAACTGCACGAGTCGAAATCATTTCTGGATTTATTTTTCAACTGAAGTCTGTCGAGACACCAATCATGACACCATATGGATATGCCTACAGAAATCCAGAACTAATGAAAAAAGGTTTTGAAGATTTGTGGTCATGGAAAAAATTCATTCCAATGGCTGATGTCGAGATAATGCCAGGCAAATATCGCTGGAAAAAGTTCTTCACACCGGAGCATGCAGAAGAGGTGGCTCGTAGCTTTCTGTAGTTTCTCAGTGCTAACTTACCCCATGTTTGAAATTAATCGACTGGGGTATTTTTATTTTTGCGTGTTTTAGGAGAACATAAGTTTAACACCCACATCTGAGGATGTGGGTGTTTTGTTTGGGATGTTTTAATATAAATAAAAAACCCCACCATCCGAAAATGGCAGGGTCGACGAAAGAACATCAAATCACATCGGCAATCCGTGCTCCGCAAGCGAAGCATTGGAATAGCGACCGTCGGAAGTGACATCCTTGAAAGCACCAAACGAGTCTGGCATTTTGAAAGATCCCATCTCCTCAACTGATTTGAACTCCACTTCCCCAACGCAAAGCGATTGATGTTCGCTGGGCTTTTTATTTGTGTGTGGCAATACTTTGCAAACTCCCTATCGTGTGTACCTTGGTATTGATTTTGTAAACCAAATTGTGCTGAATTTGAAGTATTCGAGAGATATTTTAAGAATTTAAAGCAACCTAAACAAAATGCTTGAACTATCAATGTATTGTTTAAGTTTTTCAACCGAAGCATGACCTTCTTCTGAACAAGCCTCTATTACATGAGGAAAAGATGGCTTTCCAGTAATTCCGTCTCCTTCTATTTTATAACCAATATCAAAAAAATAATTACCTGTATCATATCCAGAATCGATATTATCCATTGAATACATGCCATTGCACGATTGATCGCTTGAGGTGCCGCTATATTTATTAATTTGATTTTCAAAAATAATTTTCATAATATCTTTTCTATTTTTTTCATAGTCTAAAAATAATTTAGTGAAAACTACTTCTTCTCCGGTGTTCATATCAAAAGTTATTGACTCATCACTATCATTTGTTGGATACGCACCACCACAATAATATGCGTTGTGAATAGAAACACTAAAAATATTATTCTTGGCATAGGAAACTTTTATCTTACTTTCAAAAGAATTTTTAGAAGTATCTCCTGATTCAACAGGACATCCAAAACTACTAACAATTTCTGACATTGTTAAATTAACTTTTTTCATTATTGCTAAGTTCTTGAAATTAACAATCTGGGGAGTATCATAACCATTAATTTTCGTTATCGTGTAATCTATTTCTTGTGTTGTAAGTGGTTCGGATGCAGTTGAAGCATTATTTATGTTTTTTTGTTCTGTATTTATCACCTCAGAAACATCAGTGGTTCGATCCACACTTTCCAAAGAAATTTTTTCAGAATCTATTTTATTATTAAGATAAAAATAAGTACCACCACCTACAAATAGTAAAAAAATTATTCCAATTAGAAGTGGAGCAATAAAACCGTTTTGTTTATTTTTCATATAGCAAAAGCATATCATAATATTATTTTGTTTGTACAAAGTCGACACTAATGTTTAACACAAAAGAGGCATTTCTGCCTCTTTTGTGTTCTATGGTGGACCTGACAGGATTCGAACCCGCTACCCCCTCAGTGCAAGTGAGGTGCTCTACCAAGTGAGCTACAGGCCCAAGCGAGGAGTGAACAAGAAGCTAGCTTCTTGTTCATCCGAGCGCCGGGCCGTGTATCGCGTTTAGCGATACAGGCTTTACTACTCGGATTTTTTCTCTACCCAAACTTAGGTCCTAATATATTATCACAACTATTTTACCAAATCAACAACATGGCGCAAAAACTCCTTGAGGCTTGAACCAACAGCATTTACCCCTTTCGGCACAAGAGAATGATCGGTCAATCCAGGTAACGAATTAGTCTCTAGAATATAAATTCCTCTTCTTGGATGCACAATAAAATCACTTCTAGAATAGTGCCTTAAACCAAGCGCTTTGTGGGCTTTTTCCGCCATCTCTGCAATCATCTTTTTTTCTTCCTCAGTGAATTCACCTGGGCAAATATATCCAGTTGAAGCGTCAGAATATTTTGCTTCATAATCATAAAAATCTTTGCTTGCTGGCTTTCGAATTTCAATTGGCACCAAAGAATAAAGTTCTTTATTTCGGAAATTTTCAATTACACCGAGCGTCGCTTCTTTACCCGGAATATATTCTTCGAGCAAAAGTTTTTCATGATCAATAAACAAACTTCTCATTGAATCAACAAGTGATTGAAAGTCTCGAGCAATTGTCACACCAACAGATGAACCTTTGTCGATTGGTTTCAAAACTACTGGCATCGGAAAACTTCTAAAAATGTTTATTGCGAGGTTGTCCAAATTTTCTGTTCTTTCAATAACTGTGCTGTGCGGAGTTTTGAATCCCAAGTCTTGATAAACTTTTTTCGCTAAAACTTTATTCATAGAAAGTCTAGCACCAAAAGAGTTTGGGCCAGTGAATTTAACACCTAAATTTTCAAGAATATTTTGGACTGTGCCGTCTTCACCATACTCGCCGTGCATTGCATTAAACACCAAATCAATATCAAGCGTTGCATTACGTGGATCAATCGGCACACCTTCTATATGCCAAACACCCTGCTTATCAATAACGCAGTCTTTGACAAAGAAATCCTCTTTTAAATTTTCAATGACAGTTTTTCCAGTCTTTAAAGAGACTTCGAATTCACTTGATGGTCCACCCCTTAAAACCAAAATTCTTTTTGACATAAAATTATTATATCAGATAAAAGAAAATAATTATTCACATTATTTTAAACTTGCTCTAGTGATTGATCCAAAATAACCAACAGCAGGAGTAATGCCTTTTGATTTTTGATAATTAATTAATGCGGCCTGAGTTTTTAAACCAAAAAAGTCCGTTTCATTTCCAATTGACCCAACACCACTATCCGAAATTATAAATCCATTTTTATTTAGTAACTTTTGAAGTGCTAACACATCTGGTCCAGACATTCCAAATTTTAAATCTCTAACAAAAGAGTAACTTTCTGAATTTGCATCCTTGGTTTCTTTAGTTTCTGCAACTATTACTGTTGTGCCGAAAATTTTATTTTTCAATTCCACATATTGATTCTTTTTTTCTAATGCAGATTTGAATTCCTCTACAAGTTCACCTGCTCGTGCAACATTACCATTTTTAAATAGGTTTAAAATTCTAGTTCGCAGATCAGTACTTGTTCTTCTTGACGTTATCTCTCTTTCTGACGTGACTACACCACCCTGTCTAGTGAATTTAGGAAAAGTATTTGTCCACTCATACCAAACCGGCGTTGTGAAATCCCACACTGGCGATTGGTCTGTGAAGATTGAATTATTTCTTGAGTAGAATGAAGAAATATTTGAATCTCTTTTAACAAAAGAAAAATCATAATCTTCAGCGTATACACTGGCCGCGTTTTCATCTTCAAAAGTTATAAGTGAAACCAAATTATTTGAATTTTCCGAATTTGAATATAATCCCGAATTAACGATTAAATATTCAGGGTCGTCATATGTATAAGAATCTGGATCTTTACTTCCTAGTGAAAGAAATCCAATAAATTCAGAATTCAAACCAATGTTAGAAACGGTTCCAGCATAAAATGAATTAATTATTCTTCCGCTTAACTCTCCAATTAGTCCTGCGGCATAAACACTCTGACCATAGTCTTCTACATTTATGTTTGTGTTTCCCGTTACGTTACCAGTAGCGTATGAATTTATAACTGAATAATCGGATGATGTATAATTATCGGATACTTTACCAGCAAGTGCTCCAGTTGTTCCAGATTCTGAAAACACATTTGATTCTGAATAAGAATTATAAATCTGAGTCCCATACATTTCTCCAATTAGTCCACCTGAAATTGAACTTTGACTCATAGTAACAGTTCCCTTTGAAAAAGTTTTATTCAAGATTGATCCATTTGAGTTTCCAATCAATCCTCCAACAGTTTCATCATCTGCGGTTATAGATACATCAGCACTAGAGTTTAAAATATTTGTATTACCAGCATAACCAATCAAACCACCCGTTCCGGCTGCTCCAGCTGTACCATAGTATTCCATAACTATATTCAGCTCATTTGAATTTTCAATTTCATTTTTTGGTATTTTAATCTCACAAGTTTGATGTTTATAAGAAACCTTTTCAGTCAATCCAAAAGAACAAACACCGTATTCACTATTATAATCATCAACCTTAAATCTTTTTCCATTAATATTTACAGCAATCCAATCCTTTCCGTAATCATCAGTATTGTCTATTGTAATATCATTAGAGAAGTATACATATTCTTGGTCATTTGATACGTATGTATAGAAAAATCCTTTTGGATGTCCTGTTGAAGGAAAAAGTAATTCTTTGTGTGTTGGAGACATGCCGGCGATTTCTGAAATATTCCCATCTATTTTAGGTGAAAGTATTTTTGAATCAATATTATACTTAAAATTATTTTTTGTTGGAAATTTAAATGGAACAGAAATTCCATATTCATTCGCATTTAATTTTAATGTTGCAGTTGAACAACCAATTGGCAAATTCCATGATATTTTTATTGGGTTGTTTCTAGCAATAACTACATTTAAGTCCTTTTCAGCAATGTCATTCAAAACATCAACCGAGCCATTTTGCTGTGTAGCATATACTGCCGATAAATCCATACCGCATGCATTTAATTTGATCATATCCACACCCGCATATGGAGTTAGCCCTGTTTGTTCAATTTCTAAAACTATTGAGCCGCTCAGATTATTAAACTCAAACTCAGCCGTACTAAAAGTTGGATTAAAATGCTTTTTATGTGTTTCGACAAACGAGTCACCATTATATTTTTTTATATGAAATGTGTCTGAAGTAAAAGTTGTATCAACAACACCTGAGGCGTGAACATTTTCAATTTCTGAATCGACAACAATGGCGGACAAAATTCCATTTGTATTTGTATTAGATTCGATATTTGCATCTGATATTGTAAGATTTTTTATTGTAGCTCCAACAATTTTATTAAATAAACCCGCGTTTGATAATAAACCAGAATGTGGGATATTTAAATTGGATATTGTATGATTTTTTCCATCAAGTTCCCCTCCAAAAATAGAATAGACAGGGTCTGTTTCAGGATCTGGGTTAATGTTTTCCTCATTGGCCAAAGGAGTAAAATCTGCACCAACACAATTAATGTCATTTTTTAATTCAAAATAAGAATCAAGTTTTCCTAAGTCATCCATGGTTTCCAATTCTTCACATGTTGAAATCATGTAAGGATTATTAGAGGTTCCATCCCCTTCCATTATGTCTGCATATGCAAAGTTTGAACTTGATAACAATAATACCAATATAAATAAATATCTCATGAAATAAAAAATTAAAATATAATAATATTATTATAATTTATAATGTTATTATTAACAAATCTTATATTTTCCTCTTTTTTCTTTGAGCATTGAGTGCGAATCTGTGTGATTCAGAGTTTGCCAGCAAAATTTCTTCTTTGTGCGAATCAATTGTTTCTTTTTTTCCTAAAATGTCTTTTGGTTTATGTGAATCGTCTTTAACCACTGAAACAATATCTGTTTTGATGTTTAGGCTTTTCAAAACTTTGAGTGCAGTACTAAAATGTTGAACACCACCATCGATTACAATCAAATCCGGCATTTGCCATTCTGTGTGATTGAACCTTCTAATTAAAACTTCTGTTAAGGCACCATAATCGTCACTCTCCTTTGCCGACTTGATATTAAATAATCTATAATCTGCTTTTTTAATGCTGCCGTTTTCTAGAACGGTAAAGACGCCAACTGTGTTTTTTCCACCGAAGTGTGCGATGTCGTATGCTTCGATTCTGTAGTTTGAGTCCTTTAACAATTCATCTCTCTTAATGAGTGAAATATCTTTTATGTGTTTTAAGGCATAAATTGTCTTGCGAACCTTGATTGCCTTTTCAAATTGTTTGCTTGATGAGAATTCTTGCATTTCTTTTTCAAGTTTTTTCAACACATCATTCTTTCTTCCCTGGAAAAATAAATCAATATTTTTAATTGTGTTTAAGTATTCTTCGCGACCAACCTTTCCTGAAAAAATATCTGGATAAAGACCGATTTGAATATTCAGGTTTAATCGCTTTTTATCAATTTCTTTAAGTTCGTCTATTGGTTTTACCGTATCAATAAATGGAAATATTTTTCGCACAATCTTTAGTGCTTCTTTTAGCTGAGCACCATTTGGAAATGGTCCAAAAGTTTTCTTGATTTTTAAATTTTCTGCATCACCTGTTTTAGATTTTAATTCTTTTTCTCGAATTATTAGAACTCGTGGAAAAAATTCATCAGTTATGACAACCATGTTGTAGCTCTTGTTATCTTTTTCACGAATGTTTGCCTCGGGTTTATGTTTTTTGATCAGTGCAGATTCCAAAATTAGTGCCTCAAGAACTGAATCGGTTTTTTGAAATTTTATATTGTTTGAATTTGTGATCATGTCCACAATTCTCGATCCGCGAGTGTGAATTAAATCAGAAGCAAAATAACTTTTCACTCTATCTTTTAGACTGGTTGCTTTTCCGATATACAAAATTTTCTCATCCTTTAAGAAGAAATATACGCCTGGAAAATCCGGCAAATTATGCTTTTTTAGGTCTTTTTGTTGCATTGACATCTACTTTAATTTATTTTAGTGTTTAAATCAAATGAGCACAAATCCCAAACCGCCCCAAAAGCGGAAGCGTCCAGAAGGTGGTGTTTTCCTGAACATGATAGTCATGTTGATTGTCTACGGAAATAAAAAACCGCCCACTAATCCGAAAGCAAAAAAATTGCATCGTGATCTTGCTCAGTGTCGTCGGGAGTTCGAGAAACTTCTGGCGAAAACGGAAAAAACCCACGAGAAGCTCTTGAAGATTCAGAAAGTATGCAATCACATGGACTCTGGTCGTGAAAACAACCAGTGCCCGAAATGCCTTGCTGGCACATTCGGATTCAGGAGAAAATTCAAAGGAGAAGATTAGTCCCACATTGCGTGGGATTTTTTAATTAAATAGGAAATGCGCCGCTTGCTTTGCAAGCGGCGCACCTTGGGATATTTTTGTCATCATTGTCTTTTCAAAACTAGCCCCTCCCGGCAAAAGTATATGTAATTTTATTCGTGATGTGTGATTAGTTTTTTTGCAGGGGATCTTGAAACGCGATCTGTTAGAGCTCCAACCTTTGATATTTGCGCCTAGGTTGCGATCGCCTCGATGTGCTCTTTTTCAGGCTTTACCATCTTGCGTCATGGTGTGTCCTCCTTCCAAAAATAGTTTGACATATTAGATTTACTTTTACAAGCAACTAATTAATTGATGCTTTCCTTTCTCTAAATGTCGCTTGTACACTGCCATCTGAGATCTCAAACTGCACAGTCTCACAATTATTAATTCCTTCTTCTTCAAAGTATTTTTCTAATGCATACATCATATAATTTTCATGACCAAATCCAAGGATTTTAATATTCTTTGTTAAACCTGATTCTTGAGCTTTCTTTATTCCAAATTTAATTAATTTTATAATATTTTGAAATTTAGTTTCAAATAAACGTTTGGATGTTTCAATTTCAGGAAAAATTTCTTTAATTTTTTCACTATGTATTGCAAAATTAGCACCAAAAGATCCTTTATCATTCGCCTCAACAATTCTTGATGCTTCATCAAATCTTTTTTTTAATTCTGGATCAATTTTCTCCCAATTAATATCACCTCTTTTTGCAGGAGGATTGAATACGCTGTCAATGACAGCGTTTGTTTCCCCATAAGGGTAGATGGACAGCGCCTGAACAACTCTTATATCTCCATTGGATAACTCTTCAGAAAGACCACTTCTACTATTTTCTGGTTTTACAATTTCAAAGCCTTTTTCTTTTGCAATATTTCTGTATATATTTGCAGTTTCTAAAGCTCTGGCCTCATTACTCGAAGCAAAAAATAAAATATCATTCCGCGGGTCTAGTTCCCCAAAAAATTCACCAGCTTTTTCTTTTGCCAACTCAACACCCGATTCTGGTAGATCAGGAGTCTCTTGATTTTCAGGATCAAAAGGTTTTGTTGGATCATCAGATGAAACCATTTTCCCATACGTCTTATATGTCGATTTACTATGTCTAGTGAAAAAGGCCTCATCTTTTCTTTCCTCATTATTATTTTGTGGGTTTTCAAAATTATTCATATTTTTTATTTTATTATTCTAACAATTCCATTATCTGCATCAACTTCTACCATGTCACCGTCTTTAAACACCTGTGTCGCGATTTTTGTTCCAATGACGCAAGGCTTCTTTAATTCACGGCTAACAATAGCGGCGTGACATGTGATACCTCCCTCATTTGTGACAATGGCAACAGCTTTTTTCATAAGTGGTGCAAAGTCAGGTGTTGTCATACCAGTTACAATGACGTCCCCATCGGCAAAATCAGAGACTTGTGATGTGTTTAATACACGAACTCGCCCAGTCACCTTCCCTTTGTAAGCAATCTGACCCTTAACCTCTTTTAAATCCTTAACATCTTCTCTTATTTTTATTCCTAGTGACTCCAAGTACTCCCACGCCTTATCAGAAGAGTACGCTGTGTGTCCATTATTTAATTCATCAACAATAAAAAGTTCCATTCTTGCTGACATTTCTGATTCGAACTCAGCTTTATTTGTCTTAAACAGATTAAGTATACTCTTGTCCAAATATCGAGCCTGCTCAAAAGAAATACCTAACGATTCGGCAATTTTCTTTGAAATGGTGTCGTTTATGTAAAAAGAAACTTGGGCATTATATTTCTTTCGATCATCCTGAAGCAAAGCCATCATCTGCCATATTTCGAATAGCTTAATTACTTCACCACTAAGTCTATACTTTTCTATGATTTGAGCCTGAGTAGCCTGTTCATTTGAGTCCTTTTCGGTTGTTATCGTTACGGGTTTTGAGATCTCACTTGAAATTCTCTTTATCACTGAATCTCGACTCCAAACATCAGGACCAACATACTCGTATGGAAACCAGAAATATTTAGATGAGAAGTCATCAACTTTTTTTGCTAGCTCTTCATTTTCTAGTCCTACAGATCTCGCTAAGTCTGTCAGTATTGAAAACTCTTTTTCTACGCTCTGACTGTATGATTCTTCTGTGGGATGTGAAAGTGTGTGAATGATTTCATCTTTCTGTTCATCTGTTTTATCAATAAGCAATGCTCTGATTTTATTTTCAATAATCTGAGGAGAAAAAAGCCAATAGCACATATTGTCTTTCATTAGTTCCGAGTACTTCCTTGAGAGCTCAAGAATGAATTGTATATGACTTTCTGGACTAGGTGTTGTTGAAAACTTTGCGTACTCCTTACAATATGCAACTAGAGCTTCGCCTGTTTCAGTACTTGTACTACGAACCTTTTTCATGTCACTAATTTCAAGGAGCTTATCCAAAGCTCGTTCACCAAATTCAGCATATTTTTCTTTTTCCCAAACAGCAAAATAATGACCCTTCTCCCAGATATGCAAAATATGACCCGAATTAGAAATATTGAAATACTCCCCACATCTCCAATCAAAAAATGCGAGCAAAGGATATGTTGCTGGAATGAAACGTGTTCTAGTTATAAGCCATTTTTGATTGTTCATATGTTATTTTATTATTCTAACAATTCCGTTATCTGCATCTACTTCTAAAGTGTCACCTGTTTTTATAAGCTTCACAACATCCCTATTTGTTCCTATTATACAAGGGATTTTTAATTCTCTAGCCACAATTGCCGCGTGTGACAACATTCCTCCTTGATTGGTAATTATTGCGGAAGCTTTTTTACAAGCCTGAATTATCTCTGGTGATGTTGTTTCAGCAATAAGAACTTCTCCTTCTTCCATCATTTCAACCTCCTTGGCAATATTTCCAAAATTACTATAATCAGGAGCAAACACTCTCGCTTTTGCTGTAACTTTTCCCTTATAAGCAATAGTACCTTTTATTACGTCCGACATTTCTTTATATGGAGAAAGGAATTGTTTTATTAGACCACCATCTTCATCTTTATAAAGAGTCTCATCTTTTGATATAAAGAAACAATTTCTCTTAATTAAAATGTCTTTGGATATTTTTTCATTTTTATCATAAAGAGATGCTATTTCTTCAGGTGTATATTTCAACAAATCTTCCAAAGGAATATTAAAAGATTCTGATATCTTCCTCAATAAACTCATACAATATCCATCGGGTTCAAAAACTATTTTATTCAAGTAAGATCTTCCATCTAATTTTAATTTATCAAACCCTTCTATAGATATCACCATATCATTAGGAATTAATAAGTCGGTATAAAAGAATTCTGTTTTTGAATAATAAGACCAATGTTTTGATGCTAAATTAAAAAATTCACTGACTAGGTCTTTATTTAATTCTTCTGTCTCTAAAATCTTATCGAATACTTTGCTAGAATTATTTATATATTCATGAAATTCTTTATGAAATTGATTGTATAGATTCTTATCTGTGTATAGTTCTTTGCCCTCTTTAAGTGTTTCTTTCTGTACATCCTTATTAAAGAATGTAATCCATACTTCCTCATCTTGAACAGCCAAGACGCCTTTTGATGCGTAGGTCTGCATAAATAATTTTGTTAAAAACAAAACAAAATTGTTTCCAGCAAACATTCTCACATAATCTTTTGGATTATATTTTGAATTTTCATAAACCTCGATATTCGACAAAGTCGTAATCGGCCTACTTTGCACAATATAAAATTTTTCAGCTTCAAACGCCCACTCAATGTCACACGGGAATCCATAATGATTTTCAATTGTAAGAATTATATTTGAAAGTTCATTAATTTGTGATTCATTTAAAACTTGAGTTGTACCTTGTGCACCGAGCTCTCTCCATTCATTATCTCCTCCTTGTTTTCTAAATAATCCTCGTGATTGTTCTGAAACATTAATATCAAGTATTTTGCGAGGTTCTTTTTCAACTATATATGAGTCAGGCGTAATTTGACCTGACACAATGGCCTCACCTAAACCAAAACCTGCCTCTATAATGAGTTGGTTTCTATCTTCTGTGACTGGGTGTACCGAGAATGCAATTCCGGATACTTCTGAGTTCACCATCTTTTGAACAACTACAGCAACAGAGATTTTTGTTGTATCTAAACCCTTTTCAAAACGATAAAAGATTGCTCGAGGAGTAAACAAAGAAGCCCAGCAGTGTTGAACTTTTTCTAAAACATTATCTCTTGTAATATTTAAATATGAATCAAGTTGTCCTGCCCAAGCATGATCTGCACCATCTTCTGCGGTTGCACTTGAACGTACCGCTACAAACTCTGAATTTAGATTTTCAAAATAAGAGATTATTTCGTCTGCGATATCTTGTGGCATTTGAGCCTGTTTTATCAGAGCCTGAATTTTTTCCGATGCTAAATCTACTGTGTGGACTGCCTTATGATCGCCGTCACCCAAAATCGCATCAATTTCTTGTATTAAATCAGTGTCTATAATAAATTTTTCAAAAGTATCTGCCAGAACAACAAAACCATCTGGTACAGGTATACCTGAATTAATCATTTCACCGAGTGAGGCACCTTTTCCTCCTGCAATATTTGCGTCATTTTTGTTCAAGCTATTAAAAGACTTTATATAATTCATGCGAAAACTATACAACAAAATAGCCCTAAAAACAAATTATTTAAGCGCCTTCTTCAAATATTTTCCAGTGTGACTTTTTGGATTATTTGCAACTTCTTCAGGCGTTCCCTTTGCAACAATTTTTCCACCACCAATTCCACCTTCGGGTCCAATATCAATCACATAGTCGGCAGATTTAATGATGTCCATATTGTGTTCGATAACTATCACCGAATTCCCTTTCTTGATAAGTTTTTGCAAAATATCAATTAATTTCTTAACATCTTCGTAGTGCAAACCGATGGTCGGCTCGTCTAATAGATAAATAGTTTTTTGAAGATGAGCACGATAAAGTTCACTCGCAATTTTCACACGTTGCGCCTCTCCACCTGAAAGTGTTGTTGCAGACTGACCCAATTTTAAATATCCGAGACCAACTTCATTCAAAACAAATAACCTGTCATATATAGCGGGAATATCAATGAAAAATTCTAAAGCTTCCTCAATTGTCATTTCCAAAACTTCAAAAATGTTTTTCTTTTTAAACTTAACATCAAGAGTTTCTTTCATGAATCTTTTTCCTTCACAAACTTCACACGGAACATAAACAGTTGGCAAGAAATGCATTTCAACTGCTACATAACCGTTACCTTGGCAGGCTTCGCAACGACCACCTTTCACGTTAAATGAAAATCTACTTGGTCCCCAACCTCTAAATCTAGCTTCTTCTGATTCGGCAAACATGTCACGAATAAATGTGAATGCACCTGTGTATGTTGCTGGGTTTGAACGAGGTGTTCTACCTATCGGAGATTGATCAATCAAAATTGCTCTACCTAAATATTCACTACCGGTAAAGCTAGAGCAGTTCACAGTTTCAGCTGAACGATATCTACGATCAAATCTTCTTTTCAAGTTTTCATACATAACTTCATAAACAAAACTTGATTTTCCTGAACCTGAAACTCCTGTGACACAAACAAATCTTCCAAGTGGAACATCTACATCCATGTTTTTAATATTGAAAACATTTGCATTTCTAATTTGCAATTTGCCTTTCGGATCATCCCTTCTTTCCTCTGGAATTTCAATTCTCTTGTCGCCTCTCAAGTAGTCGAGTGTAGTTGAGCCGCTATCATTTTTCTTTGCAGTTAACAGCTCATCCAAATAACCTGAAACAACAACTTCACCTCCGTGCACTCCTGCGCCAGGTCCAATATCAATCAAATAATCAGCAGAATAAATTGTATCTTCATCGTGTTCAACAACGATAACAGTATTTCCTGAATCTCGAAGTTCAAGCAAGGTTTTAATTAATTTATCATTATCACGAGAGTGCAAACCAATTGTTGGCTCATCCAAAACATAAGTAGCACCAACCAAACCTGAACCAAGTTGCGAAGCAAGTCTAATTCGTTGAGCTTCACCTCCAGATAATGTGTGCGCTCGTCTACCCAAAGATAAATATTCAATTCCAACATTGTTCATGAATTTTAATCTTTCAGTAATTTCACGGAGTAATATTTTTGCAATTTCCGCATCTTGTTTTGAAAGTTTAAGATTTGAAAAATAATGCAAAGAGTCTTCAACTGTCATGTCTGTGACGGCTTTAATGCTGATTTTTTGTTCCTTAGTTTTTTCTGGAGTTTCTGCAGGCAAATAGATATGTTGTGCCTCTTCACGAAGTCTTTGACCATTACACACCGGACAAGGATCTTCTCCCATAAAATATTTTGTTCCTAGACCGTTACATTCTGGACATGCACCATGCGGTGAGTTAAATGAAAAAAGTCTTGGCTCAATTTCTGGATAAGAAAAACCGTCATAAGGGCACATGAATTTTGATGAAAGCAGTTTTTCTTCATTCAAAAATTTTAACTTTATCAGCCCTGTTGATTCTGTCAGTGCGCGCTCGATTGCATCAGACAATCTTTCTTTATAGCTTTCATCTTTTTTCTTTAAGTCTGAAATGAAAATTTCATCGATTAAAATATCAATA
>JACCDZ010866052.1_pt1 | contig 21777 bp, 21 predicted proteins | sample 7449551 | NCBI WGS metagenome assembly JACCDZ01 (sample SAMN15323452, study PRJNA562643) | freshwater metagenome | isolation source: river surface water | place: USA:Blue River Watershed | collected 2017-08-18
AGCAGCGAAATGCCGGCGATGGCCCCGAGTAGCAGCGACAGAATGGCGGTAGTTTCAGCGGCAGTCTTGGCGATGGCGGTGAGGTTTTGCAGCGTGAAGTCATCGTCGGCATCGGCACTCAGGCGATGTCGCTGGCGCAGCTGATCGCGCAAGTCCTGCTCGACCTGCGGCATCACAGTTTCGCTTTCGGCTTGAACCATGATCAGGCGCACCGAGCTGCGGAAGCGGTTACCGGAGAGCTTGCGCTGCGCGGTGGTGATGGGGATGACAATGGTGTCATCCTGATCGCGGCCGTCGAGACTTTGGCCCTTGCTGCCGAGCACGCCAATGACCTGGAACGGCACATTGCGGATGCGCAGAGTCTCGCCAATGGGGTCGTTGTCGCCGAACAGGTTAGTGGCGACCTGCTGGCCAATGAGCGCAACTTGCGCGGCGGATTGCAGCTCAGGTGTGTCGAAGGCATAGCCCGACTTCACTACCCAGTCGCGCAGGCCGAAGTAATCGGCGTTACTGCCAATGATGGTGGTATTCCAGTTCTGCGTGCCGTAAATCACTTGCGCGTTGGACTGCACCACCGGAGCCACGGCAATCACATGGCGGGTATTTTTCAGTGCGGTGGCATCCTCCACAGTCAGGTTGGGTGCGCTGCCGAAAGCACTGCGTACGCCGTTTGAGCTGGTGGCACCGGGCAAGATAATGAACAGGTTGGAGCCCATGCTCTTGATGGACTGTTCGATGCGCGCCTGCACGCCCTGACCAATGGCCAGCATGGCGATGACCGAGCCGACGCCGATGATCATGCCGAGCATGGTCAGAAAGCTGCGCAGGCGGTTGGCTTTGAGCGCGAGCAGGGCTTCGCGCAGCATGACCAGTATCATGGCGTGGCTCCATCGCGAAGCTCTGCGCTGGCCTGTGCAGCGGGTGGGTGTGCGGCAGCTGCCAGACCCGCTTGCGTATCGCCATCCCAGGCCTTGTGGCCATCGACCAAACGCACCAGTCGCGGCGCATGCGCGGCAATATCGGGCTCGTGCGTGACGAGTACGATGGTGATGCCTTCCTGCTGATTCAATCGGCGAAATAACTGCATGATCTCGTCGCTGGTTTGTGTGTCGAGATTGCCGGTGGGTTCATCCGCAAGAATTAGCGCGGGCCGGTTAACCAACGCGCGGGCAATGGCCACGCGCTGCTGCTGACCGCCGGAAATCTGGCCGGGCAGGGCATTCAGGCGCTGGCCGAGGCCAACCTTGGCGAGCATCTCAGCAGCGCGTTGCTTGCGCTCACCGAGGCTGACGCCGGCATAGATCAGCGGCAGCGCCACATTGTCTAGCAGGGTGCTGCGCGGCAGCAGGTTGAAGCCCTGAAAGACGAAGCCGATGTAGCGGTTGCGCAGGTCGGCGAGGGCATTGGCGTCGAGTGTTGTCACGGCCTGGCCGGCCAGCGTAAAGCTGCCGCCGCTGGCGCTATCCAGGCAGCCGAGAATGTTCATCAACGTGGATTTTCCGGAGCCTGACGGGCCCATGACGGCAACGAATTCACCGGCCTCGATGGCGAGATCGATGCCATGCAGAATGCGCACTGGCCCGACCCCACTGGGGTAATCCTTGATCAGGCCTTGCAGGCGGATGACGCTGGTCATCAGTCGTTCATCCGGAACTTCATGCCCTTCTTGGCAATCTCTTCCTGGCTCAGCGCCTGCTCGATGACGACGTCGTCACCGGCCTTCAGTGTGTCGCCGAGTATCTCCGTGAAGCGACGGTCAGTGATGCCGAGTTTGACCGTCACCGCGCGCAGGCCGTCTTTGCTGTTGATCCAGACTTTGCCGGTTTGGCGCGCGCTGCGGCCCTTGCCGCGTGTGGCTGGCGAGGCAGCGTCGGTCTTGCTAGCCGTAGAAGCATCCGCCAGCTTGGCACCTTCTGGTGGCCGAAAGCGCAGGGCTGCCGTGGGTACACGCAGTACATTCTGCTTTTCGCGGGTGTTGATGCTCACATAAGCAGTCATGCCCGGCAGCAAGACTTCATCGGGGTTGGCCACGGCCACCACCACATCATAAGTCACCACATTCTGTTCGGTTTTCGGGTTCAGCCGAACCTGCTTTACAACCCCGTCAAAGCTTCTATTCGGAAAGGCATCGACGCGGAATTTAGCGGGTTGCCCAACACGAATGTCGCCGATGTCGGACTCGGTGAAATAGGCGTCGATGACCATCTCGCGTAAATCCTTGGCGATCTTGTAGAGCTCTGGCGTTTGGAAGCTGGCGGCCACGGTCTGGCCCACATCGACAGCGCGCAGCACGACCACGCCGGATACCGGCGAGCGAATCACCGAGTAGCCGAGATTGACCTGATCGCGCTGCACTTGCGCGCGCGTTTGAGCCACACGGGCTTCGGCCTCGCGCAGTGCCTGACGGCTCTGATCAACCTCTTGCGTAGATGCGAAGCCTTCCTTGGCCAGCGGCTGAATACGGCTCCAGTTGCTGCGTGCTAGTGCCAGCGAGGCTTCGGCGCTATTCAGGTTGGCCCGCGACTGTGTCAGCTGCGCTTGCAGGATGGCATCGTCCAAGCGCATCAAAACCTGCCCGGCCTCGACGCGATCATTGAAGTCGGCGCTATACGATCGCACGATGCCCGACACCTGCGTGCCCACCGACACCAGCGTGACCGGGCTGAGCTGACCGTTGGCCGCAACACTTTGCGCGATGTCGCCGCGATCGACTTTTTCCAGGCGGTATTGAATGTGATTGTCATTGCCGCCGCAGGCTTTCAGCCCGATGCCGGCGACGATCGCCACCGCAACAGCAATGAGTGTCCAGCGACGGCGTGCCGGGGTGAGAAAAGTCATGGACGAAACTCCATTGCGGTATCGCGAACCAGAAGGCCACTGGCCTGCGCGAGTTGAAGGCGTGCGGCAGCAAGATCGAAGCGTGAGCGTGCATGCTGCTGACGGGCATCGGCGAGGCTGCTTTGTGCATTCAGCACATTGAGTAAATTGCCAAGACCGGCGCGATAGCGGGCGAGGGCGGCGCGGCTGGACTCGCTGGCGGCAGCGAGCAGGCTGTCGGTGGCGGCGATGCGCGCCTGAGCGGTACTGAACTGCTGCCAAGCCAGCCAAACATCTAAGCTGACTTGCTGCTGAATGCGCGACAGCTCAATGCTTTGCTCAGCGATTTGAGATTGCGCCAGTGCCTCCTGATGCCGCTGCTGAAAGCCGGTGAACAGTGGCAGGGTGGCGGTCAGTGCAACTTGTCCGCTCTGGCTCTGGCTGAGGTCATTACGACTGCTGCTGTTGCTGGCCGACAGCGACAGCTTTGGCCGAGCCTGCGCGGCTATACGATCCAGCTCCGACGTATTGGCCTGCACCCGTAGTTGTTGCGCGATCAACTCCGGCCGGCGCTCTTGGGCCAGAGTCAGCAGCTGCTTCAGTGCGGGCGGCTGAGCGCTGGCGTTTTGACGAAGCTTGTCCAGCTCGTTGTCTTGATAGTCCAGCACCAAGGGCGTGTCGGCGGCATAGCCGGCGACCACGGCGAGGCGACCGGCACTGGCGGCGAGTTCGCCCTGACGCTGGATCACGGTTAGTTGTGCTTGTGCCAGCGCCGTTTCGGCCTGCAACTCATCCTCGCGAGTAGCCACGCCGATGAGCTGGCGCTGGCGGGCGGCCTTGGCTGTTTCCTCGGCGGCGAGCAGCGAGGCTTGCGCTGCCTCAAGGCTGGCGCGGGCACTGAGCTGGGCGAACCAATTCTGCACGGCGCTGATGGCGACTTGCTGGCTGGCGCTATCCTGGCTGGCTTGCAGCGCTGCTAGGGTCTGCTGTGTGCTGTTGAGACTGGCGCGACGACCACCGAAATCCCACAGCAGCCACTGGCTGTTTAGGCCTAGCTGGGTCTGGCGCTCGGCACCGGGCACGGCGGTATCGCCGAAGCGTTCGCTAATGCTGGCGCTGGCATCCAGCGTGGGGTAGTAGGCCGATTTTGCGATGCCGACGCGCTCGACCTGACTGCGGCTGCGCTGCCAGGCGGCGCGCGTGTCAGGGTTGGCGCTCAGGCTGCGATCGATGAGCTGAGCCAGCGTCAATGCTGGCGGTGCGGCGGCCTTGTCATCGGCCTGTGCCGTGCATGACAGGGCAATGATCAGGAGCGTTGCTGTAATGCGCCGCATGCAAGCCTCTATCTCTGGTTAAAGGGGTCGTTACAGTGACGCCATCGCTCAGGAAGCGTTGACGAACAGACCGATTTCAGTCGCTACTGCCGCGACGCTGCTGGCTCAGCGCTGCGCGCAGGGCATCCTCCAGGCTGGCGTGCTGAAAGGTGAAGCGCGCCTGCAGCAGGCGGCTGGGCACCACGCGCTGGCCATCAAGTAGTAGCGTAGACATCTCGCCCATGGCCATCTTCAGCACGCTTGCCGGCAGACGCAGAAATGCCGGGCGTCGCAGCAGGCGCGCCAACGTTTGGGTGAACTCTGCATTCGTGACCGGGCGTGGGCCGGTGGCATTGAACACGCCGTGTAGCGTGTTGTCATTGAGTAGGCGCAGGATGATCTGCACGACATCGCCCAAAGACACCCACGAGAGATATTGCCGGCCGTTGCCGAGCTGGCCGGCAATGCCGAGACCGAACAACGGCAGCAGCTTGCGCAGCATGCCGCCGCCGGCACCGATGACCACACCGGTGCGCAGCAGGCAAACGCGCAGGCCATGGGCCTCGGCGGCCGCGGCCGCATGCTCCCAGTCGCGACAGAGCTCATGCACATATTCCACATGTGGCAGAGCACCTTCTTCCAGCACCTTATCGCCCTGATTGCCGTACCAGCCGATGGCCGAACCGGAGATCAGTACGCGGGGTTTTTGTTTGGCGCGGCGTATCCACTCCACCAATTCTTCGGTCAGCGTAATGCGGCTATCGTGCAGCTCGCGTTTGCGTTGCGCGCTCCAAGGTTTGTCGGCAATACCTTCGCCCGCCAGATTGATGATGGCATCGTAAACATCATCACGCGTCAGCTCCTGCAAGGTGCCGATGACGCGGAGCTGGGCGCAGGCAATTGCCTCTTGATGCTTGAGCGAAAACTTGGCTGGTCGCCGCGTCAGCACGGTGACACGATGGCCGCCGCCAAGTTCCGATGGCCCGAGCAGCGTGGGGAGCAGCAGGCTGCCAATGAAGCCGGTGCCGCCGGTAAGCAGAATATTCATGGCGACATCGCCTCGCTTATTTAGAATGGCGTCAGTCTAGCGAGGCTGACGGAAAATTTGTAAGAGGACAGCGCATGCAGATGCGATTCGGGCAAAAAAAGTGGTGATGACGTGACGATCACCACTCATGTCATTACCGGCTTTCTGGGTGCCGGCAAAACATCGTTGATCAGTGAATTGCTGGCTCAGAAGCCTGCAGATGAGCGCTGGGCTATCGTTGTGAACGAATTTGGTCAGATTGGCATAGATCAGGTCGCTTGGTCTGGCTCGGGCGTCATGATCAAGGAGGTGCCCGGTGGCTGCATTTGCTGCACGCAAAACCTGCCGCTGCAAATCGCTTTGGGTCAAATCCTCAGCCAGTCAGGGGCGCAGCGCCTGCTGATTGAGCCGACCGGGCTGGGGCATCCCGCCGAGCTTTTGCAGATGTTGCGCGAGCCGCATTGGCAGACGAGCCTGAAGCCGGCCGCCACACTCTGTGCGATTGATGCACGGCAGCTTGACGATACTCGTGTGACAACGCACGAGACCTTTCAGGCGCAAGTGGCGGCGGCAGATCTGCTGGTGTTCACCAAGGCGGATCTGCTCAGTGCCGAGCAGCGTGAGCTCGCCTGTCAGTTTGCTGCCAAGCAGTCGGTGGCGAAGCCTTGGGTTTTTGCGCAGCCTAATCAGGTGGATCCAGCCTGGCTGGATACTCCATTGCTGACGCCGGTCATGCAGCGCCGCTCACTGTTGCATCTGCGACCGTCTGGCGTTGCTGCCGAAGCTGCTATTGCACCGCAAACGCCACCGTTTCATTATCACGAGCAGCGTCAGGGGCAGGCTGTTGGCGGCTGGATTCTGCCGGCTGACTGGGTCTTTCAGCATGACCCGCTGCTGACTACGCTGTTGTCATGGCGTGTGGCAGAGCGCGTTAAGGGCGTGTTCCATACCGATCAGGGCTGGATATTTTTCAATGCCACCGGCCACGACATGACGATCAAGAGCACAGAGTATCGTGCCGATAATCGCGTGGAGCTGATCAGCTCGGCGGCAGTGGACTGGCCTGCTCAGGAGCAGGCGTTGCTGGCCTGTCGCGTGCCGGACGCCGGCACTTAAGCGCCGGTGACCGGAAGGCGGCGTCCGCGCCACAGACCCAGCATCAGCAAGGTGCCGCAGATCAGCAGAATGGGCATCACGCCAAAACGCTGCCAGAAGGTCAGGCCTTGTGCCGGGTAGACATCGCCGCGCAACACGGTGGGTACGAAACGCGGTGCACGGCTCACGACTTTGCCTTGGTCATCGATGATGGCGGTGATGCCGTTGTTGGTGCCACGGATGAGGTAGCGCCCGGTTTCCCTGGCTCGCATGCGCACCATCTCGAAATGCTGATCGGGGCCGATCGAGCGGCCGAACCAGCCGTCATTGCTTACGGTGGCCAGAAAATCGGCCGGCTTCGATAGGCGCTGCACCAGCGACGGATAGGCAATTTCATAGCAGATGAACGGTGCCATGCGCTGCGATTTCACCAGCAGGGGTTGCTGATCGCGGGGGCCCCAGGTGAAGCTCGACATCGGCAGATCAAAGAACGGGATGGCGCCGCGCAGCCAGTCCTCGTAGGGGATGTATTCGCCAATCGGCACCAGCTGCTGCTTGTGATAAAGGCCGAGGCCATCGCCCATGGCGGCAATGCTGTTGTAGAACAGCACGCCGGTGCGGGCCTTGTTCCAGGTCGCGTAGGGCACGCCGGTCACGAATGCCGAGCCTTTTTTCAGCGCGTCATTTTCGATTTCCGCCATCACATCCTGCGCTTCGTGGGCGAACATCGGGATGGCCGCTTCCGGCCACAGCACGAGGTCACGACCCCATTCGCTGGCCGACAAATCGCGATAAATTTTCACGGTCTTGTCGCGCCATTCCAGCGCCCACTTCGACTCTTGCGGAATATTGCCCTGCACCAAACTGACCGACATGCCGTTGTTCTTGTCGATGTGAGTCCAGTGGATGGGGCTGAGCAGTGCGCCGCTGACCCAGAGTGTGATGACCGTAAGCAAAGGCAGCCAGGCCTTGGCACCATCGCGCACGACCATGAACAGGGCGATACCGGTGATGCCGGCAGCCAGACTGACGCCGTAAATACCGAACAACGGTGCCCAGCCGGCCAGCGGCGTATCAATGAAGCCGTAGCCGGTCATCAGCCAGGGAAAGCCGGTGAGCACCCAGCTGCGCAGCCATTCGCCGATGACCAACAGCGCCGGCAAGGTCAGCCAGCTCAAGCGATCGAGCTTGAAGCGGCCGTAGAGCCAGCCGAGCGGGATGAACAGCAGCGCCATCAGCGCCGCGACAAAAGCGAGTAGCGCCAGCGATAGCGGCCACGAGGTATCGCCAAAGTCGTGCATGGACACCACGAGCCAACTGCCACCATGCAGCCACAGGCCGAAGCCGAACAGAAAGGCGATGCGGGCGGCGCGCCGAGCCGATTGCCCGTGCAGTAGTTCGGCAAGCAGGCCGATACCGAGCAGGGCGATTGGCCACCAGGTCAGGGGTGCCAACGCCAGCGGCATCAGCAGGCCGGCCAGCAGCGCCAGCCACAGGGATAGCGTGGTCGGGCGCACGGCGTGCATCAAACGTGAAAAATGGGACATCGTGCGGGGCATCAAGCAGGGCTCGCGGGCAGGTTAGCTGGGTTCGACTTTCAGCAGGCGAATGGTGCGCGAGTCGGCGGCGAGGATGGTGAACTTCCAACGCTCCAGCACAATCTGCTCATCCTTTTCCGGTAGGCGTTCAAAGCCGTTGATAACAATGCCAGCAATGGTATCGAAATCGTCGTTGTTGAAGCGGCTGCCAAAGTGTTCGTTGAAGTCGGCAATGGGCGTCAGCGCTTTCACCACCCATTCTTTCGGGCCGGTTTCGCGAATCAGCACATCTTCGTCGTCTTCGTAATCGTGCTCGTCGTCGATCTCGCCGACGATCTGCTCCAGCGCGTCCTCGAGCGTGACCAGGCCGGCAATGCCGCCGTATTCGTTGACGACAATCGCCATGTGGCTCTTCTTGCTGCGGAACTCGCGGATGAGCTTGTCGAGATGCGTTGACTCCGGCACATAGAACGCCGGGCGCAGGTAGTCTTTCAGCGCGATGCGGTCGCGACCGTCGAGGATGAGCTTGAGCAAATCCTTGGCGAAGAGAATGCCGAGGACTTCATCGGGATTGTCTGCCGCCAGCACCGGGAAGCGCGAGTGCGCCGACTCGATCAGGCCGGGCAGGAATTCACGTAGGTCGTCATCGCTGCGAATGGCCACCATTTGCCCGCGTGGAATCATGATCTCGCGCACCTGGCGCTCCGAGACCTGCAGCGTGGACTCGATGATGTGCAGCGCCTCCACATCCATGAGGCCGCGCTTGGCGGCATCACGAATCACAGAGATCAGTTCTTCGCGCGTTTCTGGCTCGCCACCCCACACATCGGTGAGTCGGCTCAACCAGGATTTCGGACTGTCGCCCTCGCTCATTACGGTAGTTCCCTTGGTGTATCTACGGATAGTGTTTCTGTGGATGGTGTTGCTACGGGCGTGGTGGCGCTATCGCCTGGCTCGTCATCGTACGGATTGTCCCAGCCCAGCTCGGCCAGGATGGCAACTTCCAGTGGCTCCATGCGCGCGGCATCGGCCTCTTCAATATGGTCGTGGCCGAGCAGATGCAAGACGCCGTGCACGGTCATGTGTGCCCAGTGCGCAAGCAGCGCTTTGTCTTGCTCCAGCGCCTCGCGCGCTACCACTTCAGCGCAGATGGCGAGGTCGCCTATTGGCACTTCGTCCAGCTCGGCGATCAGCTCCGGCGGCAGCTCGGCCGGGAATGACAACACATTGGTGGGCTTGTCTTTGCCACGATAATCGCGATTCAGCGCCTGGCTTTCGGCCTCGCTCACGATGCGAATGTCGAGCGTCACGCTTTTTGAGGCTGGCCCGGCCCCTATGCTTGCAGAAGCCAGCGCCGCCTCGGCCCAGCGCCGAAACTCAGCCTCGCCGGGCAGGTCCGCGATCAGCGCGCTGTTGCCGGCCAGCTCATCATCAATTTCCAGCCACAGATCCAGACTCATGATCGCTCCGGGCGCGGCGGTTGTTTCGCGTCCCACTTCTCGTAAGCATCCACAATGCGCATGACCAGCGGATGACGGACCACATCGCGCGAGGCGAAGCGGGTGACATGAATGCCGTTGACGCCATCGAGCACGGTCAGCGCCTGCGCCAGCCCCGAAGGTTGGCCACGCGGCAGATCGATCTGCGTGATGTCGCCGGTGATGACTGCTTTCGAGCCATAGCCGAGGCGGGTCAGGAACATCTTCATCTGTTCCGGCGTGGTGTTCTGACCCTCATCGAGAATGATGAAGGCGTGGTTCAGCGTACGACCGCGCATATAGGCCAGTGGAGCCACCTCGATGACTTCGCGATCGAGCAGTTTGGCCACGCGCTCGAAGCCGAGCATCTCGTAAAGCGCATCGTAGAGCGGACGCAAATACGGATTGATCTTCTCCGACAGATCACCGGGCAGGAAGCCGAGCTTTTCGCCGGCCTCGACCGCCGGGCGTACGAGGATGATGCGGCGCACCTGATCGCGCTCCAGCGCATCCACCGCACAAGCCACGGCCAGATAAGTCTTGCCGGTGCCGGCCGGGCCGATGCCGAAGCTGATGTCATGGCTGAGAATCTGCTCGACATAGCGGCGCTGATTAGGGCCGCGTGGGCGGATCGAACCTTTCTTGGTGATCAGCACCGGGCCTTCGTCGAGGCCGTCCTGGGCAGCAGCCGTGCGCCGTGCACCGGTGCTGGCGGCTGCTGGCTCCGGCTGCTGGCTGAGTGCGATCTGCAGCACCAGATGTACGGTTTCCGAGGCCAGCTCGTTGCTTTCCTCAGTCTCGTCGTAGAGCCGCTGCAAGACCTGGGCGGCCAGCTCAATGGCGTTTTCGCTGCCATGCAGCACCCATTGGTAGCCACGCTGATTGATCTGCACTTGCAGGCGCTTTTCGATGAGCTTGATGTGTTCATTGAACGGCCCGCAAAGCAGCGCGAGACGACGCGGATCTTCAGGCGTCAAAGGCAGATTGCGATGGCGCGTTGCGGAACTGTTCAAGGTAGCGATGGGCTCATGCGGGGTAGGTACTGCAGGATAACCGAAAGCAGGTCATAGCGTCATGGCGCAGGCAGGGTCGGTGTGTGGTTCGGGCCTCAGACCATTTTTGGCTTGAGAAGTTTGTTGGGTCTGCTATGTTCGGTGCGATGACTCTTTGGTCACCATAAAAATCAAGAGGAACAGCCCTCATGCCTGCTCTGGCAAACGCCGCCCCCGATCGTATCGACCGCCCCCGTCATCGCATTAGTGCACAAGCCTCAACGCTGGGCTGGGCCTTGTCCCTGTCGATTCGTCCGCTGGCCACCATGGCGGCCTATTCGCCGCAATCCATGATGAATATCCGGCGCATCTTCCGCATGACCGGCGCCGTGCTCTCGCACCTGCCGAAAGATGTCAGTATCACGCCCATGCTTACGCCGGCGGTTCGCGGCGAATGGGTGTGTGCGCCTGAGGCGGTGAAATCGAAACAGGTTGCGTTGTATTTGCACGGCGGCGGCTATTTTTTTGGCGCGGCTGCCATGCATCGGCAGATTACCTGGCGAGCTTCACGTGCGCTGGAGCGCCCAGTGTTGGCCATTGACTACCGTCTTGCCCCTAGGCACACCTTCGAGGCTTGGCGTGACGATGCCGTGCAGGCTTACGAGTACCTGCTCAGGCGGGGTTATGCCGGCGAAGATATTATTGTGGGCGGCGACTCGGCCGGAGGCCACCTCACGCTGGTGCTGCTGCAAACGCTACGCGACCGTGGCTTGCCGCTGCCCAGCTGCGCCATCTGCATTTCGCCGTGGACCGACCTCAGCTGCGAATCGCCCTCCATTCGCGACAACGAACGCCGCGATCCGATGATTCCGGCACCGACCCTGCGTACGCTCTCGCAATTCCTGCTGCGCGACCGCAACCCCTACGATGCCCTGGTATCGCCGCTGCACGGCGACTTCACCGGCCTGCCACCGATGTTCGTCATCGTCGGCAGCACCGAAGTACTGCGCGACGACTCGCGTCGTCTTGCCGCCTGCGCTCAGGCCGCCGGCGTACCGGTGCGCTACGAAGAGTGGCATCGCATGCCGCATGTGTTCCCGATTTTCGCCGCGATACTGCCGGAAGGGCGCAGCGCCTTTGAGCACATGCGCGAGTTTGTTCGCGGCGTTGAAATCCAGCGGAAAGCACGCGCGGCGTAACGGCTACACACATGCACTGCGTGACGGAGCATGGCGCGAGCAGGTAGCATCGCGCCATGAACTCACCTAGCCAAACAAAAGCCCCCGAAGTTACTCGCGCCGAACAGAAGCGAGTGCGTGATTTACACAGCAAGAAAGGTCGCCGCGAGCACAACGCATTCCTAGTGGAGGGCGGCAAAAGTGTGGCCGAGTTGCTTGCCGCCGACTGGCCCGTGCTTGCGGTCTATGCCAGTCACGACGCTGCGCCGGCCTTGCGTGATGCCACCGCGCGACGCGGCATGCGTCTGCATGAAGTCAGCGCCAGCTTGCTCACCAGCCTCAGCACCTTCGAGAGTAATGACAGTGCCCTTGCGATTGCTGGCCAGCGCTCCTGGTCGCAGCAGCCTTTAAGGGCAGGCGAACTCACACTGGTGCTCGACGACATCCGCGACCCCGGCAACCTCGGCACCATCCTGCGCCTGGCTGACTGGTACGGCGTAACGCAGGTGGTGTGCTCGCCGACCACCGCTGAATGGCAGGCCCCGAAAGTGATTGCCGCCAGCATGGGCTCGTTCCTGCGCATGCCGTTGCTGGTGCGCGAGCTGACGGAGTTTCTTGCGCAGGCCAAGGCGGACGGTGCCGAGGTTCTCGGCGCTGTGCTTGATGGCGAGAATATGCATCGCTTGCGTCAGCCGATGGCAAAAGCCGTCGGCGCGGTGCTGGTTATCGGCAATGAGTCGCACGGGCTGAGTGCTGAAGTGCAGGCGTTGCTGACAAGGCGGCTGACGATCCCGCGCTTTGGTCAGGCGGAATCGCTGAATGCCGGAGTGGCTACAGGGATTTTGCTGGATGGCTGGCGGCGGGCTTGAGCAATGGAGACACCAAATATTTTATGCTGGGCATCATGATCTACTCTAATAAACGCCGAGCAAGTGCGACAGCACTCGCTCGGTTCAGGTCATCAATTAGAACGAAAATGCTTTCTGTACGCCCAGTTTGATCTCGTTACTGGTGATTTCGAGGTCGTTCTCGGAGTCGTCTAATTTCACATGGCGACCTTCCAGTACGAAGTTTACCAGCTCCGTTTTGAAGGTAGCGCCGAGCATAAACTCGGGGCCGTTGCTATCCTTTAATTTCAGATAGCTGAAGCCGCCAAACACGTCAACGGACGGCGACACCGTTAGTGTGGCATCGGCACCCAAGGCTATGCCATTTTCGGTAGAACTGCTGCCTGATGCTGTTGTTTCTAATGTCACATACTCCAAGCGTGGGGCCAGTTTCAGCTGACCGTTATCGAGAACGGTGAGTGCTATGCCTCCGCGCGTTTCAAGCACTTCGTGATTGACGCAGGTATTTCCGGAACAGGTTGAACCGCTGACTTCTTGCATGCTGCCGAAGGCGCGAAATTTGTTGTCGGTGAGGGCTGCGCGGAAGAAGTAGCCATCGTTACCGAGCGTTAAGGAGGCACCGCCAGTCTTGAATTGCACATCCTGTGTGGGGATGTAGCCGGCAGTGAATTCGGCGCTCATGGGGGGTTCGATAGCAAAGGCGGAGGATGACAACAGGCAGGTGGCAAGCAGTAATTTTTTCATGTGTAGCTCCATGCGGGGTAGCGCCTCCAAACTCATGCTCGGAGGATGTTTTGGGATGCAGCAATATAAGTTCTGATGCTAGGTTGCAACCGAACCGACGGTGATATTAGTGGTCTCGATGAGGCTTGATGGTGCTAAATCGTTGTTGATTCAGGGGGTTTTTGTGAGTTTTCGATCGGCAGTATTGCTCATGCTGTTGGTATCATAACTCGTGCCGGAGGGGTTCTACCCGTTAGCCTGTTTATGCGCATCATCACATTGCGTGTGCTCGATGCAGATAAAGCTAGTGCACGCCACCATGTTTAGTTTGGCGGAGACACCAATGATTCTGCACCACTACGCGCTGTCCCCCTTTTCGGAAAAGATGCGCGCCATGATGGGCACGGCGAATCTGCCCTGGCAGTCCTGCATCACCCGCGAGCTGCCGCCACGCCCCGTGTTGGCGGCGCTTGCTGGCGGTTACCGCAAGATTCCGGTGGCGCAGATCGGTGCCGACATCTTTTGCGACACCCGCGTCATCGCCAGTGAAATTGCGGCGCTGAGCGGCATGCCGCAACTGGCCCTAGAGTCGGCGGATGAGGCCACGCAGGCCTATGCAAATGCCACCGACCTGCATGCTTTCATGGATGTGCTGGCCGCATCGGCCACGATGACCGCCGCCCGCAAGATGCTTGCCTCCATGTCGGTGCGTGACTTTGCCGGCTTCTTTGTGGATCGTATTCGCATTGGTGCCAAAGCCAAGGTCAAGGCGGGCGATCCGCGTCAGGCTAGGCAACGGGTGCTTGCGCATCTGGCCGCTACCGAGCAGCGGCTGCAACAGCAGCCGTACTTGTTCGGGCAGCAAGCCACTTACGCTGATTTCTCGACCTATCACAGCCTCTGGATGGCTCGCGATGTGGCCGAATGGCCGGCACTGAAAGCCTACCCCTTGGTCATGGCTTGGATGGATAGATTGCAGGCGGTGGGGCAGGGGCAGCGAACTGAAATCAGCCCCGAGCAGGCGCTCAAGGTCGCGCACGATGCCACACCGCGAGCCATCGCCAGTGAGCATCAGCAGGATGTGCGAATCGGCCTGTGTGTGGGGGTCGCGCCATCGGATTATGCCCGCGACGCCACCATCGGCCGGCTGGTGGGTGTGACGCCGACGCGCTGGATCATCGCTCGTGACACGCCGGATCTGGGCACGCTGCATGTGCATTTTCCGCAGACAGGCTTTGCGCTGCGCGTGCTTGAGTAGAGGCTCAGCGTTTCAAGTCGCGATAGAAGTTCTCATGACTGCCCAGCTTGAGCAGATAAAGCAGCAGCTCCTGCTCGATACATTCATACGCCAGCAGATAAAGCTGTTGCTCCATCTTGAACTTGTAGACACGCACGCCTGCCAAGTCTCCGATTTTCAGATCGCCGACATTGGGCTTCCCTACAATCGCTTGAATGGCCTCATCCAAGACGGTCTTTTGCTGTTTGCTGAGTTTCTTGACAGTTCTGGCAAAGTCGTTGGTTTGGAGAACCTTCATCCAAACTGATACTCGCTGATATCGCCTGCTTTGACTTGCGCGCGAGCTTGGAGCAGGCCCACAAGAAAATCATGCGGCAAGTCTGGATTTTGTTCGGCCAAGCGTCCGAGCATGGCCCAGTATTCGATTTGCTTGGGTGTTGACCGGTGCGATGACTCGGCATAAATGCGTGCCGAGTCAACCAGTGCCCGATCCAGTTTGACGGCGGTTGCGGAGCTCATGACTAAATTCCAGTGTTTTGTTGGTTGCATTTTGCAACCATATGCGACCTATCGCAAGCGCTTCGGGATCAACCTGCCATTACAAACTGAGCAATAGCTAAGGCCAACGCCTCCGGCTGCTCCAGCGTCATCAAATGTCCGGCATCCAGTTCCTGCAGCGTGGCCCCGGCAATGCCGTCAGCCAGCACCTGAGTCTGAGCTCTAGGCACCATCTGATCCTGACTACCCACGATGACCAGCGTGGGGGCCTGAATGAGTGCCAGCTCGGCGCGAATGTCCACGCGCGCATCGAGATCAGCTTGTCGCGCCATGCCGGCCCAGTTGGTGAACTTCACAATGGCTGCCACACGTTTTTCCAGCACCGCTGATGGCTGAGCGCTGAGCCACTGCGGGTGGCTGCCGGTGAGCAAGATGAAGCGTGCCATCAGCGCCTGATCACGGGCGATCAGCTCACGCCAGAGGCCGAACTGCAGTTCGCTGCGGCTATCGCTACCGCCGGCAAAGCCGGCTACCAGCACCAGCGAGCGTACGCGTTGCGGATGGCGAGCCGCCACTACCGCGGCAATCACAGCTCCCAGCGAATAACCGACCAAATCAAAGGTCGTCTGCCCGCAGGCATCGGCCACCGCGACAATTTGCGTCACCAGGTCGTCGAGCTGCAGCGGGTCGCCACCGTCGGTGGTCTGACCTGATCCGGCATAGTCCGGGCAAATTACAGTGTGCTTGGGCGTGAGATGGCGCAGCAGCTGGCCCCAGTGCGAAAAGCCATCGCCACCGGTACCGTGCAGCAGCAGGAGCGCCGGACCATTGCCCTCGACGGTGTAGTGAACGCGGGCGGTGGCGGTGTTGGCGAAAGGCATCTCAGCGCGCTTCGTGCCACAGCGGAATGCGCCCGCTCGGTAGGCCTAACCCTACTTGCGTTTCGGCATCCGACTCGATCCATAGCGGCGCGCCGGCGCGTAGGGCGTTGATGGATTCGATGCCGTCTACGAGCAGGTCGGCGAAGCGGCCGATCAGCGAGGTATCGCCAGGGAAATGGATCCAGCGCGTGTTCTCGGCAATGCCGACCAAGTAGCCCGGGTAGCGCTTGGACGGGCGGTCGATGAGCACTCGTTGCACGCTGCCGAGCATGGCATCCGTCTTGCGGCCGGTATTGCGAGCAATTTGCGTCTTCAGAATGTTCAAACGCTCTTTCTTCACGGCATCCGGCGTGTCGTCAGGCATGTCTGCTGCCGGCGTGCCGGGGCGCTTCGAGTAGACAAAACTGTAGGAGTGGTCGTAATCAACAAAGTCGATCAGGTCCATGGTGTCTTGGAAATCCTGATCGCTTTCGCCGGGGAAGCCGATGATGAAGTCCGAGCTGATGAAAATGCCGGGCTTGGCGGCTTTCAAGCGCGTGATGATGTCTTTGTAGATGCTGATTTCGTGGTTGCGTTTCATGGCGGCGAGAATACGGTTGGAGCCGCTTTGAACCGGCAGATGCACATGGGCGGCCAGCTCCGGCACGTCGGCATGAGCGGTGATTAGCTCATCGCTGAACTCCAGCGGGTGCGATGTGGTGTAGCGCACACGGCCAATGCCGGGCACGGCAGCGACAGCACGCAGCAGCTCGGCAAACGAGCAAATCGAGCCGTCATGATGCTCGCCACGATAGCCATTCACATTCTGGCCGAGCAGCGTGACTTCGCGCACACCCTGGCGGCCAACTTGTGCCACTTCGGCGATGACATCATCGAACGGACGCGAGACTTCCTCGCCCCGGGTATAGGGTACAACGCAGAAGGTGCAGTACTTCGAGCAGCCTTCCATGACCGACACAAAGGCTTTGTGGCCATCAACACGCGGCTCGGGCAGGAAGTCGAATTTCTCGTTTTCGGGGAAACTAACATCGACTTGTGAGCGCTGTTGGCTGAGGTGCTGATTCAGCATTTCCGGCAGACGATGCAGGGTCTGCGGACCGAACACCATGTCTACATAAGGCGCGCGATCAAGAATGGCGGCGCCTTCCTGCGAGGCCACGCAGCCGCCTACGCCAATGACCATGCTCGGGCGCGCATTCTTCAGTCGTTGCCAGCGCCCGAGCTCGGAGAACACTTTTTCCTGGGCTTTTTCACGAATCGAGCAGGTGTTCAATAGCAGTACATCGGCTTCTTCCGGCACTGTAGTGCGCACCAGTCCGTGCGAACTTGCCAGCAGGTCGATCATGCGTGACGAGTCATACTCGTTCATCTGACAACCTTGGGTTTCGATATAGAGCTTTTTAGCCATGCTGCGGTACTACCGATTTTGCGTGAGAGCGTCATTATACAGGTATGCTTGAATATGCGTGGAGGCACCAGTGACGGCGCCTTCCACATCCTTTTTGCCTAGCTTTACAGGAGACATCATGCGGCCTCCGCTCAAGCGTCCGATTCGACTCTGGTGCCTGATTGCACTGCAGGCGCTGTCGCTCACCGGCTCAACGCTGGCTCATGCTGGCGATGCCGATTGGCTGAGCGCGCGCACGGCATTTCGCGCGGGCGATAACGCTGGGCTGGCACAGGCGAAGGAAGCAATGGCGGGCTCTCCGTTGGCTATCTATGCAGACTTTTGGCAGCTCTGGCGACAGCTGAAAGACAATGATGCGGCTGCCATTGAGGCCTTCATCCAGCGTGATGAGCAAGGCTATTTGAGTGAGAAAATTCGGGCCGAGTGGTTGCGTCAGATGGCCAAGCAAGGTCAGTGGCAAGACTTCCGCCTACAGTTTGCCAAGTTGCAGGATGCCAGTGATACCGAGTTGCAATGCCTGTACTGGCAGTCGGTGCTGGCTGCCAACCAACCTATTCCAAGCGAGCGTGCGAAGGCACTGCGAGCATCCTTGTGGCTGACGGCGAAAGATCTGCCATCGGCCTGTGCGCCCGTGCAGTCGGCTTTGCAGGCTCAGGGTGTGATTACTGCCGAAGATGGCTGGCTGCGTCTGCGTCTGGCGCTTGAGGCCAATGCGCCGGGCTTGGCGCGCCATTTGTTGCAACAGCAAGGCTCGGATTTATCGCCAGAGGCACTGAAAGCCTTGCAGGCGGATCCGCAGAGCTTCATCAGTAAGGCCGATGTGTCGACGCGTGATCAACGCGAGCTTGTGGCTTACGCGTATGGTCGCTGGGCACGCATGGATCTGGCTGCCGCCCGAGAGCAGCTAGTCATCCAGTCTGAGATGTTGGCGGAGCAGGCAGCAGTGGCTTGGCGTCAGCTTGCACTGGCGGCGGCACGCAGCTTCGACAGCCAGAGCGAGGTCTATTTTCAGCGCAGCGAAACGGCATTCTGGCCAGACAATCATCGTGAAATTCGTATGCGCCTGTGCGTGCGTAACGGCGACTGGCCGCGTTATCAGCAGCTTTATCAGCAGCTTCCGTCCGCCTTGCAAGACAGTCGCCCGTGGCTTTACTGGCAGGGTGTGGCGTATGCCGAACAAGGCCGGACGCAGCCAGCGACGCAATTGTTCACGCATCTAGCGCAGGATGATGATTACTACGGCTTGCTTTCAGCAGAGCGCATCGGCCAAAAGCCGCGGACTCCAGCCACACCTGCGCTGATGACGGCGCAGGCCGATGCCGGGCGACTGGCGCAGCATGCCGGCTTTCAGCGTGCTTTTGCGCTGCGTGCCTTGGGTCAGCGCTGGGAAGCCGTGAATGAGTTCAACTGGGCGGTACGCAAGGCCGATCAGGCCTTGATTCTGGCCGCTGCTCAGGCCGCTAACGACATCGGCTGGTATGACCGCGCCATTTATGCGGCGGAGCAGATTTCGGGTGCAGATGCCATGCGCCTGCGCTATCTCACGCCGTATCGCGAGGCGGCGCTGGCACTGAGCGAAGAACGTGCGCTGGACTCAGCCTGGGTGTATGGCCTGATGCGCCAAGAGAGCCGTTTTGTGCCGAATGCCAGCTCAGGCGTGGGTGCGGGCGGTTTGATGCAATTGATGCCAACCACCGCGCAATGGGTCAGTGACAAGCTGGGCGTGCCGTATCGGGCGGAGGCGGTGAATGATCCTGAACAGAACATGCGCATGGGGACTTACTATCTCAGTCATGTTCTGGAGGAGCTTGGGCATCCGGTTCTTGCCACGGCTGGCTACAACGCCGGGCCGCGTCGTGCGCGTGAGTGGCAGGCAGACTCGGAGCTGGATGCCACGCGCTACATCGAGAGTATTCCCTTTGCAGAAACGCGAGATTACGCGAAGAAAGTCATGACCAATGCGGTGCATTACGCGCTGGCGCTAGGGTGGGGTGAAACCCGGCTGACGGCTCGTTTGGGCTCTATTCCGGCGCGGCCGACAAGCATCATCGAGGGGCCGTGACATGACGCAGGTGTTTCGTGTTTTTGCTTTTTCGCTGGCGATCATGACCGGCCTGATGGGTGTGGCGGTATGGGCTAAGAAGGCTTACAGCGAGCCGGAAGCTACGCTGCCGGTGCTGCGCCTTGGCGGCAATTTTGAGTTGCAGGACGACACTGGGGCATCACGCCAGCTCAGCGAATGGCGCGGCAAAATGGTGTTGCTCAGTTTCGGATACACACATTGCCCGGATATCTGCCCGATGACACTGGCGCGTTATCGGGCCGTGTTGAAGGCGCTTGCGGGCGACGCGGCCCGTCTTCAGCCTGTTCTCATTAGCGTGGATCCCGCACGCGATAGCGGCAAGGTGCTGGGCGATTATGTGCGCTATTTTGACCCGCGTATTGTTGGCCTTACCGGTAGCTTGTCCACGTTAACGGCGGTAGAGCGTTTGTATGGAGCACAGGTCGTGCTTTCGGCTCCGGGCCAGCCTGTTTCGGTCAGCCACAGTGACTACATTTATCTGCTTGATGATTTGGGGCAGGTCCGCAAGCTGTTTGATCAGCAGGCCTCGGTAGCGGCGATTGTGCAGGATATCCGTTTGTTACAGCGTGAGGCGGATGCCCGCTAACTCGCTATCATGGAGTTGTCATGACAGTTTGTTTCACTCACAGCATGAATCGTGCGGCGTTATGTGCCGGTGCGTTGGCGCTGGTGCTCAGCTTGAATGCCTCAGCGGCAGTACTGGCAGGGCCGGCTTGGATTCGCGAGGTGCCACCACAGAGCGAGGTGGCGGCGGCGTTTGTTGAATTGAGCAATCCGGGCAAGCAGCGTGAGCGCATCGTGGCCATGTCCAGTCCGCTGGCGGCGCGTGTGGAGTGGCACGACATGCGTCATGAAAACGGCCGCATGGAAATGTCGCAGCGCCTGTCTCCCGAGTTGCCTGCCGGCAGCTACACGCGTTTGGAGCCGATGGCGAGCCATCTCATGCTGCTGGGCCTGAAGCAGCCATTACGTGTGGGCATGCGGGTTCCGCTGACGCTGACGATGGCATCTGGTCAGCAGCTCCTCTTCAGCGCAGAAGTTCGCGCGGGTCTTTAACTGCTCGCAGTTCTGCTGCAAGCAATCAATGTTTTTGTGGCGTAAGGATTTTTCATGGCTTTGTCGTTGCTGTCCCCGCAATTGTTGCGACCCACCTGCCTTGTTGCGGTGTTGAGTATTTTTGCACTGGCAGCCTGTCAGCCGGCGGGGTCGGCACCGGCGGCCGGCGCAAAGAAAAAGCCGCCAGCCAGTGTTGAGGTCATGCCAGTGCGTACCGGCGAATTGCAGTCTGGCTTTGCCACGCTGGGCACCTTGCGGGCGAATGAGTCGCTGGCCCTGCGGCCGGAAGTAGCCGGACGCGTCACTGCGCTGGGCTTCAAAGAAGGCGCTGCGGTGCGTCGCGGCCAACTCATGGTGCAGCTGGATGACTCATTGGCGCGGGCCGAACTGAATCAGGCTCAGGCCAATCGCAAGCTGGCTGAGGCGGATCTGGGGCGTGCCCGCAGTTTGGTTGTGCCTGGTCTGATTGCCGTGAACGAGGTCGAGCGCCTGCAGGCCCAGGCCGCGGTTGCCCGAGCCGCCGTGGACAAGGCGCAGTCGGCGCTGAGCAAGACGCGCTTGCTGGCCCCGTTCGATGGTCGCGCTGGTCTGCGTCAATTCAGCCCTGGCGAGCTGGTTCAGCCGGGTCAGGCCTTGGTCACGCTAGTATCGCTCTCGCCCATGAAGCTGGATGTGGCGGTGCCGGAGCGCGAGGCATCCAGCCTGCGTGTGGGGCAGTCGGTGAAGGCGACGATTCCGGCGCTGAACAATCTCGCGGTGACAGGCCAGGTGCAGGCGCTGGAGCCGGCACTGGATGGCGCTGCTCGGGCTCAGCAGGTGCGTGTACTGGTGGGCAATCCCGCTGGCAAGCTGCAGCCGGGCCTGAGTGCGCAAGTGCGCTTTTTGCAGGATGCTCCACGGCAGGTTTTGCTGGTGCCGGACCAGGCTATCGTGCCGCAGGGCGGGCGCCAGGTGGTGTATCGCCTGCAAGGTGAAGAGGCGGTGCTAACACCCGTTGGCGTTGGCGAGCGGCAGAATGGTTTCAGCGAGATCGTGTCCGGCCTGAAGGCGGGCGATGTGGTGGTGGTATCCGGGCAGAACAAGCTGCCGAAGCCGAGCCAGAAGGTGCGTGCTGTGCCGTATGTAGATGCGGCTCCAACGGCGGGGCGCTGACGCATGTCTTTTTCTGAGCTTTGCATTCGCAGGCCGGTTCTTGCCACCGTGCTCAACCTGCTGGTCATGCTGGCGGGGGCGATGGCCTTCGACCGCCTGAGCGTGCGCGAATACCCCAATATCGACATGCCGGTGGTGACCGTGCAGGTGGATTATCGCGGGGCCAGCGCGGCCATCATCGAATCGACCGTGACCAAGGTGCTGGAGGACTCGCTGTCCGGCATCGAAGGCATCGACTTCATGACCTCGACCAGTCGCGCCGAATCCACTCAGATTTCGCTAACCTTCAACGCGGATCGCGACATCGACAGCGCTTCCAGCGATGTCCGCGATCGCGTCGCGCGGGTGCGCCAGCGCTTGCCGGAAGAGGTCGATGAGCCACGCATCAGCAAGGCCGAGGCCGACGCCAATCCCATCATCTGGCTGGCGCTGTCTGCCGATAAAGACCAGCAA
>JACCDZ010172183.1_pt1 | contig 21776 bp, 14 predicted proteins | sample 7449551 | NCBI WGS metagenome assembly JACCDZ01 (sample SAMN15323452, study PRJNA562643) | freshwater metagenome | isolation source: river surface water | place: USA:Blue River Watershed | collected 2017-08-18
AACCTCGTCGCAAACGTCCTCTAGGTAGGTTTCTTCACTGAAATGAAATGTACTGCCGACAACCAAAAATTCGGTTGATGGCTCATGGATGACTGACAATTCTGGATATTCTTGCACAACATAAGCAAGAGAATGATGATGGCGATTGAACATCATGGTAAACCCCAGATGCTGTGTTGCCGCTGAAGGTTTAGACCAACAGTTGGGCCGCGAACTGTAAACAACCAATGCGCCAAACGGCATGGGGACTTCCAGCATAATTCCGACCAGAGGATTGCTAGCCGCTGGCCGAAAACACATATTAAAACGGGCCAACATCAACATCGTAAACACCTTTGGACTAATTCCGATAATGCTGTCTTCAAAGGGATCATTGCCGCCAATTACACCCGTACGCCCGCCTTTAAACACCAAATAAATATGCTTGCTGAAGTTCTCCATTTCTTCGTCATGACTAAAATAGCTTAAGTTAAAAAAACATGGTGCATCGTCTTTCATTGTTGGAATGTTCATTTGGTTCTCCTCTTGGTTGAATGAACATTTCAATGAGAACACACAAAAAAAATGACGCTACAAAACGAAAATTGAAATTTGCAGGCATTATCCTTTTGACTCAGAGGCGAACACTTAACAGTTAGGTTATTGAAATATATGCATTTAATTGGGGTAGCGAAAAAATTCGTGTTAACTCAGACTTGTTATGTACATTTCGTGAAGATTTGTTATATATGTAGCAATTATGCTGACCCTGATTTAAGTCATCAGAAAACTAAGTTCCAAATTGCTTGTCATCTAGAAATGAAAATAGCTTTTTGAACTGATCAGCCATGGTCAATCGGAAATGCTGCAATTCTTGCGGCTTCAAGCACAGCCTCTGGCGATATTTCTAAGCAGCTTATTGGTGTCTTTCCTCTGAGCCAGCTATTAATGGACATGAACCAGATTGCGATTGCCAAGGACGATTTTTTACTTTCAAATAAATGCAATATTGCCTGAACGATGGGCTTGGGATTTCCGTCCCGTTCCAAGATATATTCTGGAATCAACTCAATATTTTCATGAACCAAAGTAAAAATTTTGGATTCTTGTTTCCATTTTTCTATAAGTCTTAATTCGCCTGCTTCCGGCGCCTGCTGGTAAAAATCCTCTACCGTTATCCACTTTGAGAATGATAGAACATGATTTCTTAATAGTTCTGAGTCTGTGTATTTAATCACGATATACCTTTAAATAAAATCAACCAACTCCTGACTCCAAAATTCAAATTCTCAAATAATTTTAGCGTACCTGTAAACCTCATACCGTCTCGGTGCTGATCGTCAAGGTCTAGCACTTCCCACCCGTATTGTCACGAGCCGATCCTCAAAAAAACTTTTTCGATAACAGTTCGGTAATTATAAAACTCAATATAACAAGATCCCCTGTTTGTAATCGCCTGGAAACATCGCATGCTCTGAGTTTCGTAATAAAAACGATCTGACAAATTCCCCGATGTTATTCCCACAATTTCACTGAATCCCGTTTTGTGGCGTCAATTTCACTCTGCGTTAGCCTGCTCTTATGTGGCGACAATTCGTCACTGCACAATTCGTTTTCTCGGATTTTTTGTTGTTTTTCCTCAGCTGCGAGGTTTGTGGCGGGGATTTCAAAACCGGTTAACGTGATTTCAGTATCGCGATTTGGCGGTACGTAACTTGAGGAAATGTTGATGAACTCAACTCGAACTTATTTAACAACTGAACAGCTTTCGGAGCGCATTCATTATGATGCCCGCTCTATTCGCAATATGCTAGTCGATGCTTATCTGTTTGAAGGTCGCCACTATATTCGCCCCTTTGGTCGGCGCAAGTTGTTGTTTATCTGGGAGGCGATTGAGGCTGACTGGCTGAGCTCAACGAGTGACAGTATTGGCATGATGGACGAAGTACAGGAGGCCTTTCATGGGTAAGATTTCTGTACGCCGCGAAACAGCGCGCCTTTACTACGACTTTTCGTTTCAAGGACGCCGTTGCCGTGAGCAAACCACCCTGCTTGATAACAAAGGCAATCGGAAAAAGCTGGAGAAACATTTAGAACAAATTGAAGCGGAAATACAGACCAATACCTTTAACTATGCCAAGCATTTTCCAACCAGTGCTTATTTACAAACCTTGGCGGAAGTTGAAAACGAAAGCCTAGTCGCGCAAGCAGCTGAAACTAGCACCAAAACACCGCTTTTCGCGGAGTTTGCTGAGGAGTGGTATCAAGAAAATGTCATTTCATGGCGGCAATCTTATCGGGTGAGCATTCGCGGCATCATCGATAAATACTATTTACCAGCCTTTGCAACACAAAGAGTCGGCGACATCACTCGCGCTGATTTATTAAAGTTCCGGTCAACACTCGCCAAAGTACCAGGCCGGAGCAATAAAGAGGCACTCTCAAGTAACCGTATTAACAAAATCTTAGATCCGTTAAGACGAGTATTTGACGAAGCCGCCGACCGTTTCAACTTTAACACGCCTTTTACGCGCATTAAACCGTTGAAAGTCCCGAAGTCTGATGTGCAACCGTTTTCACTAGATGAGGTAAATCTCATCCTTGATAAAGTTCGTTCAGATTACCGCAACTATTACATTGTTCGCTTTTTTACCGGAATGCGAACCGGCGAAATCGATGGCCTGAAATGGCGCTATGTCGATTTCAGTCGAGGACTGATTTTGGTCCGCGAAACAATTGTTGCGGGCGAAGATGATTACACCAAAAACGACTTTTCCCAGCGCGATATCAAAATGATTGGCCCTGTTTTAGAGGCTATGCGTCGCCAATTCCGGGCAACGGGCAACAATTCTGAATACGTTTTTTGCAACCGTGAAGGAAAACCGCTTGAGCACAATAACGTCACCAAACGCATTTGGTACCCCATGCTGTTGCGACTTGGTCTTAGCAAACGTCGTCCTTATCAGACACGCCATACCGCTGCAACATTGTGGCTTGCTGCCGGCGAGTCTCCGGAATGGATTGCCCGTCAGATGGGTCATGCCACCACTGAAATGCTGTTCAAAACTTACTCTCGGTTCGTGCCCAATCTGACTCGAAACGATGGTTCAGCTTTTGAAAAGCTATTGAATTCAACGCTTGGCGCAACTTTGTAACTGAGGATTTGACTATGCCTATCATCGAAGAAACTCGTGAATATCGCGTTTACCTCGCAGAAAAAAACTTAGTGAAACGGGTCAATCAAGCGACTAACTCCCTACTCCATATTTTAGGGATAGATCCACATGGTTGTGGTCTCGTTTTACTGTGTGGTAAGCCAAACGACAGAACAAATACCGATGCGATAAGGACTTGGGTAACTAAAGCTTTGTGCTGCCCGAGCTGCATGAAAGTAAAGACTATCGGTTTATTAGCGAATCGCCTGCAACGCGAACTCGCTGATAAATGTGAATATATGAACTACTAAGAACAAAACATAAAAGCTGTTAAGGCTGCTGTAAATTTTAAACAATTAACTTTACAACAAAAACCGGAGAATATATGAGCATGGTAACCGTCTCGATAATTATTTTGGTATTGGGGTCTTTAGCAATTGGTATGACGCTGGTTGCTGCCTATTTCGCTGCTGCGTATAAAGATGAAAAGAGGAAGAATCAAAAATATAAATGTAAGAAATAAAAAGGATACGCAACTGCCAGACTCAAATTTTGCCTGGTAGTTGCAAAAACAGCACCAATGTAGCTTTAATAGGATCCGTTATTTAGCGATGCCTGCCTTAGAGTTCTTGTAGCAAGACCAATATTTAACGCTTGGGGAGATTTGCTGGTAGCTAAAGTTTACTTTATATTTTAGACGGAATAAATCCAGACAAGTTTGCTTATCTGTCCATACCGTTTTCTTTTCACGCGTCTTGATTACTCCTGCAAACAGTTAATCATGCCAAAGTCCGTAAAACGAAGGAAGTGCGTATTTCTGTGAATCCGATCAGCGAGGAAATGAGTTCGGATTCATCCGAAACATGCAAGTTATTTTAAAAGGTTAACTCGTTTACTTTTTCCATTAATGGCGACAAGTTGATCACCAAGGAGTCTTTTATTAAATTAATTTGCTCATTGTTAAATTCACGGTGCAGCAGATTGTTCAGCAACTCTTCCTGCCTTGGCTGGCCAAAAGCAAGACGATAATGAACGAGCACTTTTAAAGCGTTCTCAAGTTTAGAAACCTCCTTACTCATCGGCATCATAGGTACGTAGCGCTCTATGGTTGAATCACCGTCTGGATAGTGCCAGTAAGGAACTAAGTCACTTTGTCGTGTTATCTTCGTTTTACTATCTGCAGTTTCAAATAGCTCGCTCCACGGGTCACTAGACGCCGTAAGAGTTTGATGGCCATACGCTTGAGCGATTCGATTTCGGACGACAAGTGATTTGTACCGATTAACTCGCCCCTCACGTTGCTCGATGTCAATTGGGTTGTTGGGCAAATTCCAGTGCACGATCTGCCTGCAATACCAATGAAAATCCAGCCCTTCTTGGCCAATAGAGGTGGAATTCAACATGAAGGGCCTAAATGGTGAGTTAAAGGCATCACGGACATTACCAATACGACTTAACCCATCCTCATTAGTAAGTGCCTGATTACCCAAGGGAACGGCGTAGTGACAGCGCAAGCTATGTCGAACTGTGTGTTTCTGATTGCCTGACGTTTTACTACTGTCCTTTAACTTGTCTTCTTCAAACTGGCAATTAATTCGTGTTGTACTAAATCCAAGTACACTAGCAAGCTTATTGGTCGCGATATCAATCCCAAGATCAGCTAGCATGTGCCCGTACTCATCGACCACAGCCTGAAAATCACCTTCCGCGCAATAGCGGGCAACAGCGCTAAAGTATTTCCTTTTGCCAAAAAGCGAATGAAGAATAGCTTCAGATTCTGCTTTATTAAAAAGGGAGACCGCCGCTATGGCGGCCTTGGTGGATGCTTGTAAAATATGTTGTTCGCCAACTTCTGGCCATAGCCTTTTCCAGCTCCGCGCAATGCAAATTGCAGGTCCCGATACTGATAAATAAGCAAGGTACTCAGGCAGATCTGCTGGCATTGGGCCTAGCTTTAAATCTTGGCCCATATCTAAATAACTGCTGATTTCTAAACCCTGAGCACTGTCAGAATTGACACTTCCTTCACTTGGAAGTAGCTTAAGCCATATTTTTAATACACCATCAAATCCATTTGCGCGATCAAGTAGCATGGGAGCAAGGGCATACCATCGATCTCCGCTACTTCGACCTTCTGCAAAAACAGTCAGCTTTTTTAATTGTTCTGTAAAGTACTGGCATTGAGCCTTTAAAATTGACTCCAGCGATTGTTGCTTCGATTTTTCCACATAGTTGAGATCAAATTTAATTAAGGTCTGAGCAGGATAAATTAAGGACCAGCCAGACAAACTCCCCGACTGATCAAATTTGATCCTTGGTGAGTGAGTCCGATAGTAATCGCGTTCAGCCTTTCTAGTTTGCATTGCAAGTCGACGCTCTGCCTCGTATGAAATTAGTCCACTTAACGCACGAGGAACCACTGCCCAAGATGAAAACAGTAGCGTTTTACTAAACCGTTCTTGGCCTTCAAAACAACCCTGCAATGAGTAATGCGTTAACGATGGAGGCACCCACAGCAATTGCTCGCTATTTGTACTAAACAAACGATCTGTCAGCGCTTTAATTTTGGCGTGTGGTGCATCGCTAAGTTTAAGGCTGTAGTCCGAGATGGCTTTTCTTGACAACCAAGCAGCAGAAGAACCTCTGAGCACTTTTCTAACAATTGGATCTTGTCCGTGAAAATCTAATTGTTTTTTAAATTGATAGCCGCTTAAAAAAGACAGGGCCCAAGGCGTCGCCTTATAAAACTCCATCAACTGGCTCCGATAGTGCCCTTTGCAGACTTCTTGCAATGCTGTACCAATAGTATCCATTGCCTTAAAGGCATGAATATCTTTTACCGAAAAACTATGATTACAAACGCCCTTGATCGTTGTAAAAACAGCTTCATAGCCATCGCTAACTTGGCTGCGTTCCGTGCGGCAAATCAAGGGTTGAAGGCATAGTTCAATGGCTAATTTATGACTACGGTCTAACTCGTTTAAGTCTGTTTTATCGTCTTTTAGAGATAGTATTTGACATTGAATTGCTTCGCGATGCCCTTGGTATTGATCAAGTAATTCTTTATTGGACTTGCTTATAAAGTTGAGTAAATAATTTAATTCGTTCGAATGGGCATCTCCATTTTCATCATCGTGGCTTTGGCTGTAAGCTTTGAAAGGTGTTGCGGATAGCAGGAGTACCTTACTATTTTTATCTTGCTTAGAACTAAATACTTGCTGCGCAACAATTGACTCCTCACTCTCAGAATCAGTATTTAAAAGTCCTTTAAAACGTTGAAATTCATCCAGGATAAATAAATCCGCACAAATATTTTCAGAACAGGCACGCGCCATCAAAACACGTAAACAGGCTCTTATTCTGCGTGGATGGGTGGGTTCTAAATTTCCCTCAACGATACTAACTAAGACTTCAACCCAGTTAGCATTACCTTCAATGTCACAATACCACGCATCTTTTTCACTGATGCGCTCTTGAAGTAAGCGATGGAATGAACTTGAAATACTGGGTTCTAGTTGTTTATTTTTTTTGTAGTCATCATGACGTTGATCCCAGTCTTTCTGGTCTTGAATGCCCCCCTGCCAAAAACGCCGCAGATTTGCTTCATAATCGACCAACTGCGGTTGTGTCAGTAATGCACACAAGAGAATCAAGCGCTCGCTCCAATCCCCATCGCCTTGCGTTAAGTTAAACGAGGTGGACGGTGTTAGTGAGCAAACTTCAAGCAACTTATTTGGGTCATCAGTGCGCCCCACATTGACCATTGCCGTAGTAATCAAACGACCATAGGTTGGTTCTTGCACATATCGTTGTTGATCAACCCCTTTGAATACCGCTAATTTAACCCTATTTTCTCTTGCTAGTGTTTGGTTTGAGCAGATGTAGGTCACACGTAGTGGTCGTTCTAATTGATGCGATCCGGCTTTCTGTAATCGATTGATTAGTAGCTCGGCAATAACGCCTTTAGCGACAATCGTTTTACCCAAGCCAACTTCATCCGCCACTAGCACCCGCTGGCTATGCTCTGCTTGCTGGTAGCTTTTTAAAATAGACTTAACCGTTGCTAGTTGAAAATCCTTCAAACTAGTAAGGGTATCTTTAAGCAGTCCAATTGCAATTTCATGACTCATGGGCGTACCTTTGCAAAATGCGACCATAAATCGGCAAACTCAGAAGGGATCTCCACCTGTGCAATTTTTAGTCTTTCAATCAATTTGCCAATTCGTTCAATAACTTCTGGATGCCGTGATGCCGCCACCATAAGTTGCTCGAAGAGTGCTGAGTCAGATGACATTAATGCGTTTATTGCAGCCTGAGCTTCATTACCAGTTGGTTCAAAAGCCAGCCACTGCGCTTTACTCGGCTGAGTTTCCAGTAGTAAACGCACGTAATTCAATATTTTTTCCGGGCTATCTACCAAACTTTGCAATAGGTGCTGCTGTCGAGCATCGCCACCTTCAATGGTCAGGTCGGCACAAATAACGCATCGTTTCGTCTTGCTAAACCCACCTCTAGTCATCTGGATTTCAACAATAATAAATGCAGACAGTTGCGCGAGAGTAGCATTAAACCATTTCAACTCATCAGTAATGAATAACTGCCTAGGTAGGGCCAACTGACTAATTTTAATGGTTGCATCAAGGGGTAATTTGCCAGTATCAAAGGTATGAAATAACGCTAAGTGATAGCCTTCGTCAACGTTTATTGAAGCATGTAATTTCCAATTAGCTGTGATCAGCTCATGTGTCAATTCACGCAATGACGAGGATAACGCTTCACTATCTTCAAGCTCTATCGTTTCAAACTCATGCTTTATAAATAAATTTTGCTCTAGCCACTGAGCTAAAACTATTTTAGGACTTAGCTGCTGATCATTACTACTCAGTTTTGCCATTACTTCTGTATTTCTTGGATTTGCATCGCCATCACCGAGTGCAGCGCTGGTGGCATTCGCGGAGCCAACAAACCAATCACACACGCGACCGGACTCACGGATAATCAATTTTGCATGCAGATTTTGTGACTGAATATGCCCTTCATCATCACTGAGACCTAAAGACTCCTCACCATCAACAATCGACGGATTAATGGCGTAGCAGTCCCAATCGATTAATGCTTCTGGACCAATTGCATTTAATTCTTCAGAGCGACTACACAAAACCTTGTGGACATCAACATTTTCTCCTGCCAATTGCTTTAAGCCAAAAATGCCACCTTCTTGGCTTTTAATAAATGGAGAAACCACAATTAATGAAGATAACGATTTGCGAGACGGATCAATAGGGCGACCATAAATAGGCCCCCCTACGAGCAGCTCTAGTTTGTGAAATGGTTTGGGGACTTGCCAGCAAATATGCGGCAGATCATTCAAAAGCCGACCACTAGCCTTAAAGTCATTTGCTTGCCGAAGGAGATCGCCAAACAGAGTAATCCAGCTTGGCGTATGCGCAGTGGCGACGGCATCCGTTCGTTCGCCATCTAGACTCAACGCCAAATCCCAGCTTCGATCAAATGTTAAATTGCGCGACAGAATGAGTAATCGATATTTGATTTTTGGTGACTTCAGCGCCGTACCTGATTCTTTAAAGCGCAGTAGCCATAATTTTGGATGGAACGAAGAAAACACGCCACCGCTGGGAACGATGGCTTGTAAGCAGGGTTCTAATAATGCGTACAAACGGTTATAGCTACTCGGACAATGAATGTTGCCCTTTTGATAAAAGACTTGAAGTTTATCTTTGAGTTGAGTCATTGCCTCTAATAGCGCAATTTTTTCACCTTTTAAATCGCCTTCTAAGGTATTACTAAAACATAGCGCAATCGGCACGGCGAGCAGAGCATTCAAATCTAAGCTATACGTTGTGGCAACTGCTGCATCCAACTCAAACCCATCTGGCGGTGCAAGCTCGACTCCATAATCTAAACGATCATCACGTGAATCAAGCATTCAAACCACCTTCAATATCAGCTAGCAGTTTAAGGCTTACACCCCAGCGGAAATCCAATCGCCGAATCCCTACCCAGTTTTCGTTGTCCCGTTTTTTATTCAATAGGCTGCGGCTCTTTTTATTGTCTTTAGCCCGTTTTTTCACCAATTCATCTAACTGTTCGATCTTGGCATCGCCTGCAATTAACTCACACCAACGCTCAACAAAAGTTCGACTTAAGGTGTTTATCCGGCTACCACTCAGGACACTAAACCAGTTGTCCGCGCACTTAGAATGAAAAATGTCTAGCCTTTTAACTTCCGATAACCACACCTGAAAATCATTCTCTAAAGCCTTAATGAGCGTCGTAAATTGATTCGCCTGCGCCAACAAAATGTTAAAACGAATATGGGGTCCTTCCATTGCAAGACTAAATGACTGTGCTTGTAGTATTTGCTGTTTGCAACGCTCACTAATCGACTCATGACGGGTTAGTAAACTGGCCAAAGTATCAAAATCCAGCTCTAAACTCGAAACATCAGTATTCTCATTGCTGCTGATTGGTAATAACTTGGTCAAACCACCATTACGCAATATTTGCGCTAAAACTGAATGCTCTACTTCTGATGTGGTTGAGATTTTTTCCTTAAGAAATTCAGCTTCTTTCAAACTCAGAGTGATTTTTAAGTTGTCGTCGGCCTGCCAATTCTCAATCTGATCAGGCAACTCTATCAACCGCTTGGCCAAATAAACATCATCATCATCTTTACCTTCTTGATGATCTGCAATTGCATGATGAGCCAAATGTTCGTTTTGGACCAACGCATTGCAAAACTCATGCAATGACAAATTGGATTTAACAATCCCAAAAGTTTTTAACCCATTCCAATAAATACTCGATGGCCGCCGACTCACTCCTCCACTTGCAATACTCTCAGCACCAATGATCCCGGTCTCTGTGTTAGAGTGAATTCTTACCAAGACCTCGGCTAGCAAATGCTCTTGCTGCTCCAGCCAGAGCTGAGGGCTTTTGGATTTCTTGGCTTTGCCGTCTTGGATATCACGCAGTAATCGAGCAATTGTTATAAAATATTTTGCACGTGTTTGAATGGTTGAAACGCCTGGAAATAGACGATTAGCAAAAGCGTCACGGATCTGCCCAATACCCAACTCATCGAGTGTACCAGGCTCATTCACGTTCAAAGCGGCTAAGACTAACTTGACTTTATTGCGTTCATCCGATGAAAAATCGACCCATCCTAACTGACTCATCTAAAAACCTGCTTTGAAAGATACACCTGTTTAATATTGTAGAACGAAGCAGCTTTACTTAAGGAATAATAGAAAGCAATCCTATTCTGCCTGAAAAAAACCTATCAATTATTAAGATAAAACATCTGTTAAGGTGTGAATGAAGTTTTCACGGCAGTTACGTATCTGACCGTTCGCCAAAACTAAATTAGACCGAGGAGATTTGCCATGAACGTTCAAATATGCACGCCAATTTTTTTATATTTTGTCACACCTGAAACCTTTTTTAAAAGATCTATGGCGTCAGTTTTGGCCTCTGTTTGCTTGGTAGTTGTGACAAATGATAAAAATTTTATTAAATAGACTTTTTATCCGAATACAGCAATTAACCAGCCTAATTTGAATAAAGTGTATTTATCGCCAGTTATTTCCGCTTGTGAAACGCCCCCCCCAATTTACCATCACAATCACTGGCTGCTTGCCATCAATTTAAGCAATCATCCAATTAATTGATCTTCAGCTATGAGCGAGAAGCAGAAATAACGCCTTTATAGACAGCGAATTTGTTTTTAGTGGCTGAGCAGCGGCAAAATTTGTCCATTTGATAAATTTTTAGGCAAATATCTCTCGGATAGCAACGACAAGTTCATAGACAAGAGCTGCTCCTGAAACCCATGCTTGAGGGTGTTTGTATACTATTACAGGGGCACCATCTGTATTTTTGAACCACTGAATACCATTGCTTGTCCTGAAAGTTTGTTCATCATTGAGACCAAGAGCATACCTAAAGTCCCATCCAGTACCACAACATATAGTTAAGTCAGGTTTGTAAAAACTATATTGCTTTCTAATAAAAAACTGATCTCTTTCTACATGAGATTGAAGCTCAGACGTGACTGTTTTTGAAGCCCCGGGATATTTTTTTAGATTCATTGCACATATAGAACGCAATAATTCTTCTCTTTGCTCTTCATTTATTGACTCAATAGATGACCAAGGTGTGTCTGTGTATAAATTATTAATACAAATAACCCACCTAGTTATGTTGTTCCATGTTTTGCCACAAGCTCCTTCTTTGATAAATTCTCGAAGATCCCAGCCACCGCCACCTTCATCGTTAACCTCTTTAAGAATGAAACAAAGTTTTAGTTGAGACTCTATGTAATCCTGTTCGGAAACAACTCCATCGGGTACAAAGTCTTCACGGCCATTGGCCCACTGACTAAATAATTCGGATTCCTTTTCTACAATTTCCATGATTCACTCCTTTGCATAACGCCGCCGGCACGCACGACTTTGTAGTGAAGACGAAGCCGCAACGAAAATGCCGTCGCTGTGGTTGGCTTCTTAGTGCAATTCATTACGGTCACTCTGGGTAAGAAACACGACCAGCTTCACTTACCAAAATGATTTTTTGTTTTTTGAGATTTCCGATAATGGCATCTTTGTCCAATTCTGAAATGCCACCTTGGAATTGAAACATTGCAGCTATGGAGTTAGAAAGCGTACTCAATTTGACTGGCTTGAGCTTCAACAACCGTTCTGCAACGTATGCTGTCTGATCATGACCATCAGGACCAGAAGACTTTCGAGGTGCTGGATATTCCTCTTCCTCTTGCTTTCGACCCAGTTGGAGTAACAGCTGAGCAAGTCTGAACTTGTCTCTGTAGCTTAATGCCTCGCACGCTTTTACTATTTCCTCATATACCATACTTACTCCACGTTTCAGAAAGAACTTGGTGCACAAACGCTTCAAACAGAGGCGGCGTTAGCCGTCCGACTGCTTTGACTTGTTACATGCTGAACCCACTCAAGTTGTTTTGCATAGATTCTCGGTAGTGGGTGATAGTACGAGTATCTAGTGTTTGGCTTTAAAATTCCGAGTGGGCTACTAATACACAACGTTTCTATAGCTTGTTTGGCCAAAGGAATTAAAGATTGATTTACGCCCCAGCCATAAATAACCGGAACACCATTAACGAATAACTGCGCAAGTTCAAATTTACGATTGGGCGAAAAGATAGAGTGCTCTACTGTACTGCTCTCTTCGGACTTCAAGAAACGACAAAACTTGCTTGAATCCGGTGTACGGAGATCAGACAAATTTAGAATTCTGGCATAGTTAAACAGCGCTGCATCCATCACTTTCATAATTTGTTGTTGCGTAGTGTCTGGATTGGCCACTGATGGTATGCAGTTATTATCGTTACCGTCCAACGGGTAAGAAGAACCTGGATTCATCATTACAACCATGAGATCAGGTTCTTCGAGTTTTGCACCAACTCGCATGATGTCTAGATACTTTCGTAACTTATATCCATTGGTTTCGTAAAAGAGGCCTTTAACCTCGAATTTAGTGCTCAACTTGATCCCTTAGAGGAATGTAACAATCCGTTTTCAATGGCAGCCTTCCCACAAGTCGAACATTTTTACGCCTTATTTCCTGAATTTAACCCATACCAAGCTAACGCTGATGTACCTCTATTTCAACAGATTTTTCTGAAATCAGTAAATTTGCTTTTAGCAAAATTTATACAGACAGTACGCTAGTTGTTCTGGAATTTACTCGAGCTTGATACTTGGGAATTTAACCAGTGGTTTGAGCTAATAAATGAAGTGATGATCATATATTTACTACAATGCCGAATGTCCGCTGTTGGCACAAAGCCAAGTTCTGAAATATCTATTATTTCTTTGCGATTATGACGGTTTAAGTCCTTGTTGTTTAGTTTAGGGAATTCCAAACGAATGCCGGAAGGTGCGTTGTTTTAATCCGCACCTTCCGGGCTTTAGGTTTTGGTGAGCTATTAAGATTGAGGGAGTTCTGGCCTTATAGCTTTGAAAACAGGTCGGGTTGCGTAAATTCAAAATCTAACAATAGATAGGATGAGCCGATTTTTTCAAGTTTATACCGGCCATGAACGCCAAGTCCATCGCAACGTCCGCGGATAACATGAAATGATGTTTCGACCGTTGCTTTGACGCGGATTTTCTCAAAATGCAGATCGTTAAGCGGATCGGGGTTAATAATGAACGTGAGATCATTCAGTTGGAATGATTCGGCAATACCTTGACCTACCAGAGGTGGCTCTGAGAGTATGTGAGATTTTGCAACGATTGTGTGATCGTAATCTGGCAGGTCGATGACCTCATTTCCTAATTGCAAAATATTAGGATTGTCTAGATTTTTGATACATGCCATTACCTGTTTGAATGCAGGTTTGAGCACTGTTTTTTTGCCGCAGTCCAATTGTCGCAGATAATTGTTGTAATCGTCCTGCAGTTGTAATTGGCTATGTTTAAGCTGGAGTTTGACTATGTCAGGTTCAGACTGCATATCTATGTCGATTTGTTTTTCCTCGATCTTGCCGGTTTGAGCGCAGATTTTCAGTGTGCCAAAGCCATCTGAAATTACAAAAAAATCGACAGAATCAACGTTATCGTTTCTTAGTATATTGGCGTACAAATTTTTCTTAGTTTGTAGCTGTTCAAGACTACTAATAAACTGCGGTATATCAACAGCCTGAGGCAGTAAAAACGTCTTTATATCAAGTTCGAAGAGTGTTTCCATCTATCTTTACCTTTTAGATTTATTTGGATACAGGCAAAGCATAACTGCTTAACCGCCCAAGGATTTTTGGCAGAGCTATCAGTTTTGAGCGCTCTGTGTAAGTTTTTTAAAACATCAGTGTCACTGAAAGAAATTTTCGCGAGTCTGCGAGTTAGTTTGATACCATTAATTTTTGCCTCGACGAGATTGCCAGAGACCAAATCTTAATTGGATTTCTAGCACCGGCTCAGATTAGAGGTGCTTATTTTGGGGGGTCTAATTTCAGGGCTCGAAAATCTAATTCGGTGAAATGTTATTGGTAGGTCGTTTAGAGAGATATTACGTTAAAAAATATCTGAACATGAAGGAAGAACTAGTGGATCAGGCGACGATGTTTAGGGAATGCAAGCCAACTTGAATTCGACAACAAGTTTGGCATTGGAAATCAACCGGTGTCCGCCCTGCATAACAAGTTCTATGCGTCGTATGTCAATACCAATGGGTGGACAATTTCGTCTGTGGTGATGTTTTCGGCGACAACCTGATTTTTGCCATTATGCTTGGCCTGGTAAAGCATTGAATCAGCTCGTTGTACTGAACTCACGATGCCTGATTGCGATATCACAGCAACACCAAAACTTGCTGTAAAGCGAAGTGGTTCTAGCGTCACATTAAGTTCTGTTACTGAGATGTGTTGGCAAATACGTTTTGTGATGACCTCGCTTGCTCAATTCCCGTATCCAGCAATACCAATAAGAACTCTTCACCACCGATCCGAATGACTTGGTCATTTGGGCGTAATGCAGTTTTTAATAACTAAGAAAATTGCTGTATCACCAAATCGCCAACATGATGCCCATGGGTGTCATTAATTTTTTTAAAATCATCAATATCACACATCACTACACAGCCCTTTACCGTAAGTGGTGATAGATTTATCAATTCTGTATAAAACCGCCGGTTAAAAGCTCCAGACAGAGTATCAATCATCCCGTCATTTTTTGTCTTCTCTATCATATCGTTCAAAAACATTGCGTAGATGGCGGTGGTCAGCACAATGCCGTTGAGAAGGATAAATAGCAGGACTCGAAGCGAAGTCGCAATGCCCGGCATCGTTACCTGAACTAACGCGGTATTAGTGATGATTGAGTTAGCAAGCAACAAATATAGACAAAGCTTGAGATAACGATCACCCCGATGCAATGGGCGCTTACTGCGATGGACAATAACAATCCCACCCAGCAGAAGTGATGCATGGAGTAACGGCATTAATTGATTGCGAAGCAGAAAATTATCCAGTAATGCGATGACTGCGGCAACAGTAAAACCAGCGAGTATAAAATACTGCCAGGACTTGATTCTCAGGATGAAGTCGCTATAACGCCGAGTCAGCGCAATACAAATAAAAAAATAACTGGTCACATAACCCAGATTGGCAAGGAGGATTGAAAACGCGCGTAGTTCCGGCCACTGTTTTGCTAGAACTTGTAGCGAGCCTGCGGTAAACGAAAAAGCCCAAATCACCACGGTCAATCGCAAGTAACGCAGCGCAGATCTTTCCGCCCCAGAACTCGGATAAGGAATTTTAAACAAACTAAAAGCCAACAAAGCCGAACAGCTTGCGCCAATTAGATTCAACATCATTAGTAGTGTCGCATCCTGCATAACTTATCTCATCCATGTAAGTAATGATGTAACAATCTCAGTGTTGTAAATACACATTCCTTTAGCAATCAATCTAAATAAAAAAACGCTTAAATCGGAACTTATATTTCAAGTAGAGCGCGCTGCGTTTAAATCGCAGTAGAGTCAACACATCTTCATCATCAGTTCAAACACGTGTTTTCTGGCTTCAAAGTGACTGTCATTCAACATGATTCACTTAACTTAATAACCAGACAGGCGACAAACAAGACATCAGACATTTGTATTTGCTCCCGAAAGAAATGCCCCACTTCGCCTTTTTCAGTTAAGAAACCTTTTCGAAGTTCATGCTGTGCCTGCTTGGAATAGCGCAGCCCGAGCCCTGTGATGTGCTTTACTGACTCGAGCTTTGATGTCGTGAAAAAGAAGCCAAGATGTCCCTGATAGGCGCGAATGACAAGAGCGGCTGCCGTCTGGAGCTGTGTTTCATCCCTGCCCGCTAAATGCTGTAGGAGCATGGGTATCATAACTGACGTCACTGCTTTTTTAACACGGCGTTGCAGATGTCGGTTTGCCCGGATCTCGCCATCATGCGTGATGAGATCAAAAGGTGCGTTAACCTCTTGATTGCGAAGTAGTGCAAAAAGCCGCTCCATCATCGGATGGTCGATAAATTTATCAGTATCTTCCGATAATACTAACTTTCTAAACTCGCTTAGACTTAACAGCCATTGCTCATAAATGCAGGCGCGCGGGTTTCTTTGACTTAACTGTGTATCTTGCCGACTTTGTAGTAATAACTCTTTGGGGATCTTCCATCGGTTGGTAAGGGTTCGCTTCATCAGGGTGACGGACGCCAGATACGGCGACCGTGACACAATTTTCCTACCGAGAACATCGGGAGTATCTAGCCAAGTCGCATAAGATTTTTGGTCGACATGACCTGCTTGGTCGCGATAAATCGTTTGTTGTTCAAGCTGAAACAGCGACATTTCATGAACATAATGAGCCACTGTTGTGAGCGGCGTGCTATGCCCTATGGCCAAGCTTACCGTGTTCAGAAATTTGTAACCCTGCCACTGCTGCGTGTTGCCGGTGGTGATTTCTAGCCATTTTGCCAAAAACTCTTGTGGTTCTTGCCGGCACCATGCGCTGACTTCTGGATACAACAAACTATGCGTCTTGCAAACAGCCAACCAACAGAGGTGGCTGGCGAACGAGTGCCGGCAATCATAAAGCCGAGTTGTCGGATCTTCAGTCGTGGCAATCAATGCCTCGGTCACGCGGGCACAATACTGAGCAAATGAGCTATCTGAGAGATGGAATACTCTCCCGCGAGTGTAATCGTATTCGCGCTTGGCTATATCAAGCAGAGATTGAAGGATGAAAGACTCTTGTGTATTGAGCAGGAGAACCTTAGGGATCCTACGATTGGCATTGATGGTTTTGAGTCTGTAGAAATGGTTACTGCTGACATAGAGGAGACCATCATCGGTATTTAAGTCTTGCAACAAGCGAAACTTGATTTCTGATCGTCGCAGACCCGTGCGGTAAGACAGCACTAAAATAGCGGCCTGAATAAGCCGCTCCCGCTCTGTCGCATATGGATCTTCTAACAGCAACTGAAGAGCGCGCTGATAATCAGCTTCAGTGATGATATTCGCAAATGGCTGTGACTCTTCACCATTGATATTCGGTTCAATTTCTATCCAGCTGACATGTGCGAGATAAAAGTGTTTTTCGACACTTCGATGCAAGTCGCGCAACATATCCGCATGACGGCCACGGGTTTTTAAGTCGCGGCTATTCAGCACTGCAGTGTAAAGATCTTCAAGCTCGTCTTCATCAAGCTGAAAAATTGCCTGCTCTTGGGCTACATCTAGTAAAGGCACACAAGTTTTTGAATAATGCGTCATCATCGTTCGGATACTAATGGACGACCGATTTTTTCCAGATCGTTTACCTACATCTGCCATAAAAATCAGCACGGCGACTGCTGCATCAGATAAATGACCAGAGGCTTGCAATAAATCAGACATCGCAGTACTTTTTGCGCTGACAAAACCCTGCCAGAGAATTGGTACCACTGTTTTAATGGTGATGCCTTCTCTATTTTGTTTCAATTGAAAGCGGATGTTTTTCATGAGCTTCTTAAAAAACGTCCGCTCCTGTAATGGCTGCGCGGCACGGCTTATTTTTCGCTGCGCATGATGGGCAGACTGTTGGGGCTTATCAAGGATAAGGGGCGTATTGATCATAACCTTGTTTGTAAGGAGCCGCGCCACCGCAGACGGTGCTAACGGTTTACTGTGTAGCGCATAGACTCGAAGCGAACGAAGTAACCCAACTTCCTCAGGTTGTACGTCATAAAATGCGAGCCATTTTGTAAACGAACAGATAGACGTCAGGACTGACAGTGGAACGGCAATGCACGCGCAATCCAGGATTTTCGTCAGATAACGAATGAATTTGGATTCCGTAAATGTTTGTTCAGCAAACTCCGGATACCGATGAATAAGTCCAATTGTTAAGGCATCTAAATAGATCCGCTTTTTCTTGTCTTTGTCATCGAAATCAAAAAAGTGCAGCCCGCAGAGCGTATAGCGTTGCCGCTGCAGCGCCGACACAAAATCGGACTGTTGCACATGCTGCGCACTTTGTACCAGCGTACTGAGCACAATTTCAAAAAGAGCATGTTGTGCACTGAGACCCACAGCCAATGTACTGACACGCCTGGAAACATGCCGCCGAACCGCTGATACCACACGACCTTCGCTAAAAAAACGGACATCAAGTGCGGTCTGTGGCTCGTACAGCGGCATACGCCAGGTTTGCACTGCAGGCTCATCCCCATCATTTTGATACCTCTCCAGTTTTCGATTGATAAATTGAATGCAGGCCACAGTATCTTCACGGTGTTTCAGAGTCATTGCTTGTTCAATTGCGTAGCTGGTGAATGCGTCGGTCTCATCAAGGACTGTTTTGCCAACTTCGAGTGTCTTGCTGAACTTTGTAAACAGATCCCGTGCCCAGCCGAGGCGTTCTTTGAACGACATTCTTTTTACCTGGAGGTATGCCGGTAGATACGCGTGCGTAGGCTTCACGAAAAGATTTGCTGGCAAGCCCCTTTGTGACTCGCTTTTAAAAACCTGGATAGCCAGGGGTGCGATCGCATGATTAAGCAATGTGCTGCATCGGCTAATGTCGGATAGACACAGCGTGGATGTGAAGTGTAGTGGATGTTCACCTGCCCCCACGTGACCAAGCAGCCAGTTAATACGATCGCCGCCATCAAGCTCTGACAGCCGAGAACATAAACGATGCCTGAAAAAATTGAGCGGTAAGCCTACATGTTCAGGTTCCAGATAACGGGCTAAATCGTCGCAGCCAATCGCTCGGGGACTTCCGTCTTGGATGAGACAAAGAAACGGTGTACCTAATGGTGAGTTTTGCCAATTGGATTTTTGGCCTATTGTTTCTTTGAGCCCCATGCTTTTAAAGCGAAGAGCCAAACGACGGGCTGATTTGCCATACTCAGTCAGTGCAGCAAAGGCTACGTCTGTCAGTGGGACAAAACGGATAGCTCCGTCATCGTATTGAATTTTGTCGGCAAGCAACAGCAGCTTTAAATCTGAGTGGATCAGAGATGGTTCAAATTGAAACTCAGTGCGGGTGCGATGCCCGGTTGATGCCAGTAAAATCAGTGCGGTGTAACAGGCAAGTTCATTAAAAAAAGCAACAGCCTCGGTTTCACTATTCATAAGCCCAGCCAAGCGCTCCAGTTTTTGATACTTGGTCTGGAATAGTTGGGCTAAGAGCTCATCGTTCAGTGCCAGGTAACTGCCGGTAAACCCCGTTGCTTGTAAAACATGTATTGGGTTTGGCAATAAACCAAACCTTGCGATGGTCTCTAAATAGGTTTTCTGTAATGTCGAGACACCGACACTTTTATAATACAGTGGTGTCGGCGTGATGTACTCGGTCGTCGCAAACAGAAGAGCCGAAAAACCTGCATCTGACTTGAGTGCCACTTGCTGAAAAAGGCTTGAACGGACCTGTGCAAAACTGGGTCGTCTTGGTACACCCGCCATGATGTCAGTCAGCCGCGCTAACAAATCTTCAAGTGTTACTTTGCGACTTTTCAAGACGTCACCAAGCGTTGTTGCTGTACCTACATATTGTTTCACGGCTTGGATAAGAATCGCGGGCAACGGTAAATCGACCATCTGTTGATGTTCGTACAGGTATGGGCTTGGCAGATTGGCTTTCACGGCTTTTGGCATCTCGATGCTTTTTCGACGCCAAATCCCAAGCGACCAATCAATCCCCTCTTGCGTCATCGGTAAATGACTACCGAGGGGCATTGCCATGAGTTGACCGAACTGCCTGACCGTCAACAGCATCATGAGTAAACAAAGCGCAGTCACTGCCCGTGACTGTTGATGTGACTGTAGATCTAGCATCACACCAGAGATGAAGGTGTTGAGCTCAGCGGAAGTGAACACGTTGGAGCGAAGACAGAGCAACATTCGCTCCTGAACGCGAAGCCGGCTGCCATAGATGAGAGATTGTTCAGCGGTGTCGTAACTGACTGGGTGCTCAGGTTCTGCTTGATATTCGAATATTTCATCAAGCCGTTCGTCTTCCTCGTCACAATCGGATACTGTCATGCGCAGTTGTGCGATATGCGTGCCGGGTACCGATGTGACTGGTTCGTCAAATAGTTTGCGCTCAGAAAGAACTTGCGTTTTTTCAGGTTCCGGTTGTCTCCGGACATGCAGAACCAAGGATTTTTGTTGTTTTGAACGGCTCGTTGGTAGCTGCTGGTCGGTTATCCAGTGAATAAACTGTTTTTGTAGGTCCCACAATTGCTCATTCTGTGATGCTAACAGGTCAACAAATGGCTGTTTTTCTGAGTAAATCTCATCGGCTGTGTAGTTGTGCCGGATCACTTTTTCAAAGCTTTGACGTGCTTTTGCGGCAATATTGTCCAAAGTTGTTGCTGTTGAATGCTCAGCATCCAGCAAAGTCAGAGAAAGCCGAAGTGAAAAAATCTTAAGGACTGCATAGATATCTGAAAACAATTCGCCACTTGGCGTCTCACTGAGAAAATGTGCAGCGAGTGCATATGTGCTGACATTGCCTTCTAAGGTTTTTAACTGTCCTTTGGTATCGCTCAGCGCTGCAACTAAAGCTTTTAGTATTGATAATTCCTGCCCAAAACAAGGCTCGACGATTAACCATTTAAACTTACTTGCCCGTTGATACTCGTCGACTAATTTCAAAGCAACGGCATACAAATGCAGGTAACTTGAAGGAAGCCGCAGCGCCTTAATAAAAGTCAGATGGGCATTGGTATCAAGTTTATTGGTATGACAGTATGCGATGACGCATTGAATTTTTGCATTTTCTTCCATGAAATTTCGCTTTCTTGGTTATCGTTTATAAATTAACCATAACAAAACAATAGGATAAATCAATTTCTGTGTGACAAAAAACGCACCCTTAGTAGGGCTGCGTGAGTTTTATGGAGTTTGATCTTTCATTTCAAGAGCGGTTAGTCGCGCGGACGTTCTCTGGTGACGTTTTATAAATTCTTTGTCAAACGCCACCATAGTCAAAAAACGCTCACATTTTCATACAACTTGCGCAGCACAGCAGGCTTTTAACCCAGGTCTTAATCACATCCTGATTGGTTTCGTCCCCCGCTTTACCACAAAACCGCACGAATTCTTTTCGATCTGGTGAAATCTGCAGGTTCCAAAGTAGCGACTCAGCGAAATGCTGCCACATCTACTGGTGGCTACCGCAGAGTGAAATTCACGCCACAAATCGGAAAATGGTGAAATGGATCATCGATGCGCAGGCTTTTAGGATAAGAACAACCGTGTATGAATTGCGTAGGAATGCACCTCAGGGTCATTTCGCGATAATGTTCTTGAAAACGACTGTGACATTGAGTGTGCAGAAATCAATTGATACGTGACATCAAAAGGCTTACTCCAAAGCGGAGTCTATTTTTAACATGTCACATTACCAATAATTTAAGATGCTGTATTTAAATGAATTACTAAATATATATTTTGCTTAAAGACATTAATGTAACGACAAATTCATTGTATTTGTCGCACTCATAACCCGAAGGTCAATTTTCGCCGCGGTCATGGCATCACTGCCAGGGATCCGTACTCGCTTGGTTTGTTTTGACACTAGTATTGTTGATTTAACTGATGATTTAGCAGATCCAGTACAAGTGTTATTTGGCATTCA
>JACCDZ011443801.1_pt1 | contig 21775 bp, 26 predicted proteins | sample 7449551 | NCBI WGS metagenome assembly JACCDZ01 (sample SAMN15323452, study PRJNA562643) | freshwater metagenome | isolation source: river surface water | place: USA:Blue River Watershed | collected 2017-08-18
AACCGGGCTTTAATCGCCATGAGTTTTTTCGCGGGACTTCGCGTGGCCGAAATAGCCAGTTTAAAAATGGCGGATGTTGTGAATACCGATGGCACGATCAAAGCAGAAATACGCTTAGCCGCGGCACAGACTAAAGGCAAACACCCGAGAACAGTGTTTGTCAGCACTAAATTACGTGAAATACTCGCTGAATACTTAGCGACAAGACATGTGCGTAACAATGATGTGGCGTTCTTTCACACAGACAACCGCTTGTCATTTACTTCAAACGGTTTGTGCGTCTGGTTTCACACGCTATACAGAAATATTGGCATTGCCGGAGGTAGCAGCCATTCAGGAAGGAAATTCTTTATCACCTCCCTCGCAAACAAGGGTATTGGAGTAAGAATCTTAGCCAGCTTAGCAGGTCATAGATCCATTGCTGTTACACAGCGATATATCGACGTTAACGACGAGCAGAAGAGGAACGCCGTGGAATTGATTTAGAGAGCTTTTTATCTTCATCAATAATTTTTTTTAATTTTTGCCTGTATATTTCTTCTGCTTTTTCATTGATAACTTTTTTAAGGTCGCCATTGATCCCTTCAAGAAGACGATGCTCCATTTCAACATCAAACCATCTATCTGAATAGAGATTTCTTTTCGTTTTACTATTCGACCCAGTAACGTACGGAAGTTTATCAAACTGATCAAGAATATCCTCTAAGCTGCGATTAAATTCAGGCGAAGATCTTAGTTCATCAAAATTAAAATCAGGGTACTTATTAAGTATCAACTTCTTTGTAGGGAAAAATCCTCTTGCTGCATTTTCTGCAATTACTAATGCCTCTCGCTTATTCTTGCTTACCAACATTGACAGATATCTCTTTGCTCTATTTGCAGCCTTATTAGAAGTGTTTCTAATTGAGATTGGAGCCATATAAGGTCTTTCTAGGCAGTACTTCAGATTCTCATCTTCTGATTTCTTTAATTTTTCCGGGATATATCCCATCGTAGACTCTATAAAAGTAATTGCTAGCTTAATTTTTTTATAAGATTCGCCAGTCATTCTTCCAAAGATACGATCCTTATTTTTATAAGCAAAAAACCAACTTGGATTTTTACGTCCATCATTATCTTTATTGTTAAAAAGTAGAAATGTTGGATCTATAAACAACTCAATGAGCCTAAGTCGATTTAGTAATACAAGCTCTTGCATCTTATTTTTCTCAAAAACTAAAACCGGATCATAAAATTTAATTTTTTCTTTATTTGATTGATAAATTGCTTTTAAAAGATCCAAATTAACGCTAAGAGATTTTTTTAAATTGATCTTAAATAAAAGATGAGAATTTTGATTTGGTTCAAATAATTTATAACCTTTCTTGTCCCACCAATTATCAAAACTTATATTAAAAACATCGCCAAATAATTTATATTGCTCAATTACTTTTTCATATTGCTCAACTTTTTTAATCTTTGCCAAACCAACTTTCTTGTTCTTGTATTGATGAATTAGAAAGTAACTTGGGCTAATTCTTAAAAAATCGTAATAAAGCCTGTGCTTCCAAGTCGGATTAGCAATAGTTTTAACTTCAGAAAATGAATCAGGGAAAAGGTCATTTTTACGCATATATATTTGTTATACATAATTAAGCTCTTTAAAAAAGTATAACAAATTGAATTTTCAAAATTCTGAGTTAGAAACTATGCTTCGCTCGTGGTTTGATGCAAATAAATTAATTGCACTTTCCACCCACTTAGCGAGCAGTCGCCTTCTTTAACAATCTAGATAGCCTTGATAAGTCGGGAAAACCGACAAAGCACCTCTTATATCAATAAGTGGCATTAATTAATCAATCCATAGGAGTAACCATGGAAGCAACACAAGTTATGGGTACAGCTGAGAAGCCCGAAGATCTCAGCACAAAAATCAAGCTTGAAGCAAAGCTCAGTATTAGCCAAGTGATCAATAACCTGATCAGCGAACGCAAGCACTGGCAAGAAAACGAGCTAGCAGTATCTGATCGTGCCAAGTACGGTATTTTGCAAAAATGCTACAACCTGCACTTCAGCATGAATAGTCTTGATGTAGCTGCTACCGCATTAAAAACAGCCTTTCAAGAGTACTGCGATAGTCAAACTCCAAAAATCACGGGGAGTCATTTGATGACACAAATTGTGAACGCTGTGTTTGGCATGCAAGATCGACGCACATCCAGCGCTTATTCAATTGTGCTTCGTTATGCATTAAGCAAATCTTGGGGAGTACTAGAAATTCCCGCAAAGATTATTGAAGCAGGCGGCATTGAAGCAATTCGACGCAACAACAGTGGCACAGGCAAAACTCAGCTAGACAAAGTAACAGCTGCCAAACCTGCACTATCGGGTGAAGTGTTGGCATCAGTCAAAAGCGAGAAACTTACCGCACTACTTAACAAAGCCGAATACAGAGATGCGGTCATCTTATTAGCAACAGCTGAACCAAGTGGCGACTTTTACATCCGCCGTCTGATTCAGAAAGAAAGTGCAGTAAAAGCTGCATTAGCCAGCATCTATACAGCTGTAACAGAAGAGCAAAAAACTTTGGCATCTAAGCAGCAACCTGCCAATGATGCTAATGCTCGCGATCAAGCAGTTGATCAGGCTGTAGCAGCATAAAAAATACTGCTCGCTGAGTTCAAGGCTATCTAGATCCTACTTTAAGGAGTCCAATGTGACTTTAGTAATTAACAAACCGGTTAAACCGGATGATTTTGTGTTGATAACACAAACAATGAAAAAACTTGAAGCAGTACTAGATGGAACAGTGAAATTTCCAGGAAATGGTGTGTGCGGTTTATTGCTACACGGCACCTATGGAACAGGTAAAACCACCATGGCCATGCTATTGCCAGGATGGATTGAGACGTGCAAAACAACTGACTATTTAGACTCTGGTCTAGCAAGTCAAGTAATTGACCATGCTAACCCAAACTATAACTTGTATCCCTGTGCTCAGGGACAGAATGGCGTTGCCATGATCAGCAATATTCAGAACTTTACTGGATTTGTTAGTTTCAATCAGTCAAATCTTCACTACGTACTTCTTGATGAAGTTGACTTGTTAACACCTGCCGCAAGTGCGAGTTTAAAAGCAATCATGAATAGACCTGATGTGGTTTTTATATTGACAACAAACCATCTTAATCAAGTTGATAAGGGTGTGATAAATCGTTCAATTCTGCTCGATATGGATGCGCCGCCAACTAATGCTTGGGTTAATAAGATCCAAAAAATATATTCAGCATCTGGCATGACTCCACCAAGTGATGAAGCAATAGCCAGAATTGTTGAAGCTGGTCAAGGATCCGCACGATCAATCCTAACTGACATTGAAATAACTCAAACGCTTAGAGGCGAACTTAAGGAGAAATGTTATGGGTAAGTACGTTGTAGATTTGTATATTGAAGGTATCGGAGATTTTGAAGTTGATGCCGCAAATGAGAGTGAAGCTATTCGTGCGGCAAAAAATTTAACAATTAATCAAGTACTAGAAATTTGCTATCTAGATTTGTCGACAAAAGTTGTATGGGTTGACTTCAAAGATCGAAGAATCATTCCATCAAATTACATAAAGAATGAATTGTTTGGAAAAACAGTTCAAATTAAATCTTGCAAGCTTCTTGGGGGATAAAATGAAAAGAGAAAACACTTCATTCAAAAAATATAAAGCAATTGGATACATTGATGAAAGAACTTACTATGTAAATGTTTTTTATGTAGATTCAAACATATATAAAACACCAGATGCTGTTGAAAATTACATTAATGAAATCTTCCAAGACTGCGATGATGGTTACGATGGTTGGGAACCATTTAATAATGAAATATTAAATGGTTTTTTAATTGAAGAAATAAGTGAGATTACTTAAGCTAACTTCTCAGCACTCAACATAGGAGTCAGCTTTGAATAATGCTTTTCCAGCATTAACACTGAAGTACCCATTTGCCTAGCTAGTGTGTGTATATCTACACCGTCAGCTAAGGCAAATGTGGCATAAGTGTGTCTTAGGCTATACAGGGTTCTCTTTTGTCCTGCATGATCTGTCCATAGTTCACTGTCCTTCATTAATCTTTGAAATACCCCATCCATCCCATGAGGTTGATCACCCGCTGGCATAACGAAAACCAATTTATCTAAATTAGCATCGATAACTTGGTTAAGATTTTTATAAGGCAAGTTTTGCCATTTTATTAACCGCTCCAGGCTAGGCGATAACTGATCTCGAGCTATTAAGTATCTAGGCCCCGTCTTACCATTCACCCATATACGCAAATACTTCTTACCTTTAATAATGTGCCATTGAAGATCTTTCCACCTAACAGGCATGGATTCTGTTCCTTGCCTAATCCCCGTATATAACAAGAACTCTACGTAGCATCTGCACAGAATCTGCATCTGTCGGCTACGCTCTGTTCTGCCATATCTCTTGTATTGATCCCAATAGGCCATAAATCTCAATAACTGCTCTATTTCCTGCCGAGTAAATGCCGCTCTTGGCTTAGTTGATGCACCTTCAATAGATAAATGCGGAACATCCTTATATGGGTTAATAAATCCATTGGCTTTTGCACGTTTTATTACTCGGTTATAAGTTGTCGAGTGATATCTCTGCGTATCTTTAGCTGGAACCCTTGCCATCTTGCTTATTCGCCAACTGGTAAATTCACCAATAATTTCATCGGTTATTTCATCAACCTGATATTTCCCAAAGAACGGTATTAGATAGTTGGTAAGTATGTAGATATAGTCACGTCTTGTTTGATCACTAATACTTTGTAGTCGTTTAAGAGAGTCGATTTCATCCAAAGCTATAGCTTTAAATCTCTTTTTTACCACCGATAAGTCATTGGCTATCTTGACTTTAACTGTCTCGTAGATAGAAATAGCTCTAGTTGATGCTTCGGCTATTTGATTACTATATGTACTAGCCGAATGCCACGATCCATTGGTCAATTTGAACCTAACCTGCCAATGATCACTATTAGTTCTCTTAAATAGAGTTAATAGACCATCCAGTAAAGAGACGCTCTGAGACTCTTGTGAATTAGTTTTATCAAATAAGAATTGAAGATTACGCATACCTGTAAGTGAGCAATTAAGTCACTTACAGCTTAACTTCAGATTACGATTTGGGCGACCTGAAAATGTCGGAAGACACGATAAACCAGTATTAAATGGTTAAATCCAAATAAGGCTTCATTTTGTTAGATAAAACTTCAAGCTGATCTTCAAGCCATTCATAAGATTTATTATGTGTTTGAATAATATCCTCTCTCTTTTCCACACCAATCCGAATGTTATGTTCCAAAGTTTTAATCTCATAAATTTGATTAGAAATATCATTTAAATAAGTACAAACATCAGGCGGGAATAAAAATTTTGCACCAACAATCTTTACCTTCAGATTTTTAAATTGCTTAAGCTTTTCTTCTTCAGTGCCATTCAAAAAAAGTGCTATGGCATCGTGAGCAGATGCATAGATCAACCAACGCTTTTCAAATAAATCATGCTTTAGTTTGTATTGGCCTAATTGCCATTGCTTAAAACTAATGTACGCACCAAAACAAGCAATTGCTGGAGCAGAAAAACCTAAGACTATTTGTAACCAAGTTGGCATAAGGAACCCCTTAACTATTCAAGTTATCAACTTTACATTTAGAGTAAAAAGTTGAGCTCCACGACTCACGACAAATAAAAATGAGGGACTCACATCCCTCACCCACCATTAACGCTTACTATTCGGTGTAATTACAACCTGGTTCCACAAGTGCCCCGGCTTGCTAGTTGGAGGCAATGGTTTGTGATCAGAAACAGTTACATAATTAGGCACTGGTTTGCCTGTTGACGTAACTTGCTGAAACACTCCACCTTGATTACCAGTATTCTGTCCAGGCTTCTTAGCCATACAAAATCCTTTTTCAAAGGTTTACCCGGGTTGACTAGTAAGAAGACGCTGTTAAACTAAAAGTGCAGGCTTAGTAAAAGCAGCTATCGAAACCTCACCGGGGAATCGGTAACCAAGTGGTCGAAATTCCAGTTTCGGCCACTTTTCTTTTTAAATACATAACACTACATTTAGTGTGGTGTATGCATATACAGTACTAATTATAGGGTATTCCTGTTGATTTTGATAAGCACTTTTATCAGAAAATACCTATCGAAATCCCTAATTAGTCGGCAAAAATAAAAAAGCTGCTTTTGAAGCAGCTTTTTCCCCAAACAATTACTTCAATATCTTAACCATTCAAAAACTTAGCTTCTTTGATGTCAATTCGAGCTTTATGACCATGTTTTTCTAATAGAAATAATAAGTGCCCACCATTCAATAAAGTCAACGGCTTATCTTTTGCAAAACTATAAGCATCAGGGCCATAGTCGGATGTAGTTACCAAGATACCCTTAGTAGCACCTTCATTCATTACAGTCCCATATAGATCGCGAACAGCTGACACTGTTACAGTATTTGTATATCTTTTTGCCTGAATAACTATCTTGCCACCACGGATTGGATCAGGGTCAAATGCGACAGCATCAACTCCACCATCTCGGCTAGCCTGTGTGATTTTTACCTCACCGCCATTTGATGAAAATTCTTTTTCAAATAACTCTCTAATTAAATGCTCAAATTCTTGCCAATCCATAGCAGCAAGGTTAGTTGAGTCATCCAAAGTATTTGCAACTTCTTGAGCGGAGACAAAGCGACCATCATCTTTTCTCATATTCATGATAGGGGCAATTGGAGACATTCCATGCAATTTTGAGCTGCCAACACCTTTTAGATTCTTAAAACAAGCCTTTGCCTCAACATGGGCAAGATTGATACCTAAAAACTCATCCTTAACAGTTTGCAAAGAAACTATGCAGGCTGAAGTATCGTGACCTGAACTCTTGTCAATGTACTTAACTATGCCATTAAAAACCACAGAATCAATTGCACCGACAACATCTGCCTCAAAAATTTCATGCACTGTTCGCAGTGTTGTCTGATATATAACCTCATCAAAAAGTTTATTTAATTCACTAGCCGAAATATGCTTCTCTTGAAACTCCTGTCGACTCTGAATAAATTTAACTTCTTTTAACGTAGGCAAATCATCAATATATGGCAATCGATAATCAACTATCAAAGTCTTAGTTTCGGGCAAATAGTCCAGATCAAATTCTTTTAGAAAACATTCCGGGTAGTCAGAGTGAGATAAAACCATCTCGTTGTAATCAACTACAGCATCATGATCACCACTAAGATATTTTTTCTTTTGAGCATCAATTAGTTCATTTTGTACTTGAGCAAGAGCTAAGTAATCACGCTCCTTGGACTTCCACTCAGCTAATTTAACTGCAAACTCCTGATTATTAGCCTCAATAATCTTTTCATACTCAGACAGCTCCTTCTGATATTTCTCCTCAGCCTCCTTCTTTGATTTGTTATATCCACTTAGAACAAGTTCATAAGCTTTCTGAGCCTGCTCTTCTTTTGCCCTCTTTCCACCGAATAACTTATCGAATATTCCAATTTGAGGTTGGAAATCTTTATCTGTAATTAAAGGCTCACGACCAACATCTGCAAGCTTTGGTTTTGATGGCTTATGCTTAAGTTTTGGCTGTGGCTCTGGAAAATCCAAACTATTTTTTAGTAAATCCCAATCTAGAGCATCATCAACAGACAACGTTGCCTGTATCAAAGACGTAAGCTCATTAAGCTTATTTTGAGCCTCTTCAGTTTTATCTTTAGACTCTTTTTGACTATCTTTAACTAATTCACGCCAAGCATCTTTTTCATTCTTTACAGCTTGCTTAGCTTCGACTTCAGCCCACTTTTGATTCCATTCACTTGCCTGCATTTCTGCAAAGACTTTAACAATTTCCGGAGAGCTAGCTTTTACTGTTCGACTTTTATTCAGCCCAGGATGAACCATGTGAACATAGTAGTGAAGCAATAAACCTCTTGCTGAGTAATGCTCTTGAACCGGGCCAATTTGAGTTTGCATATTTTTGCTAGATTATTTCTAATTTTTAATAACAATAGTATATGTTACTAACACTGATATCGATCCTTTATAAAATCATTGTAGTAACCACCAACTGATGACGAATTAATAAATGATCTATAAACGCTCTCAGGAACCCCACAAAAATCATAGATGTCACCCTGATGAAACTCAACCTTCATTTTTTGAGTATCTGGATCATAACCAACAGCATTAATAGCACTTGACACAACTTGAATCATTTTCATATAAATGCCTTTGAATAGAAATCACTTATATTTACTGTAACAGATTGCTAGAATCAACTACAGGTAAGAATTTAGAAAATCAAAGGGAAACTATATGCTTTCAGCCATCGCAATTATTGTTGGAATAATTACTTTCACAATCAAACTGAATAAGGATTCAGAGGTAGCAGCATATAGAGAAACCATTGCCTACATGGATAGGCACAATGAAGAATTAGATGAAAACTGGGAAAAAATTAAATTAAATGAAGGCGATGAAAAAACAATCAAATTATTCTTAAATCGCCTTGAGCAAATGGCATTACTAGTTAATAAGAGAGCTTTTGATAATGACTTAGTTTACAGCTCATACTGGGAGCTCTACTCTGAGCCACTCAAGAATATAAAGGTACTAGATTTTTATAATCATTCTAGATCTAATGATCAAGAGGTATACAAGGAATATAAGATCCTCTCAGAAAAATGGGCCGCCAAAATTTATACCGAACAAAATAATGGCGCCAATTTAAACAATTCATGAATCTTAGATTTGTCGGTTTTCCCGACAAATCACCTCAGCCGCGAATAGTCAACAGGATTCAACACCGTAGAACAAGGTGTAGACACGCTCAACAGACTCGACACCTTACCGAACACAGTCGGCACAATCAGTAACAGTGAAATTATTTTTTAGATTTATATCGAGCCAGACAGGCCTTTGGCCTGCCCAGCACGATTCGAACGTGCGACCTACGCCTTATGAGAGCAGATAACCAGTACTGAACTCCATAAACAGGATGTCTACAGCTGGTTAGTATCGGTGTGTAGTGAAATGTGTAGTGATTAAACTTGGCAATACCCCAAAAGCCCTATCAATCAATACAGAATAAAAAAATAGTGGCCCCTGGCATATGAAAAACCACTCTACGGTGGTTTATTTGTCCCCTCTAGCAATACTGAGTCATTTACATGTTGATACTTGGCTATATCTTGAAATAATCATAGTGAGAAATGATTTTATTTTTTTATGCGAGCCCGATGATGGATATCGGTCATTATTTTTGCAAGAGCCAAATATTCATCAATTCGTGCTGTGGTCTGTCTAGCAACTAATGCTATCCCTCTTTTGGGCGCTGGCGCACTAAGCGGTCTAGCTGTTAGATCTGTATTTTTTAGAATTCCACTTTTAATAGCCATTTCTGGAAGCAAAGCAATTCCCAGATCTGACTCAACCATTTGCACCAGAGTTAACAAACTTGTTGCCTCCAATCCATCTTGGTTTGCAAGCTCTGATCGACGGCAGGCTCTTAAACTATGCTCTCGAATACAGTGACCTTCTTCTAACAACAATAGCCTCTCAGCCATTTTGATAGAAACCGTGACATCTTTACCTGCTAAAGCTGAATCGTTGGCTTTGGCCGTCAACCAAAACTCATCCGTATAAAGTTCTTTAACCAGTAAACCATCTATGTCATAGGGCAAAGCAATTAACGCAAAATCCAACTGATGATCGTTAATTTTTTGGAGTAAATTATTTGTAAGATCTTCTCGCAATGCTATTTTTAGCTGTGGATAGATTGCACGTATCTCTGGCAATATTTTAGGCAATACAAACGGGGCTATTGTTGGTATTACTCCCAATCGAATAGTGCCTGTCATTTTTTGTGAAGCACTCTTTGTGTACTCAACTAAATCTTTAGAAGCAGTTAATAGTTTTACTGCTCTACTAATCACTTCTTTACCCATGGGTGTAATTGATACTTTTTGCCTATCACGCTCAACCAACTGAGCCCCCAAACTATCTTCCAGATCTTTCAAACCAGCACTTAAAGTAGATTGACTCACGAAGCAACTTTCAGCTGCCTTAGTGAAATTTAGATGCTGGCCAACAGCGACCAAATATCCCAACTGACGCATTGACGGCAGTACAGACATAAAACCTCAATTATCGAAAAAAACGATTAATATTATCATATTAATCTGTTAGACAGATTAATACAGCTAATTCAGAATTCCTTCCGTTGTTAAACAATTTTCATACAGGAAGGAAACACCATGTCAATCATTAACTCAGCAGTTCAACCATTCAAAACTCAAGCCTTTCATAACGGCAAATTTATTACTGTTAGCGATGAGAGCCTAAAGGGTAAATGGTCTGTGCTCATTTTTATGCCAGCAGCATTTACATTTAACTGCCCAACTGAAATTGAGGATGCAGCTGACAACTACTCAGAATTTCAAAAAATGGGTGCAGAGGTATACATCGTAACCACAGACACACACTTTTCACACAAGGTATGGCATGAAACATCGCCAGCAGTAGGTAAAGCCAAATTCCCACTAGTCGGCGATCCAACACACACTCTTACAAGAGCGTTTGGCGTACATATCGAAGAGGAAGGTCTAGCATTACGCGGAACATTTGTAATCAACCCCGAAGGCGCTATCAAGACTGCGGAAATTCACTCAAATGAGATTGCACGTGATGTTCAAGAAACACTTCGCAAGCTAAAGGCAGCTCAATACACAGCCGCCAATCCCGGTCAGGTTTGCCCTGCTAAATGGAAAGAAGGCGCAGAAACTTTGACCCCTTCACTAGATCTAGTAGGAAAAATCTAATAGCAATTCCAATCAGACTCTCTTTGGAGAGTCTATTGGAGAGAAAAAATTCTGCCCAATAGATTCACTAATTAAATTAAGGAACACATCATGCTAGATACCAATATTCAATCCCAACTTAAGACTTACTTTGAAAAGATTGAGAAGCCAGTAGTTTTAACCGCCACTTTAGATGACAGCCAAAAATCAATAGAAATGCTTACTCTATTGAATCAAGTAGCGAATTTATCCGACAAGATTACAGTTAAAACTGATGGAACTAACCAACAAGTTCCTAGCTTTAGCGTGGCACAAATAAATTCAGAAGCTAGAGTTATTTTCTCTGGATTACCTATGGGTCACGAGATGACTTCATTTATTTTGGCTATTTTGCAAGTGAGCGGTTATCCACCCAAAGTGGAAGAGCAAATTCTTCAACAGATTCGTGGTCTAAATCAGTCAATGCATTTCCAAACATTTATTTCTTTGTCTTGCCACAACTGTCCGGATGTTGTTCAAGCTTTGAACTTGATGGCCGCATTAAATCCAAACATTCATAACCAAATGATTGATGGGGCTTTATTCCAAGACATGGTGAATGAACATCAAATTATGGCTGTGCCAACAGTTCTTTTAAATGGTCAGGTTTTTGGTCAAGGCCGAATGAGCGTAGAAGAAATTATTGCAAAACTCGATAAAAGCAAGCCAGAAGAATTAATTGAAAAATTAAATGCTAAAGATGAATTTGATGTATTGGTTATTGGTGGAGGACCCGCGGGTTCTTCAGCAGCAATCTATGCCGCACGAAAAGGAATTCGAACAGGCATAGTCGCTGAAAAGTTTGGTGGTCAAGTAATGGACACTTTGGGCATCGAAAACTTTATTTCAGTTAAAGAAACCGAGGGACCTAAATTAGTTCAAGCCCTAGAGCAGCATGTCAAGAGCTATGAAGTAGATATCATGAACCTACAGCGTGCCAATGCTTTGCGTAGAACCAATAACGGAATTGAAATAACCCTCTCTAATGACGCAAAACTTCATAGCAAATCAGTCATTTTAAGTACTGGTGCAAGGTGGAGAGAAATGAACGTGCCCGGAGAAAAGGAGTATCGCGGCAAAGGTGTTGCTTATTGTCCTCACTGCGATGGCCCCCTTTTCAGGGGTAAACGTGTCGCAGTTATTGGCGGAGGAAACTCTGGGGTAGAGGCTGCTATTGATTTGGCTGGCGTGGTTAGTCATGTGACTTTACTTGAATTTGATAACAAATTAAGAGCTGATGCTGTTTTGCAGGCAAAGTTAGCGAGCTTATCTAATGTCACCATAATCAAGAGTGCACTTACGAAGGAGGTGGTTGGTGATGGCCAAAAAGTAAATGCTCTTCAATATGAAGATCGTATCACTGGCAACCAAATGACCATTGAACTCGAGGGTATTTTTGTTCAGATTGGTTTATTGCCGAACACCGAATGGTTGAAAGATACTTTAGATCTATCACCTAGAGGAGAAATCATCATTGATGCTAAAGGTGAAACATCTGTTCCAGGAATTTTTGCTGCTGGAGACTGTACAACAGTTCCATATAAGCAAATTATTATTGCAATGGGAGAAGGAGCAAAAGCATCACTTGGAGCTTTTGACTATTTAATTAGGTCATCAGTTACTGAATCAATAGCAGCTTGATTAGAGTGCGTGAGGAGTCTCATGCTGGGTAAATTTATAGCCCAGCATGAATATCATGCAAAGATTTACTCAACGCAAATAAATCTTACTTCTACGCCCAATATCCTAAATCTAAAAACATAAAGTATTCAAAGAAAAAAGAAGTAAATCTTTCATCTAAAGTAGGCCATTTAATAAATGTCCAGTTTTCACAAAGATAGTACAACCCTCTTTACTAAATGGCTGGTGCTGACTCATGTGAGGACTTCTAATCCTACTTCTGATCAACCCTTGGCAATCCCCCCCCTGTTTGTCTTGCTTTGCTATCAACAGTGGATGCTTGCGCGAAATCGTAAGTGTTTTGCGTAGCCGTTAGAGTATTTTTAGTTTTTTCAATGGTGCCGGTTTCAGTTAATACGATTGCGCCTTTGTGAGCGATGTCGGCCGCCACCACAGCGAGCCTTGCCAACTCTTCAATATCAATTGCTTCTTTAACGGCATCCCCAGTAGTCTTATCCATCCGAGATGCCATAGATTCAATGCGCCGATGAATGATGTCGTACGCTGTTCTTAAATTATCAATCTCCATCCTCAATGACACTACCGTGTCTAAGAGGCCTTGCGTATATCCACTAATCTTGTCATCGGCCATCATATTTCTCCTATCTTTAGTTCACTCTACGCTGATATTGGAGAACTAGATAGTTAAAGTTGATAATTAATGAATGAGTCGGGATTAGATCAAATGAAAAAACCACCCGAAGGTGGTTTATAGATTCTTGGTGGCTCGGGGCGAAATCGAACCAGGGCCAAGGAGCCCTAATCCTGTTGTAATCAGGTTGTCATATTTGGCTTGCTATAATTTAATTGTCACTAGGGAGTAGCCGCACTTCTTTTCAGAAGATGGCTTACATCAACATACTTGAGCCTTAGGCTTATGGTGTAAGCGGTTTAATACTTGGCAAGACTTTTGACTACAAACACTTACTTAGGCTGTGGGTGCGTTGTAGTCATTTGTTTATGTCACAGCCTAGAGGACTATCAAAATGGATTCACTATTAATTTCTACTGGTGTTGTTGCCCTTGCTGAAATGGGTGACAAAACCCAACTACTGGCATTTATACTTGCGGCACGCTTTAAAAAACCCATTCCCATTATTTTGGGCATTCTTGCGGCAACTATCATCAATCATGGCTTAGCAGGTGCTTTAGGTGCGTGGATTACCTCCATGGTGAATCCTGAAATCTTGCGCTGGATACTTGGCGCGTCATTTGTTGGCATGGCGATTTGGACATTAATTCCTGACAAGATTGAGGAAGAAGAAACTCAAGTAGCTAAACATCTTGGTGTATTTGGGGCTACCTTTATTACCTTCTTCTTAGCTGAAATGGGTGATAAGACTCAATTAGCTACTATCGCACTGGCGGCTCACTATGCGGCGCCATTAGCGGTTGTTGTGGGAACTACATTAGGCATGTTGATTGCTGATGTGCCAGCAGTATTTGTCGGTAACAAGTTTGCCGCAAAGATTCCAATGAAATTGGTTCACTCTATTGCCGCGGCGATCTTCGCACTTATGGGTGTGCTGACATTGCTTGAAGTAGATAAATTGTTTTAAGGAGGCGTCATGACTTGGATCATTACCAAATACTTACTAACAGCTGGAATGGTTGTATTCATTAGCGAAGTAGCAAAGCGAAGCGACAAGATGGGTGGCTTTATTGCGGCACTACCCTTGATGACTTTGCTAACACTTACTTGGTTGTTTATTGAAAACCAATCGGAAGAAAAGATTGCTAACCATGCTTATTACACCTTTTGGTATGTGATTCCAACATTACCTATGTTCTTGTTATTCCCATGCCTACTTCCAAAAATAGGTTTTTGGATGACGATGGGGGCAAGTATTGTTATGACAGTAGTTTGCTTTGGCTTGTTTGCTCTGCTTATGAAAAACTTTGGAATTAATCTGCTTTAAACGAAAAAACCACCCCGAAGGGTGGCAAAATTTCAAAGGAGAGACATAAGCCTAAGAAATTAATTACTTAATGAATCTAATTTGTTTGTTAATTTTTTCTAAAATTGGCTTTTTCTTCTCATTAAAGCCTTTTTTATTTTCTTCTATGAGATTTTTTCCTTTTGTATCAATTGAAATGATCAAAGGTCCGAACTCCCTAACTTTGTTAATCCAAAGAGTTTCTGGCATACCAAGATCAGTCCACTCAGCACCTTCAATCTTTTCAACTTGTGTCGCAGCCAACACAGCACAGCCACCCGGGAAAATTGCATGAACTGCTTTATTCTCAAGGCAACCTTCCTGAGTTTCAGGCCCCATTCCACCTTTACCAACAATTAACTTGACTCCAGTTTTGCCAATAAATTCTTTTTCGAATTTTTCCATTCTCATGCTGGTTGTTGGTCCGATTGAAACCATTTCATACTCGCCATTTTCTTTTTGACGAACAATTGGTCCGGCATGAAAAATTGCACCACCCTTTAAGTCCACAGGTAACTCACGGCCCAACTCAATTAAGCGACGATGAGCAACGTCACGACATGTCACCAAAGTACCAGTTAGATAGACCACATCTCCAATATTTAAATCTTCTAGATCTTCATCTTTGATGGGTGTAGTTAATATTTTTTTCACAACTTAAACCCTTCATGAGAAATAATTTCGTAAGACATATCCGCATTGATTTTGATCTTGCCACGGCGATGAGCCCAACATCCAGTTGAAACAGCAACACCAATAGTTGATGGGTGACGTGCAGAAGATTCAATATTGACTCCCATCACACTATTGTTTCCAGTTAATCCTTGTGGCCCTAAACCCAATTCATTGAGACCCTCTGCCAACAGTTCTTCCATCAATGCAGCGTTCTCATTTGGATTACTTGATGTAACTGGGCGCAAAATGGCTTTTTTAGATAAGCGAGCAGCTGTCTCCGCAGATGTTGATACGCCAACACCAACTAAAAGAGGCGGGCAAGCATTAACGCCACGAGACGTAATCACATCAAACACAAATTCAGCAACACCCTCATAGCCTTGACCCGGCATTAATACCTTAGCCGCACCTGGCAAAGTACAACCGCCACCAGCCATGTAGACATCAATAATCACGCTGTCACTATCAGGCACAATTTCCCAGTCCAACCATGGAATTTTTGAACCCGTGTTAGTCCCTGTATTTTTTTCCTCAAAGGTTTCAACTGCGTTGTGTCGCAATGGGCCCTCTTTGGTGGCACCTAAGGTTGCATTTCTAAGGATATCTTCTAGCTCACCCAACAACGGAAACTTGGCACCCGCAGTCAAGAAGTACTGAATAACTCCTGTATCTTGGCAGCTAGGTCGATCTAATTTGTCAGCAGCCTCTTGGTTTTGACGCATTGACTCATAAACCTCTTTAGCAAGAAAGTTGACTTCTTTTTCTCTTAGCTCGCCTAATTTTTTAGTCACATCAGTTGGCAATCGCTTACCAATGTAGGAAGTGAACTTTGACATGACATTTGTCAGGTCAGCTACTGCTGCTTCTTTATTCACAATTCATCTCCGTTTTTGCTTATTCAACAGTTACCTTGCCAACCTTTACTAGGTGTGCAAATTTTTCTGTTTCTTCTTTAATTTGCTTTGCCATTTCTTCTGGTTTATTTCCTACAGGCTCCGCACCAATATCAAACATCTTCTTTTTGAATTCTGGAGATTTAATAATCTTTACAATTTCAGTATTTAACTTAGCTGTAATATCTTTTGGGGTTGCAGCGGGAGCTAAAAGACCAAACCATGTACCAATTTCCAAACCTGGCAGACCAGCTTCTTTCATTGTTGGCACATTTGGCAATGTTGATGAACGCTTTGCAGTTGTTACAGCCAAGGGCACAAGCTTTCCTTCTTTTATAAAAGGTAATACAGGAGTAATTGTGTCAAATGACATATCAACCTGACCGCCCAATAAATCTGTCGTTAAAGGAGCGCTGCCCTTATAAGGAATATGCAAAATATCGCCACCTGCTAAAGCTTGGAATTGGGTTCCAATCATGTGCTGTGCAGTGCCATTACCATTTGAGCCGTAAGATAACTTTCCAGAGTTCGCTTTAATATCAGCAGCCAAATCTTTTACATTCTTGTATTTAGATGGTGCTTTCACTACCAAAACATTTGGAACCATTGCAACAGTGGTAATTGGCGCAAAATCTTTTTGGAAATCATAAGGTAATTTTTTATATACATTCGTTGCAACCGTATGATGCACAGCCCCCATCAATAGCGTATATCCATCAGGCGTAGACTTAGCAACTAAACCTGCGCCAAGCGTTGCACCAGCACCGGGCTTATTATCAACAATCACCTGCTGACCAATTGATGTACTGAGTTTGTTAGCAACTTCACGTGCCAACACATCTGTTGTTCCACCAGCTGGGAATGGCACAACAATTGTGATTATTTTTGTTGGGTAACTCTGAGCTTGGCTGAAACCAGACAATCCCAACACGACCAAACCTGCAGCTAACTTCAACATATTACGTCTCATCATTTTCATCTACTCAATCCCGTTTAGATTGAGGCAAATATTAATTTGCCATTTACTTAAAATTCATCTATAAAGTTAATATATTGTTAACTTAAATTCAACAATGTCAAAAAATATCAATCCAGCAGATTTAGGCTTTTTCTCCACTTTAATAGCCAGCGGAAGCCTTGGTGCAGCCGCTAGAGAACTGGGCATCACTACCGCCGCCGTTAGCAAGCATCTAGCTCTAATAGAACACCGACTTGGTATCACTTTGGTAAATAGAACTACTAGAAGGATGAGCCTTACTCCGGAAGGCGACATTTACCTTGAGCATGCTCGAAAAATCCTAGGGGAAATTGATGATATGGAGCATGTCCTTTGGGGCTCGACCCTCGCCCCCAAAGGACTTTTAAGAGTGAATGCCACATTAGGATTTGGCAGAACTCAAATTGCACCATTGATTTCGAAATATGCGAAACAATATCCTGCCGTAGACATTCAATTACAACTTTCTGTGACCCCACCTCCAATTACAGACGACTCGTATGATGTTTGTTTCAGATTCGGACACCCCCCAGATTCGAGATCCATATCCAGATTTATTGCATCTAATAGAAGAATCTTGGTTGCATCACCTCATTACATTAAAAAGTTTGGCAATCCGAAATCACCTCAGGATCTTATAAAACATAATTGCATAGGTATCAGACAAGGTGATGAGGCTTATGGAGTATGGAAATTTAACAATGCCAAAGCGAAAAATTCCTCCACAGAAAGCATCAAAATAAGAGGTAATCTAACTACAAATGACGGCGAAATTGCTGTGAATTGGGCATTAGATGGCCACGGTATTTTGATGCGTGCAGAATGGGATGTCATTAAACATATTCAATCCGGAAAATTAATTCACATACTAGATAATTTCAGCACTCCCGATGCAGATATCTATGCGATTTACTCCAAGGTTCACAAAGGCTCAGCCCGCATTAAAACTTTGATTGATTTTGTTACAGAATCTTTCAACAAAGATACCAATTTCTCGAGAAATTTATAAGCCCTGAACTAGATGCCTTGGTGATTTATATTGAGCGAGAAAAATCTTAAATTTACTCGCAAGAAGATCAAATGATTTCAAACTACTACCACTCAAAGATTGAATAAAATCGAACCTAGCTATCGGCAACAAATAAGCCCAAAGTTCATTACTTTGAGGAAACAAACACCAAAGATCTTCATCGCCAAAATCATAGATAACATGAGCATTACTCGTTATCCAATCATTAAAAATTACACCTTCAGCAAAGGTTACTCTTAATTCAGGCCATAAATTATTTGGCCCAGCACCAGATAAGACTTTGATAAAACGTGTTTTATCTCTTGATCGCCTATTGCCATCAACAACCCAAATCAACTTTTTGTAAAAGTCTTCACGAGATCTTCGCTCTTCAGGATTGATATATGAGTGCTGAAATTCAATCACCCAGTCATCTGGTGTTTTTACATCAGCAATGTGCTTTTGACCATCACCAGCAAGATGAACAATCTCCTGCCAATCTGTTGGGAATTGATTTTTCCATGATCGATGCCATTCGGTTTCACTCTCCCACCATAGATCACATTGAATGCGTGCTTTATGAGCCCAATGATTTATACGGCGTTCACCACATTTAGCTAAAACTGGACTTCCACAGCCAATACATTGCCCCACCAACTTTGGTTCAGCTTCATGACGCAGACCGTTTACAAGAGCGAATTTCATAAGGCATAAAAAAATCAGAAAAACATAGATTATTTCTCTATATTAATCCCATCTTTTTCAATGTCGGTTTTCCCGACATTTAATGCTGATATCTATATTCCTGAGTTAAACCACCAAACCCGTAACTAGCGGCCCTAACATCTTGTACATATATGTAGCTTTCCTCATGCAGATTTCCCAATAATCTCTCAAAACCTTCAAAAGCTTCTTTGATGTACTGTGCCTTTTCATCTTTGGTATTAGTTTCATCAGTAATCTTGATATCAAAGTAAAAGCTATTTTTACTTTGTTCACTTAATAACTGCCCTGCTACCACCCAAGCATCATGATCAACATACTCAATGGCAATAGCTGTTACTTCTCGTTTCTTTTTAAGAATTCGGCTGGTTAAATCTAGCAATAAATCAGCAATCTTTTTGGTTAACTCAGGTGATTTCTTGGCACTTACTTTGACATTCAGGATAGGCATATTTCCTCCAACTAATTAGCTATGCAACTATTAACAAAATAAAAACTCATTTAAGGGCTGATGTAATAGACCTCATTTGAGTAACTACAGATTCAAATTCATTTGTTCCTAATAACTTCTTCATGCGTTTTGTTACCTCACCACTGGCAGTATTCAAATCAGTTTTAATTGCTAATGAGCTAGCAGTTGGATGAATCTCCTGCTCTCTTGCGTCTTTATCTGAAATAACTCGTTTTATATAACCCATACGCTCAAGATGATCTAGGCCACGAGTGGCTGTTGGTCTTGAGATATTCAATTCCTCGGAGATCTCTCTAGCCAACAAAGGGGCTTTATCAAGTACCACTCTCAACATAAAGGCTTGAGATGGCGTTAATCCAAATGGTTTAAATGCCTGAGTCCACTGCCGCTCAACTTGGCGAGCTAATGAAGTGGTATTGAAATATAGGCATTGTTCAAACATGTCGAGATAGTAACACCAATTAGTTAGCTATGCAATTATATTAAATTATTAAAAAATGTAACTAATTAGGTATAAGTTAACAGCCGTCACTCACTCAAAGAGAAGACACTTATTTTCCATACCCTTTAAAAAAAGGGGGGTAATTAGAAAGTTTCATATAGACTGAAAATGTGTGTTTAAATAGTGGTTAAAACATGGTTTTAAAGTGGTTAAAACAAATAATTACCCTAGAAAATATGACAATTAAACAGACCGCTAACCTTTCCCAGTCAGCGAAAGTGGCTATGGGCTTATTTGATACCGTTCCAGATGATGTCCTAAAGTTTGGTGTCGGCAAGCGCTTTGATGCCAAACGAGTGCCCGAGATGCTCAACCTCAAAAAAGAAGATGTCTCACGTATTGCTGCCGTTTCTGTCAAATCTGTACGCTACGACGACGCCATTCCAGAACAAGTGCGTGAACGTCTAGAGGAGATTAGTATCACCATCAATATGGTGGCTAAAGTTTTTAATGGCGATGCTGAAAAAACAGCAGTATGGTTCCGAGCCCGCAATCCTTTACTTGGTGATGTGACGCCACGCGACATGATTCGCTTAGGGCGCTTTGAGCGCTTACGCAAATACATCATTGGCGCTATGAGTGCCAATGATGCTGGCATTCGCCAAACTGCTAAAACGAAATAATTTCTTCTAGAATGGCTAGACCTAAGAGACCAGCTATTCCTAGCAGGCCGCCACCGCCCGCGAATAAACCACCTCGTAACATTCTTGAGCTCGACCGCTTTTCCGAAGCGAACCTACGAGATTGGACTACAGCTTCTCAAAACTTAGATGAACTGGAAGCTGTCCTGTACTTCCATTTGGAACCTGAGCGACGCAAACTAAGAACTCAGCTAATAGAAGCTCTTAAGTCTGTTAAACCACTAGTTTTCCCAATTAACAACTGGTCACGCATTATTGATTATCAATATAGCTTTGAACCATTGAGCTGTGCTGGCAGCTTGTGCAATCCTGAAGGTGGCGGTCGATTTAATGCCAGCATTGAGCTTGACCCAGGCACACTTACACCTTGGCCAGCTCTCTATATTGCTCAAAATTATGAAACTGCTTATCGAGAACGCTTTCAAATTGAAAGCACAGGAATGGTTAATGGATTAACGCCGACCGAACTAGCATTGACCCCCGCCGTCAGCTTCACATCTCTTTCACTAGAAGGAAAGCTGTTTAGAGTATTTGATTTGCGAAAGACTTCTTCAGTAGAAGCAATCGCTAAAGTTCTCGGCAAAATTCAAATGCCTTCTCGAGCAAAAGAGCTTGCAAAAAAACTGGGCATTCCTCCCGCAGAGTTGTTCATGGTGAAAACACCTGAGCAAGTACTCGAGATGGTTTTAAAAAATAATTGGCGAACGCTACCAGTACAGTTTGGATTACCTTCACAAAGTCAGATCCTTGCAGAAATGATTTGCGAAGCTGGATTTGAAGCAATCTTATATAAATCGACCAAAGGACCTGGGGACTGTATCGCTTTATTTCCGGGACTAATGGAAAGTCGTTCTTACGTCGAAATCGTAGGCAAAGCCCCTACTGAAATCAAACATCAACGACTCGATGCAAACTCTGCTAAAGACCTAGAAGGTTGGGAATATACACCTCGTCAGTTTCACCCTTAATGACCTTTTGAACAATAAAAAATAACCGATGGATGATAGATGAATGTTTAAATACATTCAAAGTCTGATACCCCGACATCACCAACAATAAATGAAATTATATTTTCAGTTATGTAATTTGTCGGGAAACCCGACAAATCACCTCAGTCGCGAATAGTCAACAGGATCGATCGCCGTCGAACAAGGTGCTCAATACGCTTGAAAAAGATCGATACCTTGCCGAACATAATCGGCGCAATCAAATGCAGTAAAAAAATATGGGGGGATAAAGCTGAGTGGCCTGCCCAGCACGATTCGAACGTGCGACCTACGCCTTATGAGAGCAGATAACCAGTACTGAACTCCATAAACAGGATGTCTACAGCTGGTTAGTATCGGTGTGTAGTGAAATGTGTAGTGA
>JACCDZ010266951.1_pt1 | contig 21771 bp, 25 predicted proteins | sample 7449551 | NCBI WGS metagenome assembly JACCDZ01 (sample SAMN15323452, study PRJNA562643) | freshwater metagenome | isolation source: river surface water | place: USA:Blue River Watershed | collected 2017-08-18
CTGCTGCGAAACCCGAAACTGCTACCGCCCAGTCGCAAGCGCAGCAGCAACCTAAAGGTGCTACTGCTGCGAAACCCGAAACTGCTACCGCCCAGTCGCAAGCGCAGCAGCAACCTAAAGGTGCTACTGCTGCGAAACCCGAAACTGCTACCGCACAGTCGCAAGCAACGAACGGTGCCGCTGCCGCCTCGGGTAAGGGAACGGCGCAAGCGCAGCAGCAACCTAAAGGTGCTACTGCTGCGAAACCCGAAACTGCTACCGCACAGTCGCAAGCACCTAAATCTAGCGCTGCCAATGCAGATACTACCGCAGCGGCACAACCACAAGCACCTACCAAAAGTGCTGGCTCGGAAACAACAGCTTCTGCTACGGCTACTGCTACACAGCCTGCGTCGAAAGCAGCTAAAACGCAGCAAGCCTTGGCTGAAGTTTCGCGTCAAACGGGGCAAGTACCTACGGTGACTGCAACTCAATCGCCGGAAGATGATGACTACGTAGAACCGTCGTTGCGCGAAACTACGCGCACTGCTGTTGCGTCTCTGGGTGCAGAAGTTCAAGCTGCTTCTCAGCGTGCGCTGTCTGTTCCGGTAGGCGGTGTTACTCCAGGTGTTACTCCAGGCTTTGTTCCGCCGCAAGCGCGCCAAGCAGCAACACCGAGTGCGCCAGTCCGCACCCAGCAAGCTGTACCCACAGTTAGCCGCCAACCAAGCGCGCAGACTAGCGCTATGATGGACAGCTTGTACGCAGAGCTTGGTGCTATTCCGGGCGTGACGGTTGCACCGGCTCAGGGTGGCGTAACCGTACCTACTTCGACAGGAACTGCGCAGCCGCAACAAAATGCGCTAGGTTCGTTATCACAAGTATTCGGCAAGTTCGGTGTACCTAGCATTGTGAAAGATAAACTGGCAGCTAAACTACCTGCTTTGCTGAACGATAAACTCGGCGATAAACTTGGAGGTAAGGCTTCAAGCCTTATTCTGGGTGGTTTGGATAAGTTTGGAAAACAGCCGGGTATTCCGGGAACTACCGGTGTAACTCCGGGCATAAATCCAAACGCAGAAAGCCCGAAGACTGCGGCAGGTGCCGGTGTTGACGCTTACAGTAACTACGGTGTTCCAGCGCCGGGTTCTGTTCCGACAAACTCTGGAACGGCGCAAACTCCGCAAACTGCAACGTCCAGTTCAGTGTTAGGTTCGCTAGGTGTGGGTGGGTTCGCCGGCGGTCAGCTTAATACTGCTACTGGCAAGATGAGTTCGGGACTCAATACGGCGCTCCCGTTACCGATTAACGTAGACAAGTTAGGTTTGAAGCTGCCTACTGCGGTTTCTGATATTGTTTCCAAGATGAACATCCCGAACTTGCCGGGAGACGCGCAAGGTGTAATCTCGCAACTTAGCTCAGGTCTTCCTACGTCGCTTTCCGGCGCGTTATCGCAGGCGGCTACAGTGGCGTCCAATGTTATGGGTTTTCCTGATCTCAAGTCACAGGGGGTTCCGGTAACTACGCCAGCTTTTGTCCCGCAAGCGCCGCTGCCTGTAAACCCAGGCCGCGCTGCACCGCAACAGGCAACGGCGGAAGATGTCCAATCGCTGGCGGCGGTGGTGGCGGAACAAAAGCCTGCTGAGAACACAACTATCAATCAAGGCAGCGCAATTCCAGGCGGAACTAATAAAGGCACTCAAGATATTGACGAAATTTGTCTTGTTATGCTAGATAAGGCGCTGGAAACAGCGCTCTTGTAAAGGAAAAGCAAGATGTCTATTCTTAGTTGGGAAGTCGGAAACGTACCTATCGGTGGCGGTGTTTACGGTTCACATCACAATGACGTAAAAGACCGCCATAAGGTAATCATCTCGATCAAGTCAGATGACGCTTTACTTAACGGTGTGGTTATTCACGCTCACTCGCCGGAAGAAGTAGACTTGCAGATTTCCGGTGGTTGGCACCCACGCAGTGGTTCCGTTGGTAACGTCGCAGGAGCAGTAGCGGGAGCTGCCGCTGCTAGTGGCAGAACAGGTGCGGCCAAAGTAATAAACGGCGTTGGTGCTGTAGCAAAAGTAGGGTCGATCCTCACTGGCATTACGCAGTACAACAAGTACCTAACTGCGCAAATGTGGGATGGCATCTGTCACCTGTCCATTCCACTAGCGTTAGAGTTTCACGCTTATGACGACGCGCAGAATAACGTATGGACGCCGACGTTCCTGTTAGCCGCCGCCGCTGCCCCTTACGAGTTTTTGGAAATTGCAGGTATGAGCAGCGGACAGTTGCACGCTCCAGGCCCCACTATCATATCCACAATGTCCGATGCCGTTGTCGGGGATGTTATCGACATTCAAATCGGTGACTGTTTGAAGTTCAGTAAGGTAGTGATCGAGAGCGCGTCTGTTTCCGTAATTGCACGCTACGAGAAAAGTGGCTTGCCTATTGCAACGAAAGTGAACCTGCAATTCGGTTCCTATTTTTGTGTTACGCGGCAAGACCTTGCCAAATGGTTTAAGATGGAGGACTTTATGGCGCAAGCTGATTTGACAAACGCCGCTGCCGCTGCCGCGGCGAAGCGTGGTTCTGACGCAGGTACTTTGGAATGAAGTACCTGAGCGAAGCTATTACGTTTGCAGAGAACGGCGAGCCTGATCCGTTCTCTGCAACAATCGAAGCGATTTGCGGCATACAGCGGTACGACTATTACGTTGTTCCGCAGCACATGCAGGGTAACTTGCAGGCTATCGCTAGGAAGCTGTACCAGAATCCGCATATGTACTGGGTTCTGCAATTCTATAATGGCGTGTGCTTCCCGCACGAAGTTACCGCCGGACTTAAATTGAAAGTACCTTATCTAATGGATGTTGAGTACATTCTTGGTCAGCAGTTGAACAGTGTTTCTACGGATGAGGTGTACATCTAATGCCAGGAATTAAGGAGCAGATCGGCGTTGAGTTGTTTCTCAACGACCAGCCAGTGCCGACAGGTCAGTCTACTTACGGTACAATTCAGGTGGTTGAGACGATCAAGTACGTGGTGCCGTTCTTGCGGTTTGAGCTAGACGACACCACGTTCAAACTTGCAGACGAACGTCAGATTACCGAAGGGACGAAAATCAAGTCCCGGTTCTATCGGTTCTCTGACGAAAACAAAGTGCCTTTCAGCAAGTTCATTGTTATGCGAAAGCCTACAGGACAGCGTTCCCCCGAAGGAACAACGCCGCAATATTGGTACGCTTTTCTTGACGCCCCGGAATATTGGGGGAAGGTTGAACAGATGTCAGTCAGAGGAACATCTGCCGACGTTGTTACCGAAGTTGCCGGTAAGTGCGGATTAAAGCCGTTTGTTGATCCGACTGCGGATAACCAAGTCTGGCTTAATTACAACGATACCCTAGCGAGGTTTCTCAAGAAAACTGTAGCGCATGGCTACGTTGATAACTCGTCTACAATGGCTCTTGCGTGTACGGCGCGGCACGAACTTCTGTACCGTGACTTAGCCACGATCTTCAAGAATAAGCCGAAACTGCGAATTATCGTCGGGGGGCCTGTAGGCTCGTTCTTTAGCCGGTTTGCCGCTAATATCGGTTTCTCAGGAGATGGTAATGCGTATGGCGAGGATGGTGTGCGCGAGGTTTTTGGCTTCCAAGATCGTCCGAGTACAAACGCAGGTTCGTCTAATGCGTACATGAACTATGGATACCATCAGCATTACGATGATTTCGGCAGTGCCAAGTCTAACCAGAAGTACAAGGCGAAGAAATATTTTCCGAACATTCACATCAACCCTGAGCTGAAATCCAAAATCGGACTTACCCGTGTAGATCACTACCGCATGGGTTTCGACAATACGCACAAAAAGTACGTACAGGCGGCGTACCAGAACTCGCGTGGACTGGCGCTGTTTTCTGAACAGTTGATCGTGATGGTCAACAATCTGACAGACGTTCGACTATTCGACGTGGTTGACGTGCGAATGTTTCGCAGCCCGGATGACGCAACCCTTCTGCACGAGTCTGGTTTGTATGTGGTAGTTATCAAAAGTGCTTCTATGAAAAACGGGCGCAATTATCAAGAGAAGTTGGTGCTGGTTCGTAACGGCACCTTTAGAAAGGGAGACACCCCGCTGCTATGAGTAACGTATCTAATAATCAAGGTCTTCGCATTGGTTTCCCGTATACCGGCATTGTTGAAGATAATAATGACTTGAAAGGCGCAGAGCGCTGCCAGATCAGAATTGCGGGTCTTAATGATGGGATCAAGCGCGAAGATTTGCCGTGGTACGGTAATGCGCAAAACTCGCGCATGTGCGGTGGACAAGCTGCGTCAGGCAGTTCTTATATCCCGGAAAAGGGATCGAAGGTTCGAGTGGTCTTCTATTCGCAGGATTTCTACGACGCCGAATACTTTCCGTACCCGAAAACACCGGACACCGCTATTCCAGAGGCAAAAATTGCTTACCCGGATACCCCAGTGATTTTTCGTTTTCCAGATGGCACTGTGGCGTTTTACAATAAGCCGACACAAGAACTGTGTATCCGAAGTGCAGGTTCGTGTAAGTTACGCATTCAAGGTGACACGAATATCCGATCTGTTTCTGGAAACATCAACCTAGAATGTCAAGCGTATAGCTCACACGGCAAGTCTTCAGTAGATGTGTACTCCCCCACCGTGACCGTGCATACAAATGGTTTTGCGGTTGTGCCGTATTCGTCACCGCCGACACCCGATACAGGCCCCGACGCATAAGGTAGATCATGGAAAAACCAATTCCTATCGCCGGTCTGGGACATAAGACGCGCGGTTCTTGCAAACACGGTGATGATGTACCTGGCGAAATCATTGAGGGTTGCGAGCTGTGGCTCATTGACGGTATTCCGGTCGCGCTAAAGTGGCACAAAGTGCGGTCGGAATGTGGTTGCATTGGCGAGATCAAAACTGGCTCGAAGATTTCCACTGTTGATTGTCCTGTCAAGCGTCCAGTGGCGCGTCTCGAAGATGAGTTCGCTGGAGATTATACTGGCGTAATTGTGGAAGGCTTTCCAAACCGGAGAACTGTATGACCACCGTAGTTGAACCACCAGATTCTAGATTCGTACCGCGCAAACGCACACCGTTGACCGTCGATTTCGATATGGACTATAACGGTGGAGCAGATGGGTTTGTATACGGTAACGATGCTACTGCGCAGCGTTTAAGTTTGCTTGTTGCAGACGACGAACTTAGTTTATTCGCTAACCCACGCGAGAGAACAGAAACTTTTCGTGAGAAACTCTTTGATCCAATGATCGCAGACGATGCGCGACTCGTGCAGTGTTTACAGGTAATCGCAGATAAGTTGCGTAAGCACGAACCCCATATTGTGTTGGATGTGCGCTCGTGTTCGTTGATTAAATCCCCTGAACACTCTGGCATAAATGCTGTGCGTTTAGTGTTCTTTGACGCGACTTCGGGCGCTACAGAGAGTGCGACCTTCCAAGTATAGTCATTTTATCTTAGTATCGTTACACTAGGATGAAAAAAATATCATGGCTGCGGCGAGATTACTGCATCCGGATTCAGTAATGCCATTTAATCAGATGGCGAAAGTGTTACGTCGCCCCGTGTACTTGTGCCCGCCGCGCGGTACATTGAATCATAGGTTTGGCGCGTATGTTGGTGAGCTGGTTTTTGAGAACCAGCTCACCGGGTTGACCGAAGAGCTGGAGTTGCGCCAGTTTAATACTGAAGTTAGCTACTTCGATCTTGTGTACTTGTGGAACGTCACAGGCATGCCCGAAGTACCTGTTAGAATCGGCACCGTAATCCTTGACGCTATTATGTGTCACGGTGGATTAAGTGCAGTGATCCTGGCGCAACGTGCTTGCGAGTTGCCGCAAACTGGAATCTTTGACGATGTATTGAAATCAGCTATCGTAGCAAGTCCGCAAAGCATGTTTCTATATAAGTACGCCAAGTTGCGCACAGAACTATACCAGCGCATCTTGACCGCTAATAAGAAGTATGCGTGTTTCAAGTTTGACTGGCTTGATCGCGCTACTCTTATTACCCAACGTTCTCAACACATCGGAGGCTAAATGGATACTGCTTGGAAAGTAGTCCTTATGATTGTTGCTGGTCATTTGGGCTTGACGGGGCATTACGTGAAGTCGTATCTGCGAGCGCAAACACAGGAAACATTTGTCCGGTATTTTTTCGTGACAAATGTCAAGGCGTCACTTAACACCTATGTCACCTATGTGGCCGCTACAGTAGGATTACTGACGCAAGTTGAATCCAGCACGCCAGTGATGCTGTTTGTTGCGAGCTTCACGGCTGGGTTTTCAATCAACTCGGCTCTTAACTCTGACTGAGGAAATGTAATGGACAAGTTAGCACAGTTTGAAGAACACTTGCGGGACAACGACCGCAAGCGTCGCACCAGAGAAAATCTGGGCGATGAAACCTTGGTGTATTACTACAACGCCAACAACCGAAATTTTCGGGTGTTTGTTGGTATTGTTGAGCCGGCGAACACGCCTGATACCGAAACACATCTTCGCTTGCGTCCCGGCGATATGTGGTACAATCGGCAAATCTTGCGCGAGTGTAAATCTACCGAGCCGAACAACTGGACACCGATTACCACGTACTGGCTGTCTAGCCAGCGTGGTGTTGGTTACTTCACTACCCAGGTTATCAGTCTTGACACGGACTACGGTCGAGTGGTTCCGCGTGGTCTGAAGATCGAAGGCCCCACCACGCTACAGCCGTCGCAACCTACGGGCGCAATTGGCGTGTACCGCTGCTTGGTGATGTATAGCGATGGTCATAGCGAAGAAGTGAAACCGACGTGGACTGTTTCGGAAAACGCTCCGGTATCGGTGCGCCGAATGAACACTCGCGTGGAACTCACGTCCACCCCGCAATCGCAAGACCGCCAGATGCGCTTGTCGGCGCGGTATCTGCACCCGAAGTTGAAAACCACGTTTAACACTTCGCAGGTTATTCATGTCGAAGGTTCTGTGCCTGTAACTATCGAGCGTATTGAAATCATTGGCGCAGATGCAATTGACAGCAACGCAGTCAACCAGCACTACTTCCTGCGAGTGTACTACTCTGATGGCACGTACCGCGATGATGCGGTTTCCGGGTATTGGAAAATCTCTTCGCTTAACGTTGCTCGTTTTTCGCGTGGAGATCGTGAAGATGTTGGAACAAGCACGATGGTCAACACACTGAATCAGCCGTTCGACACGACTTTTGTGTTGTCGGCGAAGCTGTATGTTGATTGCGACACCGTCCGAGAAACAACCAAAGTAATCACTGTAAGGGCAGGTACTGGTATGCAAAACAATGATATTCTGCCGTATATCGGCAAAGGCCCGGCAAACATGCGCAACGCGATGTTTATTCTGGGTCTGCAAGGTCGCGGAACTTACTCGCGCCGGCAAAACACCTTCTCGCTGGAACTCTGTGAAGGTGAGTTCGGGTACTACGCTTACCCGACCCGTTACGGCAAAGCCACGTTCGTCAACGTTGACACTGCGATGACTGGCGGCTGGGAAGCGGGTATTCAGAACCCGGCTGGAGACATGTATGAGCCGGACATTGTTCAAGTCCCCACTAGCAACGGTAATTCTGAGCCGTTCTACGTGTACCAGACCGATTACTCGGGACTGGGAAAGATCACCTTTGAGGTGAAGTAACAAAAACCCCGTCGAAAGGCGGGGTTTTTGTTATTTGTGGTTAATAAAATCATGATTCTTATGAAGGGACACCACAAATGGCTGGCGAATTAACCGCAAGCGCTGAGGCACTTACCACTCAGCTCGTAACCATGCTAAACTTCTCGCTTAACGGTACACGACCGTTGGTGAACGTGAACACCGAGTACATGCGAGCAATGCCTTTCATTGCCGGTTTCGGGTTTATTCCGACAGACGTTCAGCGTCTCACCCAGATGTCGCCGAACTTCAATAGCGATCTCAAAACATTCGCCACGACACTCAAAGCAAAACTTCCAACTATTCAAGAAAGCCTTAAAGTTGCACCCGCAGTATCCAAGCGCCTTAGCGGGGTTCTTGATATTATGGTCAACGCAACCTCTGGATCACAAGACAAGCTGGACAAGGCGCGCAAGTCGCTAGAAAAAGTTACCCGTGAGTTGGCGTCCACAAACGTGGATATTGCGAGTCAAGTGTCAGACGACATCACGGTTGATTTTGACCAGAAAAAATATTTCGCAGAACTCGGCGAGATTATGAAGAGGTACTTTCCAGATCAACCTTCAATGCGTTTTCTGAACGGCGCACAGTCAACCGAGTTGAAGAATAAAAGCGCTACCGACCACCGGCGCTATCTGGATTTGCGTAACACCATTTTGAAGATCGCTAAAGACTCGCAGTTCAAGATCGTTGCTGAGAACGGCGGTATTATGGACGCGCAAGAAGTGCGCGCAAAGCAGAAGGCGCTGGGTGTTGTGCGTTCAACCATTCCAGCCGGTTTTGTTGGTAAGGTGGGGCCTTCTGGTTTCTTCACTACCGAAGGCAAACAGTTGGATGCCACCAGCCTGAACACGACTGGTTTTGAAATGAACAAGAATTACGACCAGGCTACAGACGATACTTACTATTGTAAGTACGATGTGCTTTCGGGTTCTGTTACGGTTTACACGAAGGACTACGCCAAACGCGCGAACACTGAAAAGTTTTCTGTTGTGAAGACAGCAATCGCACGTCAGTATGAAGCTGCGGAAGCCTGGCGCAGTGAGATTACGGAGACTAGCTTACGTGGGGTTCTTGGTGCTATGTTGGAGTTCACGTACCGCTGCGCTTGTCGTCCGTCAACCAAAGTCGGTAACACTAAGGGTCAGCCTACTTATGGGTTGCGCACGTTTCTTGTTAAACACGTAACCCTCCACGCAACTGAACTACTCAAGGACGCGAACGGCAAACGACACATCAAACCGTCGTGGATTGAAGTGAATTATTCCGGGAAGGACGCGCAACCACAGCACCACGTTTTCGTAGGTAATGACCCGGTTGCAAAGAGAGTTATTTCCACAATTTTTCGTCTGAAAGCCGGAAAGCAACCCGATGATCCTTTATGGACGTTTAACGGAGAGCAGATTACCAATTCGGTTTTTGCAACTTATGTGCGTAAGTTGTTCGGTAAGGACAGCGGGGTAACACCTCACAAGTTCCGGCATATCAAAGGTAACACGATTGCGATGCGCATCTTGGAAAACGAGTACCCGTTTGATCCAAAGCTCAAGGCGTACACCTTGGATGACGTGAAGAAGTTCTTCGAGAAGTCTATGGCGCAAGTCGGTGCTGAACTGGGGCACTTCTCCGGCGGCGAGACTACTTGGCGCACTGCGGTGGAGAACTATGTTGACCCTAGCGTCAGCCGCGAATTCTTTACTCGCGCTGACATGCAGGTTCCGGCTACTATTGATCGCCTGTTGCGTTCGGCAGGTGCAGAGGACTAAACTTAACTAGAAGGGGGAACTGGCTCGCCAGTTCCCCCTTATTTTTGTCAAAGTTACTAAAAACAGGAGGTCTTGCTATGGCTGACGCGCCAAAAAGCGTTGCGCAAGCCGCTACGCAAGTAGACCCTGAATTATCACGCCAACTAATAGACAAGATACTCTCTGGTGGAACGGAAAGTACGCTTGCGTTATTACTTGCTGTTGCGCTGATTGCTCTAGGTGCTTGTGTATATATCTACCGGAAAGCTGATGGAAATTTTGCGTCTGTTATCGCGGATTTAAAAGCGCGTAATGACGATCTTGAGCAGGAACTAAAAGATGTGCGGGCTGAATGTGAAGCTCGCGTGGAAGCCGAGCGTAATCGAAGTGATCGTGAGGTAAGCCAAGCTAGAGCACAATACGAGCAGGCATCTGCTTCGTTTATGAACGAGTACAAAACCCTGCTTACGCAGTGTACTACCAGCATTCAATCTCTAACGTCAGCAATGCAATCAATGCGAGATACCATCAACAGTTTGATTGCGGCTAGGACATACCAACAATTCTATGAGGTGGATAATGAACGTCGCAGAGGAGACTGAGCTGGCAGCATTGCGTCTTGGGATAAGTCGCGCGCTTGACGGACTCAGCAAATCCTGTTCAGGTTTACACAAACCAGATACTCCGATGGCTGACCCGTTTGGAGCATTACGCGATTACGTCATCGTGTGTGACGTGTCCGGCAAGATTGTGCGCGCGACTTCTGTAGCGCGAAGTTTGAGCACTCTTGTACAGCCTGGTAGGTACATCAGTGAGTTTGCGCAGAAAGACATTCTTGCTACGAATTCAGGAAGTTTTGATCTGGTTGACGTGACTGGTTGCCGCCGAGTTTTTGAGTACACTGTGTCTAAGGTTGGTAGCCTTCAACACGTTTCTTTTTACGATGTAACTGAGCATTTGCAACAAGAAGAGCAACTGCGAACTCACTCGAAGATATACGCGGTGCTCACCGATCAGGCCGTTCAGCTTCTAACCCGCGAAACTTCGGATGACCTACTGACAATTCGACAGCTACTCAGCAGTATAGCGCACGCAAGTTTAGCAGATGGTTGTATCTTGCTGCAAAACAATCATCAGACTCGTGACATCCGAGTAAAAACATATGTGTCAATTGGCTACAGTTACTCCGGAAACTTAGGCTTGACTGAACTGTTTCCGGCAGCGGTTGCTGACCTAGCGCGCCGTAGGAACTATGTTGGTCACGCAAGGTCAATGCCGGTAGCACACGCGATCTTCGGCTACGATGTTCAGACGTTCGTAATTGTGCCGGTTTACGTAAATGGGTACTGGTGGGGAGAACTGGTGTTCTTTTACACGAAGTCCTATTCGGATTCTTGGTACTACGCGGAATGCGACGCACTTAGAACTACGTCGGCTGTAATCAGTGGTGTCTTGTCCAGGGTTGCGCAAATCAAGGCGCGCGCCAATGCCTACCTGTTTCAACAAGCACTCTTTGACGTTGTTCCTTTGCCACTTTACGCAAAGACACTGGACGGCGCTTTCTATTACGCGAACGCTGAATTCTGCCGGCTTGTCGGTCTGAAGAAAGACGAGATTTTTCTTTTGAAAGACATCGACGTTTTTAACACACATACTACTGGCGTATCGGAACTCAACGTGGAGTTTGTCAATCGTGCTGGCGAGCGGTGCTCAGGTGTACTTTCTGAGACGCAACTTAAGAGCGAAAGTGGTTCTGTTCATGGAGTGCTAGGAGTGTATCAGCCGAAGGATTCTTGTGCTAATTCCTGCATGCACCGATCTGTTGATCTGCTGAATTCTCTGCTGGACAACTCAGGCCAGTATGTTCTCTATAAAGACAGCCAAGGTGTGGTTATCTATGCGAACTCGGCGTTCACGAAAGTTGCCGGAGCGGTACAAGGAAAGACAAACCTTACACTGGCTTCAGTGCTACCCGATGATTTCATGCGTTTGTTGTTCGATGCTGAGTTGAAAGCTGCGAGCACCGGAGCTTCTGATTCGTTCAGCGCGTTTTTTGCCGAGCATTTGGTGGAATTCACGTTGAAACCGATTCGCAACCAGAAGTTGGAACTGCTCGGTTACTTGTTGACAGGTTCGATTTCTGAGAAAGCACACATTCGTTTGGATGCTATTCAGCTACCTGCCATTACAACGCGCAATGACATGATTATTGAAAGCAACGCGCGCGCAAAAGAACTTGGTTTGGTGCCAGGCATCAGTGTCCCGGAAGTTCCCGGTTATACGCAAATCCAGAACGCAGACGGCTCGACCTTCTTTATCCCAGCGGTGAAAACCGCATAAGGAGGTTTTTTATTATGGCTATTCCGAACCACATTGTTGATTTCTACCCGATGCGCGAGCTGCTTGTAAACGATCTCGTGCATCGGGGTGTTACAGCAGCGCGCAGCCCGAACAGCGCGGCGGCGCGCTGGGCGGATTTGTTCGCTGGTATTGGTGTCTACGCTAATGCCGGCAATCTTGTTGCGCTGCGCGAAGGTTATCTATCCACCGCGCAGCGCAAGACTTCCGTGCTGGTCGGTGCGAAGAGTCTGGGTGTGCGGCTTCGTCGCAAAATTCCTGCTAAGGTAGAGGTTGCGTTGGAGCGTCTTGGCACTTCTACTGTCGAAACCATTCCGGCGTATTCTCAGTTCATTATCGACGGGTCGCCGTTCTTCAGTCGTCACGACATCACGTTTCCCTTGGGTGCAAGAAACATTGGTGGCGTAGACTCGAACCTGTTCTTGTATTCTGGAGAAGTGTTTCTCGTTGAAGCTGGACTACCTGATAGCTCGAACTTTGAAACGCTGGAATTGAACGTTCCAGCGTTCAACGTTTCTGACGTTGACGTGGCAGTGTACGTCAACGGCAAGGCTTGGAGTCGCGTTTCGGACTCCCTGTTTTTGCACGATGCTAACGACGAAGTTTTTCTGGATGAGACGACTTACGCTGGCAAGTTCCAGGTGATTTTCGGCAACGGTCTGAATGGGAAGAAGCCTACTTCGCTGGATTATATCCAAGTCATGTACGTGAAAACGCGAGGTGCTGCGGACAACGCAGTCGCTAAGGGTTTGGACGTTGCTGTACCCGGTAGGTCTGACATTTCAGGTGTTGCTGTAACTGATGCTTACGGCGGACAGGACGAGCCGGACTACCGACAATACAAGTTCATTGCCCCTCAACTAGCACGTATTGGGAAGACCGATAGCGGCGCGGCAACAGCATCGACATCGACTGAACATGAAAGCACCCTTTACGATTACCCCAATGTGGCGGATGTTGTTGTGCTTGGTCAGCAGGAACTTATTGCTATTGATGGGAAGTATAATCACCCAGGGTATATGAACCATCTGGAGGTGATCGTGCTTCCGGCAAAAGGTTATGTTTTTTCCAAAGCCGACAAGAACGAGATTTGCGCCCTGACTACCAGAATCAGTAAGGTTGCGCGCATGGTGGCAATGACCTACGACGCAACTCCAGTAGCAGTAGACATCTCGGTTAGCCTGTATATCTCAGCAGACGCACAAAAGGGTGAGGTAGAGGCCGCAGGAAACGCGGCTGTTGTTGCGTTGTTTGAGCGTAGAAAGGGGCGCTTGTGGAACACCATTACTGCTGGTGATGTTGAACAGATAACGGCAAAGATTCCTGCTGTCGTTCGTGCAATTGCAACGATCAATTCGCCAGAAACACTTTTGCCTTGGGAATTCCTTGAATTGAAGTCGCTAAAGGTTGAAGCCTTCCCAGCCAAGTCACGGGGTGCTTGACATGCGAGAAGAATGGCAAGAGCTTGTCGAAGAAGCTGTCGGCGCACAAGAAAGTTTCACGTTCGTTACACCAAACTTTGCGAAATTCAACGTAGGTAATTGGTTGCCGCAGCGTATGCAGGATGGTTCTCCGGCGCTCCAGCAAACCGCAGACTACGTAGCATTGCGCTGCGCAGAACAGGCGACTTCTTTGCGCTTACGGTTTGCGATACCGCCGTCAACTGATTACTCCAGCTTCATCAGCAAGGCAGTAGCACAGATTGGACACCCATACGAAGCTGATCTGACGGAGTACGCAGTTAGCATGTTGTCACTGACAGGTGAGCTTACTCGTTACCGTCATGTTGCTGGCACTGACCGCTGGTATAAGTTCGTATCTTTTTTCTTCGGTGCGGAAGTTCGGTGCAGTAATCTATACACGGACAATTATATCCGATTCGAGAAAAAGCCGCTGGGTGAGCTGTTGCACTTGGGCGGTTCGTGGTACAAAACCACACACGTAGCCTTGGTAATCAACTACCGACAATTGCGCTTCAACTTGAAACCACGCCTAGGTCAAACGTACATGGAACGGGTCATCGAGGTGCTGAATCAGTACAAGCCTGTGAATCTGGTTCTGCACGAAGTCCAATTGATGGAGGGTTTGGATTCCGCACAAATCCAGTATAAGACGTTATCTGGTATTGATTACCATCATAGCGCAACTGCTGATCTAGGACGTTTTAATTATGAGGGGTAACTGATGGCTGTTGCAAACGCATTAAATGTGACCAAAGAGGGTGCGCTGGCTCTTAGCGCGATTACTACTGGGAAGGTCAATGTTTCTCGTGCGTACTTCGGCACGTCTAAGGTTGAAGCTAACCGAGATGTCAACGGCTTGGTAGAGCCTGGCTGGGAAGGTTCTGTAGAAAGCGTGTCGCTTGTTGATGCGTACACCTGCGTGTTTCGGGTGCGCATCAAAAGCAGTCAGGTTGCGCAGTCAACGGACTATTACGAATGTGTTTTGAAAACTAACCAAGGCGTAACGTTTGCAACGGCTGTTATGAACCCGCCGGTTCGTTTTACAGCCGGAGTAGATTGTGTCGTGGAGATGCCGCTGAACTTCGAGGCACCAATTGCGTCAAAAGTAGATTCGCTAAGTGTTCCCCAGTACACGACTATTCCAGCGGTTTCTGACTTGGAGTTTCTGCCTCCAACGGCTGGTGCTGGGTGTACCTGTGTTGTCGTGCATAATGTTTACGGTGACGGTGAGCCGGTGGTAGCTACGAAGACCGGCAACGCGCTGACGCGCTGGTCTTTCTCAGGTCACTACAATTTAGGCACCGTGGCTTTACAAGCCGCTTACGAACCCGAGAAGTTCACGGAGTTGAAAGCGTCCATCGGGTGGGAAGGCGAGCGGTTGTTGCTGTACGTATGTGCCGGTGTTGGTTACGGAAACGCTTGTGTAGCAACGCAGGAAGCCGGAGTGCTGTTGTTAAGCCGTGAGCTGATGCTGAACCAGAACTCTTCCATTATTGCGTACCGTCAGTATCGGAACCTTTTGCCGACTTACACTGGAGAAGGTGGCGATTTTTTGACGGCGAAAAAAGTTGAATCAAGAAACGCCGGATTGAGACTGGATTTGCTGCGCGTAGCAGTAGAGCCGAACGCCACCAGTTTTGTTATCCCGAACTACTCAGAGAAGTACCGTGAACTGCAAAACAAGCATTTGGTGTTCGATGTCAACGGACTGCTGAACCCAACGCAGTCTGTTTGTATCGGCGGGAAAGTACAGCTTGCGGTAACGCACCCAGTTCGTCGTGATGTTATCGTGGGGCTATTCTACTACGACGTTACACCAGGTTCTCTTGCGTTGTTCGCAGTTAGTAACACCTCTTCAGTTACGGAAGTCGTCCCGGTAGATAATCAGGTTACGCTGGACAAAAACGTGGTTGCGCTGGATTCAGTCAGCGGAAAACCCGCCGTTGCTTTCACGTATGCGGCTGGACGCTTTGTTCCACTAGGCAACGTATCAAACCCGTACTGCTTCATCGGCCAGAGTTTTGTTGAAGGTGATACAAAATCCACGGTGTACCGCGCAGATGTTGTGGCTACCACGTTAGTGGTAACTGGTGTGAAACTTACCAGTGCTGTGTTCTTCCTGAACGGCGTGTCTTCTGTTGAACCTAATCTGAACGCGGATGGTTCTGTAAGCGTTCCTACTGAACACGTAGGCAAAGCGTTGACCATCATCGGTACTGCCACCGGGTTTCACACTCCGCTGCCGGAGGTTCTAGGGCTTAGTTGGTCGCGCAATAGTTCTTACGTGACTGGCGGCAACAGTTTGCAGTGTGTAGAGTCCAGTAGCAACGTCATCGTGAACGCTGCTGACGAAGTGCTGTGTGCGTTTGCTAATGGCGTGTATCTGTCACCTAACGAGTACACTTTCGACGGCACGAAATATTCCACCGAGATCACGGGCGAGCATTCCGTGGTGTTCCTTAGCCGGGACGACCATTCCGAAACAACTGATGTCATCACGAAACACAAGTTCAAGTCCGCGCCTAGCGTAAGTGTTACCTTGGCTCAGTCCTCATCTAGCTATTTGCTGTTTGTCGGCTTTTCGTGCCAACCTGTAGCGGATATTTTGACGTCGGTAAGTAACGGGGTGTTGAACTTCTCGTTCCCTGAACACTTACGTAACATCGACTGTACGCTAGTGGAGTTTAAGCGTACTAAGTTGGAAGCAGATCATAGCGGTACGCTGACGCGCCGTGGTTTCACGTCAAGCTACCGTCCGATTAATTCAATCGTGTCTTACGATGACACACTGGTTTTCGCTGGTGGTGCGTATGTGCAAGACTTCTCGATTTCCAACCAAAGTGGTTCTAGCGTCGTTGTCGCGCAGCTTGGTTCGGTTGCTTCTTACGTTGTGTCTTTGCGTAGTGATAAGCGCTCTGTTGACGTAACTAGAACCGAGCTTGATCGTCTGTTGAATTCATCTGTGTTTTGAAAGGTTATTATGGAACTAGACGCTTCGTTGTTTAAACAATCTTTGGTGACAACGGTTTCAGTGGATGGTGGGAAGTTGGTCGTGCAGTACGCAAACGCGCCCACCCAAGAGTTTCCGTTGTACCCGGCACCTACTGTGGATAGTAACACCGCTACGGTTGGCGACCGCGTGAAGTTCTTCAGCATTTTGTCCACTGTAGTGGTAGCAGAGAATAGCTTTGCTATTCAGTTTCTTCGAGAGCCTGGTTACGTAAAGCCCATTGACGTGAAGGTGTCCTTCAGTACCGATGAAGACCCCGTGGTTGCGAAAGTGACCGGGACTTGCTTACTCATCGAGAAGTCTGGCGATTTTACAGTTACAGTAGAGGCAGTGACGCCAGACCGAACTCGCACAGCAACCTTGAGCGTGAAGTAACATGCGCGGCTTTCTTACTGCACAAGTCAGTGATGCTGCTGGAGAACTCTACGCTCAGTGGAAATCCTCGAAGGCTAACGCGAAGCTGAATGTTCTCTTGGACAACCTGTATTTGAACTACCCAAAACTTACGTTGTCGTATAATCAAACCGACTTCATCAAAGCTATGGCGGAGTTAGGTGCGAAGTACGCCGTTGAGATTCGTTCAGGTGTAGTCTATGTAGTAGCCACGCTGCCGACGTGTAAGCTCGGTTCGATTGTTGCGCAGACCTTTGGACACGAATTGGTTCGCATCGGCTTAGTGGACGAAGCATCCAAGATTTGGGCGCTGGAAAACAAGCCATTACGACTGTTTGTGTTCTGCCGTTCGGATGGCTTCGTTATTCGTAACGAGCATGATGTTTTCGACGTGAAGATGGTTCTTAAACTGGGGGAATTATGAACGGTACACCTTGGATGGATTTTGCGAAGGCTCTGATCGGAGTAAAGGAGATTCCTGGAACGAAACATAACCCAGAAATCCTACAGATGTGGAAGGACATCAAGCGCTCAGGTATCAAGGACGATGAAACGCCTTGGTGCGCTGGTTTTGTTGGTGCCTGTCTGGAGCGTGCAGGTATTAAGAGTTCGAGGCTGGAGTCAGCGCGATCTTACGAGAACTTCGGCGTGAAGCTAGACAAACCTGCTTACGGTGCTATTGCCGTGTATAGCAGAAAGTCAAGTAACGGGTGGGGAGGTCACGTAGGATTCGTGGTAGGTGTGAACCTTGACGGTTCTTTGCGTGTGCTTGGTGGAAACCAACAAGACAGCGTGAACGTCAGTTCTTTTCGAGGGTCGCCGACTTTGCGGCTTATTGCGCTGCGTTACCCAGAAGGCTACGCTGCGCAAGAATTGCTTGCGAACGATACGCAGGTAGCTCCAGATAGCACGAAGCAGGTATGAAAAAACCCCTAGTGGCATCTGCCACTAGGGGTTTTTTACTTATTGCGCGCCACGTACAGAAACACGTTAGCGCTGGCGCATTGCACTTTCATCAGTTTGTGCGTCTTGATCTTATCAACGAAGGATTCACAGTCTTTCTTCTCGGAGAAGCGTTCGATTACTTGCGGTGCTCCGGCATCGCTGGCTGCACTTATGTCTGGCAGCGCCATTGCTAGATAGAGTAACGCAGAAACGATTTCCATTATATACCCTTAGTGAATTTTTGCAGGCCGTCTGGCGAACCCCCTGCGACTTCGCCGGACTTCTCCACGCAGTTTTAAATGCGCCTTCTCAAATACCGCTGCGAAGTTCTCGATTTCCTGCATTTCCCGCGTTAGCTGTTTGATCGTTCTCCTGAGCTTTTCGTTATCACGCTCAAGCAACGCATACCTGCGTGCCAGCTTACGGTACTCCTCTGCTTGTTGATCTTCCCGTTCGTGTACGTCGTAACCTAGCCAGTTTAGTAGCAGTTCAACGATTACTTTTTTGAGTTCTTCCATTCTAACCTCCGTGAAAAAAAAAGCGGTGTGCCGAAGCACACCGCTTAGTTACCGATTGAAACGTTCTTGCGCTGCTGCCAGCATTTCTGCGCGGCGTTCCTCCGCAGCCTCCTTACGAACCTTTTCGATGTACTCCGTGAAACAGCGGTGCTGAAGAACGCGGCACTCTGCTAGGTGATCCCAGAGCAAAGCAGGCTCATCTTCCGGCCCGTTGAACTGGATCGGCAAGATGATACCTAATTGCACAATAGTTCCTTGCGTGCAGTTCACTCCTACACCTGAGTACACTCCCGGCGGGTCACGTCTGCCGTCAAGATACGCTTGAAGAGTTTCTCCTGTTGCGTAGAAGGACAGCTTTTCTGGTGGCCGCGTAAGCGACGTTAGAACCACGTCGAGACGCTGAGTATTGAAGTCTCGGATTGACGTGGTTCTTGGCAGCGGAATGTCGTACCACTTTCCCAGCATCTTTACTGCGGTAGCTACGTTGTCCTCGTACCTCACGCAGTCCTCTTCCCGCACAATTGGCATTGGTTTCTCCTAGATTAGTCGGAGTAACAATTAACCCAGTGGCAGCGTATGCTTTCAACAGCCACGGGTGCGTTATCATAGCGCTGGCGATGCCGATAACTCCGCCAGTTAAGTACAGCGCAACATCTGGCACGCTGTGCCAATCTAACGCACCAGCACCACGAATGACCATCAGGTTTGCTGTGCCTATTGCCAAGCTAGTAAGCATCGCCAGCAGTACGTGGTTTCCCTGCACGTTCAGTTGTTGCACACCAAGAAGATACACAAGACTGAACGTTGACAAAAACAGTTCCCACTTCATGCCGCGCCGCGCAGTAGAGACGCCAGACTGACGGCTACCGTTGGGTCTGTAACCCGTGACGGGTACACAGTTTCCGGTGCTACTGGCACACGCTCCAGCGTTCCGCGCTGAAGGAACACGTACCACGCCAGTGCGTCTCGGGAAGCATCTTCTTGCATAAGTTGGCGCATCAAGGTGCTGGACAGCGGCTTGTCCAGGTTCTGCCGGATCACTTCGGATGTAGTAACCTGCGGTGATTCTACGTCAAAGATGCCGACGCGATAGCGGCGGATAAGCCGGCGCAGTGAAACTGGCGGAAGTTCCCGACTCCCGTGAAAGTTCAGCCCAACCCCGGACTTATACAGAGTGTGAATCAGATTGATTTCCGTCTCCACCAGGTGATCGTCTTTGAACGAAGCTCCGTAGTAGAAACCGTCGCTTGGGTTTCGGGTTTGATCTTCGCCAATCAGGTCGATGATGTACGTGAACCATTCTTCGTCAGTATCGGCATCGTAGAGCGGATCAGGCACTACGTGAAAACCTTCGCTCTCTACGGACGCTTTAACTTCGTTGAAGCTGTGCGGGTACTTCTTCGGGTTGTCTGACACTGGTTGACCAAGAATCACCCGCACAGGAGCGCCTGCGGCGTCTTCTGCCCGGTGCAGAAAATCAACATGAGCCATGTGCAGCAGTTGAAACCTGCCAATAACGTATACGCACGCATCCATTGTTACGTCCTTTCAATTCGGTTGTTCGACAATAGGTACGACTCAGATGCGAACTCCAGCGGAATATCCGTCAGAGTTACACCTGTCAGCATCATGTTATGGGTTCGCAATGTTTTGACTTCTGCTTCCGTGACTTCCGTGATTCTTGTGCTAAACGCCCACTCAAGCATAACGTGAAGACGGCGCACGGCGCTACGGTGTTTGCTGTACACCTGGTTTGGAAGTTTGCCTACGTATGCGATGTAATCCAGAAACATTTCAAGCTCTTCCTCAGTGTAGTCGCGCGCCACAAGCTCACTATTGCGTCTAGCGACTACGTAAGGTTCAGACAAGCGGTGTTTGCCTTTGCTATAAAGCTCCCAGTGGCGAACAGTCAGTTTTCCGTTATCGCAAACTACGTAAACATCACCTAGCTGCTTGTGTACAGGCACGCCGGAAATCAATACCGTGTTCGTAGGAAGCGCTACGCAGGGTGCTACCCAGGAATCTTCGGGCGGCTTGATCTCCATGTGTTGGATGGTTGTCAATGTGCGAGTCAGCGTTGAAGTGCCAATGTGGCGCAGATCACAGTAACCGTCGCACTGCGACAGGAACAGTAACGGCCACCCTGCGTTCGGCGCGTGAACGAGCGGAACACCACCTGAATCAATTGTAGGCAGTTTTGCCAAGGCAACCTTGAACTTTTCGTTCAGTTCTAGGATTGCAGCGCTAACGAAAGCCGCGCATTCTTCGCTGTTGTCCGCAGCCTTGAAAGTAGCAGGTTGGTTGCGCGGATGCTCTTCCAACACAAAAGATGTGATACTTTTCAGGCTAGTAGACAGCGGCAAAGCGTTACCTTCCCCGTCTACAAAGACTTTTTGGTGTTCCAGCGAAATGGTTTGGTGCAGCTTCACAGTATCTTGGGACTCGCACGCAAACACGTAGGTGAGTCCGTATTCACAGACAAGAACCGCTACTCGGTAGCATTCAGCATCTACGTAAAGAGTAGGCAGACGCTGTGTTTCTGCGTGACGCAGAATTGTTTCGATGTAAGGTGCGTAGGCAAGCGCGTCCGCGCTCTTGAGCAACTCTTGGTTGACTTTCACACTTACCTGACGCGAGTGGTAGTGATTCATATGAAACCCTTTCTATTTGTTTTGCGCAGTGTGGTTATTGTTCCAGCAGGTGTAGTCAGCGGTTGCAATAACATTCGGTAACTCGGGAGCCTCGTAGCTCCGGTTGCTGCGGTCAAGAAACACTGCGAAAGCCGCGCTAACCAGGCCAATGAATACTCCGTACACAACGTTTTTGATTGAAATCTGCATTGTTTAGTCCTTGTTGGTAATAAAAAGTGTTAGCGAATACCGCAGGCGTGTAGCTTCTTGTTGAGGTTGTACACCTGTAACTCAAGTTGAGCAATACGGGTGCGCAGCGGTTCCAAGTGCCGCTGTAATACCATTGCGGTCTTTGAGTCTAAACGGAATTCACTCTTGGTGCAACCCAGGCAAGTTCCGTTGCTTGTCAGCCGCGCATCCCGGTGTCCGCGCTTGCACAACTTCCCTGTGTAGTAGTACCGGCTGTCGTTCTGGAGTGCAGCCGCCCTACTTCGAGGAAGTGAATCATTTTGGTCGTGAAAGTAATCGTTCAATTAGCTGTAACTCCTTTTCGATGCGCTCTACGCGCTGTAGTTCTTTTTGAACTTCTCCTGCAATTGCTGACCAAGTGCTTTTCTCGGCGTACTTGCCTCGGCGCTTTGTGCGTGTTTCAGGAGAACGGCTGTACCGCTTGGTACACGCTACACAGCCGTTATTCGATTTGTAGAACAACGTACCGCCGCACCGCTTGCACGGTTTTTCACGGCAGTACGTCTTGGAACTTACGTCAGGCACCTTCGTTACCTTCATACGCAGTACGCACACCCGGCAGAGCATACGCAACTGGGTGCGGAACCAACATACTCAAGGGTACGCCGGGTTCACTCAGCGTCAGGATGTTGGTTAGCGCGTGCATTTCGTGGTTAGAATACACGGTGCGAATATCAAGAAGTTTCTGCGCAAGTTTGAACTCTGCTGCGCACTTTTGGTACACAGCGTAAGGAACAGGTATCGGATTGAAATCGCGTGAGCGCAGAAGC